>Ga0209017_10000303_pt1 | contig 50372 bp, 33 predicted proteins | sample YNPBryunderm2012_FD_185812 | JGI IMG/M metagenome (GOLD analysis project Ga0209017, IMG submission 185812) | Anoxygenic and chlorotrophic microbial mat microbial communities from Yellowstone National Park, USA - YNP Bryant MS undermat 2012... ... | reverse complement strand
TTCAATCCCCGCGGCAGGCCCGTCAGAGGCTGCTTGCCCTTGAGGCTGCTGCATGATGATAATCAAAAAAACTGTCCAAGAGATCGGGTGCGGTACACAGGCAGAATGCAGAAGACAAGAGCAACTTCATCTCAGCCCCCTTTCGGCTCCATTCTACCTGTAGACCCTTGCATGCGTCAACGTGAAATTGCCTGGGCGTAATGTTAATTTTTCTTCACGGCGATCTGCGAACCAGGAGGTTGCCTTGACACCTCGCGGGGGCTGGCATATACTGGGCCTCGTCGGGGGTCGCGAAATGGACCCCCGGGATGAATCAAGGAGGTCGCATGAGCGAGAGGTTCTGGCCGCTGTTGGTTGGCGTCTGGCTGTTTGGCGTCGTTGCGGCGAACGGCCAGGAGTTTCGGGGAACCATCACGGGACGCGTGGTGGACAGCTCGCAGGCGGCCGTGCCCGGCGCGCAGGTCGAGGCGCGGAACGTGGCGACCAATGAGGTCACCCGGGCGGTGACTGACGGGCAAGGGACTTACAGCATTCCCTTCCTCCGTCCGGGGAGCTACACCGTCAGCGTCGAGCATCCCGGTTTCAAGAAGTTCACCCGCGAGGACATCGTCCTCAACGTCGGGGCTACGGTGACCGTGAACATCGCGCTGGAAGTGGGTGTGGTGAGCGAACAAGTCACGGTCACCGGCGAAGCGCCTCTGCTCGAAACCGCCAAGGCCGACCGCGGCGGCGTGGTGGATCGGCAGCGGGTTCACGAGCTCCCCTTGAACGCGCGCAATCCTTTCATGCTGGGCGCGATCGTGGCGGGCGTCAAGTATACGGGCGCCATTATCTGGCAGCGTCCTTTCGACAACGGCGCCATCGCCGAATGGTCGGTGAACGGCAGTCAGCACCGTAGCTCCGAATTTCTGTTGGACGGCGCCCCCAACAACAGCCAGGCGGGCGTCAATAACATCGCTTATGTCCCTCCGGTGGACGCAGTCCAGGAGTTCAAAGTTCACACCAACATTTACGACGCACAGTTCGGCAAGACCGGCGGGGGCATCGTCAACGTTTCTCTGAAGAGCGGCACTAACGAGCTTCACGGCGCCGCCTATGAGTTCGCCCGGCGCACCGGCTGGGACGCCAACACCTTTCAGAACAACGCCGTGGGGCGGCCCCGCACCGAGCACCTGCTCGACCAGTACGGCATCCAGTTGGACGGCCCGGTGTGGCTGCCCAGGATCTTCGACGGTCGCAACCGGCTGTTCTTCATGACCAATTACGAGCGGTACCGCGAGAAGACGCCGTTCCCGGTGACCGAATCGGTGCCGGCGCCCGAGTTCCTGGATGGCGATTTCAGCAAGCTGGTGGATGCCAACGGACGGCAGATCGTCCTTTTCGATCCCAACACCGGACGGCAGGTGGGCGCCGACTGGGTGCGTGATCCTTTTCCGGGTAACCGCATTCCCTCGGGCCGGATCAATCCCGTTTCCCGAAAAATTCTCTCCTATTTTCCCAAGCCGAATATCACGACCCCCGGCAGCAACTATTCCCAGAATAACCTTTTTCTGCCTGAAAACGTCGGCTACGACGCTTTTTACAACTTTGTTTTGAAATTCGACGCCAATCACGGAGACCGGCACCGCACGTTCTACCGGTATGCGGCCAACCGCCGCGATGAGGATACCCAGGAAACGGGCGCGGTGCTGAAGGGTCCGGGCCAGGGTGGCGAGCATCCGTCCCAGCGGGTCAACGATCATTTGACCGCGGACTGGGTGGCCACCTTGCGCCCCAGTCTGCTGCTCAACGTGCGGGCGTCCTTCAACCGTTACGTCCACTGGTCCATGAGCCGGGACAACGAGGGATTCGATCTGACCACCCTGGGCTTCCCTGCCTCCCTGGTCAGCCAGATCCCCGGCGGACCCAATTTCGGCCGCTACGAGTTCGCCGAGTACAGTTATCTGGGTAACTACGGCTACGGGAACTGGACGAACACCTGGGCTGTCCACCCCACCGCCACCAAGATCGCCGCCGGTCACACGATAAAGTTTGGCGCCGACCTGCGCTGGGTCCAATATGCCGTGAAGAACCGGGGCAATCCCTTGTACTTTTACAGCGGTCGCACCTTCACTCAGCGATGGTTCAACCGGGCGGACGCTTTGAGCGGAAATTCCATCGCCAGCTTCCTGCTCGGTCACCCTGAATCGGGCTACTCGGACCACAACGCCTTTCCCATCTACATGCATCGTTACGCAGCGCCCTACATCCAGGACGACTGGAAGGTTACCCGCCGTCTGACCCTGAATCTGGGGCTGCGTTGGGACTTTAACATGCCGCCCGACGAACGCTTCAACCGGCTGAACCGGGGCTTTGATTTCAACGCTGTCAACCCGGTGGATGCTCTGGTGGATCGCAACCGCTTCCCGGATCTGCCCAAGCTGAGGGGCGGCTTGCTGTTCGCGGGCGTGGGTGGCGTGCCGCGTACGGCGGCCGATCTGGACAACAACAATATCCAGCCCCGCATCGGCGTCGCTTACCAGTTGCTCGATAAATTGGTGTTCCGCGGCGGATGGGGCCGTGTCTTCGTCAATCCCGGCAATCAGTACCTCCAGGGAGTCGGCTTCAGCACCCGCACCAATTTCGTCGCCTCGGGGGACTCCAACCGCACGCCTCTCAACTCGATCAGCAACCCCTATCCTGCGGGTCTCCAGCGCCCGCCGGGGGCTGCGGCCGGGCTGGCCACTTTTGTCGGCCAAGGCCTAAGTTACGTCCGGCCCGACTTTCGGATCCCGCACGTCAACCAGTTCTCCGCGGGCTTCGAGTTCGAGCTGCCCGGCGGCCAGATGTTCGAAGTCACTTACGTGGGCAGCCGCACCCGCAACCTTCAGATGAGCCGCGCCATGAACGAGGTGGATCTGGCCTTCCGGCAGAAATGCAATTACATGGAGGGCGGTCGTTCCTCTTACTGTGACGAACAACTCCCGAATCCGTTCTACGGCATCCGGGCTTTCGAGGGTACGGGGCACTTTACCCGCACCACCCTGTCCCGCTCCGCGCTGGCTCGCCCGATGCCTCATTTCGGAGGCATAACGGACGTCACCAACAACGACGGCGCCATGTGGTACGACTCCTTGCAAGTCACCCACCAGTTGCGCAGGAGGGGCGTCAATATCCTGACGACCTACACGCTCTCCAAGCATATCGAACAGGAGAGCTACCTCGACGTGCAAAAGAACGTATTGCAACGCAGCCTGTACTTTACCGATACGCCGCATCGCCTCACGGTAGCCACGGTCTACGAACTTCCCGTCGGCAAGGGCCGCAAGCTGCTGAATGTGACCCATCCGTTCTGGAGCCGTCTGTTGAGCGGCTGGCAAACGACCCAACTGTTTACGTTGCAGTCGGGCCGGCCGGCCAGCCTGCCCGGCGGCGTGCGTTACCTGCGCGACGCCCGGATCAAGGATGTGGACTGGTCGGCGCACCAGGTCCGCGGCATCCGTCCGTGTGTGGCTCGTTTGAACGAGGACGGCACGATCACGCCGCAGTCGTTCAGCCTGGCCTACGGATGCGGCGCCGACATCTCCACCTATAACTTCTTGATCCTTCCCCCTTACGCACCGCGGGAGACGCCGTTCCGCTCGAACAATATCCGGATTCACGGGCTGATCAACATGGATATGTCGCTCAGCAAGACGACGGCGATCAATGAGCGGCTGCGCGTCCAGTTCCGCGCCGAGGCCTTCAATGCCTTCAATACCAACTCGATGTACCGGCAGCAGTTCAACACCAACGTCAACAGCGCGGCGTTTGGAACGATCATCCGCAGCACGGTAACGGCGTGGAACGCCAACTTCCCGCGACACATCCAATTGGCCGTCAAGTTACTCTGGTAGCGCCTTGCGACCGATGGGAAGAAGTGGCAGCCCCTGGAAGGGTTCGCTCCGGCGGGCGGCGCTGGCAGGGTTGCTGTGCACCCGGATCGTGCCGGCGCCGCCTTCCGTGGTCCGGATTGAAGCGCCCAATCTCGCCATCGAATTCGACCGGCGGCTGCACAGCCGGGTCGTGGCGCGCTTCGACGGCCGGCAGACGGTACTGACGGAGTTTGGGTCCTCGGAGTACTTGCAGGCGGCGGGCAGGGAAATTCGGGACTTCAACCTGCGCGCGGTCCGGCGGCGGGCAACCCGCGACTCCCTGGGCGCCGGCCGGCAAGTGATCCTGACCGCGGAGGCGCCGGGCGTCAGGAAGGTGGTCAGCGCCACCGTTTACGAGGAGTTTCCCCGGCAGGTCTTCTTGCAGATTGAATACATCAACACGGGACGGACCGAGCTGGCGGTGGAAAGCTGGACGAATCACCACTACCGGTTCGCTGCGGGCGAACCGGCCACAGATCCGCCGTACTGGTCTTTCCAGCCCGGTTCTTACAGCAAGCGGCCAGACTGGGTCCTGCCTCTCCGTGCCGGGTTCAAACAAGAGAACTACCTCGGCATGAACGCAAGCGACTACGGCGGCGGCACGCCCGTGGTGGATGTTTGGCGCAGGGATGCAGGCCTGGCGGTCGGTCACATCGAGACCGTTCCCAGGCTGGTGGCGCTACCGGTCGAAGTGGATAGCGAAGGGCGCGCCAGCCTGGGTGTGCGCCAACGGGTCGTCCAGGCGCTCAAACCGGGAGATCGCCTGAAGACCTGGCGGACCTTCGTGGCAGTGCATCAGGGAGATCATTTTCAACCCCTGCGCGACTACAGCCGCGCGATGCAAAAGCAGGGCTTGCGGTTCCGGCCGGCCCACGAAAGCGCATTCTCAGCGATTTGGTGCGGCTGGGGATACGGTCGCGAATTCACTCCCGCCCAGATTTACGGCGCCCTGCCCATGGTGAAAAAGCTGGGCTTCGGTTGGGTCACCGTGGACGACGGCTGGCAGACCGCCGAGGGAGACTGGTTCCTGGTCAAGGAAAAGTTCCCCAACGGCGATCGGGATATGCGCGCCATGGTGGACACGCTTCACGCCGAGGGGTTCCGCGCGCAGTTGTGGTGGGCGCCGCTGGCGGCGGATCCCGACACCGAGCTGCTCAAGCAGCACCGTGAGATGCTGTTGCTGAACGCCGACGGTTCGCCGCAGCGAATCACCTGGTGGAATTCATGGTACTTGTGTCCGGCGCATCCCGGCGTCATCGAGCACCACCGCAAGCTCGTGGAAAAATTCATCCGGGAGTGGGATTACGACGGTCTGAAGCTCGACGGTCAGCACCTGAACGGCGTGCCGCCCTGTTACAACCCCGCGCACAAGCACTCCCGGCCGGAGGAGTCCGTCGAGGCTCTGCCGCAATTTTTCCGGATGATTTACGAGACCGCGCTCGCAATCAAACCGGATGCTTTGATCGAGTTATGCCCCTGCGGGACGGCGTACGCTTTCCACTACCTGCCGTACCTGAACATGAGCGTGGCGTCGGATCCCCGCGGATCGTGGCAAATCCGGCTCAAGGGTAAAACGCTGAAGGCGCTGCACGGCGACGGAGTAGCTTTCTTCGGCGATCACGTGGAATTGAGCGACAAGGCGGACGACTTCGCCTCGACGCTCGGCATCGGCGGCGTGGTGGGTACGGAGTTCCGCTGGCCGCCGGGCTCGGGAGGGCAACGCAAGAGTCGCAGCGATCTGACGCCGGAAAGAGAAAAGCACTTCGAGAAATGGCTGAGCCTGTACCGCGAGAAAATGCTGTCCCGCGGTGAGTATCTGGGCGAGCTCTACGACATCGGCTTTGACCGGCCGGAGGCTCACGTCATCCGAAAGGGCGACACGATGTATTACGCCTTTTACGCGCCCGAATACCGGGGCCGCATCGAACTGCGCGGGCTGTCTCCCCGGACCTACCACGTCAGTGACTACGTGAATGGCCGGGATCTCGGAACGGTGCGCGGGCCGAGCGCCGTGCTAGAGGTCGAGTTCCAGCGACATCTGTTGCTGGAGGCCCGGCCCCGGTGAGGGCGCCCCGACGGGCGGAACGCCCAGAAAGTCAGCCAGCTCGGCGAGCGAGCTCACGAGCAGATCGGGAGGCTCCTCGATCAGCGTCTCGGGCTGGAAGCCGTAAGTGACTCCGCAGATCCGGACGCCGGCGTTGCGGGCCGTGCGAACGTCCACGCCACTGTCGCCCACGAGCATGGTGCGCCTTGCCGGCACGCCCGCCTCGCGGCACAGCGTCTCCACGCCGATAGGGTGGGGTTTCTTGTAAGCGAAACTGTTGCCTCCGTAAATGGCAAAAAAGTATCGCGCCAGGTCAAGGCCCTCCAGGATGGCCCGGCTGATCCGAACCGGCTTGTTGGTGAGCACGGCCATTTTCATCTCTGCGCAGGCGAAACGTTCCAGGGCTTCCGTCACGCCGGGATAGGGCCGGGTGAAGTCCAGTTTGTGCTCGCTGTAGTAATTCAGGAAGTACTCGAGGGCCTGCCGGACCTGGTCTTCCGAAGCCTCCGGCCCCAGAGCGCGCCGGACCAGCACAGGGGCCCCGTCTCCGACGTAGGAGGCGATGAGGCCCGCATCCAGGGGAGGCAGATTCATGTGAACCCGGGTGGCGTTGACCGCGTCGGCCAGGTCCTGGCGGGAGTCAATCAAGGTTCCGTCGAGATCGAAGATCAGTAACTCAACGGCCGGCAACGAAGCTCCTGTGTGCTCTGACATTCCGTTGGCTGATTCAAATCCTGACTTTGTCGTAATCGAAAGGTTCGTTGACCAGATGGAAAAGCGGCTCGCCCTCGCGCTGGAGATAGTAAGTCTTCAGCGGCGTACGGGGAAAATCCGTAAGCTTCCGCGGCAGGGGCCGTCCGCCCTCCACCCACTCATAAACCGGAATCTCCCACGGATTGAACGTGTCGCTCAGGCCGCGTTCCTTGGCGATGCGGAACAGGTGGACGTTGCCTGGCTCATGGCCGGCCAGCCACGTTCCGACGATATCCAGCCGGAACTTGTCGAGACTGAACATGACCAGATTGGTGAGGTAGTCGTTGCCGATTTCAAAGCCGTTGCCGTCGCGGCCGTAAATGCCTTCGATGATGGCCAGCCCGGTGCGCATCACGCTCATGTTGTCGCAGGTCTTCTGCGCCCAGATTTCCTGTTCCATCGGGCCCAGGAGAGCGCGGCTGTCGTAGCGGGAGTAACCCAGGCGGCGGTGATTCTCGAAATATCGCTTGACGCGCTCCTCGGCATCCCGGCAGATCTCCGGCTTCATGTAATCGGGCACGCCGGTGACCATGCGCCAGCCCTGGCAGAAGCGGACGAAAGGCATCACAACCAGGCCCTGTTCGTTCTTCACCGACAGGGTCATGCACATGCCGTGGGCTTTCCACTTGGCGATGTTGAGCAGCCAGGTGTCCGGTTCGTTGACGGGCGCATAGTGCGGGATGCGCCTGAAGATGACGGCATCGGGCACACGGCTCCAGGTCATCTCGAAGCCTTGGCGGAAGTGGCGCGCTCGCCGGTCGGGATCCGCCGTCTCCACGCCGTGGCGTTCGTGAATGTCCAAGAAGCCCCGCCAGTTCAGCGAGTGCCGGTGGTTCGCATCAGCGAAGTAGAACTTGCGCAGTCCCAATTCGCGCAACCCGATGATGAGACCTTCGTAAAAATCCGGATCGGTAGCCGCGCCCCATAGCTCGACTTCCGGGCGGCGAGGACTGCGCACGGGGGTAGGATTGGGTTTGAGCACGATGCGGTGGGTCAACGGGATTCCCGGCCGATCGCGAAGCTGGAAGATTTCGCGCGCCAATTGCAGGCCCTCGCGGCGCTTGGCCTCGGCGTCGGTTTTGTCGGGCACGCGAGTGCGGCGGATGAACACGGCCTTGGGGTTGGCTTCGATGAACGGGTGCAGCCCGAAATAAGCGGGCCTGGCGGCCAGCGGCGCGGCGGCAGCAGCGAGAAACTCCCGCCGAGTCCAGTCCATAGTTTCATGATAGCCGAGGTGCGATTGCGGGGCACGCTCGTGTTTACAATGAAGGGAATGCCGGACACGATTGTCGAATTCCACCGGATCCAAAAACTGCCTCCCTACGTCTTCAGCGTGGTCAACGAAATGAAGGCCCGCTTGCGCGCGGCACAACTGGATGTGGTGGATCTGGGCATGGGGAACCCGGACGGCGCCACGCCCAAGGTGGTGGTCAACAAGCTCATCGAAGCCGCTCGCAACCCGCGCAATCATCGCTACTCGGTTTCGCGCGGCATCGCCAGGCTGCGGGAGGAAATCTGCAAGCGTTACAAGGCGAACTACGGCGTCGAGTTGGATCCGGAGCGTGAGGCGATCGTGACCATGGGGGCCAAGGATGCGCTGGCTCACCTGCTGTTCGCGGTGGTGGGTCCGGGCGACGTGGTGGCTACGCCCAGTCCTTGCTATCCCATCCACCAGTACGGCGTGGTGATGGCCGAAGGGCAGGCTGCCCTGTTACCGATGCCCGGCCCGGAGGAGTTCCTGGGGCGGCTGGAGGAGATCTGCCGGCGCGGCCCGCGTCCGCGGCTCATCCTGGTGTCGTTTCCCCACAATCCGACCACGCAGTGCGTGGAGCTGGACTTCTTCCGCAAGCTGGTGGCGCTGGCGCGGGAGCACGGCGCCATGGTGGTGCATGACTTCGCGTACGCGGACATCTGCTTCGACGGCTACCGCGCGCCCAGCATCTTGCAGGTCGAGGGCGCCAGGGACGTGTCGGTGGAAATCTTTTCCATGTCCAAGTCCTACAACATGGCCGGCTGGCGCGTGGGCTTCTGCCTGGGCAATGCGCGCATGATCGCCGCGCTGGCCCGCATCAAGAGCTACCTCGATTACGGGGTATTTCAGCCCATCCAGATCGCCGCCATCATCGCCTTGCGCGAGTGCGAAGAGGAAACGCGACGCATAGCCATGACCTACCAGAAGCGACGGGACGTGCTGGTGGCCGGCCTCAGGCGCGCCGGCTGGCGCGTGGACCCGCCGCGTGCATCCATGTTCGTCTGGGCGCCGGTGCCCGAGCCGTATCGCGACCTGGGATCGCTCGAATTCGCCAAGCTTTTGTTGGAGCGGGCGCTGGTGGCGGTTTCGCCGGGGATCGGATTCGGCCCTCTTGGCGAAGGTTACGTGCGGTTCGCGCTGGTGGAGAACGAGCACCGCATTCGTCAGGCGACGCGTTCCATTCGGCGGTTCTTGCAGGGGGGAGCTGACGGGGGCGCCGGCTTGCCTCAGCCCGCCTTATAATGCGCGGTGGTGAGAGGCCAACCTGAGTGCCGGCCCGAGCTGCTCCAGCTCCGGTGCGTGCGCGCAGCGGACCTGGAGGACTTGCTGGCTGAAGAAACCCGCGCCTGGCGGCGCGACCTGGACTGGGATTTCCTGCCCACGGCCCAACTGGTGCGACGCTATGTGGACATGGAGTCCCTGGCGGGCTTTGCCCTGGCGAGCGGAAGCCGGGTGGTCGGCTACGCCTATTTCGTTTCCGAAGAGCACAAAGGGCTGGTGGGCGATCTCTACGTCATGGAGGCCTTCCGCCGGCAGGACAGCGAGGACCGGCTGTTAGGGGCGGTGTTGAACGCCCTGCGGCGCCACTGTCGCGTGCGCCGTGTGGAGTCACAACTGATGCTGCTGGAGGCGGCCCTGGAGCGGCCCTTACCTGAGGCTGCACGGCTGCGACGCTACGAGCGCCAGCTCATGATGATTGATCGTCAAAGGACCGCGCACCTGGCGCCGCGCGCTGTCGGCCAGGTGGTCTTCCAGCCATGGAATCCGGGCTTTCAAGACGAGGTGGCGAATACCATCGCCGCCGCCTACCGCGATCACATTGACGGGGACATCAACGACCAGTACCGATCCGTCGCGGGCGCGCGGCGTTTCCTTCGCAACATCATCGAGTTCCCCGGATGCGGCACCTTTTTTGGCCCCGCATCCTGGCTGGCGGTGAATGCGGATTCCTCGCGCCTGTGCGGCGTTTGTCTGGCCAGCCTGGTCGCGGCCCACGTCGGCCATATCACCCAAATTTGCGTGCTTCCTGAAGCCCGGGGCCGCGGTGTCGGCTACGAGCTTCTGCGCCGTTCGCTGACCACCCTGGCCCAGGCAGGTGCGGGCAAGGTGAGTCTCACGGTGACCACGGCCAACCGCCATGCCGTCGGCCTGTACGAATCCGTCGGCTTCACCGTCCGGCGCCGGTTCGCGGCCCTGGTCTGGGAGGGGCTGTAGCCGGGGCGGGCCCGGCCTGAAAGCACCCCTTCAAGGTGGTGCTACCGTCGCCGGAAAGGATTACACTGGTAGCGAGGCACGCCCATGAGCACACCCGAGCGACTTCGCCACCTGGCCTGGTTCCTGGGTCCCAAAGCCGAAAACGCCGACGTCATGGAAAACCTGCTGCTTCAGGCCTTGCGCGACTACATTCACTGGCGCAAGAATTACTTCCCCGGCGATCCCATCCTGGTCACGCGGACCTTGCAACGCGAATTCGGCGCCGAGCACGACCTGCTGCGGGAGCGGCTGGACGAACTGCTGGCCCAGCTCCGGCGGAACTTTCCTTTCTATAGCCCGCGCTACATGGGGCACATGCTGTCCGACACCACCATGGCGGCGACTCTGGGCTTCATGGCCGGGCTCATGTTCAATCCCAACAACGTCACCCCTGAGGCAGCGCCGGTTACCACCGAGTTGGAAATCGAGGCCACCAGCGCCGTGCTCAGCATGCTCGGCTATGAGCCGCCGCCGGAGCCGCCACCGCCCGGCGAGGACGTCCGGCGTTACTACGAGCGCGCCGGACGCAGGGAATATGGCTGGGCGCACATTACCTCGGGCGGCACCATCGCCAACATCGAGGCTCTGTGGATTGCGCGCCAGGTCCGATATTTTCCGCTTTCCGTGCACGAGGTGGCGCGCGAGCACGGCCTCGAGATCACGGTCCAGCTTCCCGACGGCACGCGTACGGACATTCGCCACGCGGATCCGTACCAGTTACTGCTCATCAAGCCGCGCGAGGCCATCTTCCTGCTGCCCCGGTTCATCCAGGCGCTGCGCAAGCAGAAGCCGGGCGAAGGAGGCGACCCGCTGTGGCAAGTGGCATGGCAGTATCTCAACCAGACGCGCTACGCTTTGGCAGGCGGCGCCGGGCAATACTTCTCGGAGTTCGCTCCGGTGATCCTCGTGGCCGGAAGCCGCCATTATTCGCTGGCCAAAGCGGCCGACGTGATCGGCGTCGGCCAGGGCAACGTCGTCACGGTGAAGACGGACGCCTGCTTCCGCATGGACGTGGAAGATCTGGGCCGGCGGTTGGTGGAGGTGATCGAACACAAGCGCGTTCCGCTGTGCGTGGTGGCCACTGTGGGAACCACTGAGCACGGCGCGGTGGATCCGGTCCACCGCATCGTGCGCCTGCGCTCGGAGCTGGAGATGGGTCGCAGGGCCTCGTTCTGGCTTCACGTGGATGCGGCCTGGGGAGGATTCATTCGCACGTTGTTTTGCATCGAAGCCAGGGACCGCGCGGCGGCCCTGGCGCTGAAAATCGGCCGCCATCTCGACGTGTCGTTCGCCGGGGACCTGCGCGACTGGCATCAGCGTTTCTCCGAGCGGGTGCTGGAACTGGCCGAGCGGGCGCCCCGGCCGGTGGTCGTGGGGCGGGCGGAGCGGATCGAAGCAGCCGAGTCGGAATTCCGCAGAAATACTCGGCGGGAGCTCGTGCGCATGGCCGAACGCCTCGAGACAGGGGATTACGCCGGCTACGTCACCGCTTTGGAACGCTTCCCCGATCGCTTTGAGCACCGACCGACCGAGCCGCCAATCCAGGACTTCCGGCTCGGTCCTTACGATTTGACCCACTGGGTGCGGGAGTTCGTGCGCGAGCAGGTGTCCATCCGCTCGGACGGCAGCGGGCGTCGCTTTCACGTCAACTGGCCCGGCCCCGAGGTGGGCAACGCCTTTGTGGCTTTTGCCGAGGCGGACTCCATCACCGTGGATCCGCACAAGATGGGTTACGTGCCCTACCCCTGCGGCTGTGTCGCTTTCCGCAACGACCGGATACGGTTGTTCGTGCTCCAGCGCGCCCCTTACGTCACCGCCTCGACCCACGATCCCCTGCTGCACACGCCGCCGCGGCACCGCCAGATCGAGGGCGGCGACGGGCGCATCGTGATTGACTCTTTCAGCCCCTTCATTTTGGAAGGATCCAAACCGGGGGCGGCCGCGGCAGCCCTGTGGCTGGCCGTCAAGGCCGTGCCCTTGACCGCTCGCGGTCACGGCCTCATCGTCAAGCAGTCGTTGCTGGCCGCTCGCGAGCTCTATGAGTGGCTGAATCGCTGGGACGTCCTGACCGGCGGGCGCCGTTCCACGCGCTTCGTCACGCTCTCGCCCGAACAGCCGGACACCAACATCCTCTGCTTCGTGGTGAAGCGCAAGGTGAGCGCCTCGCTGGCGGAGATGAATCGGCTGACCGGACTCGTTTACGAGGATTTCACCATTCTTTCCGAACTGGGCGAGCGGGAGTACAGCTACGCCCAGGCCTTCTTCCTTTCCCGCACTCGCATGCAGTCTCCCCAGTATCCGGTCGAGCGACTGACTGCTTTCTTCGAGCGCTGCGGTCTGGGCGCGGACGCGGTTCAGGAATACCAGCGCGAGGGCCTGCTGGTGTTGCGGGCTTGCGTGATGAACCCGTACTTGCACGCCGCCCGGGAAGCGCCCGGAGGCGACTACATCCGCTCGCTGGTGGAGGAACTGGACCGCTCGGCCCAACGCCACGCCGCCGCGATGTGAACGCCTCGCCGACGGCTGCGCCACCGGCGAACTTGACCGCCTGGTCGCCATTTTGATAAGATCGCCCCGTCCCGGATCGGGGTGTCCGGGACGCGGGGTGAAAGGGTGAGGGCTCTGCCCGCCCCTGCCCACTTTCAACAGCGAGGCGCGTGATGTGCAAGGGATTGATATTCCGCATCAGCGGGGCGGCCTGCGTTTTGTTGCTGACCTGGGTGCAGTCCGGCTGGTCACAGGAGACGCGCGGGACCATTCTCGGCATCGTCCAAGATCCCTCTGGAGCGGTCGTGCCCGGAGCTTCCGTGACTCTGACCCATCTTGAAACGAACACCGTCATTCGTACGCAAACCAATGCTGCGGGCCTTTACGAAGCCCCCTTGTTGATGCCGGGGCCTTACGAGATCACGGCCGAGGCGGCCGGGTTCAAGAAATACGTGAGGCGGGGCGTGACCCTGACGGTCGGGGCGCGGCTGAACATCGAGATTCAACTCGAGCTCGGGCAAGCGGCCGAAACCGTGACCGTAACCGCAGAAGAACCGGTGCTGGAGACGACCTCGGCCAGCGTGGGGCAGACGTTCGACAACAAGGCGGTCATGGAGCTGCCCGTGCTGGGCAACAACGTCATGCTCATGGCCGGCCTGGCGGAAGGCATGCAGCGGACCGGCGGGTACAACTATCTGGGCCTGCACTCGACGATCGGGGCCTCGGCTTACAGCACCGCAGGCGGCGTCGGCGGGAACGAATGGGCGCTGGACGGCACGCCTAACACGGGCCATAGCCGGCGGGCGGCCTATCTTCCGTACACGGACGCGGTAGCCGAGTTCCGTGTGGAGGCCACCAGCTTCGACGCCAGCGTGGGGCACACCACGGGGGCTTACATCAGCATTCAGTCCAAGTCGGGCGCCAACGTTTACCACGGAACGCTCACCGAAAGTCACTGGCAGCAGCGCTGGAACGCCACGCCCAGCAACGACAACGCGGCCTACTGGGGCCGCATCCGCGATGCGGAAGCGCGGGGCGATTACGCTCTGGCGGAGCAGCTCCGCCGGGAGCCGCGCCAGCCTTCCGGGCGTTCCAACAACTACGCGGCCTCCGTGGGCGGGCCGGTCAAGATCCCGCGAATTTACGAGGGGAAGGACAAGCTTTTCTTCTACTTCATCTTCAACGGATTCAAGGACGCCAAGACCGAGGAGCCGGGCAACAAGCTGTTCTCAGTTCCCACGGCCGAGGAGCGAAAAGGCGATTTCTCGCGCCTGCTCCGGGTGAACGCCAGCAGGTACCAGATCTATGACCCGTTGACCACGCGATTCAATCCGGCTACCGGACAGTACGAACGCGATCCCATCCCGGGCAATATCATTCCGGCGAGCCGGCAATTGAATCCGATGTACAAATTCTACGAGAGACTGTACCCGCTGCCCAATAACCCGCCCCAGATGGACATCGAGGGACGCAACAATTACTTCAACGGCCGCATACCCTTCAACTGGGATTACAAGGCGTTCCAGCATCGCACCGATTTCGTGCCTACCGAAAGGAACCGGTTTTTCGTGCGCTGGAGTTACAACAAGTTCGTGGAAGACCGCAACGACTGGACTTACGACACAGCGCGCTGGCTGCATTCCAACGCCTTGCATCGCATCAACAAGAACGCCGGCTTCGACTGGGTGCGGACCTTCACGCCGAGCACGATTCTGAACGTGGCCGTTTCCTACAACCGCTATTACGACACGGGATTGAACAAGGAGCGGCTCAAGTACAAGCCGGGCGATGTAGGCCTGCCCGCTTACATGGATGAGAAGGCGGGCGATGATCACACGCTGCCTGCGATCAATTTCTCCGATTACCGGCAGGTTTCCAGCGGGGTGCCCTGGCTGAATCCGGTGTCGGTCGGCGCCGTCAAGTCCGATCTCATGAAGTACGCCGGCAAGCACAGCCTGAAGATGGGCTGGGACGGGCGGATGTACTACCGGACTACGGGTTCACCCGGTTATACGTCGGGTTACTTCGAGTTCCGCAACGGCCTGTTCCGTCAGACCTCGGCGACGACGGGGGTGGGCACGCTGGGCATCGAATGGGCGGCCTTCATGCTGGGCATCCCGAACGCCATGCGGGTGGACACCAACGACTCCTCCTACATCACGACGCCCTACCAGGGCATCTTCGTGCAGGATAACTACCGGGTGACGCCCAAGCTCACGCTCAACCTCGGGGTGCGCATCGAGTACGAGGGCAGCATCCGCGAGCGCTTCAACCGGGGGCTGCGCGATTTCGATCCAAGCAGGGAGGTGGCGATCGGAGCGGCGGCCCAGGCGGCTTACGCGGCGGCCCCGCTGACGGAACGGCCTGCGTCCGACTTCGTGGTGCGCGGCGGCGTCAACTATCTGGGGCTGGGCGTGCCCCGGACGCGAACCAATCCCACCTGGCGGGCCATGCCGCGCCTCGGATTCGCTTACGCGGCGACCTCCAAGCTGGTGTTGCGCGGCGGCTACGGCATCTACTACGACACGCTGAACGTGTCCCACACCACGATTGACCAGTCCGGTTACAGCCGCAGCACGAGCACGGTGATGACGACCACGCAGGGAGTCACCTGGAACTATGGCTACTTTACGCGCAACAATCCTCCGATCACGGATCCGTTCCCGGTTCGGGAGGATGGCACGCGATTCGACAAACCGCTGGGCAATGCGCTGGGCGTGAACAGCTTCCTGGGTCGCAGCTTCAGTTACCTCAACCCGAACTACCAGCCGGCGGAGCAACACCGGTGGCGGCTGGAAATCCAGCGCCAGATCGGCGCGCGCTCTGTGTTCGCCGTCGCTTACACGGGGTCCTGGGTGGGGAACCTGGGAGTGGACCGCAGTTTGAGACCGCTGCCCGAAAAATACTGGGCCTCGGGGTTGGTCCGCAACAACGCGGTGGCCCAGGAGATGACGCGGCAGGTCACCAATCCCTTCTACATCGCCAATTTCGCCGATCTGCAACGGACGCAGCCGCTGCTGTACCAGCAGATGAGCACACTCGGCTTTTTCACCAGCCGGACGATCCAGAAGCAGCAACTGCTGCGCGCTTTCCCGCACATGACCGGGTTGACCTTGCAGGCGGACCCCGTCGGCAAGAACAAGTACAACGCCCTGCAAACCAAATTCGAGAAGCGACTGGCGGGGGGCTGGTGGGTCCACACGCACTACGAGTGGTCGCACACCATGAGCAAGGACTGGATGGCGAACGAGTTCGATCCGGAGCCTCTGTGGCGCGAAAGCGACAACTCGCGGCCGCATCGCTGGGTGACTACGTGGATCTACGAGCTGCCGGTGGGGTCGGGCAAGCGGTTCCTGGACCGCCGGGGATTCTGGAACGGGTTGCTGGGCGGCTGGCAGATCGGCGGGATCCTGCAGGTGCAGTCAGGCGAGTGCATTGACTTCGGCAACGTCTTCTACTATGGCGACAATTACCGCGACATCGTCCTGCCGCCCGGCCAGCGCAGCAAGGACCGCTGGTTCAACACGGCGAACTTCGAGCGCGATCCCACCAAGACCGCAACTTCTTACCATCGCCGGGTGTTCCCGAACCGGATGAACTGGCTGCGGACGCAGCGGCTGACGCAGTGGGACGCCAACGTCCAGAAGTCCTTCCGAGTGTACGAGCGGCTTCAGGCCCAGTTCCGGGTGGACCTGCTGAACGCGCCCAACCATCAGGTGATGTCCAATCCGAATGTGGACCCGACCAGCGCCTCGTTTGGACGCATCACCGGCTACGTGAACACGCCACGCTACATCCAGTTCCAGTTGCGCCTGGCGTTCTGAAGGCGGACAGCGCCCGAACGGGCGACGTTGCCCGACGGTGTATCCCATAGCAACCGAAGGGCTTACGATTTTTTTAGAAATTTTTGATCCCCCGCTTCTTGTCGAGCACCGGCCGGGCCGGCCTAACCTGAAAAGGGAGTTCGTCTCGTTGTTTGGGCCCGCCGATCCGAGAGGGGAAGCAACCGTATGCCCCATCCCCGGAGGTTGGTTGGGTCGCTCGCCATTTCAGGAGGTCTGTATGCGCAAGTTTCACGAGTTCGCCGGTTTCCTGATGGTTGCGGCGTTGCTTTGCGCGGTTGTGCCGCTGTCCGCCCAGGAAGCCCGAGGCACCATCGTCGGAAGAATCATGGATCCGTCCGGGGCAGCCATCCCGGGCGCCTCGGTCGAGGTGACCCATAAAGCGATGGGAACCAAAATTCCGGTCACGACGAACGAGGTCGGCTTTTACCAGGTTCCCTATCTGATTCCGGGACTTTACCAAATCACCGTTCAAGCGGCCGGCTTCAAGACCGCGATCCGTGACAACATCGAGGTCCGCGTGAACGACCGCTTGGAGATCAACATCACGCTGGAAGTGGGTGCTCAGGCCGAGAGCGTGACCGTTGTGGGCGAAACGCCGTTGCTGGACACCGCCTCCGCCTCGCTCGGCCGGGTCGTGGACACGAGGCGGATCTCGGAACTTCCTTTGGCCCACGGTAATCCGTACCAACTGATCGGCCTCGCCGCGGGGGTGACCTTTACACGCGATCCCCGGTTGGACCGGCCGTTCGAGCCCACCCACATCGTGGGCTACACCATAGATGGCACTCGGGCGAACCGCAGCGACATTACTTTGGACGGCGCGCCGAGCACCGCCACGGCCGGCGCGGGCGAGGTCATCGCCTCGTACGTGCCGCCCGCCGACATCATCTCCGAATTCAAGGTCCAGACCGCGACCTTCGATGCCAGCTTTGGCCAGACCGAAGGGGGCGTGACTAACATCAGCATCAAGTCCGGCACCAACGAGCTGCATGGGTCCGCCTACTACACCAAGATGGCGCCGGGCTTGTTCGCCAACGATTTCTTCGCCAACGCCAATAAGATCCCGCGACCGGACTTCACTTACAATCGCTGGGGCGCCCATGGCGGCGGTCCGGTGTGGCTGCCCAGGCTCTACGACGGCTTGAACAAGACGTTCTTCATGTGGGGTTACGAGGGGATCCACGAGGGGCGGCCGCGCAACAACGGAACGTTCACGGTACCTACAGAGGCCATGAAAGCCGGCGACTTCTCGCAACTTCTGGCGCTGGGTTCCCAGTACCAGATCTATAACCCCTTCACGCGCCGCTCCATCGGCGGCGGGCGTTTCCAGCAGGATCCTTTCCCTGGCAACATTATTCCCGCGTCCCTGCACAACCCGGTGGCCAGGAAGATCCTCGAGTATTATCCCAAACCGCTGACCCCGGGCCGGCCGGATGGGACCAACAACTATGCCGATGCCAGCCTCAAGGAGCGCATCAAATACTACACCCACACCGGCCGCTTTGACCACGTGGTGAGCGAGAGGCATCGTCTGTTCGTTCGGGATAGCGTCTACCGGCGGGACAGCGATTACAACAACTACTTCTATAACATTGCCACCGGGCAGTGGTTCCAGTTCTTCGCCCGCGCCGGCGTCTTCGACGACGTGATCATGCTCAGCCCCACCACCGTGCTCAACGTCCGCTACGGCTACAACCGCTTCATCCGTGCTCAGACGCCCAACCCCGGCGCCAAGGGCTTCGACCTGACCACGTTGGGTTTCCCCAAAGCCTACAACGACCTGATCCCGAGGGAGTTCCGCTACTTCCCGAGGCTGGATTTCCCCGGCGGGACTTATCAGGGGACGGGCGCTACCGGGCAGTGGATGCCGAACGACATCCACGCCGTTAACGCGACCTTGCAGCGCTCGGCAGGATCTCACTTCGTGAAGGCGGGGATGGAGTTTCGGGCGTACCGTGAGAATCATTACATGTTCAGCAACGACCAGACCGGTCGGTTCAACTTTGACGCCACGTGGACGCGCGGTCCGCTCGACAACTCCCCCACGGCGCCGCAGCAGTTGGGTCAGTCTGTGGCTTCCTTGTTGCTGGGCTTGCCCTCTCCCACGGGCAGTCTGGTCGAGCGACGGGCCAGCTACGCCGAGCAGTCCACTTCCTGGGGATTCTTCGTTCATGATGACTGGAAGGTGCATCCCAAGCTCACCTTGAATCTGGGCTTGCGCTGGGAGTTCGAGGGGCCGCTGACCGAGCGGTTCAATCGCAGCGTGCGGTCCTTGGACGTGGATTATGTCCAACCCATCGAGGCGGCCGCTCGCGCCAATTACGCGCGCAATCCGACGCCCGAAATTCCGCCCGAGCAGTTCCGCTTGCGCGGGGGGCTGACCTTCGCGGGCGTGGAGGGCATGCCTCGCGGCCTTTACGTGACACCCAAGCGCAATTTCATGCCACGGTTCGGCATGGCCTGGACGGTGGCCAACCGCACGGTGGTGCGGGGCGGCTATGGCATCTTCTACGGGTTCCTGGGGCAGCGGCGCGGCGACGTCTCGCAACTCGGCTTCAGTCGCACCACGCCCATGATCCCCTCGCGCGATAACGGACTGACCTTCATAGCCACGCTTTCCAACCCCTTCCCGGAAGGGATCCTCCAGCCGCTGGGTGCTGCTCTCGGCCGCCAGACGTTCGTGGGTCAAAGCATCTCGTTCTTCGACGAATACCCGCTGATGCCGTACATGCAGCGCTGGCAGTTGGGCATCCAGCAGGAGCTGGGCGGCGGCTTCGTGGCCGAATTCAGCTATGTCGGCAATCGCGGCACGCACATCGAGATCAGCCGCAACATCAACGTCACGCCGCAGCGTTTTCTGAGCACCAGCCCCGTCCGGGACACGGCGCGCATCAACTACCTGACAGCCACGATCCCCAATCCGCTGGCGGGACTGATGCCGGCCGACGCCGTGGCGGCGCTGACCAGCAGCACCATCGCGCGCGAGAGGCTGCTGCGGCCCTACCCGCACTTTGACGGCGTCACGCATTCGCGCTTCGACGGATACTCCTGGTACCACTCCTTGCAAGTGCAGGTAGAGAAGCGCTTCTCGAAGGGGTACACCTTGGTGGGCAGCTATACCTTCTCCAAGTTCATGCAGGCCACCGAACTGTTGAACGCCGACGATGCGCGGCCCACGGAGGTGATCTCTGACTTCGACCGCCCCCATCGTTTCGCGGTCAGCGGCATCTGGGAGCTGCCGTTCGGACGAGGGCGCCGCTGGCTGACCAGCACGCACCCGGTGCTCTCACGCATCGTGGGCGGTTGGCAGTTGAACGGGATCTGGTCCTTCCAGAGCGGCGCGCCTCTGAGTTGGGGCAACATCATCTTCTACGGTCCGGACATCAAGAGCATTCGCCTGCCCGCGGATCGGCGCACCGTGGCCCGCTGGTTCAACACCGACGCAGGCTTCGAGCGCAATTCCGCTCTCCAGCTCGACCGTAACGTGCGCACCTTCCCGCCGCGGTTCGGGTTTATCCGCGCGCACAACGTCAACAACTACGACCTGTCGGTGCTCAAAAACACGCGAATCACCGAGGGAAAGGACATTCAGTTCCGCGCCGAATTCCTCAATGCCTTCAACCATCCGCTGTTCCCGGCGCCGAACACGACGCCCACCGCGGTGGCTTTCGGAAGCATCGCCGCGGCGAACCAGGCAAACTACCCGCGCCGAATCCAGTTGACCGCCAAGTTCATCTTCTAGGCGCAGAAACCCGACGCTCGAGCCGGGCTTCCGCTTCTCGCCGCCGGAGGCCCGGCTTTCCTTTTCCAAGCCGGCGGACGACGGCTTCGGTCAGCGAAAGTTTTCCACCCGGTAGACGTCGGCGTTGGAGGGATCCACCCGGACGCAGAGAAGGTAGCGACCTTCCGGCGATAGCGAGAACGGCCCGCTGCCGATCGGCGACAGCGGCTCGGGATAATCGAGCAGCGCCTTCGGCCTGGCGCCTGCGAATTCCTGAAAGAACAACGCTTGCCGCCCGCTCGGCCCCTCCCTCGCCCCCAGATAGTAGATTCCTCGCGTCGTGAGCACCCAACAACTGGAGCAATAAGGAAGCAAGCCCTCCAGCACTTTCTCGATTCGGCCGCTGGAGGCCTCAGCGCGCCACAGAGTGGTGTCGGTGGCCTCGCGTACGAAGTACACATACTTGCCGTCGGGTGAAACGTCGAGGGAGATGCCGCGGGTGGCAGCCACTTGGGTGGCCGGGCCGCCGCGCACCGGGATGCGCACGATGGCGCTCATCGTGCCGGCGTAGATCCAATCGCCTTCGGGTGAGAATACCGGATGGTACCCTGTGGCGCCTGTGGAGCGGACCTCCCAGCGGCCGGGCGAGGTCTCGCGAGCCAGGAAGATTTCACCGCTGCGAGCGTTGTTGAACACCAGCGCATCGCCGCCCGGTGACCAGCGGCCCACCGAAGGCCACAGGTTTCCGCGAGTGACTTGCACCGCGTTGTTGCCGTCCCCATCCGCCACCCAGAGTTGCTCATCGCCAGAACGGTCCGAGCGGAAACAGATTCGCTTGCCGTCGGGCGAGTACTGCGGGGAGGCGTCCTTGCCGGGCGAGGCGATCACGCGGCGCCAGCGTTCGCCGGCTGCCGTCGGGCCCAGATCGAGTCGCCAGATGTTCAAATCGTGCTGGAGCACCGAGTAGATGAGCACCCGCGCGCGCCGGGCCATGGCGAGCTGGATGGGGAATTCCCCGTAAATGCCGGTGGGTACAGCTCGCCTGTTGGGCTTGGCCCAGTCGGCCAGCTTCCATACGCGGAATTCCCCCGTCCGATCGGACCCGAACAGCAGCGCCGCGCCATCCGGGCTCCAGTCCTGCCCGCTGATTTGTTTTCCGTCGAAGGTGAGCTGGCGCGGCTCGCCGCCTTCGACGGAAATCACGAACAATTCCTGGTGCGCACGGTGAAATGCCCGAATGAAGGAGACGTAACGGCCGTCCGGGGAAAAGCGGGGATCTACGTCGCCAATGTAGACGTTATCGGGCCGCGTCAGGCGCTTGCGCTGGCCGGTGGCGACGGAAACCAGGAAAATGCCGAAGGCCTCATGGAGCGATTCGGCATCATCCACGGCCAGCCATTGGCCGTCGGGTGACCAATCCAGATGACGATTGGCCAGCCCGTAGCGCGATGGGAACACGGGACACAGGATTTTCTCTTCCCCGGTTTCCAGGTTCCTCACTGCCAGGCTGCCCGTCGAGCCCTGAAACTTGACGTACGCTAGCCGCCGGCTGTCGGGCGACCAAGCCGGGCTGAAGGCTTCCGTCCCCTCGCCGGAGGCTCGCTGGGGCGGCTTTTCTCCGACATCACGGATCCACACGCTTGCTACGCCGCTTTCCGACCTCTCCCAAACGAAAGCCATCCGGGATCCGTCGGCGGTGATCGCAGGCTGATACTCTTTGCCAGCCTGCCGGGCTACGGGCAGCGGATGCACGACTGCGTCCGGCGGGGCCAGGGTCGCGGAGCGCCGGAGAACCCAGATCGCGGCTATCACGGCCACGAGCAAAATGACCGGGCCGATGAGTATTGCCGAGGGCCTCCTCCGTGGGACGGGCCTCGGTTCGGGCTCGGCGACGGCGACGTTTCCCGGGGCGGCGTCGGTCACCGTCACCGTACCCGCGAAACGGTAGCCCCGGCCGGGAAACGTCTCGATGTAGCCTGACTCGCCTTTGCCTGTCCCCAGCGCCTTCCGAATGACGGCGATGTTTTGCGCCAGATTGGCCTCGTCCACGATCCGGTCCGGCCAGACCGCGGACAGGATCTCCTCTTTCGTCACGACTTGGCCGGCGTTTTCGACGAGGACCAGCAGGGTCTCCACCGCCTTGCGAGTCAAGTGGACAGGCCGGCCTTCCCTGAGCAACACCCGGGCCGCCGCGTCCAACTGAAATGGACCGAAGCAGTAAAGGCGATGGCGCCTGGCTAAAGCTCCGGTTTTAGGTTCCATTCAGGATTTTTTTGACCCCAGCTCATTGCTCCCAGCCGCTGCCCGGGTCACACTGGAGCCTGAGCGTAGTTTAACGCAAGCGGGTCCGGCGCGCGTACATGCCCCTGACCGCGAGCAGCCGGGCCCGCTTTCACTGCGTCAGGACCCGCCCCGGCTCAAAGGGCGTCTTCGGGCAGCTCGATCACAGGATCGGGTCCCGAGCCCTCAGGGGTTCGGAAGGACCGAAGGATTCGGCGTTCTTTCACGGAAACGCAGTAGACAGCATCCCGCTCCTGAACCGCGGCGTAGGCGCGTTCGCCATCGGCGGAAAGCGACAGCGAAACCGGGCGGCCCTCCAGCTTCACCGTGCCGAGCACGCGGCGGGAAGCCACGTCGGCAAATTCAACGGCCTCATCGTGGATGAGCGCGTAAACCAAGGTCCGGCCGTCCGGAGTAACGGCGACCCGCACCGGTCCGCGCCCGGTAGGAATTTCACCCGCAGCCTCGTTGCGAGCGGGATCCAGGATCGTGATGCGGTGGGATTCGCGATTCACCACGTAGATCCAGCGGCCGTCGGGAGAGCGGGCGCTGCCTTCGGGCCGTTGCCCCACAGGGATCGTCTTGACCTGGCCGCTGGCCAGTTGGATCGCCGCCACCGTTCCCGAGCCGGCGTTGCTGACGTAAGCGTACCGCCGATCCGGGCCCCACACCACCATATGGGCGGTCTTGCCCTGAGTGTCGTACGTACGCAGCACGAACCGGCTGGCAAGATCAATGAGCAGGAGGCGGTCGGGGTTCTCGGTGGTCACCAGCAGGCGCCCGCTTTGTGCGTCCAGATCCAGACCGTGCGGGCGGTGAAACTTGCCCAGCGAGAGGGTGGCGATCCTCTTGCGATCCCGGACGTCCACGACCGAGACCGTATTGCCTCCCTGCCCCGCATCTTCGATGCGCATGGTTCCGTTGTCGGTGATATAGACGAAGCGGCCATCGCGCGAAAGCGCCATCTCGTGCGGGTGACGCCCCACGGCCACCTGCGCCAGAAGTTTGCCTTCCAGCGTGTAAAAGCCCAGCGTACTGGCGGCCTTGTGCAGGACCAGCAGGCGAGCCGGCTCGGCTCCCCGGAGCAGCGGTGTGCCGGCAACCAGCAAGAGGATCGCACGTCGTTTCACGAGCTTTTGCCTCCGTGCGATTTATGATGTCACATCCCGCCCGCGCGCGAGCGGACCCAGGTTGCTATGTCCTCGATCACCTGCTGATCCACGTGGCCCGGCTTTTGATATTCAGCCGGCGTGCTCCTGCCTTCGCCCGCGGCGAACAGGTGATTCAGCTTCGGGTAGCTTTTGAAGGTGACGTCCGCCCTGCCCTTGAGAGCGTCCTTCCAGCGTTCGAAATCGGTCATGCGCACCTGATAATCGCGCTCGCCTTGCAGGAACAGCGCGGGCGCCTGGAGTTTGCGCATCTCGGCGGCGGGGTCGTAGCCCTTGAGATCCCGGATGTAGGAAGCGGGCATGCCCATCACGCTGCGCAGGTCGGATTTGCCTTCCTCGACGGCGCGGATCTGGTCCGCCATCTCCTTGAGTTTTTCGGCCTGCCGGCGCGCGACTTCGTTGGAGGGATCGAGCGAAGCCAGGTACTCGGCCTGCTCCACGATGAGCGTGGCCAGCGGCCGCGTATTGCCGGCCATGACGATCACCCCTGCCACCCAAGGGGCTTGCCCGAGGATGCGCGGCGTGAGATAGCCGCCGAGACTGTGGCCCAGGATGTACACGCGCTTGGGGTCGATCTCGGGCTGCGAGCGCAAAAGCTGGGCCGCCCGAACCGCGTCCTCGACGGTCTCCTGCTGTACGGTGAAATCCTGCATGGCCGCGATCCGCGGGGCGTACTGGCGCGTGCGTTTTTCGTAGCGCAGCACAGCGATGCCGCGCGAGGCCAGGCCCTCGGCCAGGTCCTTGAAGACCTTGTAGGCCCCCACGGTCTGATCACGATCCAGAGGGCCGGAGCCATGCACCAGCACCACACCGGGCCAGGGACCCGCTCCCTTGGGCAGCGTCAGCGTGCCAGGCAATTTCCACTCGTCCGAGCCGATGGTGACCTCGCGTTCCCCAAACGAGTCCGGGTTGCTGTAGGAGGGCCGTTGCCAGGAGGCCGCTGCGTCTTGCGGGCGCAGGAACAGGCCGCGGATCTGACCTTGTGCGTCCATGGTCACCACCACGTTGATGCCCATGGAGGAAAACTTCACCGGGATCACGGCCACCTCGAAGTTGCCGGACTTGCGCAATTCCGGCTGGCCGATGCTTTCGGGTTTGCCGAGCTGCTTGAGGGCTCCGCCCACCTGTGTCTTGAGGGTCTCCAGCGTGAGCCGGATCTTCGCCTCGGCTGCGAGGGCCGCGTGAATTTGTTCGTATTCGCCCGCCAGCAGCCAGTCCATGACCTGCCGCGCCCGTTCGGCGGGGGAAAATTCCTGGCCGATCAACAAGGGAAACACCAGGAGCACTATGGCGAGAAGACGACGCATGAGCCCAGTTTAGATGACTGTGGTCGGCCCACGGGCAGCGACGGCCCGCGCCCCAACCGGTCTGTGGCGGCAGCTACCGCCGCCCTGACCCGGGCTTGACGGGGCCGCTCTTCTTGCCGGCCTGAGGAAGCCGGCCGGCGCCCGGGGGAGGTTTCGTGCCTGCGTGTGCAGGCTTGGGTTTTGCCGCGGCCGGCGCCGGCGGGCTGTGAATGCACCGGTACAGCTCCGCGTTCCGCAGGACGGCCTGAACGTAAGTCCGCGTCTCCGTGAACGGGATCATCTCGACGAATTCCGCCGGCTCTTCGAAGCGGGCCCAGGTCTGCCATCGTTCGGCCCGGTTGGGACCTGCATTGTACGCCGCCAGTGCGACCTCGATCCGCCCCTCGTACCTGTCCAGCAGGCTGCGGAGGAAGTAAGTTCCGAGTCGCAAGCTGGTGGCGGGCTGGAAGAGCAGGTTCGTTCGGTAGTCCTTCAGGCCGAGCCGGCGCGCCAGGATCCTGCCCTGCGAGGGCAGAATCTGCATCAGACCGTAGGCGCGCGCCGGCGAGACGGCGCCGGGATTGAATTCCGACTCCTGGCGAATCAGGCCGGCGACCAGGAACGGATCGAGCTGGTGGCGGCGGGCGTAGGTTTCGATCAGGTGGCGGTTAGGCAGCGGAAACAGAATTTCCCAAAAACGTTTCGGCGCCTGCTCGAGCGGCAGGTTCAGATGACCGGGCGCCAGCCCCTTGACCGTGCGCAGGACCTGATGGACCGGCAACTCGCCCCGCATCAGTTCCGCCCACTGGAGCGCCGCGAGGTAAGGTTGCCCGTCGGTTCGGGCCCCGAACTTCAGCTCTTCGTCGGCTGCGTCGGTCAACCCGGCGGATTTCAGCAGCCGTGCACGCGTCAGCCGCAGGCGCGTGGCTTCCGTGGGATGGAAGCCGTCGCCGGACGCCCGCTCAGGCCAGCTCAGCGCGGCCAGGAACTTCGTGACCTCGGGCGAGGGCGCCGATCGCGCAATCTCCGGCGCCGCCAGGCGCTGATTGGCGCGGCCGGCGTAATAGTAGTTGGGGAAGCGTTGCCCAACGGCCTCATACCAGGCGCGGGCCTGGTCCGGCCGGCCTTTTGCTTCCGCCAGCCGTCCCAGAAAGTACATAGCGGCGGGCGCGTGCTCGGATGACGGGTATCGCACCAGGTGTTCGCGCAGCCACCGGGATGCCTCCTCCCGCCTGTCCACGTAAAACCGGACCGCCACTTTCCACTGGCAGTAGCGGCTGTCGGGATCGTCCGCGAAGCCTTCCCAGCAGGCCTGGAACAAAGGCAGGTACTGCTCGGGCTGGTTGTCGAGCAGGAACCGGTTGCCCGCGGAGATGAGCGCCCGCAGGCGCCACGACGAACGCGGGTACAGGCGCGTGAGCCTGTCGAGCAAGGCCGCCATGTCCGCATCCCGGTTCATCCTGCGGGCGCATTCCACCAGGTAGTACAGGCGCTCGGCGTCGGCTTCGGGATCCGCCGCCTCGAAGGAGCGCAGATGATCCCAGGCGGCGCCCGTTTCGTAATCGCGGAACAGAGCCGCACCCACGCGCACGCGCGCCAGCTCGCGCTCGCGCCCGCCCAACTGGCGCGTCAGCGCCTCGTATTCGGCCCGGGCCCGCCGGTATTGCCGCGCGCGCATCCAATACTCGGCGCGTTCCAGCATTTCCTGCGGCATGGCCGGCGGATAGCGTTCGCCCAGTCGCTCGCGCAAACGCGCCAGCGCCTTCTCGGCTTTGCCGGCTTCCCCGGAAGCCGGGTAACGGTAGTAGACGCGCTGCCAGGCGACGGCTGCGGCCGTCAACTCCCGTGCCGCTTCCAGTGCGGCAGCCAGCAGGGCTTCGCCTTCGGGCTGAGGCAGTTGCTCCCGCCGATCTTCGAGGATGCGAATCGCCGCCCGGGGGTCCTGCAACTCGAGATGGATCCGCGCCGCCAGCAGGGCGGCCTTGCCGGCCAGTGGCGAAGGCAGGGCCGTTTTCCAGACGGCCTGAACTGCCCGCAGGGCTTCCTCGTGGTTTTGCTGGTTGAATTCAGCCCAAGCCAGCCAGTAACCGACGTGGTCGGCAAGCTGAGGCAGGCGGGCCCGCGCGCTGCGCAACTGCCGGACTGCCTCGGTCCAGCGTTGCTGCTGGGCGGCGCGAATTCCTTCGCCCAGCGCCGCGGCGGGCGCCGGCTCGGCCCCCAAACCCAGGCGAGGCCATGCGGTGAGGAAGCCGCACAACAGAAAGCTAAACCAATGGACCCGGATAGTCTTCCCCAAGTAAAGCGGCATCCTCGTGCGCCAGCGTTCGAACCAGTTCGCGGTGAAGATAATCCGCCATGGTCGGCGAGGCATCCACGAATTGGAGGCGGAAGGCTTCGCGCGCCTGGTCTATCTCTTTTTTCAGCGTTCGGTACAGATTGCGTTGCGCTCGCCCTGCCCGCACGGCCTCGTCATGGTGCAGACGAATCTCGGCCACCTGCACGCGAGCGAAACGCTGCGCGCGCAAGTGCAGTTCCTGGTCCTCGCGCGAAAGACTGGACCAGTCGGGCAACTCGCGGGGCGGAGCCGGCGGGCGAGCGGTTTCGAACGCTTCTTCGAGCAAAGGCCATCGCCGTGCGCGCGCGATCCACCCTGCCGTCGTCGACGCCAGCTCCAATCCCGCCTCTGCGCCGTGCTGCTGGCCGTCCGCGTAAAGGACGGCCACCGTGGCGTCGTCCGTTCGAACCGGCAGCAGCCAGGCTGTCCCGTCGCCCGCAACCCCTGTGGCGCCGGCGAACTGCTCCGAGAGTTCTGTGGGAGTGCGTTGGGTAACCACCGGTTCGCCCGTCTCGATCGCGCTGCGGAAAGCGGGCGCCTCGTGAACAGGGAAGCGGACGCCCGGCAGGGACCTGGCGCGCGCGCCATCGGGGTCACGCGCCGCAATGACTTCCAGCTCCTCCCCGCGCACGAGAACGACGGCCACGCGCGGGGCGAAAGCAGCCGCCGCATCCGCCAGGGCCGCAGCCCACTCCGACCGGCTTTCGGCAGCTTGCATCCGGCGCAGACCCGCCAGCAGGCCCGCCAGCGTTTCCGATCTGCCTTCGGCTTTGCCGGCTTCGTGTGCGTGCCGCAAGAGGGCCTGCGTGCGTTCCAGCAGCGCGCTCCCCAGCGAGCAGAAGCCCTCTTCGAGCATTTCGGCGGCCGCCTTGCAGACGGACTCCAGTTCTCTGCGCAAAGCGGCGCCGTGCTGGGCGACGGTCGTTTGCAGTACGGCCAGAGAAGGCGGCTCGGGTTCCTGCGGCATGGGCGCACTCTCATTGTATCGGATCGTCTTCGATCGCCAACGTTCAGGGCGTCTGCGAGAGGGACAGCTTCAGCGGCCAGAGAGTGCCTTCGAGACGCAGACGCCGGTGCGGGTGGGCAAGGTCCGCGTTGAGCCGACCCTCGCCATCCGTACGGCACTGACCGCGAAAGATCGCATCGCCCTGGACGGCTTCCAGACCTTCGATCGTCAACCGCGGCAAGCGTCGTACGTAGCGCAAGCCGAAACGGGCCGCCACCAGATCGAACTCTTCCTCGGGCGCGAAGGTGACTTGGCGTCCCAGCAGCGCTCCGCCGGCTCGCAGATTCCCGAGAACTTCTTCGGAGAGGCCCTCGGTTTGCAGCCAGCCTTCGATCCACCATCGGCCGCTCGGCGTCTCCAGCGGCCCGGCCACCGCCGTCACATTGTAGGCGGGCGTGGGTCGCTGAAGATCAACTTCGACCCGCCCGCGCAGCTCGGCCTCTTCCAGCCGGGCTTCCAGAGGGACCAGCGTCATTTGCAAGCCATGCCAGCGGAAGCGCCCGCGGACAGGTCCTGCGACTCTGGCGCCGGACAGGACGACCGCTTCCGCGTCGAATTCTCCTTCCAGGCGGCGATGCAGCAGCCAGCTCGGCGTCGGCGCTCGCGCCCGCCGCAACGCTCTGTCCAGCAGGCCGCGCCGCCGATCGAGCACGGGCGCGAGGACTTGTTCGAGTTCGGCCAGGTCAAGACGACCGAGGTGAAGCTTCAACTCCGCAGAAGCCGGGGAACTGTGCCGGCCGGAATATCGGGCGTCCACTGCAATCCCTCCCACCGCTCCGCGGAGTTCGCGCACCACCAGTTGATCGCCCGCAAGCTCGACCTGCGCCTGGCGGACCTGCAACGGACGGGCCAGCTCCGCTACGCGCAATTTGGCGTCGCGCACCTGAAAACGTCCCGTCCAGCGACCGCCGCCATCCGGCGTCCGCCAGTAGCGAAGCCAGCCCGTCCAGGTTCCCTCCGCCGTGCCCCCGAGCACCGGAACGGGTTCCAATCCGGGCCAGAAGGGCGCCCCGCCGATGGCGACGGGCATTTGCTCGGCTTTCAGGGAGAGCGAGGCTTGCGATGGGGCCGCGGTAAGGGAACCCTCCAGCAGCAGGCTAGCCGCGCCCGGACCTTCCAGCTTCCACGGCCCCAGCCGGATCTGCGCGGGGCGAACCACAACGGGCGCCTGCGGGCAGCGCAGTTCGACGCCCGAAGCGAGCACGGCGCGAGCTTCGCGGATGGCAAGCGCGCCTTCCCAGCCGCTCGCAGGCTGGTAGGCCAGCTGCCCGGAGACGGCGCCGCTCAGGCGCAGGTTCGGCGGCGTGGTCAGACCGAGCACCCCGAGGGCCTCCATTACGCTCGCCAGCGGCACCTCGTTGAGATCGAGCTGCATCCGCCAGCGCGGCTCTTCCAGAAAGCGGTTCACATCCCAGAGGACCTTCAGGGGCCACTGCTCCGCGGGCGACAGCGCCAGTTGAAGGCGCTGGCCCGGCAGATCCAGCGTGCCGGCGTATTCGATTCGCCAATCCGCGCCCAGCAAGGTCGGCAGATCCCACCGTCGGAAATCGCGGAACTGCGCCTCGCCGCTCAGACGCAACTCCGACATGGGCCCTTGCAAACGCGCGCGCGACGTCAGCGACCCGCGCAATCCCAGATCCCGCCCGGCCAGCAGCGTGCTGATTTCTTCCAGATAACTTCGCTCCAGCTCGGCGTCCAGCTCCAGGCCCTTTCCCGGCCACAGGCGCCCCCGCGCAGCGACTTTCCCCAGGCGCTGCGCCGGGCGATCGGTGCGGGCAGGCTCTCCCGTAAAGCGGATCTGCCAGACACCTTGCGGGCCTTCCGGCGCGTAAAGATCCAGATCGGCGTTCGCCAGGTACAGAACCGACTTGGTGTCCCCGAACTTGAAGTTGATGCGGCCGCGGCGCACGGCGATCGAGGGCGCGCTGGCCCCTTTGGAGGCGGGCAACTCGGGAGGCCGGCGCACGAGGTCCGTGAAATTCCACGACCCGCCGGCAGGCTTGACGAGGTTGAGACTGGGTTCGACCAGCCGCAACGAAGCGAACTCGAGTCTGCCGGTCCAGAGGCTGCGCAGCGCGATGCGAGCTTCCAGGGCCGTGACGTAGGCGAAGGGTTCCTTGCCCGCGCGCGGATGGTCCTCGATGACGACATCTGTGAGCGTGACCCCGGGTCCGCGGAGCAGCAGCAGGCGGGGTTTGCCCACGGTGACGCGCCGGTGAAGCTCGCGTTCCAGCCCTGCCTGGATCTGCCGGCGGTAGCGATCGAGATTCCAGTAGGGCGCGACGAGCAGGACAGTCGCGGCAGTGGCCGCCGCTGCCAGCGCCAGCCGTCGCAGGGTTCTGGCTTTCATGGCTCTCGGCCCAGCAGCTTCCGGAAGGCCTCCGGGTCGTCGGCGTCCTCGACAACACCCGCGTCGTCCACTTCAACGTAGCACGTCTGCTCGCGGTAACGTCGCAGCACGAGCCGGGCCTGGGAGTGCGCCGGCTGGGCGAGCATCTCGACAGCCAGCCCGCGGGCGCAGCAGACGGGATGGCCGCCGCGGCCCCGGTAACGGGGAGCCGCCACCGGGGCTCCGCTGTGAAGGAACGCGCGGACCAAAACCTCGATGGTGGCCGGACGCACGGCGGGGTGGTCCACCGGCGTAAACAAAAATCCGGTACTTTGTCGGGGCAGTTGGGCCAGGCCGCATTGCAGCGAGCTGAACTGGCCCCGTTCGGGCGCCGGGTTGATGACGATGCGGGCTTCGCCGGCTCGGCGGATCACCGAGCGAATGCGCTCCGCCTCCGCGCCCAAGACCGCGATGACGGCATCGCAGTGGGGCCGGAGCAAGCCGATCCAGCGATCCAGCCAGGTCTCCCCTTCGTATTCCAGCAGGGCCTTGGGCCGGCCCATGCGCCGCGAGGCGCCCGCCGCCAGAATGATCCCGGTCAGGCTCACGTCAGCAGTTTGCGAAAACGCTCCTGGAAAAAGATGGACTTGGAAAGTTCACGCCAGTTGGATTCGGCCCGCCGCCGCACCGCGATCATCTCTGCCACCACGGCGACGGCGATTTCCTCGGGCGTCACGGCGCCGATATCCAGCCCCATAGGCGCATGCAGGCGCTCGAAAACGGCGCCGGGCAGGCCTTCTTTTTTCAGCTCCTCGACCAGGGCGATCACCTTTCGCCGGCTGCCCACCATGGCGATGTAGCGCGCCGGCGCGGCCGCCACCAGCCGCAGCACGCGCATGTCGTCGCGGTGCCCCCGGGTTACGATCACCAGGTAACAATTCTCGTTGAGAGCCAGCTTTTCCACCGCGCTCTCGTACGGCTCGGCGTAAATTTCGTCGGCCTCGGGGAAGCGCTCCCGGCTGGCGAAACTTTCGCGGTCATCCACGATGGTTACGGCGAAACCTGCCAGGGAGGCGATCTGGCAGAGACTGCGCGAGATATGCCCGGCGCCGAAGATCACCGCCCGGGGTTGGGGCAGCACCGGCTCCACGTAAACCTCCAACTGGCCTCCGCAAAGCAGGCCATTGTCGTAGGCTGCGTCCTGGTTGAGATGGAAGCTCAGCAGCCGGGGGGTTTCGCTTTCCAGCACCTCGCGGGCTGCGTTCCAGACCTCGGCTTCCACGCACCCGCCGCCGACGGTGCCGAGCGTGGTGCCGTCGTCGCGCACCAGAATCTTGGCGCTGGGGTAACTGGGAATGGACCCGCGCGCGTGGATGATCGTGGCCAGCGCGCACTTGCGCCCCTGGCGGCGGAGCCGCACCAGTTCCTCGTAAACGTCCACGCCGCGAATTATACCATCAGCGCCGCGTTTTCAGCGTCCGCACCGATTCGGCGTCGTGAGGATGCCACGTCTCGGCCCGAGCGCCCTTACTTGCCCGGAGTGCGCGGAAATGCCGCTGTGTGGATCAGTTTCTCCAGCACGGCGTCCATCTCGGAAGTATCGTGGGCTACCGCTGCGGCCATCTTCAAAGGCACCTCGGTCTGGTCGAAGTAACCGGTAAACAACAGGGCTCCGGGGCCTTCCGCCGATAGCGGCAGGGTTTCGTAGGTATGGTTGCCGGTCCGGAACCCGACGGCCAGGCGTCTTCGCCCCTTGCCGCCGGTCTGGCGGTTTTCCGGATAGCCGTCGCCGTCGGCGTCAATGTAATCCGGGAAGCCGAAGGCCCCGTACGCGTCCACATAACTTTCCGCAGGAGGGCCCGTGCGGCCGCCACCCGCCGAGCCATAGGGGATGAGCGCGCGCACATTGGCGTTCACATCCTTATAAATCGTTGCACTGTGCGTGCCGATGGGCGAGGTGATGCTGATACGGAGGTTACTCGTCCGATCAAAATAGTCTGCGTCCGGAATATCGGCCACTCCGATGATGACCATGGGCTGGCCATGGTCTGCGGTGGCCACCAGCAAGGTATCTTTTGACCGGCGGGCGGCGGCCCAGGCCCGGCCCACTCCAACCGCCTTGTCGAACTCGATCACATCCCAGGCCGCTCCGGCGAAGTGGTTCGAGTGCGACTGCTTGTCGATCGAGGCTGCCTCGACCATGAGGAAAAACGGCTGATTGCCGCCGGGCCCGGCCAGGACCTCGATGGCCTTCTGTGTCATCAGATCCAGGAACGGCTGGTCCTCCCAGCCGCCCAAGGAAGGCAGCGACTCGCTGCCCGGCCGGAGCAGCCGCAGCTTGTCGTAAGCGACGTTCATGTGGGCGGTGGAGGCGGCGCGCACGCCGCTCGCATGAATCGTAGTCTGCGCGGTTTTGAAAATCCCGACGACCTTGTCGTCGCCGGCCCGGATCCCCCTCAACTCGGTCGCGGTCTTGATGATCCTGTATCCTTTAGCCGCGAACTCGGCCAGGATGTCGCGCCTGTCCGGCCGGATGGCAGGATCGAAACTCTCGCCTCCGCCGCCCATCAGCACGTCGGCTGCGGGCCGGCCGTCGAGGAAGGGATTCTCCAGGTACTGGCGAACGATCTCGAAGGCAGTATCGCGGTCTCCGCTGTGGGAAGCGAAAGCAGCGGGGGTGGCGTCCGCCACCGAGGCTGTCGTGACAATGCCTATCCGGTAGCCCAACCGGCGCTTGAGGTACTCGGCGATGGTCTCGATCCTGGGGTTGTCGAGGGCGTAGCGGATGGTCGCAGCGTCGGAAGCCGAGCCGAAGCCGCAATCCGTGCCGTCCGGAAACACGCTGAGACCACCGTCGAAAGTTTTGTTGCCGGTAGCCAGCGCCGTGGCGGTCGGAGCGGAATCCGGAATCAGCTTGTCAAGGCTGTGATGCAGGGTCGCGCCCGCCACGGGCATGCGGTCCATTTCGAGCAGCCGATCATAAAAGCCCTCGCGCCGGCCGGAAACCCCGGGCACGGTTTCCACGCTTCGGCTGACGATGCGACCGGCGTCGCGCCACGCTTCCGTCATTCCGTCGCCGATATACAGGATCAGGTTCTTGAACGCGGATGGGCGCGGGAAGGGCTGAACCCAGAGGTCGCGGACGTCGCGGAAGGTGCCCTGCGGCGTCGTCAGAACCGCTTCCAGGCGCACCCAGCCCGGCGTCTTGAAGCTGACCATGTCAGCTCGCCAGGCGGAGTCGCGCACGGTATCGCAGTCCAGGTCAACGGGAGCGGGACCGGAGAACAGATTGCTCAGGTCTACGCCATTAGCCGTGACTCTCAACGTGCCGCCGGTCAAATAGCGGGCTTCGATCAGCAGATCCACCCGCTGATCCTCGAGAAGCCGGGTTCGTTCGGGGAGTGCAATGCTGAGCAGTTGGGCCTGCGTCGAGGCGCCGGCCAAGAGCAATAGGAGGAAAACAGAAAGGCGAGTAACGCAGCACACGGCCAACTCCTTGGAATAGAGATAGTACCTTCCCGTCGCAGTCGTCAACTGCTGGCCGGCGCCCTTCTCCCCGATATCGCTAGCCTGGGTTGGGCGTCGGCGCGGCGGCCGAGCTTGCTGCTGGCGTGCTCGATGCCTGTGCTATGATCCATCGAAAGCCCACCGGCTGAGCAAAGCATGATGGCGGCCCTCATTTTCGATCTGGACGGCGTGATCGTGGACTCCAACGCGATCCATGTGCGGGCCTGGGAGCGCTACCTCGCCATGCACGGGCGACCTTTGCCGCCGCGTGCCGATTCCCTGATTTTCGGGCGTCACAACGACGAAATCGTGCGCGCTTTCTTCGGGGATGATATCCGTCCGGAGGAAGTCAGAGCGCACGGCGCCGACAAGGAGGCCCTGTATCGCGAGATGATGCGCCCGGTCCTGGCGCAGCGCCTGGTGCCCGGCGTCCGGGAGTTCCTCGCGCGCTGGCGCCGTCTGCCGCTGGCTCTGGCGAGCAATGCGGAGCGAGCCAATGTGGAATTCGTGCTCGAACAGGCCGGATTGCAGCAGTGGTTTCGCGTCATCCTCGACGGCCGGCAGGTTCGGGCGCCCAAGCCCGACCCCGCCATTTACCGGGAGGCGGCGCGGCGCCTGGGTGTAGAGTCTGGGAGCTGCGTGGTTTTCGAAGATTCGCCGGCCGGGGTGGCTGCGGCGCAAGCGGCCGGAGCGCAGGTGGTGGGTCTGCTCACTACTTATAAGGAGCTGCCTGGCGTGACGCTGGCAGTGCGTGATTTCCGCGATCCGGAGTTGGAGGCATGGTTGCGGGCGCGGCTGGGTTGCTGCGGGACGCTGCGCGGCTGATCGCGGCCTTAGGCGCGGCGGACGCTGCCCGCCCTCAGGGTATGCCCGCCATGCCGGCGGGCGTCCCTGGCATGCAGGTCACTCTGGGGCCTCTCCTTTTCGCTCTGGCGGCGCTCGCATTGACGCTCTTCATGGCGCGCGTGCGCGGGCGGCGACTCGGGGCCCAGCGCGAGATGGTTCGCACCTTGCTGAATCTGGGCGAGGAGCTGCTGGGCGCATCATCGCATGAAGAGCTGCTGCGGCAGATGCGGGGCGTGCTTCCGGGGATGTTGAAGGCCGGCGGGTTGCGGGTCTTCGTCTACAATCGCGCCAACCAATGTCTGGATGAAATCGGAGGTTCGGCCGAAGGGCGCCGCTTGAACATCCCTGTGGACCGCCCGGAAGGCCTGATCGCGTCCGCAGTCACCACGTGTTTCCGCAATCAGGCGCTCCTGAGCATCCCCGACGCGCGTCGCAGCCCCTTCGCGACGCATCCGGGCGAGGCCGATCAGGTTCGGGCCCTGCTGCTGGTCCCCATGATCGCGCAGAGCGAAATTCGCGGAGTGCTCGCCATCGAAGATGCCCGCGCCAGGCGTGTTTTCGGACCCGACGAGCAGATGATGGCGCAACACGTGGCCAATCAGGCGGCCATCGCTTTGCGCTTGATGGAAGAACAGAGAATCCGCGACCAGCTTTCGCGCACCGAGAGGATGGCTGCCGCGGGCCAGTTGCTCTCCGGCGTGGCAGCCGAGTTACGCGCGCCGGTCAGCGCCATCGTACGGCTTACGGAATCGTTCCTGTACAGCAAACGCGGTCCGCTGACCGACGAGGAGATGCGCACGATCGCGGTCGAAGCGGAACGCGCCAAAGGCATCTTGGAGCGTCTGGTCTCCTTCATCCAGCCGGATCGCACCGAGGCCAAGCCTGTTGACGTCAGGGCGCTGCTCGCCCGACTGCTGGAATTCCGGCGCGGCGATTGGGCTGTGCGGGGGCTGGACGTGCGCGAGCAACTGGGCTCCGAGCCGGTTTGGGTGCTCGGTTCGGCCGGCCAACTGGAGCGGGTCTTCCTCAACCTGCTGATGCATGCCGAGCAGGCGCTGGCCGATTCCTTCGAGAAACGGCTCAGCGTCAGCCTGAGCGTGCTGGCGCGGCGGGCTTTGGTGGAGATCGCCTATACGGCTCCGGCGCCCCCGGTTCGTCCCAGATCGGATCGCACCGACACCAGCGTGCTGATCGAGGGCGTGATCCGGGGCATCGTCCAAAGCCACGGTGGCGAGACGAGGCTGGTGCGCCTGGGCCCGGCGGGTTCGCGCATGGAAATCGAACTGCCTCTGGCGCCGGAACGCGCGCCCGCGCGGCCCGGCCTGCTGGGGGAACGTTTCACTCCGCGGCTGGCTACGGTGCTTCTGGTCGAGCCGGATTCCGCCGTAAGGGATCGGCTGTTGTCCCTGCTCAGCCAGCGCGGCTACCGCGTGGTGCCGGCGGCCAGTGCGGAACAGGGCGTGGATCTGGTGCAGCGGCTGCGCTTTGACGTGGTCTTCTGCGGCGCCCAGTTGCCGGGCTTGAACTGGTTCGAGTTCTTCCGCACGATCCGTCGCCGCATTCAAGCCTTCGTGCTCGTGACGCCGGCTCACGATCCCGAACTGGCGCGACAGTGGCCGGAGGGCGAGTTCTACGTGCTGCCGCGGCCCATCGTGGAGCTGGAACTGGAGCGCTTGCTGCTTTCCCTGGAGTCCAGCGCTCCTTCCTCCTCGGCTGCGCCGCCGCCCGCTGGATCGTGAGCTCGCGATCCGGAACTGTTGGATTATGATGGAACTGGCTATGACGCGCAGGGAATTTCTGGCCTCATCGGCCGCGTTAGCGAACTCCGCTTCACAGGGCGCCAGACCGAATATCATCCTGATCCTGGCCGATGATCTCGGCTACGGCGACCTCGGCTGTTACGGGCAGAAACAGATCGCCACCCCGAACCTCGACCGCCTTGCGTCCGAGGGCATCCGCTTCACTCAGGCCTACGCCGGCTCCACCGTCTGCGCGCCCTCGCGCTGCGCCATGATGACGGGCCTGCACATGGGACACGCCTATGTGCGCGGCAATCGGTACCCGGATCTGCCTTTGCGGCCGCAGGACCTGACACTGACCGAAATTCTCAAAAAAGGCGGCTACCGCACCGCGCTCCACGGCAAGTGGTCGCTGGGCGGCCTGAGCACCACAGGCTATCCCACGCGCCGCGGCTTTGACGAATGGTTCGGTTACTTCAGCCAGACCCAGGCGCACGATTATTACCCTTATTTGTTACTGGAGGGGGAGCGCGAGTATCTGGTTCGGGGTAACTTCGGCGCAAAGAAGACCGTCTGGGTGCACGATTTGTTTACCGAGCGGGCGCTGGATTTCATCCGCCGGCGCCCTCAGCCCTTTTTCCTGCATTTGTGCTGGACCATCCCTCACGCCAACAACGAAGTCGGCCGCGATACGGGCAACGGCATGGAGGTTCCCTCCGACGCGCCCTACTCGGACCGGAGCTGGCCGCAGCCCGAGAAGAATTTCGCCGCCATGATCACGCGCATGGATGCCGATGTGGGCAAGATCATGGCTGCGCTGCGCGAGACCGGACAGGAGGAAAACACCATCGTCATCTTCACCAGCGATAACGGCCCGCACCGCGAGGGAGGCCACGACCCGGATTTCTTCGACTCCAACGGGCCGCTGCGGGGAATCAAGCGGGATCTTTACGAGGGCGGTATTCGCGTGCCCATGATCGTGCGCTGGCCGGCGCGCATCAAGCCCGGCCAGGTGAGCGACCAGGTGTGGGCGTTTTGGGACCTTTTGCCGACGCTGGCCGAAGCCGCGGACTTGCCGGTTCCCCCGGGACTCGACGGCATTTCGATGCTTCCCTCCTGGCTGGGTAAACCGCAGCGCAATCACGAATACCTTTACTGGGAGTTTCACGAGGGCGGGTTCAAGCAGGCTGTGCGCATGGGCGACTGGAAAGGAGTGCGGCTGGCGCCCGGCAAGCCCCTCGAGCTCTACGATCTCCGCACCGATGTAGGCGAGACGCGCAACGTCGCCGCCCGGCATCCGGAGGTGGTGGCGCGCATCGAGAAGATCCTGGCCGGCGCGCGCACCGAGTCCGCTGAATTCCCCGTGCGCGCGGGACGCGGCGCGTCAGCGGGCTAAACGACAAGAGGGATGCTGTTGCGTGCGCTTTTCGTCGCGGTTGTTTTTGGCGGCGCGCTCGCCGGCCAGCAGGTCTGCCCGCCGACGCCGGCTTTTTCTCCCTGCGAGATCGTTTTTGAGCTTCCGGAAACCGAGGCGGCTGCGCATCCCAATCCTTACCTGAGCGTCCGGCTGGACGCCGAGTTCCGGTCCCCGCGTTTCCGCACGCTCAAGCTGCCCGGTTTCTGGGACGGCGGCCGGCGGTTCGTGGTGCGCTTTGCGCCCACCGGTCCCGGCGAATGGGTGTTCCGGACGGTGAGCAATGTGGCGGGCCTGAACGAGCGTAATGGGAGCGTCACCGCACTGCCCAAAGAGGCGCCGGGCTTCCTCCAGCCCGCCAACGTGCATCACTGGGCCTGGGTGGACGGGCTGGAACGCAAGCCGCATCTGTGGATGGGCGACACCTGCTACCGCTTCGCCGTGCTGGATCGCAAGCTCTTCGAGACGCTGGTGGACACGCGGGCCAGGCAGAAATTCAACCACCTGCGCGGGCTGGTGCTGGGCGGGCGGGAAGAGGCGCGCCGCGCGTTTCCCTCGCCGGACCGTCCCGAACCGGCTTTTTTCCGGGAGCTGGATGAACGCATCCTGTACATGAACCGGAAAGGGATCATCGCGGATCTTGTGCTGGCGGGCGACGAGAATCATCTGGCGGAGCTGTTTCCCGCACGCGAGCAGCGCGAGCGATACGTACGCTATCTGGTCGGCCGCTACGCCGCCATGCACATAACCTGGCAGGGGGTGCAGGAGTTCGAGGAATATCCCGACGGGCGCGCTCTGCTCAGGGAAATCGGCGGGTTACTGAAACAGCTAGACCCCTACGGGCACCCGCGTTCGACCCACACCGTGGCCACCTCCTCTCCCCTGGCCCGGGACGGCTGGATGAGCTACCTGGTGTACCAATCGCACGATGACCAGCTCGGAGCGATCGAACACCAGATTTACGCCATGCCCCAGGTCAACGCCGAGTTCGCCTACGAGGACAGCGGCGCGGGCAAGGCCCTGCCCCATCATGTGGACACGGATACGTTTCGCCGCCGTCTGTGGAATGCCAGCATGAACGGACAGTATCCCACTTTCGGCAACACCGGCACTTACGGCGGCCGCTTTCCGGTGGATGCAAGGTATCTGGATTCATCCGGCGCCCGCCAGATGACACATTGGTTCGATTTCTTCTCACGCACCCGCTTCTGGGAACTGGAACCTTACTTCGACGTGGAAGGAGGGCGGGCCCTGGCGCTGGAAGGCGTCGAATATATCGTTTACGTGGAGAGGCCCGGCCCGGTCGAAATCCTGGTGGAACGTCACGGCTACAATGTGGCCTGGTTCAATCCCGTGACCGGCGAGTATCTCAAGCAGAAAGATTTCAAAGCCGACCGCTACCGCGCCGAACCTCCCGGGCGGGATCACGATTGGGTCCTGCATATCTGGCGGGAAGGACGCAAGCAGTCCATGCTGCGCAGTTACAAGTTCGAATCCCGGCCCGTGCTCATGCAGGAAGTCGAGCAGAACCCGCAGCGAGCGCCTTTCGAGATCGTTTCCCCGGCCGGGGAAGCCGTTTCCCTCAGTGTGCCGCCGCCTTATGCGGTCAAGATCACGCGGCAGACCCGCGCCACCCGATCCATGATGTGGCTGTGGATCGGGGAAGTTCCGGCCGACGAACTGGGCTTCCGCGTGCTCGGTGCCGGGCCGGAAGGCACTTTGCGCTTCCCCCGCTATTTTGCGCGCCACCTGCCGGGCGTGCTCGCGCTGCGTCTTTACGGGCTCAACGCCAACGGCAAACTGTACGCTCTGGATCAAGTCTACAAACTCAATCCGTGAGACCGCGCATTCTGGCCCTCGATACCACCTCGGAGTTCGGCAGTCTGGCCCTGGCGGAGGGCGATCGTATCCTCGAGGAAGTGCTGCTTCATTCGCCGGACGGCTTCGCGCACATTCTGTTCGATCAACTCGAGCGGCTGCTCAATCGGCACGGCTGGAAGCCGGGGGACGTGGATTGCCTGGCATCGGCCGCCGGCCCGGGCGCTTTCACCGGAGTGCGCGTGGGTCTGGCCGCAGCCAAGGGCCTGGCCGAGGCCATGGGCAAGCCGGTGGTAGCCGTGTCGAACCTGCAAGCCGTGGCCTCGTTCGGCGCGGCCGCCCTGCGCGCTGCGGTGCTGGATGCGCGGCGGGGCGAAATCTACGGCGCGGTGTATGACCCGGAGCTGCGGCTGGTCTGCCCGGAGGTGGTCATGAGGTTCCCCGCGTGGCTGGAGACGCTTCCGCGAGGCGACCTCGAGTTCCTCTCGACCGATTTTTCTCCCTTCCGCCCGGTGCTGGCAGACACGCGCTGGGCGAGCGCCCCGGTGCGGGAAGTGCCGCGGGCTTTGGCAGGCGCCATCGCGCGCATCGCCGCGCGGCGTTTTCTGGGCGGGCAAGCGCAGGATCCCGCAGCGGTGGATGCGCTTTACGTCCGCCGCTCCGACGCCGAGCTGTCGTGGAAAGAGTAAGCCTCAGCTTGCGCGCAGGGCCCGTTCGATGCGGCGCAGTTGCTCCAGCAGGCCGGCGAGCCGGTCCAGGGGCAAGGCGTTGGGACCATCGGAGAGAGCGCGCTCGGGCGCCTCGTGCACCTCGACGAACAGGCCGTCAATTCCCACAGCCACGGCCGCACGCGCCAGCGGCGCGATGAACTCGGCCCGCCCGCCCGAGGCGGCCCCCGCGGCGCCGGGAAGCTGCACGCTGTGCGTGGCGTCGAAGATGACCGGGTAACCGGTGCTGCGCAGGATGACCAAGGAGCGCATGTCCACGACGAGGTTGTGATAGCCGAAGCAAGTGCCCCGCTCCGTGAGCAGGATCTTGTGGTTCCCGGTGGAGGCGACTTTCTCCGCCGCCAGTCTCAGGTCTTCGGGCGCCAGGAACTGGCCTTTCTTGATGTTGACGATGCGGCCGGTGCGGCCGGCGGCCAGCAGCAAGTCGGTCTGCCGGCACAGAAAGGCGGGGATTTGCAGCACGTCGGCCACTTCGGCCGCGGCTTCGGCCTGCTCCGGTTCGTGAATGTCGGTCAGGATGGCGTATCCCTCGGCTTTGAGGCCGGCCAGGATGCGCAGACCCTCTTTGAGCCCGGGCCCGCGGTAGGAATGGATGCTGCTGCGGTTGGCCTTGTCGAAGGAGGCCTTGAAGAGGAACGCCCCGGCCTGACGTCGGATTTCGCCCGCCAGCCAGTGTACGTGCTGCTCGCTCTCGATTACGCAGGGACCGGCGATCAGGGCCAGCGGCGCGCCGCCGCCGAAACGGATGGTCTCGCCGCGCGGGGTTGTCAGTTCGACCATGCCTGCTGCGCCTGAATGGCGCCGCGCAGCCGGCGCCGGCGATGCTGGTAAGCCGCTCCCACAAAGGCGCGGAACAGCGGGTGCGGCTCGAGCGGTTTGGACTTGAACTCGGGATGGAACTGGCAGCCCAGATACCACGGATGATCGGGCAGCTCGCAGATCTCGACGTAGGTGCCGTCGGGGGTCTGACCCGTGACGCGCAGCCCGTGCGCGGTCAGGATGGATTCGTACTCGCGGTTGAACTCGTAGCGGTGCCGGTGCCGCTCGCTGATGAGCAGCCGGCCGTAAGCCCGGTGAGCGAAGCTGCCCTCGACCAGCACGCACGGGTAGGCGCCCAGGCGCATGGTGCCGCCCAATTCGTCCACCCCTTTCAACTCGCGCAGCTTGTAAATGATGCGGTGGGGCGTGTCGGGCTGGAACTCGGTGGAGTGGGCTTGCTTGAGTCCGCAGACGTTGCGCGCGAACTCGATCACCATCAGTTGCATGCCCAAGCAAATTCCGAAATAGGGGATGCGGCGCTCGCGCGCAAAGCGGATGGCCTCGATCATGCCTTCGATGCCGCGCTCGCCGAAGCCTCCGGGCACCAGGATGGCGTCGTAGTCGGCCAGCCGCTCGACGGCGGCGGGGCGGGTGAGGCCTTCCGAGCTGATCCAATGGCAGTTGACTTTCAAATCGTGGGCCAGGCCCCCGTGCAGCAGCGCTTCCTTGAGGCTCTTGTAGGAATCCACGTACTCGGTGTACTTGCCCACCAACGCGATATCCACCTCGTCGGAAGGATGCTTGAGCCGCTCGACCATCTCCTGCCAGCGGCTCAGATCCCGCGGCGGGGCTTCCAGGCGCAGCAGGCGGAGCACGATCTCATCCACCCGCTGTTGCGCGAAGTTCAACGGGACCTCGTACACCGACTCGACGTCCCGGGCGCTGATGACGGCGGCCACGTCCACGTCGCAGAACAGCGCGATCTTCTCACGCACCTCGTCGGGCAGGGGACGCTCGGTGCGGCACACCAGCATATCCGGCTGGATACCGATGGCGCGCAGCTCGCGCACGCTGTGCTGCGTCGGCTTGGTCTTCAGTTCGCCCGCCGCGGCGATCCAGGGCACCAGCGTGACATGGACGAAGAGCGTGTTGTCCCGGCCGAGCTCGCGCCGCATTTGCCGGATGGCTTCCAGGAAGGGCAGGGACTCGATATCGCCCACCGTGCCGCCGATTTCGGCGATGACCACGTCCACGTCTTCAGCCACGCGCCGGATGGCGGCCTTGATTTCGTTGGTGACGTGGGGGATGACCTGGACGGTCTTGCCCAGGTAATCGCCGCGCCGTTCTTTGGCGATGATGCGCTCGTAAATGCGGCCCGAAGTGATGTTATTGGCCTGGGTGAGGCGGGCGTGGGTGAAACGCTCGTAGTGGCCCAGGTCCAGATCGGTTTCCGCCCCGTCGTCGGTGACGTAGACTTCGCCGTGCTGGAACGGGCTCATGGTGCCGGGATCCACGTTCAGGTAGGGGTCGCATTTCTGAAGCGTCACGCGCAGCCCGCGACTTTCCAGCAGGCAGCCCAGGGAGGCGGCGGCGATGCCCTTGCCCAGGGAGGAAACGACGCCGCCGGTCACGAAAACGAACTTGGCCATCTCAGTCGGATCCGATCATAACGGCTTGCTGGTTTGCATGATGAGCCGCTCGACGGCGGCCAGGTCCTCGGGCGTGTCCACGCCCCGGGATTCATATTCGGTTTCGACCACCCGGATGCGGTAGCCGTTCTCGAGGGCGCGCAGTTGCTCCAGCTTTTCGGCCTGCTCGAGCGGGCCGACGGGCAGCTCCGGATATTTCAGCAGGAAATCGCGGCGGTAGACGTAGAGGCCGACGTGCTTGTAACAGGGCGCCTCCTCGGCGCCGGCGCGCACATAAGGAATGCGGGAGCGTGAGAAGTAGATGGCGTTGCCGAACCGATCGGTGACCACTTTGACGACGTTGGGGTTGGCGAGTTCGGCGGGGTCCTCGATGAGTTTCTTGAGCGTCCCCATAGGGATTTCAGGGGCTTCCAGCAGGCCGAGCACAGCGGCGTCAATGGCGTCAGGGTCAATCAGAGGCTCGTCGCCCTGGATGTTGACCACCAGTTCGCAAGGGTCGGCCGAAGCGGCTTCCGCCACGCGGTCCGTGCCCGAGGCGTGGTCGGCCCGGGTCATGCGCACGGGGGCGCCGAAGGCGCGGGCGACGTCGGCGATGCGATCGTCGTCGGTGGCGATGATCAGCCGGCTCAGGTACCGGGCTCGCGCCGCGCGCTCGTAGACGTGCTGGATCAACGGGCGCCCGGCCAGCGCGGCCAGCGCCTTGCCGGGGAAGCGGGAGGAAGCGTAGCGGGCGGGAATCACTCCCAGGATTCGAGGACGCACGAATGATGATACCACGACAGGCCCGTGCTATACTTGAAATGGCTTGGGGCATGAGGCGGGGAGGATGACGATGGCGGTCCGATCCCCACGTCTGTGGATCATGCTGGGCGCTGGGGCTCTGTCGTTGTGCCTGCCGGCGGTCGGCGGCGAGGATGTGCGGAACACGACCCAGCAACCCAGGGTGACGATTCAGCCGCGCACGCGGGGGGCGGCCGAGGAGTCCGGGCCCCGCAGCGCCAACATCCGCGTAGACACCGAGCTGGTGCTGATCCCGGTAACGGTGACCGATCCTTTGAATCGCTTTGTCACCGGGCTGGAGAAGGAGCACTTCAAGATCTTCGAAGACAAGGTCGAGCAAACCATCACGCACTTTGCCAGCGAGGACGCGCCTCTATCGGTGGGCTTCGTGTTCGATGTCAGCGGCAGCATGGGCGCCAAGCTGCGCAAGTCGCGCGAGGCGGTGGCGCAGTTCCTGAAGACGTCGAATCCGGAGGACGAGTTCTTCCTGGTGCAGTTCAGCGACCGACCGGAGCTGGTGATCCCCTTCACCCACGAGGGTGAGGAAATTCAGAACCGCCTGACGTTCACGCAGTCCAAGGGGCGGACCGCCTTGCTGGACGCGCTTTATCTCGCCCTGCACGAGATGAAGCGGGCGCGCAACCCCCGTAAAGCCCTGCTGCTCGTCTCCGACGGCGGCGACAATTCCAGCCGGTACACCCAAAGTGAAATCAAGAAGCTGGTGCGCGAAGCGGACGTACAGATCTACGCCATCGGGATTTTCGAGCCGATTTATTCGCGCGGGCGCACCGCGGAAGAGCTCGCCGGCCCCAGCCTCATGAGCGAGATCGCCGAGCACACGGGCGGTCGTCACTATCCGGTCGAAAACGTCAACGAGTTGCCTGACATTGCGGCCAAAATCGGAATCGAGCTGCGCAACCAGTATGTCTTGGGTTACTCGCCCACCAACCGGCAGAAGGACGGAAAATACCGTCGCGTGCAGGTCAAACTGATCCAGCCCAAAGGATTGCCTCCGCTACGGGCCTTCTGGCGCCTCGGCTATTATGCGCCTGTGGAATAGATTGGCCGCTGCCGCCCCGCTTTTCTGGCCGGGCTTGTGGGCCCAGGAAAGCGGCCCCGTGTTTCGCGCCGACACCCGCCTGGTGGTCCTGCACGCCAGCGTCGTGGACCGCAGCGGCAAGCTGTTGACCAACCTGCCGCGCTCCGCCTTCCGCGTCTTCGAAGACAACGTCGAGCAGCAGATCAAGATCTTTCGCCGCGAGGACGTGCCCGTTTCGATGGGGCTGGTGATCGACAACAGCGGCAGCATGCGGGACAAGCGGCAGAAAGTCGAGGCGGCGGCCATTCAACTGGTGAAGGCCTCGAACCCTCGCGACGAGGCCTTTATCGTCAACTTCAACGACGACGCCTACCTCGACGTGGACTTCACCGGCGACATCCGGCTCATGGAAGAGGGCATTGCGCGCATTGACTCGCGCGGCGGCACGGCCATGCGGGACGCCATCCACCTTTCCGTTCAGCACCTCAAAGAGAAGGGCAAGCACGACAAGAAAGTGCTCTTCGTGGTCACGGACGGCAACGACAACGCCAGCGAGATCACGCTGGAGAAACTGGTTCAGCGCTTGCAGCAGGCCGAAGTGCTGGTGTATGCCATCGGGCTGCTCTCCGAGGAGGACAAGCGCGAGGCGCGCCGCGCCAAACGGGCTCTGGACGCGATCACGCAGGCCACGGGCGGTGTCGCCTTTTATCCCGCATCCCTGGATGAAGTGAACAAGATCGCCCTTCAGGTGGCGCACGACATACGGAACCAGTACATCATCGCGTACACCCCTTCCAATCCTATGCTGGACGGGAGTTACCGTCAGATCCGTGTTACGGTGAACGGTCCCAACCGGCCCGTCGTCCGAACGCGCACGGGTTACTACGCGACGCCGGAGCCGGCCCGCCGCCCTGCCCCGGGCAGCGGCTCGCCTGGGGCGGCTGCCAGCGCGCTGCGTCCCTGACATGCTGGGCTTGCTCTGGCAGCTCAGCCGCGGTCATCGCTTGCGCCCGTGGCGCAGCCCTTACCTGCGCTGGCGGATCGAGACTTACTGGGGAATCCCGGCGGACTCACTGGATTTTGCAACTTTTTGGAAGTTCGTGTGGGATCGCCGGACCGAGCTGTTCCGGTATCTGAAGTGGGCGCGGCGCATGCGGCGTTTGAGCCGCGCCTCCCGATAACAACCCGTGGATGAAGTATCTTGTAGCCGACTACCGGACGGGTAAGTGGCTTGTTTTCAATAGAGGGTTTCGCAGAATCGGACTTTGTTCACGGGCTGTTAAGGTCGCGGCCGGCCGGCTGGTTCGAGCTGAAGCAGAAAGTTGCGGAACATTTCCGCGGCGGGCAACATAAGCGGCTGCCGGGCTTCGTTACGTTCCGTCCACTCGAACAAGTGAGACAGAGGGACCCAGCGCGTGTTCTGGAGGCCCCGCCCGTCGCCGAAGCAATAGAGAATTTCCGAAAACTTGGCGGGCAGCGGGAGCACTCGTACCGTTTCCGGGCTGGGGTCCGCGCAGTGCACGGCGGGTGAAGTGACGAAATACTCGCGGCATCGCATGGGACGATCGGGATAAATGCTGCACGATTGATTTTCCAGGAAGGGACAGGGGAGGCCGAGTGCGAAGTACTCCGTTCCGATGCGGCGCCGGGCTTCCAGATCGGGCAGCGCCTGGGTATCGAGCAGCCGCTCCCAGAGTCCTGCGGTTTCCAGCCTCGCTCGCAGCTTGCGAAAGCGCTCCTGCACCTGCGCGCTGCGGGGTTCCGGCATGTCCCTGACCAGGCGGGCCAGACGCGACGCCTCAGCCTCGCTCAGCGGGACCAGTTGGGCGCAACAGGCGCCGCAGCCCGGCCGGCAGGAAATCCGGAGTCCGGCCTCCTCCGCCTGGGCGGTCACGGCGCTCAGGCAAGCATCCGCGAAAGCGTAAAGCACAGGCAACAGCTCCTCGACCGACACGGGGCCGGCGGGGAGGTTCACCGTCGCTTCCAGCGTTCGATTGCCGATGCGGAGGCGAAAGCTGGCCTCGATCCGTCGCGCGTGAGCGGGCTCCGCCATTGCGGACCGATGCCTTCACATTTCGTGCACTACTTCAAAGCCCATCAGGCGCCCCATTTTTTCCAGTGCCGCCACGTGGTCGCCGTAGAAAATGACGCGGTGCAGCCCGCCGGAATAGCTGTGCAACCATTTTTCGGCGTCCTTGACGCGGGTGCGGATCTGGGTGCGGCAGCCGCGGTCGCTGTCTTCGGCGGCAGTCACCTCGGCGGTGGAGACCAGCATCGTCGTGGGATCGCGGAATTCGGCGCAAGTGATGGTTTCGCCCGCCGGCATCAGGACCTGCATCACCACGCCGTCATTGGTTTCCAGATGATTGCGCAGGATGTAAGGAGATGCGGGGCCGCCGATCCCTTTCATCCGCGTCGCCGAGACGCAGTGCGCGTGGATGACTTCGTTGCGGCTGGTGTCGAAGACCGGGTCGGAGACGAATCCCGGCATGCCGGAGTACGAGGTCACCAGAAGCTGCGTCATGGTGGAACGCAGGTCGGCCTCGCAGACCCCGTAAAGACCCATGTCATTGAGTTTCGACCATGCCACACAGGGGTACGCCGGCATCTTCCTGGCCAGCAGGCCGCCGAAACAATCCACCGTCATCGCGTTGGCCTGCTCGCGCCGCAGGATCTCGCAGACGCCGTGATAGTAGCGGACGGCGTCCTCGATCTCGGCCGGTTTGGGTTCCACCACGCGGAGCGCGCCTCGCACCAGCTCCTGGGCCTCCTTGCGCGCCCGCTCGCGATCGGCCGCGCGGAAGGCCTCATGGAGATCGTCGTAGGTCAGGAACTTGATGGTGGTTCCGTATTGAGCGGTGAAGCCGGCGGCCAGCTTCTCGAGATTCTCGGGCCGCATGGCGACCACGAGAATCTTGCTCTTGCGCAGGTGGCGGATGGTGCGGAAGATGGCCATGTAGGGATCCAGCTCGCCGTAGCTGGAAGAGGCAACCACCTCGAGCTTGCCGCGGCTCTTGCGCCGCGCCGCGATGCCCGCCCAGTGATGGCCTGCATAAGGCAAAGCGAGCACCAGCACCGGATGTTTCACTGCGTCGAGCAGGTCCCCCAACGGGCTGGGAATGCTGACGTAGGTCACCAGCACGGCATCCACGTCCGCCAGGTTCCGCGCCCAGGCCAGAATCTCCTCCCGGGTGCGCAGCAGCTCGCCGCCGACGAAGCGGACCCGGCCGCGGTGCTTGCGTTCGACTTCGGCCAGCCGGGCTTCGACGTGCGCCACTTCCTGCTGCACATCCAGGGTGGGCTTGGGCCAGTGCAGTTGGGTGCCTGACAAATAAACCTTGTGGACCACGGCCGGCTCGGACCACGGTCCTTCCAGGGCCGGTGCGGTGGTGGCGCGCAGCCGCAGAGCGAGGCTACCGATGACGAGAGGGAAATGGCGTCGGGTGAGCGTCGTCATACCGAGCCGATTATACCCCGTTTCCCTCGGGCATATTCGCACGGCGGCTCGCTATAATGCCTGTTTGCCGGCTTTGCGCCTATGCCTTTCAGACCCAGCGACAAAGAAGAGGAATACTTCGCCCGCCAGCAAGCGGAGCTGAAACGCAAGCTGGCCGAGGAAGCGCGCAACAGGCTCCAGGCCGAGGAACGCGAACGGGCCCGGCAACTGCACTACATGAAGTGCCCCAAGTGCGGCATGGACCTCGAGGAGATCACCTTTTCCGAGGTGCGCGTGGACAAGTGCTTCAGTTGCGGCGGCCTGTGGCTGGACTCGGGCGAGCTCGATCACATCCTGGATAAGGAGGCCGGCTTCCTGCGCCGGCTGCGCAACATTTTCAGCTAATCTTGGTCGCCGGCGGGGGGCGCCGCCATGCCTTCCGGCAACAAGAAACCGCGCAAGATGAGATCGCGCAGCAAGGGCAGGGCAGCCGGGATGAGCTGATCGGGCGCCGCCCCGAGCTCGACGGCGAGGTGAACCAGCAAGTCGCGCAGCGGGCGTCTGCCATCCATCCGCGCCAGCAGTCCCCGCAGGCGTGCGTCCAGGCGACCCTCCCAGGGCAGGCCGGCGCTCAGGTGAATGCGCGTGGCCACCGGCTGCCATCGCTGCTGCTGCGGCCGGCATTCTTCGATCAGGCGCACCTGCGGCGTCACGCGCAGACGCGCGTCGAGCAGGTTCTCGTCCGTGGTGGTGTCCAGATAGTCGCGCAACTGGAAACCCAGCTCGACCCACCCGCCGGCCGGCCCCTGCATACCGCCCGGGGCTTCGTCCATGCGCACCCAATTGCGGCCGCTGCGACGTCGCATGGCGATCACGCCCGTGGAAATCGCCTCGATGCGCTCCCGCTCGAAATAGCGGACCCACTCTTCATACAAGCGGCCGCTTTCGTTCGGATCGCCCGGCTCGGTGTCCCGGATCCAGACGTAAGCGTAGGAAGCGGCGGTTTCCCGGTCCAGACGCAGCAGCCAGGCGTCGCAGCCGGAACCTTCGAACCATGAGCTCAGCCGTTGCTTCCAGTCTTCGCCCGCCCGCTCGACCCAGTCCAGCGTCATCTGGAAGAAGCCGCCTTCGTTGAGGAAAGCCGGCGCCTGGCGCACCAGCCGCTCGCAGAACTGGTCGCCCGGTTCGCCGCTGTCGCGGTAGAGGTAGCGCGGCCAGGGCGAGATGGCGAAAGGCGGGTTGACCACGATCAGATCGAAGGTGCGGGCGCGCACGGGCTGGAAGGCGTCTCCCTGAATAAAACAAATGTTAGACAGATTGTTCAAGGCGGCGTTGAAGCGGGCGAAGGCCAGAGCGCGGGGATTGCAGTCGGTGGCGGCGACGCGTTCGCTGTGGGCCGAGGCCAGCAGGGCCTGAACCCCGCAGCCGGTTCCCAGATCCAGCGTGTGGCGGACGCGCCGTCGCATGGTGAAATTCGCCAGGACCGCGGTGCTGCCCGTAATGCCCATGACCTGATCGGGCCGGCGCTCGATCTCGGGGTGAGCGGGCTGATCTACGGCGAGCAGCAGGTTCCGGAAGGGTGTGAGGCGCACGCGCGCGAGAACCGCGTCGCCCCGGGACTCCAGCAATCCCCAGCCGGCGCAGGCCTCCAGCAGCTCATCACCCAGCGCAACCGCGGCGGCGTCCCGGGGCGTGGCCACGCCGAGCAGGAACAAGCGGAGCAGGGTATCCAGACGGCGGCCCTCCCGCGTGAGGTAGAGGTAGTGAGGCAGCCGCTGCGACAAGTCAAGAGGGATAGCAACGGGACCGAAGATGGCGAGCAAGCCGTCCTCGGTGTAGCCGGCGTCGCGGCAGAGCTCGCGCAGTCGCGCCAGCTCCTGAGGGTGCGCCGCGGCCAGCATGGACCCAGGCAACGATCGTAGCAAAGCCCACGGAATCCATCAGGCGGCTGATGGAGTGGGCGCGACTGCCGTGCCGGAACATTTTCACCCGATCGGGGTGGCC
>Ga0209017_10000299_pt1 | contig 50678 bp, 35 predicted proteins | sample YNPBryunderm2012_FD_185812 | JGI IMG/M metagenome (GOLD analysis project Ga0209017, IMG submission 185812) | Anoxygenic and chlorotrophic microbial mat microbial communities from Yellowstone National Park, USA - YNP Bryant MS undermat 2012... ... | reverse complement strand
CGCACCGGGAAGGTGAGATGAATTTTAGTGCCCTGACCGGGTTGGGATTCCACCTGGACCGTGCCCCGGTGCTTGTCCACCACCGCCCGAACCACATCCATGCCCACCCCCCGGCCGGAAACCTCCGAAACCTTCTCTGCGGTGGAAAAACCGGGATGAAAGATCCATTGGATCGCTTCGGCGTCGGAGAGGGACTGGGCTTGTTGAGGGGAGAGGAGGCGTTTTTCTACGGCTTTGGCTCGGATACGGGCCGGATCAATGCCTCGGCCATCGTCCGCCACGCTAATGCGAATCCCATGGGGGGTTCGCTGGGCGGAAAGGCGAATCGTTCCGATTTCGTCTGCTGCTTTCGCAGCTCGCTCCGCGGGCGGTTCGATGCCATGATCCACCGCATTTCGGACCAGATGGGTGAGTGGTGATTCAAGTTCTCTGGCCAAGGCGCGGTCGATTTCCACCTCTTCGCCTTCCAGCAGGACTCGAACTTTTTTGTTCAGTTGGGCGGCCAAGCTGCGGGCCATTCGAGGATAAGGAGCAAAAAGTTCCCCGGCGGACACCCGTCGTAACGAGGCCGCACTCCGATGCAGCGCATCCAGTTGGAGGCGGAGGTCCTGGCAAATGCGGTGGAGTTCCTCGGCCAGGTTGCGTCCCAGGGCCGACTCGGGGATTCGGCTTTCTAATTCCCGGAGCAATTCGCCGGTAATAAACAGATGGGAAACGTCTTGGAGAAATCGGTCCAAATAGGCTTCTTTGATCCGGACATAGCGGATGGGAGTGCTTGGAGCAGCAAGACCCGGAGAAGCTTTTGCTCCGGAAGGCGATTGGAGGCGTGGGCTCTCTTTTTCCGAGGTTGCAAAGGTGGGTTGTCCGGAGGTCGTGGAGAAATATCCGGCAATTGCAGACTCTGGTTGCTCAGGATCCAGAGGCCAGGAGAATGGGAGTGGCCTTGGAACTTTCCAGATCAACACACCCAACTCTCGGCGTCTTCCGTTCAACGTGCCGAGGTGGCCGTCGTCTGGGTTTCAGGAAGCAGTGCTACCCGCTGTAAGGCATTACGTAACTTTTCTGCATTGACCGGTTTGATGAGGTACCACTCGCATCCTTCCTGGAAGGAAGGGACGATGTCTTCCGGCGCATCGCGAACGGTCACCATGAGCACTTTGGCCTTTTTATAATTTCGATAGGCTTTATGTTCGGCTTCCCAGTTTCGGATGTGCTGGAGTGTTTCTTGGCCGTTCATGCCGGGCATGTCGATATCCAGGGTGATCAGATCATAGGGGCAACGTTCTTCATGAGCTTTTTGGAATAGCTGTAAGGCAATAGGCCCATCCGGAGCGGCATCACAGTCGGCATACGGGGCCAAAAGGGCTTTGAGCTTGGATCGACTCACATAATCGTCGTCGACAATCAGCGCTCGCATCAGAGACCTCCTTTAGAGCAAGGAGCTTTAGAGCAAGGAGTTATCGGTTGGGCGAAAGGGCTGAGGGGAGATATTCTTTTAGACGTTGGAACTCCTGTTGGAAGTCATTCCACAGCCGGAGGGCATCCGCCGGATCGCCTTCCTTGGCCAGGGATTCCAATCGTCCGGCGAGGGCAGCCAATGGGTAAGCAGTCAGATTGGCCGCCCCGCCTCGAATCCGATGGGCTTCCCGGCGTACGGTTTCTCGATCGCCTCGTTGGAGGGCCTGGTGGATGAGCTCGCTCTGGGCCTCCACGGTCTGGATAAATTGATGCAGGGCCTGTTCCAGCAGAGAACGATTCCCGCCAAAATCTTCCAGGGCTTCTTCGTATCGCAGGGGTAGCGAGGAAGTGGCGGGAGGGGCAGCTTGCGTGGCCGGCTCCGGCGCCGGAGTTTGCCTACCGCCTAGCTGAATGGCGGAAGCAGTTTGTTGCACATACCGCCCCACCACCGCCAAGAAAGAATTCTTGCGCAAGGGTTTCACCACGACTTCGTTTAAGCCGGCATCCCGGCACACCTGGACCGTCTGTCGCGAAGCGTCCGCAGTAACACCTAAGATCGGCACCGTGGCATACCAACCCCCCAGTTGCCGAATCTGTCGGGTCGCCTCATATCCGTCCATCTCCGGCATGTGCAAGTCCATCAAGATGATGTCGAATCGATCCTGTTTGCACGCTCGGACGGCTTCCAGCCCATTGGGCACAATGACCACCTGATGGCCGGCACTTTCCAGATGCAGGCGGGCTAGTTCCTGGTTGACTGGATAATCCTCGGCCACCAAGACTCGTGCCGGTCGCACCGCCACAGAAGCGGCCCGAGAACTCGATTCCGGTAAGATGGCCAATTCTTCCGGGGCCGGCGTCTGGGTGCAGATTTCCAGAGGCACCGTAAACCAGAAGGTGGTTCCCTGGCCAGGTTCGCTCTCGAAGTCGATTTCTCCTTCCATGAGATGGACAAGCTTTTTGGCAATCGAAGTACCCAGTCCGGTGCCGCCATATCGCCGGGTGGTGCCTCCGCAAATCTGGGTAAAACTTTGAAAGACCAACGATTGTTTTTCCTTGGGAATCCCAATGCCGGTGTCGATGACCCAAAACCGGATCCTGGCCCGACGATTTTCCTGGCCGAGCATCTCTACCCGTAAAGTAACCGAACCACGTTCGGTAAACTTGACCGCATTGCTCAGCAAGTTCAGCAGAATCTGGCGGAGTCGCACGGCATCGCCGATCACATACCGGGGTACAGCAGGATCCCGGTGGAAAATACACTCCAGGCCCTTCCCTTCTGCCTGGACCCGAACCGTGCGCTGCACAGAATCGAGCAGTTGATGGAGGTCGAGAGGTCGATGTTCTAATTCCAGTTTGCCTACCTCGATCTTGGCGTCGTCTAAGACATCATTGATCAACGCCAACAAATGTTCCGATTCTTGGATGATCACCTGCGCCTGCAGATGCATTTCCTCGATGTTATTGGAGGCGAGGATGATCTCGGCAAAACCGATGATCCCGTTCAGCGGCGTGCGAATTTCATGGGAGACGCTGGAAAGAAACTCACTTTTGGCCCGGTTGGCGGCCTGGGCCATGAAGGAATATTGCTCCAGGCATCGGTTGGCAGCCTCCAGTTGTTCCGTATACTGTCGGAGTTGTTCTTCGACCTTACGGCGTTGGGCGATTTCTCGTTCCATCCGCTGATAGGCGGCCAGGAGTTGGCGTGTACGCTGTTCGACCAATTGTTGGATCGCCGCGGACTGCGCATCCGCGATTTCGGAAAAGGCACCGGAAGAAAGAGGGTTTATCTGCTCATAGGGTTCTTCACCAGAAACATCGGGATTGGCCAACTTCTTCTCCGTAGCTTCGGTCAACCGTTGGCAATACCCACCATCCTGCGGGGAGCTAGAAAAACCGTTCCCGTTGCCTTTCGGAACCTCCGCACTCAGACTGCCCGAATCCAAGGGGCTCGGTAGGGTGGGTTGGTCGGTCGGCTCACCGGCCAGTTGCAAGCTAGGATGAGGCGGGATGCGGATAGCTTCCATAGGAGGGTCCTTTGGGGGCCACGCATCGAGGGACCGAAATGGTCCACGGGCAAAACGTCTTTCCGACGGCTTTCCGATCCGTGCCGTGCTGGCGGTCGGGCTTGGCTCAGGCTTTCCTAAGAGTTTTCCTCACCGATACAATCCCGTCCTTCCTTTTTCTCTTTCTACACTCTAATATAGGTTCTCTCCTTTTCCCGTAGGGCCTCACCAAAGGCTCCAGATGCAAAACTCTTTCCTCAGAAAGATCAAAGATATGGAGAATGCCGGGGATGCCTTTCCGGTCCTGGGGAATTCCTACTAAATGCCTAGTCTTTTTGGGGGTATGAAATCCCGAAATAAGTATCAGGTAGGGCGTGCTTGCCCCCACCCAAAGGTTATTTGAATCCCCTTGATAGATTGGCTTCCGCTCTCCATTCTCGGCTCCCGGAATGCCGTTTCTGAAAGACTATCGCTTCCTCCCAATGAAGAAGCTTGCGGGATTTCTTGGGAGGAGAGCTCATCAAGCCCCTGTCTCGCAACCGGCCATCCGAAATGGAGTCCTTTGGGACGAACATCCGGCGGGCGGCCCAATCCTCTATTGGTCGGGTAGGGCAGCGAGTGTTCCGGATTGCCGGCGGGCCGGAGCCCGGGAAATACTCTAAGTCAGCCTAACGGTTATCCTCCGATGGAAAATTGTTCCGGATTAGCGGCTTTTGCGGGCAGCACAAGGGGACGCCTTGATCCAGCGGTCATGGTCCTGAAAAACTATACTTGTTTTAGAGGCCGAGGTTTTTCTGAGAGGCTGTCCCGAACTTGGTAGTCCCGAGGCGGCTCCGATCCCTTAGGAAACCGTTCTGCTTTACCAACATGCCGGTTTCTTAGGGTTTTGGGCAACGTGGGGGCGCCTGTTGGTCGTGCATCCGGCCCAAAATGGAATTTTGGGACAGCCGCTCCCTGCTTGCTGTTTGCCGGCGGAGAAGGCCGTTATGTTTCAGATCAAACACATCATGAACGCTCAGACGGTCAGCATTCCCCGGACCGCTTCGGTGGATGAGGCGATGGACCGAATGGTCCAGTACCATCTGGACGCCATTCCCGTGGTCGATGAGCAAGGCAGCCCGATCGGGTTGGTAAGCAGTTCGGCTTTATTGGATTTTGTATTTCACTGTTGGCCTGGAGAGCCTCGGCTGACCCATTATATGAAAACTCCTTGCCCCACCGTGGACAAAGAAGACTCCTGGAGCAAAGCTGCCGAACTGTTTCGGACGGAGAATCTCCGGACCCTGCCGGTTACCGACCAGGGGCGCCTGGTAGGGGTTGTGTCTGCGGAGGATTTATTGCGGACCATCCACAAGGCCCGGAGCCTGGTTCGAGAAGTGTTGGCCGAACAACGCCCCGAAAAGGCCGCCCTGTTGTAAGAGCCTTCCTGGTGGAAAGGCGGCCTTGGTGGAAACGTCTCCCTATGGGAAATGCCGCCCTAGTGGAATGTTTCGGTGGCCTGGGTAGTGAGCTTATGTATATGTTGTTGCTGCAGATGGTGTAGGAATAGGTTTCCGCCTCGTTGAGCATGGTGGGACAGCAACAAATGGAGATCTTTTTGCCCGGCCGGAGCTTTCTATGTTGATGGGATTCGCTGGGGAGTATGGCGCCAGTCGGGGTGTTCCATTCGATGGTGAACTCTTCCCCCTGGGAAGGCCGCGCCGGTAGATTCAGTCAATCTATTCCCAGGCCACGGTAACCGGAGTGCCCACCGTAATTCCCAACCTGCGGGCCGCATTCGAGCCGACCAGGGCCAATTCGAGCCGCCCGCTGGAGCTGATCAGGGCCACCAAACTATCTTCCGGCTGTTGGGCGTAGGCAGAATAGATGCCATAGGTTTCGTAGATGCCGCAGACGACCACGGCCCGCCGATCGGTGGGTCGGCCCGCCAAGGCCTCTGCCCGAATATTGGTAATCAAATTCCCAAACGAATCGATCTCTTCGACCACGCCTACAATCCGATCGGGCAGAATCCGGGCCTGAGGCCAGTCTAAAAGGACGCTCAGTTGGGCAGGTGGGCCAAGTTCCGCAGGGCCGATGCCTAAACTCAAATGCCCTGCCACCGGGGCCAGAATATCTCGGCCGTGAAACGTATTGGACACCGGATGACGCCATAATTGCCGGTTTTCCAAGCGGCGGACTTCTTCCGGCTGCTGTTGCCGGGCGAGCCGACTCAGCACCCCATTGTCTGGCGCCAAATAATGCTGCCCCCCAAACCGTGCATATATCAGCGCCCGTTCTGTGCCCACCCCCGGATCAACGACCACCACATGAATCGTCCCGGCCGGATAATAAGGGGTAACTTCTTCCAGCACCAGGGCCGCCTGCCGAATGTTCTGCGGCGGAATGTCATGGCTCAGATCCACCACCACTGCCGCCGGATTGACGGAAAGGATCACCCCCTTCATCGCCGCCACATACGGACTGCCCAGCCCAAAATCCGTGGTCAGGGTAATGATGCTCATCCCAGTTCCTTCCGGTTGTTTTTCGGTACCTCCGGCACTTCCGCCAAGCAGGTCTTAAAATGGTACCTCCTCCCGTATCCACAGGTTCCCAAAGCTTCCGACGGTTTTAGCGAAGTGCCATTGAGGATTCCAAGCTATGATGCGGGGAGTCCCTGACACGTGGGTTATTCTTTCTGGTTGTGCGAGCGGAGGTGTTTGGGCGGTTGGCTGCACAAGAAGCACAATGCCTCCCGCACCCGGACAACCTGTTCGGGATTGACCAGGAGGTATCGGTGTCGGCCGTTGGGGTCTGGTTCAAACCGGGTAAAGCCATCGTCTTCCACCCGAATCCATCCGGCCGGCGAAAGCCCGAAATACTCCCGTTCCGGTCGGACCGCATAAAGTACACTGGTCAGATCAAATGTCGGTTGATCATGTTCCAGGCCCCGATAATACCGATATGCCTCGGCCACCGGATGATGGGGCACATACCGGTAATCTTGCCGGATGCTGACGGCCGGATATGGGATGGCCCATCCGATTTCAAACCCGCTGGCCACTATGGGCGTGGGCCAGGTGCTGAAAACCTTTTTGGCGGAGGGCACGTCCGTAACCACGTTAAATTCTCGGTATCGGCGTTTTTGAAAGTCCTGGGAAAAAGCACCGGCCATGACCGAAAGCAGGCGCACTTTTTTCTCCACTAGTGTCTTCCCGTCTAGTGGGGAAAGGTCATCGGGGCCTGAGTCCAAAAGCCGGGCCAAATTCGTCGAAAATCCCACCTGGACGATCACCACGGATGCGTCCGGCTGGGCCGCCAAAATCCGCCGAAGCAGGTGGGTGGCCTCGGGAGCGGTTTGGGGGTCGGTCAGCGGATGGGGATACCGGGGTTTTCCCTCGTCCTGGGCGGTTACCACCTGGCGAAGATAGCGGCCGTCGTCGGGCGTTTTGCCGCCCCGAACCACCCCAATCGGCACCTCCGGCCGGCCGTAAAATGTGTTCAACAGACTCACCATCCGGGCCGCATAGGGATTGTCCTTGGTCACCGTTACGGCCAGGAGTTGGCATTCGGCCCGGTCGGCCAAGGCATGGATGACCGCCAGGGCCATCGCATCATCCACATCGTTGCCGATGTCGGTATCGAAGATCAGGCGGACCGGCTCCGGGGCTGATTGGTCCGTCCGGGGCGGTTCCTTCGGAGTTGTCCCGGGCCGCGCCGGGTCCATGCCTGCCTCCGCACCCAGAATTTCTCCCATTCCCATAGCCATCCAAAACACTCCGCCAACAAGCCAGAGCAATCCCTTCAACTGCCAAATTGCCAAGACCTTGTTCCCATTCACAGCAAAATCCTCCTTCTGAATGGTAGGGCAAATGATGCGACACATCGTTTCTTGCTACTCACAGTGTAACCGAAAACGTCAGTTTTTGCCATAACCTATTGTAAAACCAGGGGGTAATTGCATTCTATCCGTGTGTCGGTTCATGAGGTTCGACAGCGCCGAACCAGTCGTTTTTCGGCCGATTCTCGCCAGTGGGAGTGGCTTCCATTTGCAGTTTGAGTTGCTACTTGGGTTAGAAGGGGAGCATAGCTTGATAGCGGGGGGAGGGCCGGGGATCAGCCCCTGAAGAGCCGGACGACTGGGCACAAAACCGGTTCGGGACGGCCAGAACCGAGGCCTGGAGGGGCAGGATGGGGCAGGATGGGGCAGAATGGTTCTGGCGTTCCTATCCCTCCCGGTATGCCTAGGGCAGCGCCGGCAATCATTGGGGGCAAAAAGGCTTCCGGTTGCCCTATTCGCCCAGGGTAGTAGCCCGGGGAGGTTTTTTTACGGGTGGGCAAGAATGCTTCCGGTTTTCTTATTCGCCCAGGGTGGATTTGCGGCGGAGGATATGGTGGTAATGTTGGGCGAACCGGTGAGCCTCGTCCCGCACGTATTGCAGAAGTCGCAGGGCGAAGCTATGTCGGCTCAGGCGCAGCGGTTCCGGCTGGCCCATCCGATAGAGCAATTCTTCCCGTTTGGCCAGGGCCAGCACCACCGGCGGCTCCAATTGCAATGTCTCAAAAGCCTCCAGGGCCGCATGGAGTTGGCCTGGACCGCCGTCGATCAGCAGGAGGTCCGGCCAAGGCTGGCCCTCTTCCTGAAGCCGATGAAACCGCCGAAACACCACCTCCCGGATCGCCCCGTAATCATCGCCGCCCTGGGTGGTGCGGATGCGATACCGCTTATAGCCGGGCTTGAACGGTAGGCCGTCGATAAACTGCACCAGCGAGGCGACCGTTTCCGTACCGGCCAGATGGGCAATGTCGATGCCTTCGATGGTGCGGGGAGGCTGGGGCAACTGGAAGACCTTCTTCAGGCCCAACAGCCCACGCCGGGGATCGACATGAAAGACCTCCGGCTGCACATGGGTATCCAATTCTCCACGCTGATCTAATGTTTCCAAAGCGTGGATTTCGTCCCGCAGGCGGGCGGCTTCTTCGAAGCGGAGTTCTTTGGCCGCCGCCTGCATTTCTTTGCGCATCTCGGCCAGCAGACGCTTTTTGTCGCCTTCTAAAAACCGCATCAGCCGACGGATGTCCTTCCGGTACTCCTCTTTGCTGATGCGCATATTGCAGGGGGCGGAACACTGCTGAATAGAGGCCAAAATACAGGGCCGATACCACCGCCACCGTTCGTCCCCCTCCTGGATGTCAAGCGTGCAGGTCCGGAACCGGAAAATCTTTTGCAGGACCTGAATCGCGCCTCGCAGGCCGGAGGCGCTGCCAAAGGGACCATATAATTTTGTTCCTCTGTCCTTCGGTTCCCGGGTAAACTGCACCCGGGGAAAATCTTCCCGAATAAAAATCTCCAGATAGGGGAAGGTCTTATCGTCTTTGAGTTCTCGGTTGTAGGGCGGCTGGATGTCTTTAATGAGCCGGGCTTCCAACAACAGCGCATCCACTTCGCTTTCCGTTTGGATGTAATCGACGTCTCGGATTTCCCGGACCAGGGAGGCGGTCCGGGGGTCTTCGGCGGCGGCTTTCAAGAAATAGCTACCGGCCCGATTCCGCAAATCCTTGGCCTTGCCCACATAGAGCACCCGGCCCACGGCATCCTTCATCAAATAGACGCCGGGACTGTGCGGGAACGAACGGACCTTTTCGGCCGGGTCGATCGGCTCGGCCGAAGCCGACGGTTCCGGCATCCGGCCCGAAATGGCGCCGGTTGCATTTTCTTTCGGTGTGCCAGCAGCTTCGTCCGGTCTTTCAGCAGCTTCGTTGGTCGGCATATCCGCCGAAACCCCGCCAGACAAGCCCTCGTCTAAAGTGGTACCGGAGGGACCGGCCGAGCGCTCCGACGAAGGGCCACCGGCCAGGACCTGTTCGGAATCGCTGCTGGCCGGAACCTCCGCCGACGGGCTTGCGGGCCTGCGCCGGGATGCACGGGCTGGGTGCTTTTTTCGGCTCATGATCCTCAACTGCCTAGCCTAAGAGGCTGTCCCGAAATTGCCTTCCGGAGGCCCTCATCGGGTATTTGCCAAGTGCTTTACCTTACCAAACTCCCATTTTTGGGGGTTTTTCGAGGGGGGGAGATCGCAGGCTGGCCGTCTATCCCGCCTAAAAACGGAATTTCGGGACAGCCTCTAAGAAAGGGAACCGTTCGGCCAAATTTCCTCCCTGGAAGTGCGGTCGTACCGGTCGCATGGATTGCCTCTTCCTTGGCGGGAGAGGCCGGCTGAGCCGCCCCCGCAAGGGAGCGGCTGGCCGGGTGAAGGACAATGTGTCATTTCTGGCACGCTGGAACCCAGTGGGTGTCATTCCTGCGCAAGCAGGAATCCAGGGAAAAAACTGGAGTCCCGCTTTCGCGGGAATGACATACATGGCGGACATACAAGGGGGACCGGGACTGCCACTTCCGTGGCAGTAACATCCAAGCTTTCGCAGCGGGGACAATCGGTCCCTTCATTCGGCTACAAGTTACCCCTTAGCAATTATACCGGGAGAGGTTTGTTTTTCTTTAGCCGGGGGTTTAGCTGGCGGAGCCGGAGGGGAGTATGCCACTCGGCCTCCGGGCAGGCCTTTGGCAGAGAAAAACGGGGCGGAAGAGGCCATTTTTAACTCTTTAGGGGGGAATCGGACCCTTCTAAAGAAGGCAATTTAGGGCTTGGCGGTCTTCGAGAACGGCAACCCGGGACCTGTCAGGAAAGAGGGCGTCCGGGCAGGCAGCGGGGGTTTTGCCTGGCCAGGGCAGCGGGCCGCCTACCAGCCCGGGATCAAGTCCCGCAGGATTTTTTTGCTTCATGGGGTTTCTAAAGATTCCGAAGGTTGTTGATTGACAATGGGAATCTGGCGTGGTTATACTAACGTTATGAGTTCGGCCTGATTGGTCTTCGCAACACCAAGGGACACCGAGGTGGCCAAAAACGGGCAATTCCGTGTCTCTACGATTTGCGAAGCGCCATAAGCTCTGTTGGCGGAAACCAGCATGTCCGAGCAAGCCAGCAGGCATGGGCCGGGCAACACGGGCTTGTCGAGAAAGGCGGAGCGGCAATCGAGGCCCTCGGCCAAAACGTCGGAACCCATCGGGGGCTTGGAAGCGGCACTAGGAGGGCCCTTCCGGCCAGCGGGGGACAGAAGCTCTCGGATAGAACCCCCTAGGCTCTTGGCAGAAAGGTGCGGAGATGAATCTGCTGGGCAAAATTTTTACCCTCCTGATTTTCATCATGAGTTTGGTCTTTATGTCGTTTGCGGTGGCGGTCTATTCCACGCATAAAAATTGGCGGGAGATGGTCATGCTCTCTCCGGAAGAGGCCACCCGACTCGGTAAACCGGTGGGTCTAAAATGGCAGTTACAACAGGCCCAGAAATTGCGGGAAGAAGTGGAGAATCAGCGGGCCCGATTGGAAGAGGAACTGAAAGCGGAGAAGGCCGCCCGCCAAAACGATGTCAGCAAACTCAAGGAAGAATTGGCGGAAATGCGGACTGCCAATAAAAAGCTCGAAGACGACATCAAAGAAGTTACGCTCGAAAAGAATAAAGCCACCCAAGCCCTTGGCGAGATCACTGCACTGAACAAAAAACTCGCTGATGACACCACCGATTTGTGGCAAAAATGGATGGAGGCCAAAAAAGAGCGGGATGAAATCTCCAGCCGGCTGACCACCGCCAGCGTCCAACTTCGCCAGGCAGAGGGAGAACTGGCCCGGCTAAAAGAGAAATTAGTCCAGGTGGGCAAACAATATACCGACGCCCTGGCGGTGTTGCAACTGTTCGGCCTGAACTCGGACCCGGACTATTACAAAGTGGCTACCGTGCAGGGAATGGTTACCGCAGTCCGGGCCAACGGATTGGTGGAAATTTCGATCGGCGCCGACGATGGCGTCCGAAAAGGAGGCGTGCTGCGGGTCATCCGGGCCGACGGTAGCATGTATCTCGGCCAAATCGAGGTCCTGGAAACCCAGCCGGATCGGGCCGTGTGCCGAATTGTCCCCGGCTCTCAGCAAGGGGCCATCCAACCTGGCGATAAAGTGCGGAGCGATCTGAGCGATGTCCTCACCAGTTCTCACTAGTGGGCCAACCCAGGCGTATCAGAAACCCCGGCCGGATCTTTTTACAGCCCTGCTGGCCCTGGCCGTGGTGGCCATTATCGGCGCCATCGTCTTATTGTATCTAGAAATGCAGCGATTCGAGTTTGAGCTGAAGGCCCCTCCGCCCGGTGCGGCGGCCAGCTCCCGGTCAGCCCCGTCCACCCCCTGGCTGTGCCTCCAGGACGGCCCAGGCGTAAGGATGCCCGGCTGACATCGTCTCCTTGTGCGTAGCATTTCCACCCCAAGGATATGGATGGGGTTTGCCCATAGGTGGTCTTCACTCGGCGGAGCTGCGCCGTCGGCGGAATTGTGGCCTGGCTTTGATTCATTATTCATCTATTTATCTTCCCAAAAACCAAGGGACCTAAACGGGGCTGAAAACTCTTGGTCTTCGCACAACCTAGAGCCACCGCCGTGGCCAAAAAGCAGGGAATTTCGTGTCTCTACGATTTGCGAAGCTCAATAGGACAACATTTCAGCCGAATGAGGTCCTTCCTCCGCAAGCAGGAGTCCAGATGCCTCTCCTTTCCGGACTGCCGCTTTTGCAGGAATGACACACTGGTTTGAGCCATCCAAGGGAGAGGCGATTTGCTCCGGTCGGCTAAAATGTTCCAGGAAATTTAGTGCCTCTCCCATTTGCGAAGATCACTAGGTCCCCGCAGGCTGGGCGGGCAACGGCCGGTAAAGGCCATCTCGCTCCACCGGTTGTCGGCCCGCTTGCCGAATCAACCGGCATATCTCTTCGACCGAAAGGCTTTGGGGGGCGGTGGAACCGGCTTCATGGTGGATACGCTCCTGCCGGACAGTGCCTTCGAAGTCGTTGGCCCCGTAGCCTAAAGCCGTCTGGGCCGGCCCCACTCCTAGGGAGACCCAATAGGCTTTCATATGGGGAATATTGTCCAGCAGGAGTCGACTGACGGCCATCACCCGCAGATCGTCCAACCCGGTGGGTCCGGCCAGATGCTCCAGCCGGGTCCGCGCCGGGTGAAACGCCAACGGCACGAAGGCCAGAAAACCGCCTGTCTCCTCCTGCAACTGCCGAAGACGCAGCAGATGATCCGTCCGTTCCTCCGGCGTCTCCAGATGACCGTAGAGCATGGTGGCGTTGGAGCGGAGGCCCAGGCGGTGGGCTTCCCGATGGACGGCAAGCCAGGTGTCGGCATCGATTTTCCTGGGGGCAATCTGCTGGCGGACCCGGGGGGCAAATATCTCCGCCCCACCGCCGGGCAAACTGCCCAGTCCCACCTGAATCAAATCTTCCAAAATGGCCCGATGGGAGCGGCCAGTTTGTTGGGCAAACCAGGCGATCTCCACGGCCGTCCAGGCCTTGAGGTGTAAGCGGGGAAATGCCTCATGGATCAGGCGGAGCAGGTCCCGATACCACTGGTAGGGTTTTTCTGGATGGAGGCCACCGACAATATGTAATTCTGTACATCCTTCCCTTGCCGCTTCTTCTGCCTGGGCCAGCGCCTCTTCGATGGTCATGGTAAAAGCATCGGGATCAACGGGCGATCGGCTGTAGGCACAAATCGGACACCGCAGCGCACAAATATTCGTGGGATTCAGATGGGCGTTTCGCACATAATACACCATCGGGCCGTGAAGCCGACGACAGACCTCATCCGCCCATCGGCCCACCCGATGCAGGCTGAGCTCCGGATCCCACAGCGCCAGGCCTTCCTCGGCGGAAAGCCGACGGCCGTTGGCGATCTTGGCTTCGATCCGATCCCACAGGCGCCAATCCATCCGAATCGCTTCCCCCACAGCCCGTCTGCGCTGTCTACCACCACAGGTCCACCAGTCCCACGGCCAGCAGGCCCAAGCCCACCACCGCATTGACTTGGAAAAAGGCCTGGTTGACCCGGCTGAGATCGTCGGGCCGCACCAGGGCGTGTTCATAAGCCAGTAGGGCAGCAATCACCAAAAGCCCCGTATAATAAATTTCCCTAAACCCTGGGAAGACCCACGGCAAGGCCATCAGCAGCAGGACCGTACCGGCATGGCAGAGTTTGGCCACTTGCAGGGCCGCGGGCACTCCCAGGCGGGCCGGGATACTATACAAATGCATCTTCCTATCGAATTCCACATCCTGGCAGGCATAGAGGATATCGAAGCCGGCCACCCACAACAGGACTGCACCGGCCAATACCACGGGAGCCCAGTCCAACTGCGCCCGAATGGCCACCCAGGCCGCCATCGGCGCCAGCATCAACGCCGCCCCCAACCAAAAATGCGACAACACCGTAAACCGCTTCGTATAACTATACGCAAACAGAAACGCCAGGACGGGCACCGACGCATAAATCGGCCAGCGGTTGGGCAAAAACAGAAGCGTCGATAGCACAAATCCGATCGAACAGCAGATCGTAAACACCCAGACGGCCGCCGGGCTGAGCCGACCGGTTACCAAATGCCGATCCGCCGTGCGCGGATTCAATGCATCGAGCTTCCGATCCGCCAGCCGATTGAATGCCATCGCCGCACTCCGTGCCGTAACCATACACAAAACCAACCCCACCAGATCCTGCCAACGAAACCGCACCGGCGGCTCCGCCCGGATGCCGTCTGCCCACGCCATCCCCGCCGACAACAACGCAAATGGCATGGCAAACAGCGTATGGCTAAACCGGATCAACTCCAAAAAGTCTCGCAGTTTCCGGAACATGGTGAACTAAAATGCTCTCCCCATACGGAACGATCCAGAGCGGTAAGAAAAATTCTATCTCCGTCTGCAAGGATGGGAATTCTCTCCCCGGTGCCCCTCCAGCCCAGCAGCTCCCATCGGTCCCTCGAAGAGGCTGTCTGGCGGAATTCCGTTTTTAGCCAGATGTCCTACCCACCGGCGGCCCCCAGACTGCCAAACCCCCAATAAACGGGCACTTTGGTCAATCGGAAGGGTTTGGCAACGGTCCGGGGTGCCGCCCGAGCCCCCATTTCGGGACAGCCTCCAACCGGAGAGCACGCTTGGAGTTAAAAAAATCCATGTCAGATGGGATCGGGAAGTTGCGAAAGCATAAAGACTGCGGGAAATCAACAAGAGTCGAGCTACGAACTGAAACGGGGCAGAAAGCCGGTTTGAATGGGTTCTCTAGGCTGAGGACTTCTAACCCCCCACCAGAGGCCCCCATTCCTGTGAGAAACCGGAGCCGGTTCTCGTTGGCCATGAGAGCTTATGATAAAATAGCAAAAGGTGAGTTTCTCCGGAGGCAGGGGTCGGCTATACCTTGGCCGGGCGATAGGTATGCCCCATTCAAGGGGGGTAGAACGGTGGCTCTTCTGGAACTGGTATGATTTTTGCCTGTCTTGGTAGAGAGTGAGCGGTCTTTTCCGGATACCGGGTTAACACCGAGAGCAGAAACGGTGTCCCGAAATATCGTTTCAAGCCTGATGGACCACCCCCCGGTGGTCCCCAGACTGGCCAACCTGCATCCAGCGGGCTTTTGGGAACCCTGAAGGGGTTGGGGAAATGGTTTGGGGCTGCCGTCCGGCTAGTATTTCGGGACAGCCTCGGCGGACAGCCCTGGGGCATGGGCGGCCATTTTGGCAGGGCGGGAGGCGGCGGGAAGGATCGTTGCCGGAGGCAGACCTCTGATGGGGGGTATGGACCGAGGAGAAGGGGGGGCAAATAGTGATGGAAAAATTTGGAAAAATTGGGAGGGGAGGGCTTGATTTTTATAATTTTTTACTGTAAAAAATGAGATTAAAAGTATGGCCCTACCCCTTCCCCAAGGAGGAGCTTCCATGAAACTCCGATATCGAAACCCCGCACTCCGAGAGCTTCGGGACCAATTGGTCCGGTTTGCCCCACGCGAGAAAAAAATCCAGCAGGCCGACGCCGCCGAACGCCTCCTGGCAGAACTCGACCCGCAACGCAGCTATCCCTATGCCTATCTGTGCTATCGGATTACGCACTATCGGCCCCAGGAGCATTCCCGCTTGCTGATCTCCGGCGAGGAGGCCATTCATGACCTTCGGCTTTTGATCGAGGATTTAACCGATGCGGCCGAGATTCCCGCCGAGCAAGCGGGGGAACGGGTCTGGACGTTAGAGGAACTGGCCAAGTATTTCCGGGTTTCCAGTAAAACGATCTCCCGATGGCGGGAGGATGGGCTGGTAGCGCGGCGATATGTGTTCGGGGGGCGGAAGCGGATCGGCTTTCTGCAAAGCTCAGTGGATCGGTTTGTGGAAGCCCATGCCGAGCGGGTTCGGCGGGGTAGCCAATTCAGCAAGCTCACCCCGGCCGAGCGGGACTGGATCGTCCGGCGTGCCCGTCGGCTGGCAGCGAGCGGGGCGTGTCTGCACGAGGTGGCCTGCCGACTGGCTGCCCGCTTAGGTCGAAGCGTAGAAACCATCCGGCAGGCGCTCCGCCAGTTTGATAAACAACATCCCCATCTGGCCCTCTTTCCGGACCACACGGGGCCGATTCGTGCCGAAACCCGCCAGAAGATTTATCAGGAGTATCGGCAAGGGGCCTCGGTGGAAGAGTTGGCCAAAAAATATTGCCGCAGCCGATCCAGTATGTATCGGATTCTTGCGGAAGTGCGGGCCGCGCACATTCTCCAGTTGCCGTTGGAATATATCCCCAATGAGCAATTTCCGCGGATTGCGGCGGATGCGGCCTGGGAGGCGCAGGTAGTAGGTCCTCCGCCGCCTTCGGAGGAGCCGCCCAAAAGGGCGAAGTTGCCTCCGGGGCTTCCGCCTTATTTAGCCAGCTTATACGAAGTCCCCCTGCTGACGCCCCAGCAGGAAGTGCATCTGTTTCGGAAATTGAACTATCTGAAATACAAAGCCAGTCGGCTCCGGGAACAGTTGGACCCAAAGTCCCCCTCCACGGCGCTGATGGACCAGATCGAATCTCTGTATGCGGAGATTGTGGCCACCAAAAATGAAATCATCCGGGCCAATTTGCGCCTGGTGGTTTCGATTGCCAAACGGCATGTGGGACCAAACATGAATTTCTTTGAGCTTGTCAGCGACGGCAATATGTCGCTCATCCGGGCTGTGGAAAAGTTCGACTTCTCCAGGGGCTATAAGTTCAGCACCTACGCCAGTTGGGCAATCATGAAGAACTTTGCCCGCACGATCCCGGAGAGCAGTCGGCTTCGAGAGCGATACAAAACCCTCCCTCAAGAGATGTTTACCGATACGGAAGACGAGCGCCCCAATCCCCAGGAAATGGAGTCGGTCCAGGATCGACGAAAATCGCAAGTGCAACGGATGCTGGAACATCTGGATCCTAGGGAACAGCAAATCATTCTTCGGCGGTTCGGCCTTCTCCAGGGGCAGGAACCGCTTACCCTTAAACAGGTGGGCAAAGAATTGGGGGTCACCAAAGAACGCATCCGCCAACTGGAAGCCCGTGCCCTCGACAAACTCCGCAAGGTGGCGGAGGAAGAAAAAATTGAGTTCACCGAAGTCGCCGAATGATGCCCATCCGGACAGGGCCGTCTCTGCGGTGGCCAAAAGTTCCTCCTTCAAAAGCATTATCGCTTCCGCCGAGGGAAGCAAGTTTTTCCAAGGTTTTCCCGAACCCGCTTGGTGAGCCGGCTACCTCCGTCCAACCGGTAGGTGCCGACCCTCGAAAACCCCAGCCACTCGGCGGTATGGGAAGGCAGCATGGTTTGCCCCCGATTCGGCTCCGATGGGGTTTGGAAGGAGGGGTTTTGGGGCTATGGGGTTGGCGGAGCCGGTTCGTACCACTCGCCCCGGAGGAACCGGGCGATCAGTTCGATCTGCTGCCGGGAGAGTTCTTTTTCGAAGATGGGCATCCGGTCGTTTCGTTTGCCGTAGAATTTCGCAGCGGCCGGGTTGCTGGTGATCTCCACTAGCCAGCCGAGCGATCCGTAGCCGGTCAGTTCCGGCCCGCTTTGGGTGCCTTTGCCATGGAGCCGATGGCAGCCGGCGCAGTTTTGCTGGAACAGTTTCATGCCTTCGGCGATCCGGCCTTTTTGTTGGGCCAGTTCCGTTTGCAGGCGGGGTAGGTTGGCTTCGGCGGCCAGCATGAGGGCAATGCTGTCCATTTGTTCCTGTACCTCTTTGAGTTCGTCGGCGTCCAGGTCGGCGTACATTTCTTTGATCGTTCGGACCATGTCGCCGTTTTTGAAGGCGGTGCCGCCGAAATAGTCCGGGGATTGGATCCGTACCGGATCCAGCCAGCCGCGCACCTGCTGCGGCGTACCAAAACCGCCCAGATTGGGCGCCGAAGGTTTTTCCAGGCGAAACTCCTTGCCCAGGCCGCCCACATGCGCATGGCAACTGGCGCAGTGCTGGCCGAAAAGCCGGGCCCCTTCCGTCTTGGGGTCCGTCTTCAGCAGGCTCAACGCGCCGGTAGGCGGGATGCCCTGGGCCTGGGCCAGTTCTACCGTTCGTTGGGCCAATAGGCGTTCTTCCGCCACGGCCGACTGAAACTTCTCATCCCGGGCATCCGCCCGATAAGAAACAAATGTTAATATGCCCAGGCCCCCGCCGATCGCCGCCAAAATGGCCACATTCAGCCAATACCCCCACCGCCAGCGGGCAAAAAACGGCATGGCCAAAAACACCAGCACCGTTAACCCCGGAATGATAAAGATCGGAAAGATCTTCCACGAAAGACCAGTGCCAAAAATGCCTGAACCGGGAATCATCTCCGACAAGCCATACACGCCCCGCAGGGACCATTCCGGTCGGGCCGCATCGTAAAAGTGCGTCGCATCCGCCGGCGACCCCAGCGGCACCCCCTCCTTGCCCACCAGGGCCAGCACCGCCAGCATCAGCACCAGACAGGCCGCAGCGTTCCGCACCGCCTGCGCCGGCCAATACGGACCGGCCGGAAGCGGCGGCGCCGCTGTAACCACCCGCACCCGCCGCAATAGGGCCAAATGGGCCCACAAAAGCAGGGCAAAGCCGAACGCCAACACCCCCACATGCAAGGCAAAAAACCGGGTCAGCGTCAGGGTGCCCAGGTCTGGCCCAGGCCCGCCAATGGCCACCTTCAAAAGACTTTGTCCGATCACCGGCAAAAGCGTCAAAAACCGCACTCGCACCGTGGTGGCCGAAACCGCATTCCGATCCCAACTGAGCAAATCCCCGGTCAGGCACAAGGCCATGCCGCACAGCAGCAAAAAGATCGCCGTCCAGAAGACCAGTTCTCTTGGCCAGCGATATTCGCCCAAAAGGACCATGCCGGCCACATACAAAGCCAGCAGGGCCACCAAGACCTGAGCCATGTAGTGGTGGATGCCGCGGAGCAGCCAACCGCCGGGCAATTCATATTGGATGTAATAGACGCTTTCCCAGGCGGTCTGAGCGCTGGGACTGTAGTGCATCCAGAGGACCAGTCCGGTGATAGCCTGCACAATCAGCCCGAAGACCAAGGCGGCCCGCACCGCATTCCCCCAGCAGACGCCGCCCAGCACCGCCCGGCGGGAACAATGGTAAAGGGCCGTCTTGAGCCCCGTTCGCATTTCCAGCCATTCTGCCAACCGCTGCCAAACGCTCATACTTCTTCCTCCTTCGTCGGAGTGCCGGTACGGAAGTTCTGGAATCGGACATAGACAAAGCCGTCTTCAATCTTCACTTCGTCCAGGGTGTCCATATCCCGTGGGCTTTCGGAGACGGCGTCGGTGCGTCGGCCTTCCAGGTCGAAATTGGCCTTATGGCAGGGACAATAAAACTTTTTGACCACCTGGTCGCCCTGCTTTTCTTCCACATAGGAAATCGCACAGCCCATATGCGGGCATTTGACGTGCAAGGCCACCACCTGGTCTTTGCCGACCCGACGCAAAAAGACCTGGCCGATCGGCTCGTTGGGATAGACGGTCCAGGCGTCGCGGCGTTGGGCCAGGATGGGGAACTTTTTCGGCGTTCCGTCTTCGGGCAGGCTATCCAGAGGGGCAACCCGGGTGAAATCGCCGGCCGCTTGCCCTTTTTGGCGGGCCGGGGCAAAAAACGCCCGAACCGCCGCCCCCACCGGCGCCAAATACGCCGCGATCCAAGCTCCCAACGCCAGCAGCTTCTTGAAAAAGCCACGCCGTTCTTCTGCCGGCAACTCCGGCCGCAAAGAAATCTCGTCCACCATGGTTCTGCGTGCTCCACAAGAAAGTTAGACTTCTTACCTTATTTTCCCCTTCCGGCAAAATTCCCTCTTTTCGGAGTACCACTTTAGCCGAATGAAACCTCTCGCATCTCCTCTGGCCGTCGAGAGGCTGGCTCCACCGAAGCCGGGTGAGGGACTCGGACTGCTGCTTGCGCAGGAAGGACACCTCGCCTTCCATTCGGCTAAAGTGTTACGGAAAGATAATGATTATAATCGCCGCTTCGCGAAAAGAAAATCCTGGGCCTCTGCGGACCCGAGCTTCCCACAGGAGACGTCCAAAATTGACCCTTACTCTTTGCCGGGGATGGTCAGGGTTACCACGAGCGGTTTCTTCGGGGCTACCAGGAAGTTGGCCACCGTGTATTCCAACCGGATCGGTTGGTTCGGATCGGCGGTGTTGATTTTCAGCAGGCTAACTGTACTGGCCGGGAGCACGAGTTGGGCTGGTCCTGGTCCGCCGCTGCGCTGGAGCCGAATGTCCACTTCCGAGCGATTCCGAATGTGGACGAACACGGCGTTTTTGGCCCGATGGTGCGGCGGCAGGACTTGGACACAGGCCTCGAACATCGGCCGAAGCCACTCCTCCCGGCCGATCAAGTGATCCTTCCACCAGACCAGGGTTCGGCCAGCCCGTAGGGCCTCTTGCAGAGCAGGAAGCGTCTTTTCTTTCGCAAAGACCAGCGTGCAGGTCCGGTGATCGGCCGCAGTATTTTTTTGCCGGAGGTCCGGCTCATGGATATCGGAGTTGCCCAGCAGGGTCAGGTTTTTCTCCATCGCCCAGGCGTGGGCCTGCTCATGGTAGCCGTCGCCGTTGCAGATTTCGATCCCGTGGAGCCATTTCTTTTCATACAAGACGGTTTGTACCTCGCCCCACTTGCCCTTTTCCGCTCCCTGCCAGCCGGGATGGTTCCAGAAGATAAAGGCGCCCTGCTCAGCGGCCTGCCGGAACACTTCCATCAGGTCCTTCTGGTCTAGGGCCTGGACATCTTTTAGAAACAGGGCGTTGAAATGGCCGGGCGGCGTATCCCGGGTGATCTCCGCCCCTCGGACCAGCAGGATGTCCCGCGTGAGTGCTTCCCCGACCAATAATTCGTAGGGCCGATTATGCTTGGTGGGGAGGTCGTCCTTGTGCGGCTGATATTCGATGTGATCGGTGATGGCGATGGCGTGCAGCCCTTGGCGCCAGGCTTCTTTGGCCCGGATGGGCGGCCAGACACTGCCGTCGGAAAAAACCGAGTGCATGTGGAAATCGCACACCAGGGTCTGATAACCGGGCAGGTCAGGAAACCGGATTTCCTGTCGAACGTCCGGCGGGGAAGGAAGGCGGATTTCGTGCTGAAGCTCCTGAGCCGAAACCGTCAGAACCAGACCCAACCACACCCATCCCAGCATCCCCCATTGTCGAGTGCGCAGCATGACAGCTCTCCTCATGAAAAGGACCATAGAAGCGGGGAAAAACACGGATACGGTAGGCATGTTAGGCAAAGGAAGGATAGAAGGATAATGGTCGAGTGCCGCCCGGCAAAAACCCCCTTTCCGTCTTTTTTAACGTTTGGAACATTTTAGCCAAATGAAGCACCCCCCTCTCCCCTGGCCGTCCAGAGGGCGGCCCACCGACAGGTTGGCCGGGTCAAGGGGATTTCGGCAACACAAAGCCCCTCGATTCCTGCTTGCGCAGGAATGACACAGCGGGCTCCAAGTCTTTTCGTGGCACTGCCGCGAAAGCGGCAGTCTAAGTCCCCCTCACCCGGCCTGGCCTTCGGCGTTCCCTCCGGCCAGGCCGGCCTCTCGACGGCCAGGGGAGAGGCGTGTATTCGGGATTCCTGCTTGCGCAGGAATGACACAGCGGGCTCCAAGTCTTTTTGTGGCACTGCCGCGAAAGCGGGAATCCAGAAGGTCTCTCAGAGTTCCCGCTTGCCCAGGAGGAACACAGGAGCAGGCACAAAGGAGCCTGGATTCCTGCTTGCGCAGGAATGACACAGCGCCCTTCCTTCGGCGAAAATGTTCCAAGATATTTAGGCCTTGTGCATGGCCAGATAGACTTTTCGGACGGCCTTGATGATGTCGGCGATGTCTTGGTCGGTGTATTTAGGGCCGATGTGCGGGCCGCCAAATCGGTCCAAAATGTCGGCGGTTTTGGGGTAGGCGGCAGCGCCGTATTGGATTTGCTGGCCTCGCTCGCTCTTGAAGGAGGGCCAATCTGGATGGATGGTGCGTTTTTGTTCCACACGAGGATCAGCAGGCAAAAAGACCGAACCGGCCGGGCCGATCGCCGAAATGCCCTCGGCCCGCAGCGCCCGCAGGAATTGATCCCGACGTTGCCGGTTGCCCATGTCGATCATCACGGCGTAGCCCAGATCGCCTTCGGGGCAGCCGGTTTTGCGGAACTTGATGCCGGGCAGGTCCTGGATGCCTTCTTTGACTTTTCGGGCGTTGGTACGGAGATTGTTGCAGATGGTATCCAGTTTGCGGAGCTGCGCCCGGAGCACGGCTGCCGTCAGTTCGCTCATCCGGAAATTGCAGGAGGCAAACCCGCTTAAGACCCCGTTGCCGATCGATTCCTGGAAGCACCGGCTCACTGTGCCGACATCATGGAATCGGAACGCCCGTTCATAGAGGACCGGATCGTTGGTGATCACCGCGCCGCCTTCGCCGGAGGTGATCGTCTTGCTGAGTTGGAAGCTATTGATGCCGATGTCCCCGATGGTGCCCAGAGGTTTGCCTTTGTATTTGCCGCCCACGCACTGGGCCAAGTCTTCCAGGACCCGCACTTTGTGCTTTCGGGCGATGGCCATGATGCGGTCCATGTCGCAGACGCCGCCTTGCAGGTGGGCCACAATGATCGCTTTAGTCTTCGGCGTAATGCGGTGCTGGATGTCGTCCGGGTCGATGCCGAGCGATTCATCGATCTCGGCAAAGACCGGCAGCGCCCCGCAGAGCACGATGGCGTCGTAATCAGCGTACCAGTTCCAGGCTGGGCAGATGACTTCATCGCCGGGGCCGATTTCCAAGGCGGCCATGGCCGCATAAAGGGCCGTCGTACCCGAAGTTACGCCGATCACATACTTGGCACCCAGATATTTGGCGTATTCCCGCTCGAACTGGGCCACCTTGCCGCCGGCATGACGGAACGGATTCCGGGAGTCGATGACTTCGATGAGTTCTCGTTTTTCTTCGTCATCGTAGTATTGGGGGCCGTAACAGCCGGTACTTAACATATTTTTACGTACCGGCGTGCCGCCTTCGATGGCCAGCCGCTCTCCGGTCGGCTTTTCTTCGGCGCCCAAGGCCCGCCCGAACCGTCCGCTGCCCAGCCAGGCCGCGCCAGCGCCCAATGCGCCCAACGATTCCAAAAACTCACGCCGCGTCGGTTGCAGGGGGTTCATCGCTTTGTCTCCTTGCATAAGGGGGATAGGGAGAGGGTTAAATAGGGGGAAATGGGGGATTGGATACCTTTTCATCTCCAGGGGAGGTCTCCTACTCCTCTTTCCTGGCTGTTGAGAAAGGTAGGGTGAGGGGAATACTGGGAGTGGGGGATCTGGCCCGCACATGGGCGGACGAGACGTCTGCCCGCCCAGGATTTCCTCCCTCGTAGTCATTTCCACAAAAGGTGGGAATCCGGTTATTTTTGCCTGGATTCCTGCTTCCGCAGGAATGACACAGCGCCCCTCACCCGGCGGAGGCTTCGGCTCAGCCGGCCTCTCGACGGCCAGGGGAGAGGCGAATTGGTCCCATCGGCTAAGGTGCTCCAGTCTGATCCTTTGAATATACACCTACGGCTTGGGTACGGCAATCATGTCCAAGACCACGGTACGATCCGGGATGGCCACGCCGGCAACCATCGCCTTGGAGGCGGCCGGCGGCCGTTTCGGATCGAAGATTTTCGAGCGGATGGCGTCCAACGCCTTGCTGGAGGCCGGATCGGCGCAGTAATAGGTGGCCTTGACCAGGTGGCGGAGATCGCTGCCGTTGGCCTCCAAGAGTTTTTCCAACTGTGCGAAGATCGCCTCCACCTGTTGATCGCCTCCAGCAGGCTGAGGGCTGGCCAGGGTGCCAATGTAAATAATTTCACTGCTTCGGACCCGTGCGGCCCGGCTGAACCGAGGCGACGGCTCCACCCCAGGCGGATTGTAGTAATGCACCGGTTTTTCCACGCTCTGTTCTGGCTTGGGCGGATCAGCCGCTACCAGCTCGATTTCCACCGGAGCGCTGGACTTCCACTGGACAACACTCATCGGCGGGGCGATTTGCTTGCCCCAACGCGCAACCAATTCCTTCTGGACCGCCTCGGCCTGATCCATCGGTCCCAGGAAAACCTTCACCTGGACCACATGCTCCGGGCCCAGGCCCATGTGGCCCAGCGTGGCCAGCAGGGTTTCCAAAGATTTCTTGGCAGCGGGTACCGGATCCCCTTTTTCCGGCTGGCCGGACAGATAGGCTGCTCCACCGGCGGGCAAGACGGCCACATGGGCGGCCGTAGGAAGACCGGCCAGGTCCGCCGAATGTTTGCGGAGCACCTGAGCGGCAGAGGGGGTTTCTGGGCTCGTTTTTTCCAGCCGGGCCACCGCCACCCCGTCGGCCGCCACCAACGCCCCTTCCACCGCTAGCGGCGTGAGCACCCAATTGACCGTCGGTTTGCTCTGGCCGGTAAACTGCTCGGCCAATACCTTCCGGACCTTTTCGGTCGCTTGGGCACTTGGAACATGGATTTCCAGCCGGACCAGGTCTTCCAGGCTGCTGCCGACCAGGGCCAGGGCTTTTTGCAGATTGGCCAGGACCTGCCGGGTTTGGGCTTCGACGCTCTCGGCGCCGACCAACTTTCCCTGGGCGTCCACGGGAAACATTTGGGCCGTATGCGCCAAGGCCGTCCCTTCCACCACCACAACCTGAGAACTGCCGCTGGCCTCAGCACCCAGATAGGAGACCTTTGGTTTTTGCAGTTCTTCGGCTCCTGCTTCAGCGGATGGCCCCAGGCCGATCGGCCCGGCCAAACAAGCCACTATCCCTCCCCAAACCCCCAGCGTCAAAATACGATGGACCAAATCCCGACGGTTTGCCGATCGTTCCACCCAAAGACATCTCATGAAAAAGTCCTCCTCCAGAAGCAAAAACTTGGGAAACCCATACCTATACCTAATTCTCCCAGAAACCTTTAGAATAACATAGGGCAAGTACCTTTTCCAGGTAAGAGGCGTTTTGCCGAAGTTTTTCTTAGGGAACATGTTAGCCGAAGGAAGGGGGCTATGTGTCATTCCTGCGCAAGCAGCAGTCCAGGCTTGTTCCCGCACAAGCGGGAATGCAGGTTTATTCCCGCACAAGGAGGAACGAAGGGAACATGGATTTCGACTTCGTTCTGGAGTGCCGCTTTCGCGGCAGGGACATGCTGGGTTGATCTGCCCAGGGGAGAGGCGATCTGGTTCAGTCGGCTAAAGTGTTACGAAGTTGTTTAGGGTGGGGAAACCAGTTCGATGTCGAAGATCACGTATAAAGACGCCGGGGTCGATCTAGATGTTTATAACCAGGCGATGGAGCGGTTGCCCCGGCTGCTGGCCAGGACGTATTCGCCCCGGGTGATTCCCTTAGAGGATGGTTTTGCTGGGCTGTTTCAGTTGGATTTTAGCAGTCGGCTTTTTGCCCGGAACTATCGGGACCCGGTGCTGGTGGCCTGCACCGACGGCGTCGGCACCAAACTGAAAGTGGCCGGCATGATGGGCGTGCACAGCACGGTGGGCATCGACCTAGTGGCCATGTGCGTCAACGACGCCATCTGCTGCGGGGCCGAGCCGCTGTTTTTCCTCGATTATGTCGCCATGAGCCGGGACGACCCCGATCTTTTGGAGCAGATCGTCCAGGGGATTTCCAACGGCTGCATCCAGGCGGACTGTGCCCTGTTGGGCGGCGAGACGGCCATTTTGCCGGATTTTTACGCTCCGGGGGATTATGACCTGGCCGGCTTTTGCGTGGGGGTGGTGGAACGCCGGAGCATCATCGACGGCCGGGCCATCCAGCCGGGCGATCTGGTCCTCGGCCTGGCTTCCACCGGGCTGCACTCGAACGGCTACAGCCTGGTTCGCAAAGTGGTCTTTGAACGGGCCGGGCTGAAAGTAACCGATCATGTACCGGAGTTGGGCCGAACCGTCGGCGAAGTCCTGCTGGAGCCGACCAGAATTTACGTCCGGCCGGTTCGGCAGGTGCTGGCCCATTATCGGGTCAAAAACGTGGTCCACGGCATCGCCCACATTACCGGCGGCGGGCTGCGGGAAAACATCGAGCGCATCTTGCCCCCTGGTGTCCAGGTGGTGCTGGAGCGGGGCAGTTGGCCGGTGCCGCCCGTGTTCACCTGGGTCCAGCGCCTCGGCGAGATTGACCACGAAGAAATGGAACGAGTGTTCAATATGGGAATCGGCATGGTCCTTCTGGTTAGCCCGTACTACGGAGAGAGCATTCGGCATCAGTTGGCCCAGGCTGGGATTGCCAGTTGGCCGATCGGTCAGGCCGTCGAAGGCCCCCGGCAAGTGCTCCTTCGGTAATCGCACTGGCCCGAACCGGCCGCTCGGAGCGGCGTCGGCCTAAGAGGCTGTCCCGAAATGGGTACTCGAGCGGCGGCCCGGACCGTTGCCAAACCCTTCCGATCTACCAAAGTGCCCGTTTAATGTGGGTTGGGCAGTCTGGAGACTGCCGGTTGGTAGTCCATCTGGCTAAAAACGGAATTTCGGGACCGCCTCTAAGGGAATGCTACCTGCTTCGATAATCGCACTGGCCGGGACCGACCGCCGGAAAGCTGTTTTCTGCGAGGCACTTCCCCAACGGAACCCTATATCGGACATCGGTTATGTCGAGTTGGCCATTAGCAATCTCGCAGAATCCGCAAACGGCCGAGGAACCTTCCCTCCGAGCAAGCTCGGCGTCCGTTGGCAGCCGGGAAGAAATCCCAGGAAGTTTCCAGGCCGTGGTGGCTCGGCAGGTTTTGGTCCCAGCATATAAAACCGTTTTGGGGCTGTTGGCGGTGGCGCTGGTCTGCCGGATTGGGGCGGCCCTGTGGTGGGGAGACCTGCTATGGGCCGATTCCGTCTTCTACCGCCAGGTAACCGACGCCCTTCACCAAGGCAATTTTACCAAGGCCTTTGATTCGTTGGGGCTGAATCTGTATCCGGTGATTTTGATGGGGCTGGACTGGCTGGCGGCGACGCTGGGGACCGATTGGACCGTGGTGGGCAAGTGGTGGAGCGTGGCGCTGGCCAGCCTGGCCGTATTGCCTCTGTACGGCTGGGTCCGCCGGATGTTTAACGACCGGGCAGCCTTTTGGGCCGGCCTGTTTTATGCTCTCCATCCCCATCTAGTGGGCCATAGTCCGCTCATCATTCGGGACCCCACCTATTGGTTCTTATTTAATTTGGCTTTGTATTGGAGTTGGCGGGCGGTAACGGAGGCGCGGCTCGGCGTATTTCTCGGAGCGGGGCTGTGCCTGGGCCTTGCCGCCTACACCCGAATCGAAGGCTGGATTCTCCTGGTGGTCTTAGTGGGATGGAGTCTCTGTCGGCTAGTGGTTGTGGCGGAGGCCCGATGGCGATTGGCCCTCGGTACCTTGCTGGCCGTTGGGACCATTCCTGCCGGGGTGGTGTTGGTGAATCTCACCTGGCTGAAAGATCATCCTCAATGGGAATGGGGCCGGTTACCTTGGTTTTTGCGTATCTGGGATTGGGCCACCGACCGTATAGAGGACATTTTTTCTTCGGATGTTGGGGGTCGGCTCCCACTCGGTTCTCCTCCGAGGAAGCAGCCTGGAGATATTTTCCAAGTAAAGAGATTCCCTGGGGCCAATTCGACGGGGCCGGCGAAACCGGCCTTGGGGAAGAGGCCGCTTGGTTCCCGTGCTCAAGAGGCCCACTCATCCGGCGGAAAGCTCCTGCTTGTCCAAAAGCAGATAAGCATCTCCAAGCCGCCCTCTTCCGCTCCCCACCGCCCGTCCGAATCGGCCCAGCCAGGCGAAAGGCCCAAGGACGCGGAATGGGTGCAGGCCCGCCGGGTAGCGCTGCGCCTGATTAAAGCCCTAACGTATCCCTATGCCCTTTTGATCGGCATCGGTCTGCTGCACGTCTGGCGGATTCCGCTCCGAGCCGATCAGCTCCTCCTCTCGCTCCACAACCTTCTGCTATTCCTGGCCACCTGGGCCTACCAATCTCTGTCGGGAGGAATTGACTCCCGGTATTTTCTTCCCCTGTTGATGACGGCTTTTCCCTATGCGGCTGTGGGATTTGAGGCCGTGCTGGCGGGAATCTGCTGGCTGGTAAACCCTGGCAGAGGGTCTTGGCATCCGGTAGGACGGATTATAACCCCCGGCGCTCTGGTGCTCCTGGTTGGGCTGGGGCTTTTCGATCTGCAACCCAGTGCTACCAAATTGATGCAGCAACAGACCGCCCTGGGGCAGTGGATTCTCCGCAACTTCGGCCCAGGAACCAAAATCTTTTGCCCTGAAAGTGCGTCGATCCTGTTGAGCTATCATGCCCAAGCCGAATGCCACAGTTGGCCCCCCCTGGCTGATTCCAACCCAGATGTCCTACGACAACTCCTGGTTCAGGATCAGCCAGATGTAGTGATCCTTTGGCAGGATCCCATTTATTCAGATACCCAATGGATGCACTTTGTGGCAGAGTTATGCCCCAGTTTAGACTATCAGAAGATACCTGCCGACGAGCTTCCGGAGCCGGCCCGGCATTGTCAAGTCTGGATTCGGAGGCCCAACCGCCCGTTGGCGGACGGAAAAGTCCCGGCCTTCCCTCCTGAATAAGTGGAGTCGTACTTTCTAGATTCCCGCTTTCGCGGCGGGGACACCCCGGGGCCAGCTTCGTTCTGGAGCCATCCTCTCCTGCGGCGGGAGAGGCGAGTTACTTCATTCGGCTACCATGTTACGTGGACTCGTATTCCCTGGGACCGATTACCCCAATTTCTGGGGCCCTAGCAAGCTTTAGCCACTAGAACCCGTAGCCGCCCGGGCCGGTGGATACCCTCAAAATACATAGAGATGCTGCGAGCCCCAGAGCTGCTGCCTCGACGTCTCTCATTGCCCCTGCAGGACACCTACGGAAGTTCTCTCTATGGAAAGTGGACTCTCCGAGATGGGGCCTCGTGCAGCCTATTCCTTTTGACCCAGAAGATAGAGCATTTTATAGAGAGAAATGGGGGTGGACGGAGTAATCGGCGTAAGAGGTTCGGGTTGGGCCAGCCCCTCGTGCAATTCGGGGGGCACTGGTTCCAGCGGCCCATAAAATAGCCGTTTCAGCCACGCCTTGCCTCGCATCGTTTTGGGAATCAGCCGAAGGGCCACTGCAGCCCGGCGCAAGGCTCGGATGATCCGCCCCCGAAGGGAATCGGCCCGGTCCGGAAACCCCACCCACATTTGGACTTCGAAGCCCGCCTGCTGGGCCAAATCGGCAAGTTCTTCTGCAGGATAATACCGCACACTATAAGGACTGGCGTTAAATCCCGGCCACTGGCAATTGACGCTCGAGACCAATACTTGCCCCTGGGGCCGAAGGACCCGATAAGCCTCGGCAAAAAATCGCTCCGGATGGGGCAAATAATAGATCGCCTCAAACAGAAGCACCAGATCAAAGGAACCGTCGTCGAACGGCATTTGCTGGGCATCAAACTGCTGGACTTCGATTCCCGCTCGGCCCCGGTAGTACTTTTCTGCATAGGCCAGGTTGTTCGGATCGATATCGCCGCCAACCACCCGGCGGGCTGTCCGGCGTAAATATCCTAATCCCTGTCCCGCCCCGCAAGCTGCCTCCAACACCTCTCGATCGCGGGCGTACTGCGCTGCCCAGTGATACCGGGTCATCAATATAGACAGTTGTTCCCTATGCGCTAAGTTCCCCGGCAGTTCGGTTACCCCCGTGTAATCCACGAATCCGGAACAAGTTTCCTTGCCCGCTCTTTTTTTCTCTGCCAAAAGCAGACTCATCCGTTTTTCCTTTCGTATGGTTAAAAGGGGTACTTTCCCAAAAATGCATGTAATCTTTTCGCATTGGAAAAATTGCCAGTGCAAAGGGTGTTGTCAATTGCTTTTTATACCTCTTTGCTAAATAAGAAGTTAGAACGTTTGGGGAAAGTGGGGTTAGGGGAAAGGAAAGTGGGAGAGAAAAAAGACGTTTTGGTTTATGCGCATTTTCGCCCACACCGGCAGGCCGACGGCGAAGTCCTCCTCCCAGTTGCGCTATTAGCCCCGCCGAGGCTCCGGAGTCGTCGGCAGGCCTCGTCGATATCGGCTTCCGGTTTGGCGTAGCAAAACCGCAGGAAGTTTTCCCCTCCATCGTCATGGAAAAAGGCCTCGCCCGGTACACTGGCCACCTTCGTCTTTTCCAAAAGGTACATGGCTTTTTCTTTACTGGTTCGACCTGGCAGCCGGGATGCATCCGCCAGAATATAATAGGCGCCCTGCGGCACATACGGCTTCAGGCCCGCTTCTGCCAGGGCCGCACACAATTTATCTCGTTTCCGCACAAAACTATCTCGGAGGTGCTGGTAGAAACTTTCGGGCAATTGCTCAATTCCTGCAGCTACACCTACTTGCAACGGAGCCGGCGCACATACATACACAAGATCGTTCACATATCCAATCATCTCCGCCCAGCGCCGATGGCAGACACTGTAACCGATTCGCCATCCCGTGATGCTAAACGTTTTGGAATATCCCGAAATCGTAATCGTCCGGTCGGCGATTTCCGGTATTGCCCCGGGGCTAAGATGTTGCCGACCATCGTAAACGAAATATTCGTAAATTTCGTCGGTAAAGATAAATAGGTCATGTTCCAATGCCGCCGCAGCAATGGCTTCCAATTCCTCCCGGCTGAACACTTTGCCGGAAGGATTGGCCGGCGTGCAGACCATGATCCCTTTGGTTCGCTGGGTGATGGCCCGTCGGAGCTCTGCCGGATCGAATCGCCAATCCGGCGGTTCCAGCCGAACATAAGCCGGCACCGCCCCAACCGCCAAGAGGGTATTCAAATGATACCCATAGTACGGCTCAAACAAAATCACCTCATCGCCCGGATCCAGCAGGGCCAAACACGCACAGTAAAACGCCCCCGTCGAACCGGCACTCACCACGATGTCGGTCTCCGGATCGGCCACGATCCCGTTATACCGGAGCATCTTCTGCGCAATCGCCCGGCGCAGCACGGCAAGACCGTCGTATCGCGTGTAGGTATTCACCCCTTCTCGCATCGCTTCCTGGGCTGCCCGCATTACCGGTTCCGGCACCCCGCAATCGCATATCCCCTGCGCCAGGTTGATTCCGCCCACCCGGTCGCATTCGATCGTCATCACCCGAATTTCCGCCTGAGCGATACTCGCAGATCGTTCACTTAAACTTAACACCGCTTCCACTCCCCTGGGGCGACCATAGGATACCTTCGGAAGATAAAAACTCTCCCACCTCCCACACCCAAAAAGCTATTTTCCGTAAAACGACCGAACCACTTCGATCACATAATCCACTTCTTCGTCGTCGATCTCTACATTCATGGGCAGAGAACATACTTCTCTGCTTAGCGCCTCGGTTTCCGGAAAGCCCCGATCCACCAGTTTCAACGCTTGGTGTTTATAGTAGGGTTTGCGGAACTGGGTGAGCACTTCCACACCGTTTTCCTTCAAGTAATTGGAAAACGCATCGCCCTGTTTGGAACGAACCACATAGTTTTGATACACATGCACAAAACCGGGCTTCTCATAATGGGGCAACACGAGGTCCGGAATGTCTTCCAGTCCTTGGCGGTAGCGCTCCGCCAACGCCTGACGCCGTTGAATCCACTGCGGCAGGTAGCGCAGTTTGACGTTCAAAAACGCCGCTTGCAGGTTATCCAGTAGGCAAGTAAATCCATGTCCATGATATTCGCCTGTTTCTCTATCCTCCCCGTTAAACCGCATACGCCGGACAAAAAGAGCTACGTCCGGATCATTCGTGGTAATGGCTCCTCCGTCCCCGTAGCCGCCGAGAATCTTAAACGGATAAAAACTCCAGCAGCCTGTCAGGCCCCAAGACCCTGCTTTTTTCCCGTGGATGCTTGCTCCCAGACTCTGGCAGGCATCTTCCACCACCACCAGGTGGTAACGCTGGGCAATCTCCATAATCCGAGGCATATCCGCCATCCAGCCGTTCAAATGCACCGGGATAATCGCCCGCGTCCGGGGCGTGATCGCCTCTTCGATCAGATCCACGTTGATGTTGAAATCCGGCCCGACATCCACCAACACCGGCGTCGCCCCCACATTGACCACCGCCGAACACGTCGCCACAAACGTATGGGCCGGCACAATCACCTCGTCGCCCGGTCCAATGCCAGCCGCCCGAAGCGACAAATGCAACGCATCGTAGCCGCTGTTCAGACCCACCGCATATTTGGTCCCGACAAACCGGGCCAGGTTCTCTTCAAATTCCCTAAGCTGCCTTCGATCGATCAAGTCGCCGTTGGACATCACCTCGAAGTATGCCTGATCCAACTCCTCTTTCAGCATCCGGTACAATTTTCCCGGATTCACAAATCGCACTTTCCGTTTCGGTCGTTCCAATACGGTCGGCATCATACACTACCCTTTCCACTGCTTGGATGATCTTCTCGGCGTTCAGGTAATATGCTTGTTCCAAGGTTCGGCTCGTGGGCGCCGGTAGGTCCGGGAGCGTAACCCGAACCACTGGCCCTTTCAACCATCGGAAGTCCGTTTCGCTCACCTGGGCCGCTATCTCCGCCGCCGCCCCACAGGTCCGCCATGCCCCATCCACCACCACAAGCCGCCCCGTCTTCCGCACCGAATCGGCCACCAACTCCCTATCCCAAGGTTTCAGACTCCGCAGATCGATCAGTTCTGCTTCGATCCCCCTCTGGGCCAATTGCCCACAGGCACTCTCCGCCAGATAAGCGGCATACGACCATGCCACCACGGTGACGTCTCGCCCCTCTCGCCGGATGACTCCCCGGCCTAGAGGAACTTCGTACATTTCCTCCGGGACTTCGCCCTCCCGATCATAAAGCCACCGATCATCAATATAGATGATCGGATTTTCATCTCGCACTGCGGCAATCAGCAGCCCCTTGGCATCGTACGGCGTGCTGGGCATGACCACCTTTAATCCCGGCACATGCATAAAAAAAGCATGCAAAGCCTGCGAATGCTGAGCGCCTTGTTCCCCCCCTCGATTGATCGCCGCTCGAATGACCACCGGCACCGACACCTGCCCCCGAAATAAATACGACCAATTGGCCGCCTGATTGACGATCGGGTCCATTGCCAGCAGCATAAAATCCATCCGAGGATGGAACACGATCGGCCGCATCCCCGCCATAGCCGCCCCAATGGCCGCCCCGGTGACCGCATTTTCCGAAACCGGACTATCCAGCACCCGATCTCGCCCAAAGCGTTTATCCAAATCCTTCAAACTCGTCCCCGCATACCAGGGACTCCATAAGCCTTGGCCGATCAAAAATACCCGGTTGTCCGTTTCCAGAAGCTGCGCATGCGCCTCGCAGATTGCCTGAGCATAGCTGAGTCGTCGCATAAGGGGCCATCCCTAGCCTACTGTGCGGAGGAGTTCGCTCCTTTTCCGGGAGGAAATCGTCGGGATAAAACATTCCCGAGAAGGCTCCCCTTCCATTGCCAAGAGAGATATTGCAGAGTTTAGAAAATCGAGGCAATTTACACAGAATACACAAAATTTTCCGTTTAATTCTCTATCCATTCTTTTGGTGGAATAACTTCCGAAAAAATGTTTCTCCACCAAATTTCAGGTATTTATCCTGCCAATGCTATATATACACATACTCTCCGACCGTTTCCGGCGCAGGCAGGGGAGAGCGTCGGGCAAAATCGAGGGCCGATTCTACTTCTTTTTCCACTTCCTCATCAAGAGCATTTAACAGCCCTTCCGAAACTCCCCCCTCCACCAAGGATCGCCTTAACCGGGCTAAGGGACACCGCTCTAACCACTCCTGCAATTCATCCCGACGTTTGACCCCCACATCTTCATCCCACCGATGCCCCACATGGCCTCGCCAACGGTACGTCCGACACTCCAACAGACTGGGGCCTTGGCCCATTCGGGCTCGACCAGCCGCCTCCACCGCCGCCCTATACACCGCCACCACATCATTCCCATCCAGCCGAATCCCCGGAATCCCAAATAACCCTCCGATCTGATCCAAGTTGTCCAATGGCCGACGCTCGCTCAAACGCATATGACTGGCATAAAGGTTATTTTCCAGCACAAACATCACCGGCAACCGATATAAGGCCGCCAAATTCACCGATTCAAAAAAATGCCCTTCTTCGGTGGCTCCGTCGCCGAAAAATGCCACCGCTACATGCGGCTTCCGTTGCAGTTTATAGGCCAAGGCCGCCCCCACGGCCAGGGGGATCGTGCCCGCCACAATCGGCACCGTACCTAAAATCCCCACCTCCTTAGCTACCAGGTGCATCGATCCGCCCCGGCCGCCCGCACATCCGCTCTGCCGTCCTAAGATCTCCGCCATCATCGCATGCATATCGCCCCCCTTGGCCAAATAATGTCCATGGGACCGATGATTCCCCCAGATCGTATCTTCCGGCTCCAAGGCGGTGCAGACACCCACCGCAATCGCCTCTTGTCCGATATACAAATGACAAGGGCATTTCGCCTCCCCGGCGGCCACCAAATCCCCTACCACTTCCTCAAACCGCCGGATCCGCCGCATCATGCGGTACATATGGACAAATAACCCCACCTTTTCCTCACCCACACCTATCTGCATCCGCCCTAACGGTTCCATGTGCCCAACCTCCTGAGAAACGCTCCCAGTTTCCCTATTTTGACTGTATCCACCCGGCCAAGCCACTACCACTTGTAGGGGCTAAAATCTGCTCGATCCCCACAGATGGTGGTAATTATTTCCGGTGGATACAGTCAACCTATGAGACCTTTTACGCTGCCAAGCGCTGTTTTGGTACCTCCGGCCGTCCATACGCGGCCAATTCTTTGGGCAACCAATCCTTTCGGAATAGTTTGATGAGTGTATAAACAATGATCTTTATATCAATCCACACATTGTGCCGTCGAACGTACTCCAATTGAAGCCGAAGTTTCGTCGGTCGAATCCACAGCTCATACGCTCGGTCCGGATCCTCTGTCCCAGCCAATACCGCCCCTTCGTCCGCATTCCATAGAGACGCCCAATCCGTAATCCCAGGACGAACCGTTAAGATCGCCCGCTCTTCCTCTGTATAAAGTTCTACATACCGGGGTACTTCCGGCCTCGGCCCCACCAGACTCATCAGACCCCCAAGAACATTCAAAAGTTGCGGCAATTCGTCCAGTTTATACTTCCGAAGCCACCGTCCTACCCGGGTAATCCGAGTGTCTCGGTCCGAGGTGGAATTAACGCCGGTGCGATCCGCATCAACCACCATCGTCCGAAACTTGAAAATCCGAAAGGGCTTTCCGCCCCGACCGACTCGCCATCCCCGATAAAACACCGGCCCCGGGGAATCCAATTTGATCCAAACTGCCGCCACCACCCACACCGGCCAAGTAAGCAAAATCCCAAACAAACTTCCTACGATATCTATCAATCGCTTTACCATGTTCTATAAACCTCCCTGTCCTCGGAAACGACTCTTACACGTATTGTTTTCTCACAAATTCCACCAAATCGGAAACAGCGATTGGTTTCTTTTATGCTGCCAGCCGTTTTACTCTAAACTTTTGTGCTACTTCTTCAATATAGTTTACATAAGCGGGATAAATTTTTTCGGCATCGAAATAATCTGCGAAAAGTTTCTTTGCCCCCTCCCTCATTTCAGCCAAGCGGTCTTTCTGCTGAATTATCTCTCGAACCACACCTAACAGTTGATTTACATTTAAGGGGTCATACGTCCATCCACAGCGGTATTTATCTAAAAGTCTATCTAATCCACCCACCAACGTGGAAACCAACGGTAAACCACCCGCAAGATACTCCGCCACCTTGTTCGGGAAAGCACCTAAAAAATTTTCCCTCCTCTGATAAGGTGCTAATCCCAAATGGGATATTCTAATCAGCTCTTGAATTCGCACTTCATCTTGCCAACCTGGAAAATAGACACTATGAAGACCTGCCGCCAGACCTTGCAGTTTTTCTCTCAGGTCGCCAGTTCCGCAAAGAATCCATCGGACCTTCCATCCTTCGGACTCTATCTCTCGCGCGGTCTTGATCACTGGTTCCAGCACAAACTGCCGTCCCAAGGTACCAAAGAAGCAGATGTTGATAAAATCTGACGTGTCAGAGATTCCGCGGCTCTTCCAAAAGTTTTCCGCCTCTTTCCTGGCATCGATGGAATACACGCGAGGATGATAACCTAGTAAAAAAACGCGATCCCATGCTCCAGCAGCCCGTTTTGCATACCTAAGCCCCCATTCCAACCATTTTGGCGATGCTCCCACCAACCCGCTTGCTGCTTGACAGGCATAACTGGTGCAACGGAAAAGCCTCCTCAAGAAAAAACGTCCTAATTTTCTAAAGAATCGAGGGAAAAAGTCCAAAAACAGGTCCGGCCATTCGTCGCGCAAATCTAAGATTAGAGGAATACCTCGATCCGTTGCATACTTCGCTGCCGCTGCACATAAATCCGGGGTGGGGAGACTTGCTACAATTACCTCCGGCGCCGTCTCCCGAGGGGCCAACTTCGCAAATTCCCTTGCTACTTGGAAATGATCTAACACCCGCCATAACGATACATTCTTCCGATACCCACAGCTTGCCAACAAATATAATTCGCCTTTATCCCAAAGGGGTATTTTCACGGACCGGCGAACCCGATGCCTTTTATTGACATGGTCAAACGCCCCCGACCACCACACAACTTCATGTCCCTTTGCCAAAAGATGCTCCGCCAATACCGCCGTCCGCAGCAGACGAACCTGCGGTCCGTCCATCGGCAACGGTTCGCTAATCTGCAATAGCCACACTCGCATGAACTTCTCCCATTTTCCCAGGTGAATTTTGGGGAGACGGAACCCTCTAGATTTCCCAAAACAAATTTCGGAACACTTTCAGACAAGTGATGTAAATACCACTATTTTTGGAGAATGTCTTAAAGTGTCATCCCTATGAGAATGGCATGGCTCATAGAGGAGGACACACTTTTCGATCTATCGAGAGTCTTATTTTTCTCCAAATTGGCGATATATATTCTTCATCTATCAAATTTCTACGTAACATTCTTATCTGATAAGTTATAAACAAAGCCCACTATCTTCTATGCTGCCTGAACATATTCTCGGCTTTGGTTCACCAGAACAGAATACAAGTCCAGAAGTTTCGGGAGTTCCTTTTCCCAATGGTATTTTTCTTCGACGGCCCGACGTCCTTGATGGCCCATTGCCCGGGCTTCCTCCGGATGCGAAAAGACCCATCGCATTGCCGCGGCAATGCTGGCCGGCTCCAACGGATGGACCAATAACCCACAACAGGCCGATTCCACAATGCTCCGCCATAACGGAAAGTCCGAAGCAATCACCGGCAAACCTGCCGACATATATTCAAAAAGTTTATTGGGTTGAGATTCCACATGGTTTCCAAGAGGATGGAAAAGAACCATGCCTGCTTGCGCCCGATGAAGTAACTGCCGAACCGCCTCCCGATCCAGAAACCCCAACTCTTCCACCTGAGCCCATCCTGGCAGTCGGCTGCATTCTGCCCGTAGCGCCGGCGATTCCCACCGGCCCGCTAAAGCCAATTGAGCCTCCGGCCCCGCTATCTCCAGGGCAGTAATCATCTCCCGGATGCCCCGGATTTTACTAATCCCTCCCACATACACAAACAGCCCGTGTTCTCTGCGGCTGTTTTTTTCTGGCCAAGGGGCTAATTCATCCCGCCACGGGAAATTCTGAACGACTACGCAGCGGGGATGATCGGCGAACCTTCGAGCAATCGCCGGTGTGGCTGCCACAATCCCATCCATCCGCTTCGCACAGCAGTCTTCTATCCATCCTACTGCCCTAGCGATCCAAGGCCGACTCCACCTTGGCAACCACGCCTTGTCCGGAATCTGAAGCCGAACATCCTCATGAACGTCATACACCACAGGCCGACCGGTTTTCTTCCGGAGCTTTAAACCCCACGGCAGCAGCTCCGGATCGTGAAAATGGTAGATATCTGCTGGGATGGTACTTGCTAGGTGAGCTACCTCGGCCGCAGTTTTGAATATCCGACTCCAACGTGATTTAGGAAGATTTCTCCGATAGAAAACTACCCCATCCTGGCACCCTGGGACAGCACTTTCTTCGCCAGGTGCCACTATGGATACCTTATATCCCAAGCGGGCCACACTTCGTGCCATTTTCCCATAAATACGTATATCATTCCATGAATGGACGCTAGTCAACATGCAAATTTTCATTGTTCCTATCTGCCATTGTTTGTTGGAGTCCTTTCTGCGTTCTTTCCGCAGATTTTTGAAATATATTTAACTCCTAAATAAATCGTAGATAGAAAAACAGCGACTAGGATTATATTTACACTGAATAGCACTGTATAAAACCGGAGAGGTTTCTGCCAGATGAAGTAGCGTGTAAAATAGTCGCTTTGATAATTTTTCCACCGCTGAGCAGTATCTATCAACAATTTTTCGCCAGTAATTTGGCCAAGATGTTCTACTGTATTGATATTGATATGATGATATTTAAGCTTGGCAATTTGTCCTAGTTGGTCATAGTAGGTCCATTGCCCTGTGTCATACTTTGGGAGTTCCTGTTTCAAAGCCTGGAGACCTTTGCGAAATAATTCGCTCGCTTGGGGATCGCCCGTTTCTTTCCAATAATGATAAATGCCAATCAGTGTATGAGCCATCCCATTAAGAACCCGGGACTCTTTGCACGTGGAAGAAGCATACTCTTCGTACCACCAAGCATCTTCGCTATCTTTTCGTAGGACACCTCCCGATTCTACAGGGATAGAGAGAGCAGTAAGAGCTTTCCGGGCGGCATCGAGATACTTTGAATTTCCGGACTCTCGATAAGCTCGAACAAGAACCTCAATCCCACAGCCTTGCGCCATCCCAGAAATCCAAGGGGGCTCTAAATTGTACACCTCCCAAGGGAAAGAATACTCCCAGACATAAAAGGTTTTTCCCGGCAGTTCCCGCGGTTTTAAACGGCTTGCAAGCCAATCGGCACAAGAAAAGAAGCATTCGCGATACTCGTGTGAGGAAAGCCCTTTAGGGAGACGGAGTGCATAGTATTTCAAGAAGTAATCGTACTCATTTGAGGCTTTCCAAAGTTGATAATACCCATAAGCATACATGCATACATAAACCGGATTATCGAATGCTTTTCCTAACCGGAGATAATAGACTTGCGGAACGCCCTTTTCATCTAGAGGATGTAAAGGAACGCCCCGGCTTTGGATGAAAGCCAAGCCCTGTTCAAGTGGGTCGGTAAGGAAAGGCTCTGACCAGGTCGCCAACGGTATAGCTATCAGAAAGGAAAAGGTTCCGAACATACTAACTTTTATACCCCTTCGGAGAAGAGCTTTTCCCATAGAAGCACTCCTCTTGAGGCATATCTTTTCCTATCCCACTTTGCTTGAAGAAGAATTAAAAACAGAGGCACTATAAGACCTCCGTAGGAAAAGAGAGTGGCAAAAAAGTCGGTCCTATTTATCTCAAAGAAGGAGTAAAATAGTACTGCATGCGCCGCCAGCAGAAAGAGAGTTTTTCGTTGCCGGATGAGCCAGATTTGAATACTCTCTAACAGAAAACCGATTCCCAGGCCATACAAAGGTGGCCCTATCCAGCCCCAGTTGGCGTATGCCATTCCCACAAACGGCGCCGGTGCATTTCCTCGATATGGCGAGTCGGGAAACAACCGTTGGTAAACTTCCTGCGATATAGGAAAATATTCATATCTCGGATTTAACAAACCAACCACTTGGGAGAGTTTACCAATTCCTCTTCCGTATAGAAAATCGATCTCTTGGGGAAACAGTTTTATGTATTGGAAGTTCAATTTTGCCGGAGCATAAAAAACCCTTTGTGCGATCCCTATAAAAATGCTCTCCCATGATCGAAGAGGATCATGAAGAAATAACACAAGAATAGGCATAACAAATGCTAATGTAAGCATTAGAAATATTCGAGAGAGGGGTATTTGACCACTTCGAAATAGATAATAAAAGAAAAATATCACAATAAACATCACTACCGCAGGAGAGCGGACGAGAGTAGCGCTACAATAGAATAATCCAAAGGCGAAAAGAAGCGAAAATATAAGCCATCGTTTGAGTGGCCAAGGTTTTGTACAGGCGATACCTAACCAGCAACTTAATACAAATGCCCATCCAAATTGTCGAAGCATAAAGTATATAAGGGAAAAGGCGGATTGAAGATCAGTGGTTACTTGTTGTCGAAGACCGGTTAAGAGATTATACTCCCCAGGATGAACGAGGGCTTGGATAAAAGGCGGGATTCCCGTTTCGAAAAAGAATAGTACCGAAAATAAGAGTGCTAATGTTGTGAGAATTAGCAATCTGTTTCGTTGCCAATGGGAAACAGGTTCCATTTCCGCAGCGTAGAAGTTTTGTATCTCTTTCGGAGAGGATCGCCAAAGGGCAGCAGCTCCCAACACGCCTATTGGAATAGTCAGGGCAGAGGATAGGATTAACCCTAACGTTAAGGAAGCTTGGGGAGGTGCCTCCACAACGAAAATCTCTACCGAAGGAATTACCAACAAAATGATATAGGCATACCAAGTGGCTGTAGGTAATGTGAGTCGGCGCCAATGTAAAGGAACGGCCTGTTTCAAAAGCCCCAGACCTATCAGAATTACTCCGAGAGATCCTATCACGATGAAGAAATAGTCTATCGCCTCCACGGCGTGATCCTTTCCAATGGATTCGGAGGTCCCAATAGGAAGATGAAAATATTTCCTCTACTTTATCGTTAACTTCAAAACAAGTCCTTGTACTAAATACGCCCCTGCCTGGGCAGCAGCATAGACCCCAACAATTGCTGGGGGTTCCCACTGGAGGGCGGCGGCCGCTGCGACGGTTCCACAAAGAAGCATGCTGTAGAAAATATCCCAGGCTAATTGAAGCTCTTGTCGTTCGGAGAGAAACAATGTCGTAGAAACGGGAGAGACGACGAATTCGAGAAGGATGGCCGGGGCTAAAACTCGGGCAAATTGGCCGGCCGTCTCCCAATTATTTCCGAAGACGAATTGGAAAACTATCGGCGACAAAAAATAAACAGCCAGCATGGGTCCTGATGCCAAGATCAGCAACCAAAACGTAAATTTCAGAAAGAAGGGTCTACAGGTTTGAGGAGAAGTTCGGCGCCGTTCTGAAAACTCTCCAATATATACGCGGGCGAGATTTTGGCCCAAAAGGCTTGTCGGTACATGGAGCACCCAGTCAGCAAGCATCAGGTGGCCTAAAATCGCCGGAGGAAAGACGGCTGCCATGATCAATTTGGGTAAATGGAACGCCGCCCGGTTGAGCAAAGTAGAGGGAAGCGTAAGGAGGGGGAATCTCCAAAATCGCTTCGCTACATGCCAGAGGCACCCAGGAAAGATGCAAGAAGGGGAGCGGGCAATCTGGACGCCAAGTGGTCGTGCTAACCAGCTAATTCCCAAGGCGCGCCCTGCCAAATCTCCTACAAGGAGCCCTGTAGGTCCTCCTATTGTCAAGCCCCAGCCGAGCTGGCATCCTATCATTCCTATTCCCTGATATACTTTAGTCCACGCAAGCCGAGTAAAGGCTTTCACCCGTGCAGCATAATATGTTAACGCCTCATAAAGAGAGATGAAAAAACAAGCAGGAGCTACTAGCCATATATACTTTTCGAGAGATCTTGCGCTGCCTTGATCAAATAATATTGGATGAAGACACCAGAGTCCTACGAACACCAGGGCGGTCATAAGAAGCAGAATCAAGCCGCACAAACTAACCAGAGAAAGAGCCTCTGTTTCTTTGGGAGGCAAAGGAATTGCCCGTTCGTAGCCTAAGCATCCGACAGTAGTCAGAAGACCGACCAAGGCAGTGAAGGCGGCCAAAATGCCGAAGTCTTCGGGTGTGTAGAGCCGAGTAAGTGCCGGTGCGGCAGCCGCCGCCATCAGATGGGCGGCTGCACTCCCGGCGGTCAGAGTGGCTACCCCCTGGATCACCTTGTTACCCAGCACATCTTGGAAAGAGGGCAGCTTTGGAACGGAAAGACTTTTTTGTTTGGCAACAGGAGGGGGAAGAGTCGTCGTCATAGAGTGTGCTCCCCGAGGAAATGGGCGACGACTTTTCTAGCCGCTTGGCCATCCCCGTACTCTGTGATTGGTTCTAAAGGAGTCCAAGGCGCCATTTGGGCAATCCGCTCCGGATCGGTGCCTACGAGGCGATTCCAGCCAGTTCGAACGGTCTCGAGCCATTCGGTTTCTTCTCGCAGGGTAACACAGGGCACCCGGTGGAAGTAGGCTTCTTTTTGCACACCGCCGGAGTCGGTAAGGATCAATGCGGCTGATTCTTCTAGCCGAATCATGTCCAAAAAACCGACCGGCTCGATGATCCGAAGACCATTGCTGCCGGAAGCGGTGTCGGCAAGTTCCCATAGGCCGCACTTTTGTAAGGCATGTCGGGTGCGGGGATGTAAAGGAACAACCACCGGGCGAGTTTTACTCAACCGGTTTAGCCCCTCCCAGATACCGGTCAATCGTTCCGGATTATCAGTATTTTCGGCCCGATGGATAGTGGCAAGGAAATACTGTTTTGGCTGGAGATGGAGGGTTTCTAGGAGTCGGCTTTTTTGGCGGGCGATAGGTGCGAACAGCATCGCCGCATCGTACATCACATCGCCGACATGAAACACTCCTTCGGTGATTCCTTCTCGAGCGAGGTTTTCCATGGCCGTCTGGGTGGGACAGAAATGGAGTTGTGCCAAATGGTCGGTAAGGACCCGATTGATTTCTTCGGGCATTTGGCGGTTGAAAGAGCGGAGCCCGGCTTCGACGTGAGCCACCGGGATGTGAAGTTTGGCGGCGGCCAAGGCGCCAGCCAATGTAGAATTCGTATCTCCATACACTAAGACCCAATCCGGCCGACGGGAGTGCATAATTTCTTCTAGTTTTTCCAGCATTCGGCCGGTCATCTGTCCATGCGGCCCAGAACCCACCCCCAGGTTTACCGCTGGAGCGGGCAGTCCCAGTTCATCGAAGAAGACCTGGCTCATTTGGGCGTCGTAATGTTGGCCGGTGTGGACGATTTCCTCCTGGATCAGCGGTGGAACGCCTTGCCGGTTATGGTCGGCGATGGCGCGGCTTACTACCGCTGCCTTGATAAATTGTGGCCGAGCACCGACCACCGTTAAAATTCGCAGACACGAAGGAGCCATCGTCCGGACCAAATTCTTCTTGCGAATCTATATGCTGCTCTATATACTTCGGATCGGGATATACTGCACTTAGGTTTTTAATGTGTAAATCTATTTGTAAATTTTTATGACCGTCTTTGTTAAAAATATGGAAATTGGAGAAATTTTATTTTTGTTGCCGAAACTACCGGTTTGCCGGATACCGAAGGAAACCAATTTCTTTATGCTGCGCGGAGGAGCCGGAGAGGTATCTTCGATGGGATGCCTTCCGGCACCGCATGTCGAATTTGATAGGTTAATTCGATGGAAGGTTTGGCATCGGCGATACCGAAGCCTCGGCCGGCCAACACCTCTTCATATACCCGGGTATGAAGATCGGTAAAACCTTCGGAGAATTCGACTTCCTGGCCATCGATCCGGATGGAGCGGTAGGTAGTCTGGCCCGGTTTTAAGCCCGTGGTAGGCAAATCTCGGGGGTCTATCGAAAGGAACCAATAGACTCGTGCTCGTGCCAGTTCGAGATAGCCGCACGTTCGGGTTGGCTCGGCCAGGAAGACTCGGCTTGTTTCTACAGGGCCGAATATCCATATGAGCATGTCGAAGAAGTGGATGCCGATGTTGGTGGCCAGGCCGCCAGAGCGGGCAACATCTCCCTTCCAGGAGTAGAGATACCATTGTCCACGACTGGTGATGTAAGTGAGTTCTACATCATGTTTTTCGGAAGAAGGTTGAGCATACTGGGTGTGCAATGCTTGGATCGTGGGATGGAGGCGGAGCTGGAGTACGGTATAGACGCGGCGGCCGGTTTCGGCTTCCAGTTCTGCCAGGGCATCGCAGTTCCAGGGGTTTAGGACCAGGGGCTTTTCACAGATGGCGTCGGCGCCGACGCGGAGAGCAAATCGGATGTGGGCATCGTGGAGGTAGTTGGGAGAACAGATGCTTACATAATGGACACGTTCCTCTTCGGAGCGGCGGCGTAGTTTTTCCACATGCCGATCGAACCGCTCAAACTCGCGGAAATACGCCACGTCAAAAAAATATCGGTCCAGGATACCCACGGAATCGTGGGGATCGACGGCGGCTACCAGCCGATTGCCTGTCTCTTTAATCGCCGTTAAATGACGGGGAGCAATGTAGCCAGCTACTCCTGTTATGGCAAAATTTTTCATTTTCGTTATCCTTTCCCTTGAAGTAAACCGTCGCTTGAATTCTGAATATTCAAATTTTACTTATTTCCGATAATTGTATATTTGGGAAGATAGGTTATTTTCAAAAAGTTACGAAATTTTAACTCTGTTTATGCTTTGATGATGCGAGCTTTAGGTGTAGGAACACGGGCCATGGCATTTCGGGTATCGATGACCAGTCGGGCATGTTGGCCGATAAGTGCATAATCTATCGGGCTGTGGTCGGTAGCGATCAATACGGCATCATACCGACCAAGGGTTTCGGCAGTTAACGGGACGGATTCCATTTGATATTGGTATTTGCGTCCCGGATGCAACCGGGGGACGAAGGGGTCGTGGTAATCGACTTCGGCGCCGGCACGGAGCAGAAGTTCCATCAACCGATAGCTGGGGGATTCGCGGTCGTCGTCCACATCTTTTTTGTAAGCCACGCCGATCAGAAGGATGCGGCTTCCTTTGAGGCTTTTGCGTTCGTCGTTGAGGGCCTCGATGAGTCGGCTGACCACATATTCGGGCATGGAGGTATTGATTTCCCCGGCCAGTTCGATGAAACGGGTGGCCACTTCAAACTCTCTGGCCCGCCAGGTGAGGTAGAATGGGTCAATAGGGATACAATGTCCACCAAGCCCTGGTCCTGGATAAAATGGCATGAAACCGAACGGCTTGGTACTGGCTGCTTGGATGACCTCCCAGATGTCGATTCCCATCCGATGCAAGACCACTTTGAGTTCGTTGACCAAGGCGATATTCACGGAGCGGAAGATGTTTTCCAGCAGTTTGGTGGCCTCGGCAACATCGGGGCTGGAAACAGGCACCGTTTTGGGGACAATGGCGTCGTAAAGTGCGCAGGCCAATCGGAGGTCGGTTTCACCCAAGCCGCCTACCACTTTGGGTATGGTCCGGGTGGAAAACTTGGGATTGCCGGGGTCTTCGCGTTCCGGAGAAAAGGCTAAAAAGAAATCGATCCCTGCCTGCAAACCGGATCGTTCTAGGATGGGCCGGACGACTTCCCGGGTGGTTCCTGGATAGGTGGTGCTTTCCAGGACTACCAGTTGGCCGGGGCGAAGCCGGGCGGCAATGGAAGTAGAGGTATTTTCAATGTACGAAAGATCAGGCTCCCGGTTTTTGGTAAGCGGCGTGGGCACACAAATCAGAATACAGTCGGGCTCGTCGAGTCGGGAGAAGTCGGCGGTGGCATCGCAGTTTTTTCCCCGGCTGAGGGCCTGAAGGCGTTCGTCGCTGATATGCCGGATGTAGGATCGGCCTGCCTGGATGGATTCCACCTTTTTGGCGTCGAGATCGAATCCTAAGACAGGAAAACCTGCCTGGGCGAACTCAATAGCCAACGGCAAACCCACATAGCCCAGGCCGATGACGCCCACGCGGGCAGTCCGAAGGTGTATCTTCTCCAGCAGGGTGTCTGCCAAGGTGTTTTGCATAAAGCCCTCCATGGCTGGTGAATTTAGCTAGCTATTCGGTCGAATGGATTCCTCATGGTACAAATGGGAACCATCGGACAATCGGGCCGGAAGGCCGCCCCAGTGATAGGGGCCACCGGGAATGCCTACGCTCCCAGCGCTCCTTTCCCTTAGGGCGTTGCATTGTTGGAGTTGGCCTTTCGATACCCTGAGGAAAGGTAAACATCGACCTGACAAGCAGGTTCCTGCAAGGGTTATCTGCATTTGGCTAAAAAATGCTGCCTTTTTAGGGAAGGGCGTTTCTCCTTTGGCAACGCGTTAGCGGACTGAAGGGATGCGATGTGTCATTCCTGCGCAAGCAGGAATCCAGGCTGCTTTGTGCCTGGTAAATAAGTCCACAAAAACCGGAAGTGGTTGGACTACTGGCACCTCCGAAACCGAAAGGTATTTCACACCCTTGAACACTTTCGCAATTATGTACACCTATTTAGGTGTTGTTGCTGCGCAACCGGGAATTCTCGAATACTTTCTGGATTCCCGCTTTCGCGGGAATGACACTGCCTGGTCCGGTTTCTCTGGAGCCGTCCTCTTCCCACCGGGGGAGAGGGGGATTGCTTTATTCGGCTAAACTGTTCCCTCCTTTGTTATGCTGCGGAACGTTTATGGATAGGTTTTTGTTGGGTGTATTTTTGACAGGTAGTTTGTTCATAGAATTCGGCGATGGTCTGGAGGACCTGTTGTCGTTCTTCGGGGCGAAGTTCGGGAAAGACGGGCAAAGCCAGGGTTTGGAGGGCGGCTTGTTCGGCCTGGGGATAATCGCCCGGTTTGCCGCCTAGAAAAGCCAAGGCCTCTTGGAGATGGAAAGGCCGGGGATAATAGACTTCACAGCCGATGCCCCGGGGGCGGAGGTGCTCCAGAAGGGCATCCCGCCAGGGAGTTCGGATGACAAACTGGTTGAAGACATGGCGGCGGTGGGGAGCCACCGTGGGCGGTTTCAGGTAATCCGGGGCCAGTCCCAACCGATAAAACTGTTCGGTGTACCAGGCGGCGTTTTGCTGGCGGCTCTGAGTCCACTGCTCCAGATAGGGGAGCTTGACCAAAAGGACAGCGGCCTGGAGGGCATCCAGACGGAAATTGCCGCCCACCAGCCGATGATAATATTTCGGCTTGGCCCCATGATTTCGGAGGCATCGAAGGCGATCCGCAAGATCGGCGTCATCGGTAACCACCAAGCCGCCGTCGCCCATGCAACCTAAATTTTTACTGGGGAAGAAGGAAAAGCAACCGATTGTCCCTAGGGTGCCTGCATATTTTCCGTGATACGTGGCCCCGATGGCCTGGGCGGCATCCTCGACGACCGGGATGTTGCGCTGACGGGCGGCCTGGAGAATCGGTTCCATCTCGGCGCATTGACCGAACAGATGTACCGGCAAAATCGCCTTGGTCCGGTCGGTAATCCTGCAGAGGACCTGTTGGGGATCGATGGTATAGGTGTGCGGATCAATATCGGCGAAGATGGGCCTGGCCCCAACTCGCACAATGGCACCCACCGTGGCAAAAAAGGAATATGGGGTGGTGATCACCTCATCGCCCGGCCCAATGCCCAACGCCATCAGGGCCATCAGCAGGGCATCGGTGCCGGAGGAAACCGCCACGGCATACCGGATGCCGAGATACTCGGCCATTTTCTTTTCGAGCATTTCTACCTTAGGGCCGTTGATATACTGGGTGCTTCGGGCGGTTTCCAGCAGGGCCGATTCTAACTCCGCCTGTAATGCGGCGTATTGGCGAGTTAAATCCAGCAGGGGGACACTCATGCCGCCTGTTCCTTCCTGGAAAGGGACTGGTCCTGGGCTGTCAGGGACAAAGGCAGCCGGTCGGCGGATAGCCGGCAACCAGGGACCATCTCTAGCGGATGGGCCTGGGCCGAAGGAATCTCCCGCCAGACCACCCCGTCTTGAAGGATATAGACGGTGCCATCTTGGCCCACCGCCCGGCCAGCCGCATCAAACGCCAATTTGGTTCCCGTGGTATCGACCCATCCGTGGAGCCGAGCCGGATTCCCATACACCAACCCAAAAGCCGGTACATCCTTGGTTACTACCGCACCGGCGCCGATCATGGCATAGGGGCCGATGGTATGGCCGCAGACAATGACCGCCCCTGCCCCGATGGTGGCCCCTCGACAGACTCGGGTCGGCCGAAATTCCTTTTTCCGCTCAATAAAGGCCCGGGGATTGATCACGTTGGTAAAGATCATGTGGGGGCCGCAAAAAACCTCGTCTTCCAGAATTACCCCTTCGTAAATGCTTACGCCGTTTTGGATTTTGACCCGGTTGCCGATCCGCACCCGGGGACCTACATAACAGCCTTGGCCCAAAATGCATCCTTGCCCGATGACTGCGCCGGCGGAGATGTGGCAAAAGTGCCAAATTTTGGTCCCTTCCCCGATCTGGGCGCCGGGATCCACAATGCTGGTAGGATGGATAAAGGTTTCAGAAACAGGGGTACTCATCCACGTACTCCCCGGACCGCACCATGTTAGCCGAATGGAGGGACATGTTTGGCAGGTCTGTCAAAGCGGCGATCCAAGGTAGAGACCTCCCAGGGATCAGACCTGCCGCCAACGGCCTTTTCATTCGGCTCAAGTGTTCCCCAAAGCTTTGGTTTCCCTGGATCCTCTTGGAGTATGGCCCCCCAAAAGGGGTGTCCGATCAAATAACGTGTCAGAGGGCTTTTGACGGTTTTCAACCGGGGCATAACTATACCAGATACCCCCTTTCTCGGAGAAGATCAGTTCTGCGAAAGGAGGCGGCGTGCATTCTGCATTTTGTAAACCTGAAGATTTCCCCGAGGTGGGCCAGAGACTTTGGAACTTGGCGCTTCCAACACTTCAGAAAGGATGAAAAATGGCGCAAAATAAATAAGATAGGCAAGATTTTGCCGAAGCCTGCAGCTTGGAAAGGCACAAAGGTAGCAGAGGGGAAATCAGTTCCCTATTGGGTACCTAGTTAGCCGAGGGGCTCCGGAAATTCCCAGGGGACTCCTTCCCCCATTCCGGGCAGTTCCGCCCTAGACCCGACTCCCACCCGTCCGATATCCACTTTGAACATGGGAGTTGATTATATCTATTTATCCTGCCAAGACTTAGATAAAGCGAATTTCCGGACACCCTCAGTGAGCCGGTAACATGTTAGCCGAATAGAGGACTCTATGGGTGAGGGCTGCGGAAGCAGGCAGTCCAGGCTGCTTTGTGTCTGCTGCGGTGTTCCTCCTGGGCAAGTGGGAACAGGAGTATCTTTTCTGGAGTGCCGCTTGCGATGCAGTGAGACCCTGGTTTAGCCCGCCAGAGGAGAGGCAGACGGTGTCAAAGGCACCGCCGGGTAAGGGTGGGGAAAAAGAAGGCGACCGTGCCCTTATGATTGCCCCCTTGTATGTCATTCCCGCGAAACCGGGAATTCATGTTCTTTTTTCCTGGGTTCCTGCTCGCGCAGGAATGACATAGGGGGCGGCACACTGGGGGTCGGGATTCCTGCTTGCGCAGGAATGACACGTCGCCCCCTGACCCTAACCCTCTCGATGGCCAGGGGGAGGGGAAACGTCGCCTTTTGATTCGGCTACATGTTACAAAAATGGAAGTTCGGCACCGCCTCGGAGAGGCTCTCCCGAAATGGCAATCGGGCGGCGGCCGGATCGTTGCCAAACCTTTCCGATTTACCAAAGTGCCCGTTTTACGGGGGTTTTAGCAGTCTGGGGGCCGCCGGTGGGTAGTACATCTGGCTAATTTAACTGTATCTCCCCATCCGGCCCCTCCCAGATGGAGGGGCTAATCGGATCGAAATTTCCCCGGGGAATAGACGCACTTAATGTGAGTTTAGACAATTTGGAAAATCTAGATAAATTTTGGCTAGAATAAAAACCGGCCGGACTGGATTCCATGATTAAACTGTCTCCCCAGCCCAGGCCCCCTCCCTTTGGAGGAGCCAGCCGGGGAGATACAGTCAAACTAAAAACGGAAGTTCGGGACCGCCTCTGAGAGGAGCGAAGACTCTATTCGGTGGGGTGAGGCCATTACGGGGCCGGTGGGACTTGGGCGGGCGGCCAAACCGGTATCGGCACCATGCCATACGGATACCCGTACCGGTTCCAGGACCCATAGGGATTTTGCCAGGATTGGAACGGCAGCGTCCAGGGACCTTGGGGATTACCCCATGGGCCGAACGGGGTGGCTCCGGGCCGGAACGGATACAGCCATTCTCCATACGGGCGAATCGATTCCCCGGCTCCCCAGGTTTCTACGACATGGCGGTAGTCGAAGCTGCCCCGGACGGCTAGCCCACTTCGTTTATGCCGGTACCCGCTCTCTTGATACGTGGGGTCGGTCGGCACGAGGGCCGGAGGCGGAGGCTGGTATTGGACGACCCGCTCAGCGGTATCTGGAGTATGGCTGAACCGGCTTGGCCGGAATATCCAACTTTCGCCGGGGGTGCCGGTGGCACAGGTGGGGGATAGTCCACCTGATGGGGGGGATGGCGGGCGGTTCTGCGCCATGGCCGGGCTTCCCAGGGGTTCTCCTACCAGGAGCAGACCAGCCCAAATCCCCACGATAGAAGCATATTCAACCCACCTAAAATAGGAAGGCCCGAAGGATATCCACAGACAGCGGCAGGTTCCGCTTGGGCAACCGGGGGATGCTGGGCAAATCAAGGTGTTTACTCCCCACAACAGGCCCGGGCGAAATGTTTCGGATAGTTAACGCGAAAAGGCTTTTTCCGACCAAAACGCCCGGTAACCGCCTAGGGAGCAAACCCCGTTCCAAGCCCTGCAAACCTGGAAGATCGTAGAGCACGTTGGCCGCCTGAAGCAACCTGCTCTCCCCCGGGGGCTAAACCCAGCATGTTACTGCCACGAAAGTGGGATTTAAAGCTTCCTCCGAGGCTGTCCCGAAAATCCGTTGTGCCCTATCCGAGCGGGTCCAGCCTGGAGCCAGATGATCTCGGAAAACCCCTGTTTTTATAGTTTGACTATATCTCCCCCTCCGGCCCCTACCAGTTGTAGGGGCTAATCGGATCGAATTTCCCCGGGGAATAGACGCACTCAATGTGAGTTTAGGCAATTTGGAAAAT
>Ga0209017_10000295_pt1 | contig 51003 bp, 39 predicted proteins | sample YNPBryunderm2012_FD_185812 | JGI IMG/M metagenome (GOLD analysis project Ga0209017, IMG submission 185812) | Anoxygenic and chlorotrophic microbial mat microbial communities from Yellowstone National Park, USA - YNP Bryant MS undermat 2012... ... | reverse complement strand
ATTCGCGATTGCCCCCCCGTATGATGCTTGGTTTCCACGGAAAATCATGCGATCAATGACAAGACCGCCGTAATTATAGATAGCCCCGCCATAACCGGGACTGAAATCGGCTTCGTGATTCTGAATCGTCAGACCAGAAAAAATTGTTTCTGGACTGTTATTCTCGAATAATGCACGCTGGGGATCAAGTGTGCCGGCAGGAAGGCCATTAATGGCAATGATATTGGCACCTGGCCCGGCAATCTCGACGCTGTCGGTGATCGTGAATACATCCACGGCTTGAAGAACGCCTGAAAGCCCCGGTGCAAATTCAATCCGGTCCGGACCCGGTTGTGCATTCGCAAGTTGAATTGCCTGCCTGAGGGTGAGTTGCCCGACAATCGGAACGAGGCTATCGAGTAACGTGGTCACGACGAAGGTTGCGGGTGTTTCCCGGCTTTCCAAACACTCCAGGGAGAGTGACCGTGAAATGCGGGGCTGCGGGCAAATCCATCGAGTTGCACGAGGGAATCGTGTAATCATCATGCCTCACTCCGCGACTGCGGGACGTCAACGAGCCCAAGTCAATGTATTGTCATCCTCCTGCTACATCGTCTGGCGAAATCAGGGACGATGGATGAAACTCGCAGGCAGTATCAGGAATTTCAAGCGATTCCCGGAAAAATCGCTACTACGAACGCGTTAAGTGTAACGATTGGATCGATATTCGGGATCAAAAAACGTTGGCAAATGCCGATCGACTTGGAGATACCCCTGCGGTGTCAGTTCGATGCTGTCGGAGCGGATTGTCAGCCATCCTTCGTGCTGGAGTTGTTCAAAACCGTTGCGGAATGCTTCGGTGATATCCACGCCAAATTTTTTGCGGAAGTAATCGATTGTTAAATGACCCGTCTTGAGTTGCAGAATCATTTCCCGAATCAGCCGATGCCGGGGCGTGGTCGGGAAGGCACGCCCGATAGGTAATTCCCCGGCTTCGAGTTTTTCCAGATAGCTTTCCCAGGTATCAACATTTTGAATGTGGACACCGTTGATGTGGCCGAACGATGCAACCCCTGTTCCGAACATATCCGCGCCATGCCAGAGGGCATCGCGGTAGATAAACTGGGTTTTTTCGGGATCTTTGACGACCGTGTACGCGCTCGACAAGGAATAACCCGCTTGCTTCAATTCTTCGAAAGCATAGGCGACCCAAGCTCGTTTGGTGGGCCAATCCGCAATCAGTTCCGATGCGACTGTTTCCTGGCCGAGGACCGTCAATTCTTTGGAAAATCGGGTGTTATAAGGTAACTCCATTTGATAGATTGTTACTGATTCCGGTGCCAGTTCGATTGTTTTGCGAACACACTCTCGCCAGTTTTCCCAGGTTTCGCCGACCATGCCGGCGATTAAGTCGATGTTGATTTGCTGAAAGCCGACTTGCCGAGCCCAGTCGTAAGCCCGATAGATTTCACCGGAAAGGTGAGCGCGGCCATTGCGTTCGAGAATCGCATCGTCAAAATTCTCAATGCCCAGACTCAGCCGTGTGATACCGAGTTGTTTCAGGGTTTCCAGTTTATGCAGTTGCAGCGTGCCGGGCTCACATTCGAAGGCAACTTCACGGGCATGAGTCCAAGGCATGAGTTTTTGCACACGCTCGATCAGAAAGTGGAGCTGAGCGGCACTCAGGTAGGACGGGGTACCACCGCCGAAATAAATATAATCAAGCGATCGATCACCCACCGATTCTGTCTGACTGAGCAATTCAATTTCCCGAAGAATGGCATTCAAATACGCTTCAACGTCCCGGGCGTTTTTGTCGGTGTAGACCCGAAAATAACAAAATTTGCAGCGTTTTCGGCAAAAAGGAATATGCACATACAAACCGAGCGGCGTGCCAGTCACCGGGGGACTGTGCAGAGCAGCAAGTGCCTCGGGAATGAAACTCGGTTTCCAATAGGAAAATGGCGGGTAGTTCGCAATGAAGTAATTACCCAGACCCGTTTTTTCCTGTTCCAGAGCTGTTATCATGGCTTGACCCGCCTTGCGGTGAATGATTCGATCTGGAAAATATTCTCGTGAAGAATTGCTGGGATCACCTTTGTCAAGTTCTTTCCGAGGTCTTTATCATGAACATTTGGGTGAATTGATTCGGTGATCTGAATTTCTCCTGCACCAGACGGAGGCTGCATTAACGACCGAAGCAAAAGACCACCCCTTTTTCGGTGCCGACGATGAGTCGATCATCGACCACGGCAGGTGAGCCGGTGACGGCGCTTTCGAGTTCAAGGTGCTGGAGTTGCCGACCGGTCGTCCGATCGAGCACGTAAAAGTCGCCGTCTCGCGACAGGCATCCGGCATAGATGCGATTGCTACAGATGATCGGTGAGGCATCAACTTGCCCGGCGGTGACAAAACTCCAAACTTCTTCACCATTTTTCGGATTCAAGGCATAAATTTTTTTATCACGGGAACCGACGACCACCCTTTCGTCGTCGACGGCGGCCGAAGCGTAGAACGGCAGTTGCCGCCGGCGGGCCTCGAAGCTCCAAAGTTTCTGGCCATTTCGCCAATCAATCGCCACGACTTGATTGGCCATCGTCCCGACGACGGCCAAATCACCGTGGATGGCGGCGGTCGCGCCGGCTTGGCCGTGCAACTCAACGGTGCGAATCACTTTCCCAGTTCGTGCATCGACGGCATGTAAAACACTGTCACAACCGGCGACAAAGGTCCGATCTTCAACAACTGCGGGTGAGCCGTTGATCGGGCCGTCGATCTTGTATTCCCAAAGCTTTTTACCGTCATGGCTTAGACAATACAGAGTTGAGTCGTGGGAACCGATCAGCAGGCGGTCTTTGTAAAAATTGGCTCCCGAGGTGATTTCTCCACCTGTTTCGAAGCTCCAGAGTTTTTTCCCCGAGTCGGCATCGATGGCATAAACTTTCCCATCCACATCGCCGATGTAGACGCGCCCCTGGGCATGTGCTGGCGAGGCTTTCATCGGGCCGAGTCTGGTTCGCCAGATTTCTTTTCCTGAGTCCCGATCGAGGCAATACAGATGTCCGTCCATCGCTGCCACAAAGACGCGATTGCCGACGATGGCGGGAGCGCCTTCGACTGCGTCGCTGCAACGGAACGTCCAAAGCAAGCGAAGTTGATCCGGCAATTTCGCGGTGGAGGTGCCAGTCATCTGCGGATTGCCGCGAAATACCGGCCAATCTGCCCGGGATTGCGGCAGCAGAACGATGCATCCGACAATCGCGAAAACCAGTCGGCCACTCTTCATGGGCAAAATACCTCCGCAAATCCTGCAGTTGCCTACCAGGCTGCGTGATAAATGGAGGCAATATCCGGCTCTTGGACCAGGCGGGGATTGAATCGTGCTGTCCATTGCTCGTTGGCTTCCACGGCCAGCAATGGAAGGATGCTTTGGCTCACGCCGCAATCGCGTAAGCGTAACGGCAAGCCGGCGGCCTGCGCGAGTTCGGTTACCCGCTCGGCCAAACGTTCGGCCGCGGAGCCATGATCATTCACTCCGATCGCTTGCAACAGCCGTGCATAGAGAGGTTCGACGACGGGGCCATTAAAGCGAATCACATGCGGCAGCATCAATGCGATGGCCACACCGTGAGTAATGCCGTAATGAGCCGTGAGTGGATTCGCACAACTATGGCAAACACCCAGCATGGAATTTTCAATCGCCATTCCGGCAAAGTGGGCACCGAGTTGCATGGCCGATCGCGAGGCGAGATTGTTCGGATCCTCAAGAACGCGGAGATAATGTGGCTCCAGATACTCCCACGCCGCCAGGGAATATGCTTGCGACATCGGATTGCGTTTCAGACAAACATACGATTCGATCGCGTGGGCAATGGCATCAATTCCCGTCACAGCGGTGACCATCCGCGGCTGAGAAACGGTGAGTTCCGGGTCGAGAATGGCGACACGGAACGCGGCTTTCTTGTCGCCACAGGCCATTTTCAAGTGCGACGATTCATCGGTGATGAGAGCGTAACATTGGGCTTCGCTGCCAGTACCAGCGGTAGTCGGTACGCCGACTGACGGGAGCATTGGCCGGCTCGCTTTGCCGAAACCCTTATAATCTTTCATGCGGCCGCCGTTTGTAAGCAGAAAGTTGATGCCTTTGGCGCAATCCATGGATGAGCCGCCGCCCAGCGCCACAATCAAGTCGATTTGATAATTCGCGGCAAATTGCACCCCGGCACGAACTTCACGTTCGGTCGGATTTTCTTTGACACCATCAAACACAAAGACTTCAAGACCGGATTCTGCCATCATCGCCGCCGCGCGTTGCGGGTGGCCGGTGGCTTCAAGTCCTGGATCTGTTACCAGTAAAACCCGCCGACCTCCGAGCTGTGATACAACCGGCCCGAGTTGACGTAGAGCACCCGCTTCAAAGATCACCCGACCGAGTGGTTGAAAATCAAACGCGGGCAGTCGCTCGGGCGATCGGCTGCAACTGGAGGGCACGTTGTCGGTAAAGGTGGGTGAAGAGATTGCCTTCATGCGGCTGATCCCAGGTCAATCGGTTGGTAGGCAGCGGTCCGATATTCAGCCGCTCGATATGAGGGCACGCTAACAAATCGGAAATAAACGCTTCGTCCTCGGTAATCGCGGTTGCCGCAAGCGTATACCCGATCCGATGCAATACCTCACTCTGCGGACATTCTATCACCGAGGCGTAAGGAAAAAGAAATTCTTTATTGGCGAGAGGGTGCTCCGGCGTTTCGCAACGAACGATCGTGGGCAAAAGCCAAGCGCAGCGACCTTCTTTCACCAGTCGGGGAGTTCCGCGAATTTGTTCTGTCACATCCACCGCACCCGGAGTTTTTAACGCCTCGGTAATCATGCTGTCGATGGCTTCGGCGACGGCGGGATTGGCAAAGGCGGAAATTTCGCAGTTCGGATCATCCCAGGGCCGAACTTTCACCGTGGCTAGCCGCTTGGCCAAACCTTCCGCGATGGCATCACCGTGACGCGGGGTCCAGATCGCACTGGCATTCACACACGCCCGGCCACCGTTAGCAGCAATCGCCTCAATCATCATATCCAGGTAATCATCCCAGTGATCCGCTTGATCTTCCCCAATGATTACCTTGCTGTAACCAGTTCCGTGAATTTCGATCCGATGATCGTTTTTGTAGGGGGCCATCGTTCGATCGTCACCGAAAGCCATGCTGCGGCCGCACAAACGCAGAATGTCAGCCGCACCGGCGTGATCGGTCGGCAGAAATGCCAAACAATTGGCGGGAACCCCGGCTTTCAGAAACGCTTGAATGACCCGAAACGGTGTCCACGGTTCTTCCCGCCCCGGTTTCAGCAACAAAGGAATTTTCAAAGCGATTGTCGGAACCCATAGCGAGTGCACGCCGGGCGAATTCGATGGCAAGACCGCACCAAAGACATCGGTTGTCGGATAAAACGCCTGCATCCGCCCATGCCGTAACGTATAGCCTCGATCTAGGGCTTCCAGATCCAGTCCTCGGGTCAAACCGCCCAGCACTTCCTCAATATTTTCCAAAACATAATGGACCTTCCGGGCATTACGGTCGCAAAACACCATCGGACTGCCGGTCGTGGCCGATAAATTTCGAATGTATTCCTGGTAGGAAAGTTCTGTGTTGCCACACGGAAGTCGTTCATTCAAAAAATAATCGGCCGCCTTGTGATACATTGCGAGGATGTCACGGATGGGAATGGCAGCCAATTCTTTGTGAGCCCGGGCAACTTGGCTGAGATCTCGGCTAATCTGACTGCCGGTCACTTGGCTGACCTCAGCGACCGGTTCGCCGGTCACATGGTGAACCAAGGTCGCCTTGTCCAAGCTGGTGTACGGCTTGCCAAAGCGTAGCGCGGGAATCTGGATCATGATCGTGCCTGGATGCGAAGGGGAAAGAGAAGCATCATTATCGATTGTTTTAATTCCATCTTAGCGTTTTCGAGCGGCAGGATTCCATGCCTGGGCGGAGATTATGCTCGTGATGATCCGCAAACATTCCGAATTCCGGGAGAAGGTTTACCGGAATCATCACGTCATCGATCAATGACTCGTCGATCGCCAATCTGCGGAAAAATCAGCACTGCAGCGTTACTCTTTGATTCAACTAATCTGGGGAATGAACCCGCTTATTGCCGGGTTACCCAGTAATCACTCGATCAGTAGACACCGACGACCGTGCTAGCGGCAAGTTCCGAGAACGGGCGGACGCCGCTAACGCCATCCCAGGGATATTTTTCGTAGGGTGGTTCACGTTCGCCTTCGTCCCGTTCGGGAAACCGCGGGACAAAAAATTCCTTCGTGAGAGTGGTGAGCAGAACCCGTCCGGTCTGGCCGTAAGGAACAATTTCGTCGTAGTTTTTCGGATTGACAACTTGAATAACGGCTCGGGGTTGTGGGGCGTAATAGGTAATTTTGAAGCCGTCTTCCGGGCCGATTGGTTTGCTGCAAGCCAGCCCCATAAGCGTATTGCCATACGTCGGGGTCATATACACTTCGCCGTTGTCGAGCATTTCTTCGTAGGCTTCCCGGGTGAATTGCGGGGTGAATTCCGTGCCCCCGCTGAAAATCCCGGTAATTCCGGTGGCCTTGATCGAGCGTAGGCCGCCGGGGGGAATAGTTTTTCCGAGGGAGCGATATTTGTCTTCGAGTTTTCCAGCCCGAAGTGCTTCGTCAAGCGCTGCGAGCAGTTTCGGGGTGGTGAACATGCAGCGAATGTCATGCCCGCCGGCAAGGATGGTCAAGGCTTGATCGATGCAGTGCTCTTTGTAAGCGTTCGCTTCCGCGATCTTCCGGTCTTTGAGGCACTTGACCACATACCGAGGATCTAAGTCGATGCAAAAACAGATCCCACCGCGATATTGCGCCAGGTGCTCGATCGCCAGCCGAAGCCGCCGTGGTCCGCTTGGTCCCAGCATGAGCCAGTTCGAGCCGCGGGGAAAGTAGTGATCGGGAAGGGTGTCAGACATCATCTCGTAATCGATTTTGTAATCATCGATAACCACCCGTGTTTTCGGCAAACCGGTGGTCCCGCCGGTTTCGAAGACGTAGATCGGACGATCCGCGTAGGCTTTTGGAACCCAGCGTCGTACCGGGCCGCCACGAAGCCAATCGTCTTCGAAAATGGGAAACTTTTTGATGTCGTCGAAACTTTTGATGTCGCGCAGGGGATCGAAATCGAAGGTTTTGGCTTTTTCCAGCCAAAAAGGGGTCCCCGTTTCCGGCGAAAAGTGCCAGCGAACGATCTCCACGAAGTGAGCATCGAGTTGCGCACGAGCGTTTTGGATTTTTTCTTCCAAGGTCGCGCCCGTCACAGGGGTCGGTTTGCCCGGCGTGTCTTTCACCACGATTCCTCGTTGCAAAGGCCCAGGGGAAAAAAGTCAATTGTCAAGAACAAGTGTTATTGCAGGAACCGGACGAACGCCGCTGCAATAACACTTGGCGCGGTTGACGGATTCCCTTGACTTATTTGTTCTTGGGTCCGAAGGCGTACAGGGTGCTTTCGGTCATCACATACAGGACGCCGTTAGCAACGGTGACCGTGCTCCGGATCGGGGCATCAAATTCTTGGCGGTGAAGCAAGTAATTGGCTTCCACTTCTTTGGCGATGGCCCGGCGTTTTTTGTTGAAATCGCGAGCATTTTCTGCATCCGGAATATTCAGTTCATCAAGGACTTTGGGGGATTTTTCATGTTTGAACACAAACAGATCGCCGCCTTCGGTCGGCAAGAACACCTTGCCGTCGACGTAATAGGGCGATCCCCAGACCGCTCCTTTGACATCATATTGCCAGTATTTTTTTCCAGTCTTGGCATCCAGACAATGGAGGAAGCCTTGCAACTCGGCGATGTACACAATGTCATCGACGATGGCGGCGGTGCTCATTGTCCGGCCGAAGATGAAATCGCGGGGGACGAATTTTCGGGTATCGGCACCCCCATAGTGCCAGACGATGCCGGAATCCGGGTTCGGTTTGCCGGGTTTACCCCATTCTCCCAGTTCTGGGGAGATATCCATCCCTTTTTTGCTGGCTTTGCTGGGGTCGATGCACCAGAAATGGCCGATCCCGGAAAAGTGCTCCGGATCTTGGCCGACGCCGATGTAGATCTTGTTATCGTAAACCACGGGGGTGCCGATAAAGTCGTTCCGCGTTCCGGTGCCGCCGAGTTCGTAGACCGAATCTTTCGGGTTACAATCGCATTTCCAGAGAAGTTCGCCGGTGGTCGGGTCAAAGCCACGTAGCCAGCCGTCGCCCCCGGGGAAAATGACTTGGGGAACGCCTTTGATTTCGGCAAAGGCTGGGTTCGACCATTGCCCATGCATGATGTTTCGACCCGGATCATTGCGTTTCCACAGGAGTTTTCCGGTGTGCTTATCGACAGCGATAAAACTGGGGGCATCGGGGGAGGGGATATTGATGTGGCCTTCATCGACGCCGTTGGCTGTGACCACAAAGAGAATGTCACCGACCAGCAACGGGCTGCATGCCGCCATGTTGTGGGGATAGACATTCAAATCCTTCATCATATCCAGTTCCCAGATGATGTCCGCATCGCTCGGGCTTTGGTATTGTTCGGTCGTGATCCCCTGGTTGCCATCACTGAAGCCGTTGGTATCGGCACAGACCAAGGTGCAGCGGTTGCTGACGTAATACAGGCGGTTACCTTCGATGGCTGGGGTGGAGCAGACTCCTTCTTTGGGCCAATCATTCACCTGGCCCGAGGGAAGTTTATCGTGAACGGCTTGCCAGAGAAATTTTCCCGTAGCCTCATCGAAGCACATGAGAATGCCTTTGTCGATCGGCTCGCCATTTTTTTGATCGCGGGGGTTTCGCGGCCGTTCGTTATTGGTGCCAACAAAGACTTTGCCATCCGCGACGATCGGGCCGCCGTAAGCCCGCGAGCCGAGATCGACTTTCCATTTGAGGATGTTCTCATTTTCTGGGTTGATTTCGGCAGGAATACCGGTGTCAACGGTGTTGACCATATTCCGGCTTGGGGTACCGCCAAACTGATTGACTGGGGGCCGTGCCGGGCTGGATGGTGCCGCGGTCAGAACCGCATGGTGAAGCCACCATGCCAAAAGGGTGGCACCGCCGATTGTCAGCGCCAATCGTGCAGAGCGGAATCTCAAGAAACGGAGTATTTGGCTCATGGAACTGTCTCGATTCAAGGTGAAGGATGGAACCCGGCGAAGCCGATTCGCCGGGTCAGAGTGTCATGCTGTCGTCACTGCTGGGGGAGTGGTGCGATTCGGATGTTGTCGTAAAACATTTCAGAGCCAGGCAGATCATCAGCGATATTGGAAACGTAGCCGTAAATTGCGGCAGCACCTTCGCGATTGGGGCTGGGGTCTTCGTATTCCACGGTCCATGCCGCAGGTTCTGCTTCGCCCTTCGGCCAGACTTTCCCTCGGACCAGAGCCGTCTTGTCCTTCGGAATCACTTCCAGTTTCGCCGTGTACCACACGTTCGGGTTCCAATCGAATACCGCTTCCTGGTTGACCCGCAGCCGTGCTTCCCACGACACAAGCCGGACCCGGCGTTTCCCATCAGAATGGACTTTGCCATCCAACAACAACGTGTAGCGGCTATTGACGATTCCCATGTCGCCAACTTTCTCTCGGACTTCGGTGGACATGAGATCGGCTTGGATGGTGTATGCCGAGGCGTTGGGAAGGGTGATGTAGGCGTTGGCCCGAGCAAACGGCGGGCGTGCGTCGTTGTTCACCTTCATCAGGACTTTGTTGCCGTCTTTCTCCATGACGGTGAATTTGCCCGTGGCATTAACCCAGCCCGTGGGGGCGGCTCCGGCTGGGATTTTTTCAAAATCCTCGACGTAGGGGATTTTCGGGGCGACACGAATTCGAGCCCTAGCCTTCAATCCTAGTGTTTGTGCTTCGAGATAGCCTTGTTGCCGAGGCAGCTTCCCCAGAGTCACTTCGGCCGTCGCTCCCATGGCTTTCACCGTAGCGTTGAGTGCCGGGGGCTGGGCACCCGTGGGCGTTTTCGGGGGCAACGGCAACGACCATTTCACGGACGCGTTGGCGGGAGCTTTGACCACCCGGCCATTGGCATCGAGATATTTCAATTCGAACTTGGCTTGAACATCTGGGTGCATCGTCACCTCGGCCGGGTAAATGCGTACAGCCGTGGGGGAAGCCTCGGGATTAAAGGGGGTTTCCGGGGGCAGCGGGGGGTACGCTCCTTCCGGGGCGGGGCGGCCTTCAGGAGTGCCGATGCAATAGAGATATTCCAAGGTCATAAAATAAATTTTGCCATTCACGGCAATCGGGGTGCCGTGGGTTTCCACGAAGCCGGGCCCCATGGTGCGGCGAAACATGATCGGATCGAGTTCTTCGGGCGGTTTTTTGCCCTTCAATTCCCAGATCACGAGCATGGCATTGACATCAAAGATGTACAGCTTGTTATCGGCGATCAGCGGTGCTCCGCGGGACACGGTTCCGTACTTTTTCCGCCACAACAGGTTGCCATTTTTCGCGTCGAGGCAAAACAGTTCTGATGAATCGTCCGGGACGTAAAGCAAGCCGTTCGCCAAGGCGGGGGAAGCCAAGCCGAAGCGGTTGGCTCGACGATATTCCCAGACCAGCTTGGGTTGTTTGGTCTTCGGATCGATTTGAGAGACATCGACGCAGATGATCCGGCCGATAGGGCCGCCTTCGGGGTTTTCTTCGCCGTGACAGAAATAGACCAGGTTGCCATCCGCGACGGGCGATGGATTGACGGCACCGGCACTGAACTGATATTGGAACACCCGTTCGCCGGTTCGAACGTTGAAGCCGTGGGCGTAGCCATCACCGCCGCCTGCGACCATAATCCGCACGCCGTTGACGACCATCACGATCGGATTGGAATAATAGGTGCCTTTGATCGGGTTGCCGGTATCGTACCACCAGACCACTTCGCCGGTGGTCCCATCGAAGGCGACGAAGCGGTTGGCCCCTCGGGCATGATCACCCCAGCTACTGTTGAGCATGCCGACGATCACGAGGCCGCTATCGAAAATCGGGGAAACATTTCGACCGCCATAACCGGTGATTCGGCCGAACTCTTCGGTGAGTTGGCGAGACCAGAGTTCTTTGCCGTCACGATCGAGGCAATAGAGAAAGCCCGCGGTGGTGTGGGCGTAGATTCGTTCCGTATCGGGATCGGCAGTAAGCGTTGTCCAGCCGAGTCGGCTCGAGACGATGTCGGTATGGAAGACGTTGAAGCGTTTTTCCCAGAGAACTTTGCCGGTGTTGGCATCAAAACACATGATCCGCTCGCCTTCGGTGGGCAAGCTCATGTCATAGCCGCTGATGGTGTAGAGGCGGCCGTTGAGAATCAACGGGGCCGAGCGGCCACCGAACGGTTGTTTCCAGATCAGGTTTTCCCCACCCTCTTTGTCATCGAACCAGTCGGGCAAGCCGGTGTCTTTGGATTCCCCAGTCTGGAGTGGACCCCGCCAGTGAATCCAGTTGGCGGCCAAGGCCGCTGCTGGCGAGAGGCATCCCAGCAGCACGACGCAGGACGCCCTCCAGAATTGCCGTGTGAAACTCGCCATACCGTTCTCCGAAAGGAAGCAATTCCAGCTACACCGGTTGAAGATCAAGGCTTTTTATCTTTTATATGGATTACCCGGCGAGCTTTCATCTCAAATCGGGGCAGGCTGCCGCTCGGGACTCCAGAGACATCGACTCGGAAGAGGAGAGCATTCCGAATTTCTCGGCCCACGGCTTCCGCCAACTGTGGGAGTGAATCGGGATTTGCCGATTCAATTTCAACACGCAGGTCCGTCAGGGGTCCTGTATGATCAACTATGATACGGAATTCGCGGATCTCGGGAAAGCGGCGAATCACAGATTCGATGGCGGTCGGATAAAGATTATTTCCTCGAACGTGGATCATATCATCGGTTCGTCCGAGAATTCCACCTTCCAGTTCCAGAAAACCCGCGAACGGATCAGCCGGGGAGGCAGAATCGGCGGCTAAAATGACTGGGCGGCGGCGGGCTCGAACCAGATCGCCTGTGCGATAGCGAATGACCGGAGACCCGACTCGGCCAAGATTGCTAACGACCAGTTCGCCGACCTCTCCCTCTGCGACTGGTTCAGAACCCCCAGGGGTGAGAACTTCAGCGATGAAGTCGGATTCCAGCACCCGCATGATTCCGGGAGTAGCCACGGTTTCAAATGCCACCGGGCCAACCTCGGTCAGTCCGTAATGATCAAAGACGCGGCACCCCCAGACACTCTCAATTCGAGTCCGTGTGGCTTGGAGGGTGCCGCCCGGTTCCCCGGCCACGACCAGGGCCCGAACCGGCGATGTCGCCAGATTGATGCCTTCGGTGCTTGCCAGCTCGGCCAAGTGCAGGGCATACGTGGGCGTGGCAAAAACAACCGTGACCTGATGTTCCAGAAGAAAATGCAATCGGGCGATGCTACTCATGCCGCCGCCGGCCAAACAAAGATAACCCGATCGCGTTGCGGCTTCAAACGCACTCCAGAACCCCAGAAACGGACCGAAAGAGAACGGGAAAAACAAGCGATCCTCTCGCTTCAGACCCAGCGTGGGAAACGCTTGCTGCCAGCAGTGTAATAACCAGTCCCAGTCGGCCGCGGTATCGAGCCATCGGAGTGGTTGACCGGTGCTGGTTCCCGAGGATTGATGGAGCCGGCAATACTGCTCCAGGGGAAACGTTCGGGCCGAACCGTACGGCGGATGCTGCTGATGATCTGCGATCAATTCCGACTTGCAGGTGAACGGAATTCGTCGGTAATCTTGGGGGAATCGCAGTTCATCGAGGACAAGACCGGCGGCATTGAATTTCTCACGGTAAAAAGGGTTGCGAGGCAAAATGGTTTCCAGCAATGCTCGGAATCGTTGCCAAGTCGACTGATAATTCGGCAGCATCGAGTCAGCACTCCGGTTCATACCCGCGCTCGCCCAGTGCGATCCTGGTCACGTCCCGGGTCACCCGCACGCCCTGGGGGGTGGGACCGAAAGATCGCCTGATGGTGCCGATCTGGTGGCGAAATCGGCGGTTTCCTCGATTCTTCAAGTCATCAAGGAGCAGCTGCCCAGATTCAGGCTCCCGGATTTTGCAGGTCATAGCAATAAAGCAATTCGTAGTCCCGGAGGTAAAGTTTGCCGTTGGCAATCACCGGATGTGCCCAGACTTTGCCGGAGTTCGGTCGGAGCTTACTTAGGGCCGGGATGGTGAATCGGCCTGTTTCCCGCCAGCCTTCAGGCGATGCTTCGATTCTCGCTAGGGTGCCATCTTTTTCCGCATAGCAATAAAAATAGCCGTCGGCATACGAGATCGATCCTTTGCCGAGTTTTGTACTTTTCCAGACAGGGTCCGGATCGCCGGTTTGATATTCGATGCAGACCCAGCCCCCTTGGGTGTCACTGTAGCCGTAGATGTATTTGCCGACGCGGATGACGCCGCCATGGTGGTTAGCCAGGACGTTGTTTTTCGTGTAAGCGAGGGTTGCGGTGATGCCTCCGTTACCATCCGGCTTGAGAGTGACGAGTTCGCAGCCGGCTCCGTAACCGGCTGTGTAGAAGACCTGATTGTCGTGGACGATCGGCGTCGGGATGACGGCAACACGCCGGCCGATTTCACCTGCTTTCCACAGCAGTTTGCCATCACTGGCCCGGACACCGATCCCGGATTTCATGGTTTGCTGAATGTATTGCGGCACATCAGCGATCGTGGCCGCAATGATCGATGAGTAACCGGCATCGTCCGAAAAATCTTTGCATTGCCAGATCGTTTCGCCGGTTCGCTTGTTCAGGGCAATCATGCCGCCGCGAGAACCGGGAGTACACACGAGCTTTTCTCCGTCAATCAATACCGACTCGCTGTAGCCCCAAGTCGGGATGCTGCCACCAAAGTCCTTCACGAGATTTTTCCGCCAGACCAGTTTTCCGTCCCTGGCCGCTAAACACAGTAAATCTCCGGTGGCACCGAGAACATAAACATATTCGCCATCAACCGTGGGGCTGGAACGCGGACCGCCACCCCAGTTGTCGTTGAAATTCCCAGGCGTCGTGTTGAGCGGTGTTTTCCACAGAGATTTACCGGTGCGGGCATCGAGGCAGACACAGTATTCTTGAGCTTCTTTTTTCGGATTGTCCGCACCGAGGATAAACAGTTTGTTGCCGACGACCGAGGGGGCACCGTAGCCGACGCCCAACTTTGCCACATCGTCGATTTTCCACAGAAGTGATGGGCCGGCACTGGGCCAGTTCTTCGCTAAGCCGGTATCACCCGACCAGCCCTCGCGTTTCGGGCCACGCCATTGCGGCCAGTCCGCGGCTGGCATGAAATTCAGACCGCTCAGCACGATCACACACAGGCCGAGGGAGACCCGAACGTCCATACTCATCCTCATTGCGTCGTGGAATCTAAAATCGTTCTGGTGGGACAATCAGCGGTGATCTCATGTTATTCGCAGTTTCCGCCATTTCAAGGAATTAGCGTGGCAGAATCTGGCAAGATCCGGACAATCGTTTCCGCTTCCCGAACGATCCTTCCCGTCGGGGTCATAATCTCCACGCCGATAAAGCTCAGGTTGTGCACGACGCCCACAATCCGGGACTGATCTCGAAATTCGATGATCGCCGGGATGTGGCGAAGGGCTAGCATTTCGCTCCACGCGGCTTCGATCGCGGTGCCGCCGGTCGCGATGAGGCACTCATACGTTTGATTGAGGTGTGTAATTAAGCGTCTGGCAGCATCGTCGGGTGATACGGAACTTCCTTGAAGCCACAGCGAGGTTGCTTCGGGCAAATTGGCTTTGGCGAAATCCGCGGCGGTTTGTCGGACATTTAAGCCGATGCCGACGATGATGCACGACTTCGTCTCGGAGCAGGTGACGGATTCGATCAAGATCCCCGACAGTTTTTTTCCGCCAATCTGCAAATCGTTCGGCCATTTCAAGCGTGGCGTTGTCCCACAGAGTTCCTGAATTGTCCGGGCAACTGCCACGGTCGCCCACGCCGTGAGCACGACAGGTCGACGAAACCCTGGCGGCGGGGTCACAATCACAGAAAGCAAGACGGAACAATTGTCACCACCCTGCCAGGAACGGCCGTACTGACCCCGTCCGGCAGTTTGCCGCAGTGCTCGGATGACCGTCCCCGAAGGCACCTGCCAAGCCAGAAGCTTGGCAAGATCATTTGTGCTCGAGACTTCGTGGTAGACCCTGACCGAGTGACCGATGTTCCACCCAAGCTGTTCCCAGCAATCACAGGGTGCGGGCCAATTGTCCTGTCCGGTTAACGGGGAATCGTGAAGCCACATCACCTTAGCCGGGGTTGATAATCCAAGCCGATATCCAGCGCCGGTGCAGAATGTGTCAACGCCCCGACACTAATGCGATCAACTCCCGTCCTGGCAATCGCGGCGACGGTGGCCAAGGTGACACCCCCGGACGCCTCTAGCTTTGTACCCGGTGCGAGTTGATTCCGGAGAGCCACTGCCCGGGTTAACTCAGTCAGGCTCATGTTATCAAGCAGGACAATTTCCGGCTGCAGGGGTAGCACTTGTTGCAGTTGCTCAAGTGTGTCCACTTCGACCTCGATCGGGATCAACTCTTCGCCGCGAGCGGCCCGTGCCCGTTCAATGGCTTGAACCACGGTCATGCTAGGATCGCCTAGCGCGGCCAGATGATTGTCTTTGATAAGATAGCCATCATACAACCCGAAGCGATGATTTGTACCGCCACCCATGCGGACTGCATATTTTTCCAGTCGCCGCCACCCAGGTGTTGTTTTGCGCGTGTCGAGGATGGTTGCGGCTGTTCCCCGGATTTCTGCAACATAACGATGTGTCAGGGTCGCGACACCGCTGAGATGCTGCAGGAAGTTCAGCAGGGTGCGTTCGGCCGTGAGCAAACTCCGCATCGTCCCGGTCAGGATCGCGACGGATTGCCCCGACTGAACCAGAGCGCCGTCGGCCAGCAAATAATCGACGATGAACGAAGAATCGAATTCGGCAGCAATCAGGGTGATGATCGGCAGACCGGCAAGTACGCCTGCGGCGCGGGAAACCACGGCCACCGACCCATGCTGATCGGCTGGAATCAGTGTGGAACTGGTGCGATCCCCGATTGTGCCGAGGTCTTCCGCGAGGGCAAGTCGGAGTAATTGGCGGGCGGACTCCGCCTCATCGGGGGTAAATCCGTTCATGGGTCAAGGTAGTTATTTTCCGGGATCCGCCATCATCGGCATCATCGGCATCGGTCCAGCGAGCAATTCCGTGGCGCGGGCTACTGCCAGTTCCAGCTGCCGATTCGGATCGGCCTCGGTTTCATGCGGCATGACCCCGCTAGCGACTGCCGTTCCCCGGGGGCCATACATTGTCGCCACGGTGGCGATCAGGCAGCCGGAATCTGCCAGCCGCGGTTTCCCGGATTGCAAAAGAAAGCTCGCTTGGATCGAACCTTTGCCGAAGCTGGGCATGCCGACGAGCACGGCACGCTCATGATCTTTCATCGCCAGGGCAACAATTTCTGCCGCCGACATTGTCCCCGAATCGATCAGAACGACGAGCGGAAAGTCGTACGCCGTCATCCCAGAATCCGAGGAAAAGACGCGGTTGGCAAATTCCGGCGATGGCCCACGTGTTGTCAGGATAATTCCGGCCGGAAGAAATAACTCGCTGACCTCGATCCCCGCGTTCAACAATCCCCCGGGGTTGCCGCGAAGGTCCATGATCAAAGCCCGAAGCCCGCGAACTTTCAGACTCAGGATGGCTTCATCGACCTCCCGAGGCGTTATCTCACGAAATTCACTGATCCGCAAATAACCGATCCTATCTTTCGGTTGAATGAAATCAACGCCGTACACTGTGGGGGCTGGCACCGGCAAGTGCACCGAAACCGACGTGCTTCCAGGTGATTCGATTTCGAGTTCCACGGAATATGTTGCGGCACGCAGCACAACCGCCAGTTGTTCCGCGGTGAGTCGATTTACCGGCTGGCCATTCACGGTCTGCAAGCGATCGCCGGCTTTGACCGGAGCATGAAACGCTGCCCAGGAATTGGGAACGATTTTGTCAATCTGCCACTGACGGTCTCGCTGGCTGAGCCGAATCCCGTAGGAATCCAGCAGAGTCACAACTGCTCCGTCTGACAGCGGTGAATTCATCGGATGTTGATAACGCGTGAATTCGTCCAGTCCTTGGCAAGCACCGCAAATCAATTCGAAAACAATCGCAGCCGGGGTCCGGATATTCAACTGGGATTGACTGGCCAGCACCAATTCCCGGGCCGCTTGCCGTGCTTCTCGAACGCTGCTTGGCAACCGCGATTTCCACAGTTGTCGCAAAGATTGCCGAAATTGCTCCCGACGCAGTTCAGACGTTTGACTCAGATGAGCAGCAATAAACTGAGCATCGCCCAGCGAGCGGTACAATTCCTCGAGGCCGTGAGCAAAAAGCAAGCTGGGCCGGCTTTGTCCGGGCTCGAGATAGTAGTGAATCAGTTTCTCCAGCACTTCCGAATACAAATTGAGTGCGTCGCTGATTGAAAGAGAAACCACAAAATGCTGAAAATGCGGATCTCGATAGCGGCGAATCCGACTGGCATGCCGCAAGCAGTGACGAATGCAATCTTTCAATTCGGGTGACGGGCCGTATTCCGCGAACAGTTGCAAGTAACTTTCAAGTGCCTGTGACCAGCGGCCCTCGCGTTCCGCAGCCTCGGCCTGTGCTCGCAAGGCCTGGGCCGAAAGGACTCCAGAACGAATCCGAGGCGGCGGCGTATCGTTTGCCCCGAACGCTTCTCCTGCCGCGACCAGCAAAACAACTACAACAATTGATGATGGCAAGCGCATTCTCTTATCTCAGCCACCGAACCCTGCAAAACTTGGAAAGAACCGAATCCAGGCAAATGACTCTCACTGATCCGCTCTCACAGTTGCTCTGCTCACTTCCGTGATTCCGTAGCTTGCGGTTCGGAGTGGTCATACTGGCGATCGTAGCCGATCACCGCCGCATTCGTCAAATACACTGATGTTGAGAATCGAAAGATTTTTCTCCTTAATGTTGGTTCACTACGGAAACGACGGGGCATCCGAGCAAAACGTTTGCTGAAATTCCACCGGGGCGAATGCTTCCGGGATTGAAAATAACAACGGAAAGGGTTCCGCTGAATCCTGACTACGCCACAGAACCAGCAATGAGAGGAGTCATGGCAGATTCCATTCGCAACCGGGTATTTGCCTCGGCAAAAACCATCGTGATTAAGGTGGGCACCAACGTTCTGACCGATGCCAAGGGACAACTGGATCGGCAACGAGTGACCGAGTTGATCGAACAACTGGTGCGTCTGCAGGCAGCAGGTCGTCGGATTGCCTTGGTGACGTCCGGGGCGATCGGGGCGGGCGTTGGCCAGTTGCAACTCGGTCGCCGCCCTTCGGATTTGCCTCATTTGCAAGCCTGCGCCGCTGTCGGACAATGTGTTCTGATGCAACTCTATCAAGCGGGTTTTGCGAATTACCATCTCCACGCAGCGCAAATTCTTTTGACCGCGGGAGATGTGGAAAATCGCAAACGCTACCTGAATGTCCGGAACACCCTGTTCACACTCTGGGAATATGGCTGTGTTCCGATTATTAACGAAAATGACACGGTCAGTGTCGCTGAAATTAAATTCGGAGATAACGATCATCTCGCGGCGATTGTCACCAATTTGGTGCAAGCCCCGCTTTTGATTTTACTTACGAATGTCGACGGCCTGTTCACGTCCGATCCGACTCAGAATCCCGCTGCCGAACGGCTGGAACTTGTGGAAGGGATTGATCGTTCGGTGACCGCGATGGCCTCGGCGACCCGGAGTGTTCTCGGCAGCGGCGGCATGCGGAGTAAACTCCGTGCCGCACGCTTGGCAACTGCCGCTGGCAGTGCGGTCATCATGGCCAACGGCTCGGTGCCGGGCATTCTCGATCGCTTGTCCGCGGGGGAATCTTTGGGAACCTTGTTCCTTCCCCAAGGCGAGTCACTCCCGGCCTGGAAACGCTGGCTCGGATTTACCGCCCGGCCGGTTGGCAGTCTCCGCGTTGATGCGGGGGCTCATCGCGCCGTTGTCGAACAAGGTCGAAGCCTGCTCCCGGTGGGGATCCGTCGTGTCGAGGGCCAGTTCAGTAAAGGAGATCTGGTCCGAGTCTGCACACTAGACGGCGTCGAAATTGCTCGCGGGCTCAGCAATTATGCCGCCGCGGAGTTGTCACGCCTCGCCGGGCAAAATACCGAGCAAATTCTTTCGACTCTTGGCAAAATCCCTTATGTCGAGTGTATCCATCGCGATAATTTAGTGATCACGGGTGAATGATCTATCAGGGACACGCGTGACCGTTCAGGATCGCTCGGAACTTTTCGGTCCAGACAAGCAAACCCTGGCTGACAAACTGATGGGACGTCGCGTTTTGCTGTTGGAAGAGTCCACGTTATTCGTCGTATTGAGTGAACACGACTGGTCCGGCTCGCTCGGGCGGCGGGCGGGTGGGTGATCCGTGAACGCTGAGAGCGGCGGGGCTCTGAGCCCTGACGATTTATCACGTGAATTTGAAGCGATCTACCGTCGGCATCGCCAGGAGGTCTGGGCAGCGGCATATTCCCGTTGGCTCGATCCCGATTTGGCCCTGGATGTGATGCAAGAAACGTTTCTCCGCTTCTGGAAACAGCGAGAATTAGGAGAAACGATCTCCAATCCGTTAGCCTGGTTGACACGGGTGGCACGGAATTTAGCGGAGGATTATGCGAAAAGTGCGTTTCGCCGGCACGGCACGCAAGCGGACACCACACTCAGCGAGTTGCGGTCAAAGTCGGTGGGCCCGCTGGATGTTCTCGAACAAACCGAACTGTTTGCCCACGTGCGGCAAATGTTGGCAGAATTGCGGCCAGCCGATCGGGAATTGCTGACTTTGAGGTATGCCCTGGATTATACTCCGGTTCAGATTGCAGAGAGCCTGGGAGTTTCCGTCGATACGATTCATATGAGGTTAAGCCGGGCCCGGCAACGCCTTGCGGAGCGCCTCTCCACCCTCGGAGCGAAATTTCCACCATGACCCCGAACCCTGTGAACCACTCCGCCGGATTTGCGAACTCAGTAAGTATTGACAGTTCGCTCGTTGATGCCGATCGGCTGTTGACAGCTTTTTTCCAGCGCGAGCTGCCACGTCAGTGGCCTGAACCCCCGCACCGGCCCTGCGTTACCACCCGTTCTGCTTCGATGTTGAAGGATCGCCAGGCCGAGTTTACCAATCATCTTCCTCGCTGGACCTTGGCGGCCTGTCTGATGGGGATGTTGATGCTGGGATTCTGGCTGAGTTCCCTCATGATTCCGCAGCAGGGGGGCATAGCTCCCCTGACGGCGAGTTCACCGCCCGAGCGATTGCTGAATCAGGCTCACGCGGATGGTCAGTGGATGCGAGAAACCGCGTCGCCGGACGACTCGAACGCTTCGCAATAGCCAACGAATTCTTGATGCCAAACTTTGGAGCCGCCTTTGCGGATTCATCCAGGAACCGAGGTATTATTCATCGGCATATTCAAGTTTCTCGCCGGAGTCGACTAGACAATTCGTCTCGAATATCTTATAAAGCTGTGAGTTAATCGAATTTCAACGGGGCTGGTGGTATCTGCGTGGATACCAGCATTTAGTGCTTGTAGCATACCATCGGCTTATTCATCATAACATCCGTTTATTGTGGAACCTGATTTCACACTTTTGAATTCTCCGAGCAGTATTGCTCTCCCTCGACAGACGATTTCACACGAAATTGTCTCAGACCGTTCAATATCATCGTCGGCACCATCATCGGCGGCACCGACGACATCCGTTCGATTTACCGACCTCAAGCTGATCAAACCACTCCTGCAAGCGATTGAGTATGCCGGGTATGTGCATGCCACTCCGGTCCAAGCAGCGGTCATTCCGAAAGCGATGCGGGGGCTGGATCTCATCGGTCAAGCTCAAACCGGGACAGGCAAAACCGCTGCGTTTCTGATACCGTTTTTGAATCGCTGGCGACCGCATAAATTGAATGGCCCGATCGGGATCATCATGTGCCCGACCCGGGAACTCGCATTGCAGGTCGCCAAGGAAGCGGAAAAATTAGCCCCCAGCCGACAGTTTCGTACCGTCACCATCTACGGCGGCTGTGGCATAAGCAAGCAGCTCGAAGGGTTAAAGCGGGGTTGCGATCTCGTGGTCGGCACACCCGGCCGGATTCTGGATCACCTTCACCGCGGCTCGTTGTCGCTGGAACACGTTCGCTATGTCGTTCTTGATGAAGCGGATCGGATGCTCGATATCGGATTTCGCCCGGACATCGAAAAAATCCTCAACCGTTGCCCGGCATCCCGGCAGACATTGCTGATGTCGGCAACCGTACCCGACGAAATCAAACGGCTCGTCAATCGTTACATGCTCGAGCCGATTCATTTAAATCTTAGCCCCGCCGTGTTGACGGTGGACAAAATCCGGCAAACGTACATGACGGTCGATCCCGAGAAAAAGTTCGATTTGCTTCTGAAAGTGATTGAACGAGAGCAACCTCGGCAGTGCATCATTTTCGTCGAACGCAAACGCGGGGCCGATCGCCTGTATGCCAAGCTGCGACAGGTGACAAAAGGAGTTGCGGTGACGCACGGAGATATGCCGCAATCGTATCGGGAAAAAATTATGACCGGGTTCAGAGCCGGTAAAATCCGCTTTCTCATCGCGACAGACGTGGCTAGTCGCGGCATCGATGTCTCGGGCATCAGCCATGTGATTAACTTTGATTTGCCGATGGACATCGAAAATTATGTTCACCGCATCGGTCGCACCGGTCGTATCGGCAAAGATGGTGTCGCCATCTCATTCGTCACCCCAGAACAAGGATCGCACCTGACACAAATCGAGATGGCCATCAACCGCTTAATTGATGAAGACCGAATCGAGGGGTACGTTGCCTTCACACCTCGGCGGGGTGCCAGAGCTGTGCCTGATGTTCAGTCCTCGGTGAACGAGCCAATGGTGCCGGCGGAGAAGCCAGCCGATACCTGCCCCGGAAATGATTCGGAAAGTACGGTTTTTGCCAGCGGCTCAAACGCTCCAGTTCTCGGCTGTGAACATTCTGATATTTGCTGACATCGGCTTGGCGTTTAACGTCACTTCCAGGCCGGTTGCATAGAATTCTTCGAGCAAGAAATCTGTCGATTGACGCTCCCATCGTGCGGGTTCCTTGTGGCATCCAGGAGACTATCTTGGATCGTTCGCGTTACGATGCGTTTGTTAAGACGTTTTTCGAATGTGATACCCGAGCCGTGATCGAGGTATTCAGCGAGTTTCTTGCGGCGATGGCGGCGGAAGAGGCGTTACCGCCAGGGCAGGTGATGTCGCAAAACTACGATACGGCTCGCGCCAACCCGGAAATCCATTTTCTGCCCGGGAATTTAAAGGATGCCCGGGACGCGGTTTTTCCCTACTTCTGGGGGACGGATGGCTGGTCGAGCCCGCTTCACCTGGAAAATGTGCGTGGTCCGGCGAATTATGCTTCGTTGATTGGGGCCATCGCATGTCTGCTTAAGAATCCAAACTTATGTACGGACAGCTACAGTCAACGATCGAATGAATTAGAAGTCAAAGCGATCACCGCCCTGGCAAATCTGATCTTCTATCACACCCAGGACCCCTGGGGAATTTTCACGCTGGGCGGCACTCATTCCAATATGTACGGTGCCAGAATCGGAATTGAAAAAGTGCTGCCCGGGGCGATGCATCAGGGGCTTCAAGGCGTTTCGTTGGCGGGGATTGCTTCCGAAGCTGGCCACTATTGCAATCAAACAATCGCCGGCTGGTTAGGTCTTGGCACCCGCAACATCTACGCCGTCCCGACGGATCCGCAGATGGCCATGCGGTTGGATGCTTTGGCGAATACCCTCGACCATTTGTACCAGAACGGAATTCGGGTGGCTTATGTGGTGGCGACTTTTGGTACCACCGATGGCTTCGGCTGTGACGATGTCGCTGGGATTCGGCAGATTATCGACGAAAAGGCGGCTGAGTATCGTGTTCCTGTGCCGCAGTTACATGTCGATGCGGCGGTGGGCTGGGCGCTCTGTTTCCTGGCAGACTACGACCTGCAACGCAATCCGCTGCAGTTGTCGCCAGAACTGCGGCCGATCTTGGAACGTGTCCAGGTGCTGTGTCGTGGCTTGAAATACGCTGACAGCGTCACCTTGGATTTTCATAAGATGGGGCGGGGACATTATCCGAGTTCGGCGTTTATCGTCAATCGACGTTCTGATCTTCAATATCTGGCGCGAACGGTCCGTGATACCCCGTATTTCCCGGAAGCGGACAGTCGCCGCGACCCTGCCTTGTTCACCTTGGAAACCAGTCGGCCGGGTCTGGGGGCTTACACGGTTATGGCTTCGCTGAATGGCATCGGTTTGCAAGGCTGGCAAATGCTGGTGGCCCGGTCGCTGGAATTGGCACAGATCTTGAAACGCAAGCTGGCGCATCTGGAGTATTGCCAGGTGCTGAACGCCGACACCCCCGGAGCGAGCGTGTGCTGGTGGGTGTTGCCGAAGGGGCGGAATGCCCGGGTAATTTTTGAACGATTGCAAGCGGGAGAGTTGCCCGCCGAGGAAGCCCAGCGATATTTTGCCGAAATTCGCCGACTGTTTGAGAAACGGGAGAAAGCATTGGATCCGGCCCGAGATGCTCGGCTAAGCCTGACCACCAGCGTTGGCTACCGACCCCACGGTTACGATCTCCCGGCCTGGAAAGCGGTTTTCTTCAATCCGAAAACGGATGAATCGGTGATTGATCGAGTCATTTATAGCATCGAGGAACTCGTGTAAGTTAGCGGAGGAAGGCGTGATTTTCGCTAACAGTCAGCGCCGATTCGAATTCCTCGGAGCATCTTGCAGATGAGAATGGCTTCAAACGGTCGATTCGCCACCCCAGAAGGATTGATCTATATTCTGCTGATGTTGCTGATCCTCGGTTTGTTTCGCTCACGGGCATTCAATGATCCGGGTTCCCTGTGGCATGTCCGCGTGGGTGAAATCATCCTGACTGAAGGCTTTCCCTGGACTGATCCGTTTACATACACGCACGCCGACAGGCTCTGGATTCCGCAGCAATGGCTGGGGGAAGTCGGAATGCGGCTTGCCTACGGTCTGAGCGGTTTTGATGGTTTGTTGCTGGGCATGGCGGTGCTCATTGCTGGGCTTTGGACGCTGATTTTTAGCCGCTTGCTGGTAGCCGGGATGGGCTGGCCGCTTGCCGCGGCAGTGACAGCACTCAGTTTATTCGTGTCGTCGTATCACTTCTACGTGCGTCCGCACATGGCGACCATGGTGTTTTTAGGCTGGACTGTTGCCTCCGTCGTTGATTTCGATCGCGATCGAGCCAGCCTTTGGCGGATCGCTGGGTTGATCCCCGTCTTTGTGCTTTGGACGAATATTCATGGCGGCGTGCTTGGGGGAATCGTGACTTTATTGGTTGCCGTGGCCGGCTGGATCGGTATGGGTTTGTTCTGTCGTGGTCGTGGCTGGACGAGGGTTTCGAGCCTGGCTCGGTCAACGACACCGCGAGAAGCATTACTCTTGGTGGGGATCGCCGGCGCATGCGTCCTGGCACCGTTGGTCAACCCGTTTGGCTTGGAAATGCTCCGGACTTGGCAGCGGATCGTCGGCTCGGAGGTGTTGCCGAAAATCGTCATCGAACATCGGCCCTTAGATCCGACCAGCGCGACGGGGGCCGCGGTATTACTGCTGGCGGGGTTCTACCTGTTGCTACTGGGTGGGGCCTTGCTGCGGACACCGCAGGAATTCCGGCTGACATGGCTGATTCCGATGCTTTGGTTGGTGATGACGCTTCAAGGGATTCGGCAGGGGCCGTTATTTGCCATTGTGACGGCGATTGTGATTGCCGATCTTTGGCCAGCGACGATCTGGTATGGCTGGCTTCGCAGCCACGGGGACTGGCTGGCGGTGGAACCGGCATCGGAACCACGCCGGACTGTTCCTGGCCTGACCACGTGGGTGATGGCGGCAGTGAGCGTGCTGGTCTGTGTGGCGGTGCAAACCGCCGGGTTCCCCCTACCGTTGGTGGGGGCGGGCTGGGCCAAGCTGGATGAACGCTGGATTCCCCTCGATCTGACACCCGTTATCCATCAGACATTGCAGCAGGCAGGTCCGTCTGCTCGGTTCTTCAACGACGCGAATCTCGGAGGCTATTTTATCTTCTTTCACCCGGATCAGAAAATTTTCATGGACGATCGTTGTGAACTGTATGGTGATCGTTGGCTGGCGGACTACGCTGCAGTGGTTCATGAACGGCCGCAGGATTTTGAACGCTGGGATCAGCAGTACAAGTTTGCCTGGGCGATCTTGCAATCCGATCCGAAACAACCCACGGCACTGGAGCGGTATTTGAGCCATTCTTCACGATGGCGTTCGCTGCCAGAGGGGATAGGGCAGGGGGCTCGATTATTTGTGCGGAACTCGGAGTCTGGCTTGGAATAGGAGCGATAAGCAGAGACGTTGCGAAGGCGGGATTGTTTGAATCTCGGGAAAACGATGTTTTTTCAGGTTGGGCCGATTGAGGGGATCGACACAGCCTAGTCGATTTGGGGATCAGGTCGAGGCGGCAGTTTTTTCCGAGCCGGACAACTGGGCCGCGTTGCACGGTTCAGTCGCTGAGACAGCGTATCACAAAGCCGTGCTTACGATTTCGGTGAGGGTGATGGCGGGGCTGGGCGTGAGGCTAGGGCGACGATCCAGAGCTCATGGAACTGTTGCTCGAGTTCGTCGTTCTTCACCGTGACGTATCGCTTCCGCTTCGGATCAGTCAGGGTATAAACAGCAATTCGGAATGGAGCTGCGGCGACTGGTTGTTTGGCCTGAAATTGCAGCGGGATTGTCCATGTCGCCCCTTTTTTGGTTACGGCACCAACCGTCATCGTCACGGCTTCGGGTAAATTCTCCGCCACGACTTGAATCTCCGAATTGAAGTTATTCAAGGTGGTGAGAGTCAAGGTAGCGTTGGCTGTTTTCCCGATCGGGACGACGATACGGTCGGTCGAACTGGTGATTTCGAAATCGGGTTCCGCCTGGGTGATGCGAATCCGGAAGACAAAACTGCGGCCAGCGGCATTGAAGAGTTCGCGGACCTGCAGCAGGAACTGGCCGTCGTTTTTTGGAGTCAACACCGTCGCTGGATCGGCATCGACTCGGCTAGGTTCGAGCCGAGTTAGAGTGTTGCCTTGGGAATCCACGAGATGAATCATCAAGGTTGCCGGATATCCCAGGGTGCGGCTTTCGGTCGCGATACTGTAACGGATGCCTTTTTTTCCATGAAAGGGGATGCTGATCGTTTGCCCTGGCTTGTCAAATTGGCCGGAAATGAGAAAAGGCGGTGTCAAGTCTGGGGGCAAAGCATCGGCGGTCAGACACGGAATCGATTCGACGGCGACGGTCACGGGATTCGCCACTCCGGGTGCAACAATGAGTTGCCGGGATTCTGATTCCGAGAGGGGGAGCGGCAACTGAATCGGCGGGAAGTTTCGAGGGATGTTTGGACCGATCAGGGCGACAGGGACCGGGCGATGGCGGTTGACGGCCAGGGGCCACGGATGTTCAGCATAACCGCCCGTGGTCAGAGTCAGGCGATAAATGCAATCGTTGCCGCCTGAAAAGCGGATGGCGGAATCCGGGATAGCGGGAAAAGCGAAGACACGGACGACCACTTCGCCGTCCTCTGCCGCCGTCCATTCGAGTCGGGGATCCAGGCCATCACGATCGTGGTTCTGCGTGAGGACAAATCCACTCGGGGTAGTGAGTTGCAGAATCGCATCGATCGGCGATTTGAGTCGGCGATTGGCTTCCAGAGCCGCCACCAGAGTCTGCCCTCGTTTGAGCATGACTTTGTAGCAATCGACATCGCCAGCTTTTTCAAGTTTCCCGTTGACTACGGTGGGCAGGGATATGACCGGGGCGGTGGCGGGCAGATCATTTCCCTGAGGTTCGCTGATCTCGGGAAAACTGCCGACAAGGAAAGGGCGTAGATTGCTGATGCCTTCGGAGGAAATTGCCCGGCAAAAGTACAGCCCCGGAGGAGTGTTGGGGGCCGCCCGCACTGTGAAGATCCCCTTTTTTGAAGTCGGTTCGGCCGTTAATCGCTCATCGTTGAAGCGCAGTTGGATTGGCCCCGGCTCGAGTGTGCCAGCGACTGTGACCTCAACCGTGGTGCCCGCTTGAACACCCGCAGGCTCGAGATAATTCAAAATCGGCGGGCCAGCCATAGCTTGGCAAAAGCCAAGCCAGACAATAAGAAATAACGCTGCTGACTCGGCACGAGTCGCCGGTGCATCGGCTGGAAACTTGAGACGGTCATTCGGCAAGCGGATCACGGTGAATCCCATCCCGTGGGGGGATGAACGAGTTATCCCATCAGTTCGCGGATCGGCGTGGGATCAGCCACGATGTGAGCGGGCCGACCGTTTGGTCCGTAGAGAATTTTGCCGGGATCGATCCCCAGCTTGGTGTAAATGGTCGAGGCAAAGTTTTCCGGGGAGAGAACTCGTTCGATCGCTGAAAAACCTTTGACATCAGTAGCCCCGACGACTTGGCCGCCGGGTGTGCCGCCCCCCGCGAAGAGTACGCTCATGGCGTTTGACCAGTGATCCCGGCCGGCATCTTTGTTGACTTGCGGCGTACGGCCGAATTCGCCGAGGGCCACCACCAGGGTATCCTGCAACATGCCGAGGCGGTCGAGATCGGTGATCAGTCCTGCGAGCGAGTGATCCCAGTCAGGGAGTCGTTTTTTCAAGGCGTCGAAAATACCGCGGTGGTGGTCCCAGCCGCCGTCGTTTATGGTGATGAAGGGCACACCGGCTTGGACGAGGCGACGAGCCAGCAATAATCGTTGGCCGAAGACGGTGCGGCCGTAAGCATCGCGAACCTTGTCGGATTCGCGGGCGATGTCAAAGGCTTCTTGAGCTTCTTGTGAACGCATCAGGTCGTGCGCTTGGCGATAATGGTCATCGAGTGCTGCGGCGGGGTCGCCCGCGGCTTTGTCGAGGAAGCGCTGGAATCGGTCGATCTCGGAGCGTAATTCCGCACGAGATTCAAAGCGGCTGCTGGCAAGACCAGCAGGGAGCGCCACATCACGAACGCGGAAATTTGGGCTGTTTGGATCTTCGTTGACAACGAAGGGGGCATAGCGAGCGCCAAGGAAATTCGGGCCGCCAGAGCGAGTCATGCCGCCGAGAGAAAAGTACGAGGGAAGGCCAGCCGGTGCCGGTTTTTCGTGGGCAGTCACTGAGCCGAGACTGGGGTGGAAACTGACAAACGCACCACAGCCCACGGGGATGCGGGTCGGTGCCCCGGTCATGAGATAGTGGTTGCCAGCACCGTGGTTTCCCTGATCGTGACGAATCGAACGAACGACCGACAATTTATCGGCAATAGCCGCGAGCTTTTTCAAGTGCTCGGAAAACTGCACGCCCGGCAACTTGGTGGCGATCGCTTGAAATTCCCCACGGTATTCCGCGGGTGCCGTCGGTTTCGGATCAAACGTCTCGTAATGACTGGGGCCGCCATCTTGCCAGATGAGGATACAGGCCTTGGCCTGCGGGGCGAACGGGAGACCACCGCTGGCCGCACGAGCTTGTAAGGCTGTCGCCAGCCCTCCACCCAGTAACGTTGTCAATCCAAGTTGCAGGCAATCGCGGCGAGAGACTCCCTCGCAGTTGCGATAGTTCGGCATGAGATGATCCTCGAACAAGTCGGTGACGATTTCTTCGATCCGGTGGGAATGATCTCAAGTCCTGTCTCGCTCGTCTCTCGCTTCCGGCTCACAGCATCTCGTGGGGAAAACTCGCGACGGCTGGATGCTCTCTTTGGGTCAGGCTCTGGGTCGGGCAGAAAATCCTTTCGATCGGAAGGCAAGTTTTTTAATTTTTGAAGACAAACTCTGGGGTATTGATCAGAGCCCAGAGGATATCCTCGATGGCTTGTCGGCGGGTAAGGTTCGGCCGTTGAAACCAAGCCACGCAAGCCTGTCGTTCATCTGGCTTAGGAAATCGAGAATAACAGTGCAGGTATAATTCTTCAACAATTTCTTCGGCAGTCTTTTTGGAAGCCGCCAGTTTGGCCGCTCGTGAACCATCGGCAATTACTTTCTGATGCAATTGCGGGGCGTTCATGAGATGCAGGGCTTGGACCACCGTGGTCTCGCTGGTCCGTTCGCAGGGCGGATCTTGATTCGGATCGGGACGACCAAAAGTGTCGAGAAAGATGGATTGTGAGCGGACGGTCCACAGTTCCATGGCGCGGGAGCCTGGGGGCATTGCCGAAAACGATTCAGGAATGCCTGTCAGATCGCTGATCGCATCCAGTAAGACCTCGGCACGCAGCCGTTCGCGATAGTGGCGGGAATAGTTGCGGTTGTCCCCGACATTCCGCGAATTTGGAACGGTCGATAAACCATAGACATAACTTGTGCAGATTGTTCGAATCAGCGACTTCAAGTTATGCTGATTCTTGCGAAAATCAGCAGCCAAGGCGTCGAGAAGGGGTGCGTTACTCGGTGGATTCGTGGCACGAAGATCATCGACCGGATCAACAATGCCTCGTCCCATCAAATCGGCCCAGACGCGATTGACGATCACCTTGGCAAAATAAGGATTTTTCGGAGAAGTTACCCAGTCGGCGAGAACCACACGAGGATCGATCTCTCCAGGAATATCCAGCGGTTCTCCGAGGAGGGGCCGAGGTTGCATCACTTTGCCGGTCACGGGATGGCTGACCCCGCCTTTGAGCGGTTTCTCCGCGAGATAGATGATTTCCTCACCGCCGGAAATCGGTGCAGAAATCCCTTGACCTTTGCGGCCGATCCGAGAAAAGAAGGCAGCGAAGCCGTAAAAGTCATCCTGACCCCAAATTTCGAAGGGATGATGATGACATTTCGCACAGTCCAAGCGAACGCCGAGAAACAACTGGCTCACCATCGTGGTGATTTCTTCCGGTTCGCGGCGATCACGATGCATCACCACTGGGCCGTGGTGGAAGGTGCTGCCCGATGCGGTAATCAATTCCCGGACAAACTGGTCATAAGGTTTATTCTGGCGAAAACTTTCCCGCAGCCAAGCATCGAGATTATAAACCGCCTTGATGCCGGCACGATACGGGTTCGGGCGGATCAAATCAGCCCACTTATTCGCCCAGAAGTCGGCATACTCAGGGCGTTCCAGCAGTCGATCGATCAGCCGTTCCCGTTTCTGTGGATCAGGATCGGCCAGAAACAACCGGGCTTCCTCAGCCGAGGGCAATCGACCGATGATGTCCAGGGATGCCCGTCGCAAGAAGGTGGCATCGTCGGCCGGTGCCGATGGCGTGATGCCAAATTGTTGTAACTTTTCCCAGACGTAGCCGTCGATGAAATTTTTTCGCGGTAAATTGGCATATTCGGCAGCCGGTGCGGGATCTGGAAGCGGCACGAGAACCTGGCAAACCGCAAATTTTTCCCGATACCGCGCCATAATCGCCGCTTCACCTGGCAGCGGACCTGCTTGCACCCGCCCCGAGTCATTCACGGAAACATAGACACTGTCGCTCGACTGAAATGTCGCCATGTGGGTCACATCTTCGGTCGAGCCATCACTGTAATGAGCCGTTACCAGTAACTGCTGCGTATCACCTGCCAGCAATCGGCGTTGCGAGGGATACACCGTGATGTGGCTGAGGCTTGCCGCCGTGCTCGGGGTCCGTGGCGTTCCCGCGGCGATCCAGCGTAACACCTTGAGGTAACTAGGATCGCCGACCGGAAGTTTCCGACCCCCGCCATGCGGAATGCTTCCGGAAGCTTTCCGCAACAGCAGGCTATATTCGGGCGCGGGCGGGAACAGCCGCCGCCCGCGGGCTTCCTGAGTTAACGCGGCATAATCGAAGGCGTTATCGAAGCCAAGAAGCGAGAGTTGAAAGCCATTCTGCCCCCGAGCTTTGCCGTGACAGGCACCCGAATTGCAACCAAATCGGGTCAGAATCGGTTGAATATCCCGTTCAAACGTCACATGCCGATACGACTCGGCGTTGCGGACCGTGATCGCGACCGTCAGAGAGTGATTTCCGACCTGAATCCGTATTTGACCCTGACCGTTCTGACCGGCCGCTGTCACCACACCCTGGGAATCCACGGCCACGATCGCAGGCATCAGACTGGTAAAAGTTGCTTGACCTGTGACATCGGCTTGACTGGCATTTGTCTCGGCCATCACCACCAGCCGTTGCCGCGCATCTTTCCCGTCGAGAACGATAGCTTGCGGCACCACATGCAATTCATAAGCCGCAACCATCGCCTCCGATGCGACGATGATCGAGATTACAGCCGAAATTGACGATAAAGATCGCATGAAACGTTAGCGGAAGGAACTCTATTTTGAAGGTAGGAATATCACTATAACCGAATTTGTGAGGGAAGCCAAGAGCTTGCAATTCAAAAAATTGCGGAATCGCTATCGACATCAATCCTGTTCGATCGAAAATTTCTTGACTGTCCCTCGGGCAAATCAATGCTAATCTGAAAATATCACCCTAGTGGTACCCGGACCGGAGGGGACTGCCAACTGTTAAGGTTTGTCTTCGGGAAGGATTTGTGTCATGGCCCAAGCAATTGTCGATCCGGCGGAACTGCGGCGCTTTGCCAGCACCTTAAAGCGGTTTAACGCGGAGTTGCAAGCAAGCCTTGCCGCGGTTCACGGCCAACTTGTCGCCCTGGGCGATACCTGGCGTGATCAGGAACACGAAAAATTTTCCTCGGAATTTGAGCTAAATCTTGCCAATCACGAGCGATTCCTGGAAATCTCGAACGAGTACATTTTGTTTTTGATGCGCAAAGCAGAACGAATCGAAGAATACCTTAACCAACGGTGATGGTCATGGCTGGTGGCGCGGATGTACGTTCCATCCAGGAACTTCAAGACTGGTTAGCGGCGCTGTCCAATTACCGGTCTGATGCTTTTGAATGTTTGTCCGGCGTCCAAATTGAAATTCGCCGAGGCATGGACTGGGTTCAAGAGCAGCTCGCACTCTGGCAACGAGCCGTCCGCGACTGCGAGGATGAAGTTCATCAAGCCAAGATGGAACTGGCACAGCGTAAGATGCCTGATTACACCGGCCGCGAAGCTGACACGACCCTGTACGAGAAGGCATTACGTCGAGCTCAGGCGAAACTCGAATACGCCGAAGAGCAAGTCCGCAAATGCAAATCCTGGACGGTCAAACTCCCGAAAATGGTGGAAGAAGCTTACTCTGGCCCGGCCGGGCGATTGCAATCGTTTCTTGATGGCGAACTCGCCCAAGGAATGGCCTTACTGGAACGACAAATCGATGCTTTGGAGCGTTATGCCGGGCTTCGCCGCGACCTCGGCGCGCAATTGCCTAGCAATCCTGCCGCGAAACCGGAGGGGAAAGGATGAAATTCGGAGCGAGCCGCAGCCAGTTATACGACGCTCAAAAAACGGCCCGGGCACGCTGGGAACAGATGACGGAAATCTGGTCGGATGCCGCCGCCCAAGAATTCGAGGAACGGGTCTGGCAGCCGCTCGATGGCCAAGTCTCGGAACTCCTCCGAGCTATTGATGCGCTCACCGTGTTATTCGCACAGGTCCGGCAAGATTGCGAGTTCGGATCCCATTAACTTTACCCGATTGGTCGCTGGAGGATGGCACGGATCAGCTGTTTCTGGCGACACCCCTGATTTGCGTGGAATTTGCGATGACGAACGAGCCCCTGTTCGAACGCCAACGGGCTGCCCTTCGCTTGTTGCAATTAGCTGTGCGCGAGCGAGCAGCCAGCGAACAGTCGATCGCCCAGTCGTACCAAGCCGCGATGGCCAGCGCCGAAACCGAAGTGGCCAAGGTCCGACGCTCTCTTACCGCTCAACGTAAAAAAGCACTGGAAGAGATCGAAGCGGAGCACGCCTCGAATTCTGCCGCCATCACCGAAAAATACGACGCCCTGCAACACACAGCGGAGCAACAGCGCTTCGATCTCCGCAAGAAGATGGTCGACGAATATTCAGCGGCACTCGAAAAGAAACGCACGGAATACAAAGATCGGCTCTGGACCGTCGATTCCATCCTCGAAGCCGGGGAAAAAGAAGCCGAAGATCGCTTTCAGGAGCTTCGCCGGAAAGCTGCGTCTGGGAAACAGCATGCGGAATCACTCTGGAGTCAAGCCGAGCAGGTCCTGCAACGCGTCGGTCTGGAGCGGACCCCCTTTGCTTCGCTTGCAGCAGGGGAAACTGAGGACGCTGGCGAAACCGCTGATCCCCTGGAAAAACTCCAACAATGTCAGAATGAACTCGAGGATGCACTCAAGCGGATGAAGTCCGCATCCACTCTGCGATTCTTGTCCGTCGGAGGCACCATTACACTCATTTTGGTCACGAGCATCATCACCTGCGGCATCGGCTTCGCCATCCTCGACTGGCCCATCAACCTGGCGTTCGGCCTGGCCGGGGGACTCCTCGGCGGCGGGATCGTGCGAATCGTGGCCGGCATCCTCGCCAAAAATCAAATCAGATCCCTGGCCACCGCTTTCGCCACCCAGCAAGCCAAATTCAGTCATCGCATCGCGGAACTGCAACGCTATGCCGAAGCGACCCGGACCCGCGAACTCGCCGAGCTTCGGGCCAAACACGCGGCCGATCGCCAAGCAACCGACGAAAAATATCAGCCGAAACTCGTCGAAATTGAACAAAAACTCGAAGCCACCCTCAATAAAATCGAAGCGGAGTACACTCGAGTAAGCGACAAGGTCCGATCCGGCCGCGAAACAGACACCCGCAAAGAAACAGAGCGTTATGAACAGCTCAAAACGTCAACCCTTGCCCGGCTCGACGCCGAACTCGCCGCTGCCGAACAACGTTTCGCCGACAAATCATCGCAGGCCTCCCAAGCACGGGATTCTGCCTGGCAAGAAATGGCGACCCTGTGGCAGAATCGGCTTCAAGAAATCCGCACGGTGTTCCATGACTTGACCCGATATGCCGAGAATCACTTCCCGGACTGGACTGTCATGGCCAACCCCGACTGGAAATTCCCCACGGAAGCTCCGACTGGGATCCGCTACGGCCAACTTCAAGTTGATCTCTACGAGTTACCGGAAGGCATTCCCACCGATGTCCGGCTTAATCCCCCCGAGCCATTCAAGTTCAATTTACCAGCGTTCCTGCCGTTCTCACAAAATTGCTCGGTCCTGTTCAAAGCTCGCGATCAGGGCCGTGTCGCCACGATCTCGATCCTGCAAGCCGTCACACTGCGTTTCCTGACTGGGTTGCCCCCTGCCAAAGTTCGCTTCACCATCATCGATCCGGTTGGACTCGGCGAAAACTTTGCGGCCTTCATGCACCTGGCTGATTTCGACGAAAAACTGGTCACAAGCCGGATCTGGACCGAACCTGGCCACATTGAAAAACGGCTTGCCGACCTTACAGAACACATGGAGAACGTGATCCAAAAATATCTTCGCAACCAGTACAAAAGCATCGAAGAATACAACGCGGCGGCCGGGGAAGTCGCCGAGCCGTACCGAGTCTTGATCATTGCCAACTTCCCGACGAATTTCACGCCTGAGGCCGCCCGCCGGCTGGTCAGCATCATGAGTAGCGGCCCGGCCTGTGGCGTTTGTACGATCGTCGGCGTCGATCTCGGCTACCCGATGCCCCGGGAGTTTAACCTCGCCGACCTCGAACAAGTCGCCTTGAACTTCCGCTGGGACGAAAATCGCTTCGTGATCGAAGATCCGGATCTGACCATCTTCCCCTTGACAGTTGAATCCCCACCTGACCCGCACGAAGTCGCCAGCCTTGTCAATCGTGCGGGTCAAGCCAGCCTCAATGCCGCTCGCGTCGAAGTGCCGTTTGAATTTATCATGCCGCCGCCAGATAAAGTCTGGACGGGCAGCACTGCCCGTGGTTTTGATGTGCCGATCGGCCGTGCCGGTGCCACCGGTCGGCAAGTCTTCAGCCTCGGCCGCGGCACGGCACAACACGCCCTCGTTGCTGGGAAAACCGGCTCCGGGAAATCAACTTTGTTACATGCGTTGATCACCAACCTGGCACTCAATTACAGTCCCGAGGAAGCGGAACTGTACCTGATCGACTTCAAAAAAGGGGTCGAATTCAAAACCTATGCCGAGCACATGCTCCCCCATGCCCGGGTGATTGCGATTGAAAGCGAGCGAGAGTTCGGCCTCAGCGTTTTACAGCGATTGGATGGAATCCTCCGCGAACGCGGCGAACAGTTCCGCCAACTCGGTGTCAACGATCTGCCCAGCTTCCGTGAAGCTCAGCCGGGCGTTCCCTGTCCGCGAATTCTCCTAGTGGTCGACGAATTCCAAGAATTTTTCGTTGATGACGACAAGCTGGCACAAGAATGTGCGTTATTGATGGACCGGCTCGTTCGCCAAGGCCGGGCTTTCGGTGTCCACTTGTTGCTCGGTTCGCAAACCCTCGGCGGTGCCTTTTCTCTGGCGCGAAGTACCATCGATCAAATGGCGGTACGGATCGCACTGCAATGCTCCGAAGCCGATGCCCAGTTAATTCTCAGCAAAGACAACACCGCGGCTCGATTGCTCAATCGCCCCGGCGACGCCATCTACAACGATGCCAACGGTCTGGTTGAAGGCAATGATCCGTTCCAGGTCGTCTGGCTCGGCGATGAAAAGAAAGAGCAAATCTTGAGTGAACTCCGCAAGCGTGCCGATGCCTCCGGGAAAACGTATCCGCCGCCACTGGTCTTTGAAGGCAGCGCCTCGGCTGACATGACGCAGACCGAACCGCTCGTTCGGCTCATTAACACACCTGCCAGCGAATTGCCGGCCGGACCCCCCACCTTGTATCTCGGCGATCCCGTGGCCATCAAAGATCCCACCGTGGCTGTGTTCCGGCCGCAATCCGGGGCCAATTTGTTGTTGATCGGCCAGCATGAAGAATCAGCCTTGGCGCTAATGACCTCGTCGGTGATCAGTATCGCCGCTCGATTGCGGCAGCCAAACCAGCCGGGTGATCGAATCCTGACAATCCTTGATGGCACGCCCGATGACAGCGAATATGCCGATCAACTCCGCATCACCGCGACGACCCTTGGGCGACCAGATGCGGTGGTTTCACGAGCCGATCTCGGGAAGGCACTGGCCGAGTTGTCGCAGGAACTGAATCGGCGACAATCCGGTGAAGTGACCGTCCGTTCTCCCCGCTTCTTGCTGGTTCATGGGCTCCACCGCTTGCGAGAACTGCGAAAAGTGGAGGAGGAATTTAGCTTCGGCCGCAAAGCCGAAAAAACCGTCAGCCCTGGTGAATTGTTCGTAACCCTGCTCCGCGAAGGACCGCCGCTCGGCATCCATTGCATTGTCTGGTGTGATTCCTTGACAAATCTGCAGCGTTCCCTCGATCGCCAGGCACTCCGCGAGTTCGTGCTCCGTGTCTTGTTCCAGATGTCGGCCTCGGACAGCAGTCACCTGCTCGACTCGCCGATTGCCAGCCGACTAGGCCGATCTCGGGCACTCTTCGTCGAGGAAGGTTCCGAACAGCCGGAGAAATTCCGGCCTTACGGCTTGCCTCCGCTGTCTTGGCTGCAAGAAGTCGGCAGCAAGTTGCGAGTTGCTGCGTCTGTGCCAGCGAACGCTGATCCGTCTCCGCGCACCGCCGCGGAAACGTCCCCCCGTTCGACGGATGATTCCCCCACGGTGCCCCCCGATTCGGCAGAATCTCCGGCGACAACCGCGGTGAAGCTGAATCACGTTCCTGAGGTCTTACCAGCCGTGGCTGAAGTCGATTCTCGTGCCGGTGCCGACGGTCAGTATCCGGCAAATGGCGCAACCGACGGAGAACCGCAGACACCCCAAGCAAGTTCAGAACTTTTCCCTGGGAGCCATTCCTCGGAATCCGCTCGCTGATTCCCCCAAGGGAGGGCATTCTCTGTGGACGCTCAGACCCTCTTCCTCTTGAAAATGACGGTGTATACCGTTTTTGCCTTCATCACGTTGCTGATCCTTGCGGGAATGTCGGCAGTTTGCCAAAAAGCGGAGCAACCGGGTTGGTCCGCGATCATTCCAGGTTACAATCTGTATGTGTTGACGCTCGCCGTCGCGCGGATTGATTTGATCTGGTTTTTCCTGGCGTTGATTCCCGGGCTCGGGTTCTTTGCTTGGGGAGTGATCTGTAACGAAATCGCTCGGCGGTTTCATCGCGGTATCGGCTTTGCCATCGGTTTATCCGTAGCACCGATGCTTTTCTGGCCGATTCTCGGTTACAATGACGATCGTTACATCAAAAAGCTCAAATCTCCGAAGCCCAGCAAACGATGGCAAGACCTCGACAAGGACGACGAACAAGATGACGATCGGGAAATAACTAGGACTCGGCGTCGAACCGATGAGGCAAGCACACGAGCCGTGCCGAAAACCAAAAGTCAATAATTCCAGATCGAGCCATACCCTAAAAACTCAGCCGCCCTGAAGATCACTTCAAGGCGGCAGAGCCGGAACAGAGAAGAGGCCGGATTCTGTTTAATCTGATGCAAAAGATTTGTCAACACGAATTCTCGGAGGACACGGGAGAATCGGAATCGACGGAATCATTTCAATTGCTGTGATCTTTTCCAGTTTGGACTCACTCACTAGCAGCCGCAGGATAGTGACGCGAATCACAACGGAATCCTGACCGTTGAATTTTCCTTAAAATGATTTGCTCGAGGGCGTGATCCCGGCCGGCGGGAATCCAGCGACGATCCCCCGACTGAATGCTGGTCACCTCGACTTGGCGTTCGACAGTTGGGGCTTCTCGGAACACAGCACCGCCAAACCGAGCTTGGGTTGGCCTCGGCAAATCTTCGACTTCTTTGAAGACCTCGACATAAACGCGGTAACCGCCCCGTTCCCCGGCCCAGAGATTGACCACCGCGTAATGCCTGACGGTTTGCAATGTTGCGAGCAACCGTTCCCGTACCGAGGGTGATCCGGGTTTCCACCATTGTTCATAACCAGGGGCGATTCGAGGATATGTTTCAATTTGCCCGGAATACCGCGACGCTGGCTTGACCTCAAAATAATCATCAAGAACATCGAGAACCCGTTCGTAGATCTCGCGATAACCTTCCGGTGTTGGCATTCCAGGCTGAACCAGAATCGGATTCTCGATTACGGTGAGCCCTGGCTGAACCAGAGAAGGGTTTTCCAGGGGAGGAATGCTGGCACACCCTGACACGGCGGCCACGGCTATCCAGCCGACCCAGCAGAGTCTGTGCATCGGGTTTCTCCCCCTGACAACCCAGCAAGCGACAGATCGAACGGAAACCGCCCCCCGCGGTACGATCGCTACCGGAACGCTATGCCAAGCTCACGGGCATCTGTCAATCGCGAGTGGAAGGGCTGCTGCGATCGGCGTGGCCTTTCGGCGATCCAGAAAGGTTAAAAAACGCCACAACTCGGATACTCGTTGCCACCTCGGAATGCTATACTATCTGCTTTCTGAGTCAGCAACTGAGACGTTCATTCCGCGAAAGCGGGGTGAAAGAGGAGCTATGTCAATGGGAATCCAATTCAAGCGAAAAGAATTGCGGACCGCGGCTAAGCGTCGACGGAAAAAGCTGAAGTATAAACATCGAAGCACCAAAAAGTACAAGCGTATCTGATGGCTATGCCAGGAATTTCCCGCTGCTTTGTCGCAGGAACTTCAGAGTCAGCGGGGAGGCCATTATTCCTGGCAGTTAATCAAGTCGATCAATTGCCGAAGCCGACTTTGATGCAGGCGGTTAAAGCGGAACTTCAACCGTGGCAACTCGGCGAGATGTGGCTCATTGACTTCCTGAGGGAGCATCCCTGTTTGTACAAAGTCGCCCCCCTCGAGTATGTCCGCGAAGTCGTGGCGAATGCGACGCATGCAGGCATCACTCAGCGGCTGATTTAACCGTAACACCAGATCGCCGCGGACATACCTCATGCTGTGATAAACGCGGTAAAAACCGGTGATTTCTCGCACCGCTTCGTCGACAGAATCGGTGATCCGGTAAAACGCTCGATCCCCTGGTGAAATGTAACCGTTCCTGAGAATGTCATCTTCGACGAATTCTTGAAAACGCTGCCAGTAAGTCCCGCCCGGTTGATCGACAAAGACGACTGGAAACAGGTGGGTTTTTCCGGTTTGCAGTAAAGTCAGAGCTTCAAATGCTTCATCGAGCGTGCCGAATCCTCCTGGGAACAGCACCACGGCATCAGATTCTTTGATGAACACGAGTTTGCGGGTGAAGAAATAACGCATGTTCATCATTTTCGGGTCGCCACTGATGACCGGGTTAGCCCCTTGTTCAAACGGCAGCATGATGTTAACGCCGAAACTCATCTCGCGTCCGGCACCGACATGCCCGGCTTCCATGATGCCGTGGGCAGCACCGGTGATGACCATGTAACCTTGTGCGGCAATTTGCTGGCCGAAGGCGACAGCTGCACGGTACGCTGGGTGCTCGGGCGGTGTCCGCGCCGAACCGAAGACGGTCACCTTGCGTCGTCCGCGGTAGCCGCTGAAGACTTTGAAACAGTACCGCAATTCTTTCATGGCGGCGGCGAGCAGTTTGACATCGCCACGACCGGTGCCATCGCGAAGCAACTTATCCGCCGTCTCTTTAATTTGCTGGATCAGACTTTCGAGTCGTTCATCCCCCCGAGATGGGGTCTCGCTCGCATCCTGACTGTCGGATTGAGTCAGGTCGTCGAACGGGGTATTTGCCGGGGATTCTGACATCGGCGATCTCCGAAAGAAAACAGCTACAATCATCATAGATCGATCGCGGCGAGGGTTCAGAGGATGTGTGCACGCTTTGCCTACAGAATGTCAGCGGGGGAACTTGCGGCCTGGTTCGGCATCAGCGTCGGTTCGGAGTTCTCTCCGCGCTACAACGTCGCACCATCGCAACGCGTTCCCGTAATTCGTCGAGGCTCGGCGGGCCCGGAACTGGCCTGGCTTCGCTGGGGCCTGGTGCCACGCTGGGCTCGACCCGGCTCGTCAGCGGCAAAACCCGGCTTCATCAATGCTCGCAGCGAAACTGTGGCGGAGAAGCCGGCCTTCCGAGATGCCTTTCAAAAACGCCGGTGTTTAATCCCGACGTCGGGTTTTTACGAGTGGCAATCGATCGCGGGTCGCAAACAACCGCACTGGTTCGAACCGGCGGTGTCGGAACCGATCGCCTTTGCCGCGTTGTGGGAGCCGGCCAATCCAGCGATCGAGCCGGCCGCTTCACTGGATACCGTGACCATTTTGACCGTACCTGCAAATGCCGATGTTCAGCCCGTGCATGACCGGATGCCCGCCATTCTGACACGTGATCAGTTTGCTTCCTGGCTCGATGCAAGCACAACTCCCTCGTCGCTGCTGATAGCCGCTGCGAATTATCCCGAGGGCTGGTTTCATTTCTACCCGGTAAGCCGGCAACTGAATCGAACTGACCGGGACTCACCGGCACTGTTGCAGCCACAGTCGCCGCAAAGTCTTTTTGACGAGGGCAAAAGCGAAAATTACGATGAGAGTTAAGATGCGAATCAAGCGGGGGAAAAGGTTGAGGCCCGGTTACCGCTCGATCACAATCAGTTGTCTGCAGTTCGAGGGGAGATTAACCAGGGACGTGGGCTGTTGCCATCGATTCACTTGTACCGCATGCCACTTCGCCGTGACCGCCACCGAATGTGCGGCTCTGGCATCGTGTCTGGTGGTGTCGATTGCGTGGTGATAAGCGAGGGAAGTATGCCAAGGTAACCGTCGAGTTACATCCCATGTTGTCGGATACGACTGATGACATGGATCATCGTTTGCGATCGAACAAAATCCGACTCAGCCCTCGGGCATAGAGGACATCCTCTGTGATGCCCGGGGTGCGTGTCACGCCATCTGTTTCAGCGCGAGCGAAGCCGCTTTTGCGGATCCACTTCCAGAGCACCGAACGCCGCTTCGTGTCGGGCGACAATTTGCCGCAGTGATTCGATCAATCGCTTGGCGACATACGGATTCATCACCAGTCGGTGGGTCAAGTGGATCGGTTCCATGCCGCCCGGCGTCAGAATCCCCGTATGCAAGCCGACATCCATCAAGACTTCTTCCGTGGAACTACTCAAACTCAGGCGAAAGAAGTTGCAGTAAACCGCTTCCATTTTGGAAACATCGACTTGCACTTGCACCGACATTGGCTGACCTGAGGCCGCGGTGGGCGTGGCAGCGGATACTGATTCGGGACTTTTTGCTTCGTCAGACATGGGGATTCCTCTGGATGAATGAGGTTAACAGTTGAGCCTGCGGACGGCATCGATCCGGCCGTTTCCTTCAGGCGGTGACAACGGTGATTGCGACTAGCGACAATCCTTGAATACTGTACAGACCGGCCATCATTCGCCAACCGGGATAATTTGGAATCGCTGATGGCCGGTCGCACGTGCGAGCCGTTCTGGCCATTCCCAGGCAGTTTTTTCGGAAGCCGCACGAATGTGTACGGATACGGGCCGTGGCCCGGCGAGTGCGATTGCCTGAGGAATATCGAGAATCCGAGCGACATGCAAAAAAGTGGGCCCTTCCCGGTGGCTTGTTGGTGGATACCACAAATCGATTTCCGTCACCGCCGGTTCAAACAATGCCGCATACAATCCGAGGATTCCCGCCTCGCCGTGACCCTGAATCATCAACGGTTTCTCACGCAGGTCGGGCAGAATCGCCAAGGCGGCCACGGCTCGGCGAATGTCCCAGACTCGCTGTCCATCTAGCGTTTGGCCGATCAGGGCAAAACGGCGGCGGATGTGAATATCCTCCGGGCTGCCCGGCTTGGCCCAGGCGGTCGGGCCGACACCCCGCGGGGCAATCGCCGCATAAGCCCAGCGTTGATGACGCATGGCCGCTCGATTTTGCTCGAAGTTCTCCCGGTTGACTTTCCGGTCCTTCGAAACTTCCAGCAGATCGGAAAATTCTGGCCCAAGATCGGCACACCAGCGATCCCACCCGGGATGATCGAGAACGGAAAGGATCACTTTTGTCGGGGTTTGAACGTCGGCAGCTGTCATAATCCAAAGCCGTAGCGGGATCTCGGCTTCACTGAGGAAATCCACGGCTCGCAATCGAACCCCGTCGGCCGTGAACTCTCCGGCAAGCTTGGCATGAAGGTCCGGCGGAGACACTGCCCACCCGGCAAAGACTTTTTCGCTTAAGTCCCGCAGAAGTTCTTCTTTACGACTCGACCACCAGGCTTTTGCCACCGGTTCGGAATTTGGCAGGACATGCTGGGCTGGCTTGATGAAATACTCATGAACACTGGCGTTGATCGCGTCTTCCGGCGTCCGTGCCAGCACTTTCAACGCTTGCGGCGGCAGCGGCGGTGGTAAATCATCCTCGACCTTGCTGGTTACATCCCCTTTCAACCATCGATTCATCCAGCGGTTGATTCCGATGCGTAATTCGGGAGTATCTTTGTGCGGCCCTTTTGTTTCCAGCAACTGAAATTTCTCGGCGGCGTCCGGACCGTACAAGGCGTAGACATTCCGGACTTTCTCAGCAATCCGGCGATAACCTTCGACCGGGAAGATCGGATCATCATCAGAATTGCCCAGCAACAATGGTCGCGGTGCCGCTAAGGCGGCAATCATCGGAAAATCCCAGCGATACAAGTTCACCGGGTACATGCAATCGCAATGCCCGGAAATCACGCCGTCCGCATAGCGAGGTGTTGCCCCCTGACAAACGTGGGCTTGCAAATCCGCAATTCCAGCGACGGGAGCAAACACTTGCGGTCGATCGTCAGCGGCGAGCACCCACCAAGTACTAGCCCCGCCACCGGATCGACCGGTCACACCGATCCGTTTGGCATCGACTTCAGGCCGAGTTTCCAGATAATCGATTGCTCGCATCGCATTCCAGCATTCAATCCCGGCAGGCGTATAACCTCGGGTCTGCCACCACCACCAGCCAAGATGATGCGTTCCGTGGTGAAATCCGGGAATTTCCGACAATTGCAAGGTGTCGAGCACCATGGCGACATAGCCATGCGACGCAAACCATGCCGGGTGATACTGATAATAAACCTTGCTTCCGTACGAAACTCCCTCCGAGACGAAATTGCCGTGGCCGCAAAGATAAAGAACTGCCGGATAACGCCTTCCCGAAGTCGTTGCTTCCTTCGGCAAATACACGTTGGCCGTGACATACAATCCGGGCCACGATTGAAACTGCAACTTCTCCACCGTGAAGCCTTCCCCAGCGACTCGGCCGGTTATCACCGGCTTCAGGTCGGTGCGGGCGGGTAACGGCCACAACCCCATCATTTCCAAAAATTGTCGGCGAAGCTCGGGCCGGTGCTTTTCCCAGTCCTGCCGCGTCGTCAGATCATGCAAACAATGATCGGCGATCACCTCCACTTGCTGTCGAAAATACGCACGGATCATCGCCCGCCCGCGGCGGTATGGATCGATTTCCGCGGCTTTCTCTGGCGATGTTGCTTTTTCCGACGGTGCTGCTGGGTCAGTCGCCAACGTTGCGGGTAATGTCGCCAACAAGAGACTCCAGCCAAGTAAGAGAGCGACTATTCGCGGCATACGAGAGTAACCTGAGAAAGGAAATTCAGAGGGCTGGTCTGAAGTTACCATTTTAACCGTTCAAAGCAAGCCGGGACGAGTCAGCAGTGTCACTGTCCGGCGGAGAAGTAGCCGAATCTTGCGGGTTCAGCGGCTCTGCTCCTGGTCCGCCGAGTTGCAGTCGCTGCCGGATCTGCTGTACAGCCCAGCGCGCCGCGGCGGCGATCACCGGGTCGGGGTCGTGGCATGATTCTTGTAAGCGGGGTAATACGGACGCATCACCCAGATTGCCCAGCACGATCGCCGCATTTCGTAACAGATTCGTGCGTTTGCCACGGAAAAAAACCGTTCCTCGGAACCGATCGCGGAACTGCTGGTCATCGAGACCGAGCAATTCCACCGGATCCAGAAAGGCCCGAGACGGATCGTTCGGGAAAAGGCCCTCGCCCTGGCCGGCCCGGCGATTCCAGGGGCACACCTGTTGGCAAATGTCGCAGCCCCACAGCCACTCACCCACTTGCGGGGCCAGTTCTTCCGGAATCGTTTGCCGAAGTTCGATGGTCAAATAGCTGATGCATCGGCGTGCATCCAGAACCCCCGGCTGCGGAAAAGCCTGGGTCGGGCATGCCTCCAGACACGCCGTGCACAGGCCGCAATGCGCTGCCTGATGCGGTGGATCGGGTGAAAGTTCGACACTGGTCAACAAGCCGGCGAGGAAAAAACAACTCCCCCGATATTTATTGATGAGCATGGTGTTTTTGCCGAACCAGCCCAAGCCGGCGCGTCGAGCATAATCCCGTTCGAGGAGCGGGGCCGTATCAGCGACGCCGAACGCTGTAGCTCCCGGAACTTCGGACATCAGCCATTCTGCCAGTCGATTCAAGCGATCCCAGAGCAGACGATGATAATCCGGGCCCCGGGCATAAGCGGCAACACGGCCGGAATACGGGCTTGGACGAGGCTCAGCGGACAACAGACCCGGGTATTCATAGCCAAGCATCACCACCGAACGGACTGATTGAAGAATTGATGCTGGGTTACGGCGTGCATCCCGGCGGCGGTGCAAATACCCCATCTCACCGGCATAACCGGCGTCGAGCCAGGCGGCATACTGCGGAAATGTCTCAGCATCCGTTGCCGCCGCGATTCCGACCAAGCTGAAGCCAACGTTCCGGGCCTGTTCCTTCAACCGATCTTCCAGCACATCGGCCATACCGAACCATCCTTCCACCGATCTGCAACATTCGGAAGGTCGCGGGATAAGCATTAGCGTGCTGGCATCGCCGATGTTTTATTCTGACTGTTGATAAAGTAAGTCATGCAAGCGGCATCGATAAGATCCGGAGAAAAATTGACACGCTCCATGTTATATTTGGCAATGGAAATCATCTGATCGAGAATATCTCGGGGCTGGCACATCCGGAACGGCCGCTTGGTCGGCCGATACCATTTCTCGATGAGATAGTCGATGCCACTGGGATCGAATTCGACTTTTTTCCCGCGGCAAACAAGTTCCCAAATTCGCCGATATTGTTCTTCCGTCGGGTCACGAATCTCAATCTTGAATTTGATTCGGCGGAGAAAAGCCTCGTCAGCAAGTTGAGTCGGATCGAGATTGGTCGAGAATATCAAGATTTCGTCGAAGGGAACCTCGATCTTGGTTCCGGTCACGGTCGTCAGGTAGTCGTATTTTTTTTCCAAAGGCACAATCCATCGGTTCAGCAAATCCATTGGCCGGATTTGTTGGCGGCCGAAATCGTCGATCATGAAGATGCCCCCGTTGGCCTTCATCTGCAGTGGGGCTTCGTAAAATTTACCGATGGTATTGTATTGCAGGTCGAGCATTTCCAGTCCGAGTTCCCCGCCAACGGCGATCGTTGGCCGCCGAATTTTGATAAATCGCCGATCGTATTCGGTGGTTTTTTTCAAAAGCCCTTCCAAATTGTCTCCGGTAATGTCATCCTGTTCTTTGATGGCAACGTGCTGAATGGGATCGTATAAACGAATAATCTGACCATTTACTTCCACGGCAAAAGGAATGTAAATATTGTCTCCCATCAGCCGAGTTATTCGCTCGGCGATGCTGGTTTTGCCGTTGCCAGGATACCCGAAGAAAAAGATACTCGATGCCGAATTCACGGCTGGACCGATTTCGTTGAAAACCTCATCCGAGATGATCAAATCCTCAAATGCTTTGGTAATACTTCGGCGAGTGACGACAAGTTTTTTCACGGTTTGTGCCAAGACGCTTTCGACATAATCGGTGAAGGGGACGGGACATGGCCCGACATACGCCGTCTTCTCCATGGCTTCTTCGACTGCTGTGGTCCCTTTCGGCGGCTTGATGTCAAACACGAAGCCGCTGTCGCCGCTGCCCCGTTGTCCGACGATGTCAATCAGGAGTTGTTTGCGCATTTGCTGAAACACGGGGTTGAGCACCGTAAACGGGAGGGCCACCGCCTGAGCGAGTTCTGCTGCCGTGGTCTGACCCCGCGTGAACAGTGTCCGCAAAATCAGGTCGAATAAAAACGATAACCCCAGTCCAGTTTCTTCATGGCTTCGCGGTGTTCGCGGGATGTAGGTATTGCTGCTCTGAGGGATCGCTTCATCATCCGTGGGCGGCGGATCGCCTAGCAACGTCACCCCTTCCAGGCTGCCGTAGCGTGCGGCATCGGCGAGGAGTTGTTCATAATGCAGTTTGTGCAGCCGTAAATGACGAATCGCTTCTTGATCTCCGGCTTCCTCGGCCTGAGCAAGACAATCCAGGACTGCCGGCGCGACTGTGTATTTCACCCCGTCGATGTACAGATGATGGAGATATTCCCCAGGCCGAACATAACAATCCGGGGAATGATCCGGAATCTGCAGCATCTGTTGATAGAACTCGGGCGCAATGATCATTCGCATGCGCGTGGCCCTCGAAAAAACGCCTATCCATTGCCACTCGACTTACAATTCCCCCCTGCTTGCGGTGATGGGTCGGGCCGCAATTCATAGTAAAAGTCACAATAAGGAGCCCCACCTAATCGTGTCTGGCTCCGGCGAAATTTCATGGCGGGATTAAACCCGGCAATCATCGCGCCGTCGCGACCGCACGATAAAATTGCTCCCAATTCGGGGATACCCAGTTGTTGATAGAGTTCCGCATATCGGCAGCGAGTGACGTGAAATTCCAGGACTTCGGAATCCTGGCGAATCCAGTCGATTTCCAGTGCCTGATTCTCGCACCAGAGTTCGACCACAGCTCGCAATTCCCTGATTCCATTCCCTTGAAGTCGTGTGGCAAAATCGCGGCCGGCTGTTTGTGCCAAATCACGAATCACCGCACGAAGGATGCTGAAAGTTCGTTCCTCGCCGAGTTCCTGGGCGAAGGCTCGTATCAACGGAGCCAGCACGGAAGCTTCGATTTCGCGGCGTTCAATCAAGGGCAATTCAATTGCCATGACAATTCACCGATTTTCCACCGCTGGAACAGGGGTAGCCGACGCCGTGACTACCGCCAGCTTCTTATGCCGAGGACTGAATTCTCTTTCTTCACCCACCACTCGAAAACATAGCAAATTTCGTCCGTAACAGCGAATGTCCCAGAGGGCAGCCCCATCCGGCAAATCGTTCAAGGGGAAGCCATCTTCAACTTGAAGAATCAGAACCGAATCTTGTGGCGCTTTCGCGAGCAGCGTCCGCACCAACTCGAGAAAGGTGGACACCTTGGCCGGCTGGAAATCGGCAAAGGGTGGGCTGAGAAACAGGTTCACGGGGCCCGTGACCGCTGGTATCCAGCGCTCTGCCCAGCGATAACTATCCGTGCGGAAGACTTGTGCCTGATGCTGAATGCCAAATCGTTGCAGATGTGTGCCGATTTCTTTGGCTTGGCGGGCATCGCTTTCAATCATACAGGCACGGCTAGCACCGCGACTGATTGCCTCGATTCCGACCACCCCGGTCCCAGCAAAAATATCGTAAAAAATCCGCCCCGGAATCGCGTTCCCAAGAATGCTAAATAGGGCTTCCCGCACCATTTGCGGGGTCGGGCGAAGCCCGGGATGGACGATACAACCGACTTTCCGACCCCGCAAGCTTCCGGCCACAATCCGAAGCTCGGTTTTTTTTGCCGCCATCGTGTTGACTCACCCCCCACGAGGTTACCAGATATCATTATTGTACGAGGCCGCGATTTACCCCTTCCCAGAATTTTCATTCATGGTGGCCTGCGTCGGCGGCTGGTTTCACCCTACACTGGAGACGGGTTCGATTCGCCGTCGGTTTCTCCAGCCATAATGCAACCCCGATGCAATCCGGTCTTCCCCCGATCGGAAATGTGCGGTATACGGTTTGCAATCCGGATGACGTAGATCGACAATGTCTCTCGCCATGCGGGAGAGGGAGGGTAGCGCATGATTCGGACCGTCTTAATCGTGATCGCGCTGACTGCAATCATACCGGCCTTGCCGGGGCAAGTCGGGCCGGTCGGCGGTGTTCCCCCGGATTCTCAGCGTGTGCCCGTGCCGGGATCGGGCTCCGATTCCCCGCCAGGTTTTACTTCTACGCCACGGCTGCCTGCCGATTCCGTCGATCCCCGGCTGCGTTCACACCTCGAACAGTGGGAGAAAATGCTCCAGGGGACTACCAATTTTTATGCGGAATGTACCCGGATTCGCAAACATCTGATTTTGAATAAAACCACCGAATTCACTGGCAGCATGATCTGTCTGAAGCCGAATCTCGCCCGAATGCGGATCCAACGGAAAGATAAACCCGAGGAATATGTGGCATACATTTGCAACGGCCAGGCAGTCTACGAATACGACGGCGGCCTGAAAGTCCTGACCGAATACAAGCTGCATCATGGCGGGGTCGGCGATAATTTGCTGCTGTCCTTCATGTCTGGAACAATGACCGCGAATGATATTCTCAATCGTTTTGATCTAAAAATCTTGAAAGAAGATTCGCATTACCTGTATCTCGAGATTCGGCCGCGAACGCCCCGCGATAAACAAGAATTTGAAACGATGACGTTGGTGCTGTTTCAACCGAGCGTGCCCGGGTTGGCGTATTTACCCCGGGCCGTGGTCATGCGAATGAGCAACGGCCAAGAAGAAGAACGCTGGGACTTTCCTCGCCCTGCTGTCAACGTTCAAGGAGTGAAAGTTCAAGATTTTCAGCCGGTCCAGCCGCCCAAAGACTGGAAAATTCAGCAAGCTCAGCAAACTCCACCACCGCCACCGGAACCACGTGTGGCACGGCCAACAACGCCGGGCAACAGCCCCCGATAACCGACGAACACAGCAGGTCTGGGTAGGCATCCCCATTCCGTTTTTCAGATCAGTTTGTAACTGCGTTGCTACGACCGCTGCTTTTGCCATAAAACCGTGACAACCGTATTTCCGTTGTCACGGCCTTCACACCACTCTGAACACAATTCTCGGGCCTTTGAAGAATTTTCAGGAACTAGTAGCATCACTTTTACATCAAAGCTATGATATGAATTTATCCCGACATCATGACTCGCAAGCGGAGCACCGATCCATGAACGGTTCAGCGAAGTCGCTGATTTTGGCGACGGTCTTCAGTTTCGGCATTCTTGCCATGACTGTGGAGGCACAGACTCCGAATCAAACCAAGCAAGACTGGTCCGCGTACAGCACTTACACGGAAATCGCCGGCGAAGTCGTCAAATTTGAGGATCCCAGCATCACCATCAAAATCACGAAATATCAGCAGGCTGGCGGCAACGCCCCGCGACCGATCCGGCCAGGTCAACGCCCGCAGGTTCGTCCCCCGCAAATTAAAGCGACGACGGAAGAGCATAGTTTTACATTCCACGAGAATGCTCTTGTTCGCTGGTATAAGTTGGCACCAAAAATTGGTGCCGATGGTAGGAAAGTGCCCCATACACCCGCGGAAATTCAGCAAGCGAAATTGCCACAAGGTGCTCCTGGGTACGCTGGCAATCGTTCGGATCTGCAATCCGGACAATGGGTAAACCTCGTGCTGATTCGGCCGCGAGATATTCCACTGTCGAAATTGTCCGAATCGGATTTGCAGGTGAAATACGCGGTGATTCTCGGCTACGGTGGTGGTAACGGTGATGATCATCCTGCCGGCGATCCCGCCACCAAAGAGAAGAAACCGCCGATGGATAAGAAGTAGGCTTGAGCATACCGGTTTGCCCAAGTCTTTGGCCGGCGGGTGGCGGTCGCCCGGACAGGTCGTTTCGACGGCGACCGCCAAATTGGATCACGTTATCACACCACATCCTATCATAGTTCGATAATTTACTTAAGCTGTTCAAATGCTTGATAAGCCTCGGCGACTTTGCCCTCTTTCGTATCACCATCGTGAACGTAAATTCCGTAACGGAATTTGAGATGCTCGCCCTTCTGTAATTTCACGAGATCGTGCCGATCTTTTCGCGAAGGGAACCCTGAACGACTGCGTCCGAATGGATTTGCGGCGAGCAATCCGTAGCCACGCGCATGCCAGGCAGCTTTGTGGGGATTCATACTCGCGTCGAAGACAGCGATGCCCGCGGTCTTGCCGGAAATCGGGCCGAAATAATCGATCCACGCAGCTTCCTGGCCCCAGAGTGTTTTTTCACCACGCTCACCCGACGGATTCACCATGGTGCCAGCGCCGGCAGTCTTCCCCTTCAATTCGCGAATCGAGTCATTGACCCGTACGCCGAGTGCTCCTTCTTTCGTATCACCGAAGCAGATCGGGCAAACCGAAGCATGGAAATCGATATTCAGAACGAGTAACCGTCCCGCAGGTAAGCTCAGCAAGTGAATCTCCCGAATCTCGTCGAGGATTTTTGTCCCATCCGGAGCACGCCATTCATTTTTTGTCGGCACGGACAGATGATTCGACGATAGTGTTTGTATTTCCCCGACATGCACGCAAACAATTTTCCCGTGATTCGGTGTCTCGGACCAGAAGTCAATACCTTCCACGCGTTTATCCGACGACTTGACTTTCAGTTCAAGTCCTTTCGGGATAACATCGCCGTGACAAAACCACGCCGATTTCTGGTGGATGTGGTCGGTTGTTTCATCCGGTAGGCCTTTCTCCATCGGCCAACCACGGGTCACCTTGGCTCCGTTCGGAGCAATTAGCGGATAAAAGTATGGCTTGGCGACCGTTTCAGCGATCTGGTAACGGCAGAATTCTTTTCCACCGACGGTGAACACAATCGCGTCGGCTATTTTCTCCGCCCGGACTGGGTCCGCGGCGTAAGCGGCTGTGCCTGTCCAGGCGACCATCACCGCGAACGGGCCGACAATCGAGGGGATCCATCGCAGCGGTGTCATCGAAAAGCTCCTCATCGAGACGTGGGAAACAGGGAATCGCAGTCGTGGAGTGTCCGCCCAAGTTGTACGATGACCAGCGGGGTAAGGC
>Ga0209017_10000289_pt1 | contig 51380 bp, 41 predicted proteins | sample YNPBryunderm2012_FD_185812 | JGI IMG/M metagenome (GOLD analysis project Ga0209017, IMG submission 185812) | Anoxygenic and chlorotrophic microbial mat microbial communities from Yellowstone National Park, USA - YNP Bryant MS undermat 2012... ... | reverse complement strand
AGGCTCAGCAGGGGAGGAGGCAATGTGTCATTCCTGCGCAAGCAGGAACCCAGAAAAAAACAACCGGATTCCCGCTTTCGCGGGAACGACATACAAGGGGGATTTCGGCGGCACAAGCCCCCTGGATTCCTGCTTACGCAGGAATGGCACAGCGGCATCCTGCATTCGGCTAAAATGTTACGAAAACCGAAGGTACGGGGAAAAAGGTATTATGGGAAAACTGCCAGGAAAAACGATCGGACCCGGCCGATGCCGAGCGGCGATGGCTAACAGGCGCAAAAGACTACACCTGGTTCAGGTCAAAATCGAGCGGGCCTGGGGATTCCCCAGGTGCCCGGACCCGCACATTCTGTTCCATGTCTAAATAGATCTTATCTTGCAATATCTCTTGAATAACGATCCGCATCAACTGCTCGGTAGTCAGCTTGCTAGAATCCGGTGGTTGACCTGCCGGCTGATCCAATCCTGGCAAATCCACCAGCGGCCGAGCACCGTGGATCAATGCGGCCAGCCGCTTCTGCATCAACGTGGAAAGCTTAAACCGCCCTCCTACCTTTTTAATAATCCGATCATCCATCAATTCTTCCAACATCGCAGCTTCACCCCTTAAAACCTCTTTGCCGTGGATGTGCGAACCAAACTTGGAAAGGGTCGAACAGGAACTCAACCGATACCCCTTAGCCGAAGGAAGAGGGGGTTATCGTCTCCTTCCTGCGCAAACAGCAGTCCAGGGTTGTTCCTCCGTAAGCGGAAATCCAGGGTTATCCCAATGGAAACCCCGGCAATGGAGCCCAGGCAATAAAATGGTGATTTCTGGATTCCCGCTTTCGGGGGAATGGCCCCGGCTGGACTGCTGCTTGCGCAGCAAGGACACTTCGGGCCTACTGACCCGAACCCTACAGCCGGGATAGAGGGGAAAACGCCCCTCCATGCGGCTAGAATCTTACACCTTTTTATTATACCCGCCTTTCTTCGGCCTGTTTCTGGCCGGCAGGGGAGGAACCGGGGGGAGAATGGTCTTTTAAAATCTGAAGGATTTCCCGGGCGGCCCGGTCGGGATCGTCATTGACCACCCGATAGTGGTATTGGTCTGCTACAGCCAACTCCTGTTTGGCCCGAGCTAACCGATTCTGGATGGCCTGTTCGGTTTCGGTTCCCCGTTGCCGGAGCCGACGCTCCAGTTCCTCTTCCGAAGGCGGCAAAAGGAACACGGTTACCGCATCGGGAAACTGCTTCCGTAAGGTCGTGGCCCCTTGGACGTCGATGGCCAGCACCACCCAGACCCCCTTTTCCAATCGTTGGGCCACATCCGAGGTCAACGTCCCATACCAATGGCCCGGGCCAAACACCTGGAAACATTCCAAAAACTCGCCTTGTGCCCGTCGGCGGGCAAACTCCTGGGGACTTAAAAAGTAATAATCCACCCCATCCTTCTCCCCAGGTCGGGGGGACCGGGTCGTGGCCGTTACACTCCGCTCCACCAACCCGCCGGCTGCCTCCACCAGCCGCTCCACCACCGTATTCTTCCCCACTCCCGAAGGTCCCGATAGGATCACCAATCTCCCACCGCGCATCTTCCCTCCCAAAACTCTTTCCGAGAGGTCATCCTTCGCCGAATAAAAACAACTCGCCTTGCCTTTCCGCCCGCCTCCCCCTCACACCTCTCCCTTTGGCGGGAATAGGCCGAGCTGGCCGGGGGTAGGAGCCGAAGACCAGACCGGGGGAGAAAAACCCAAACTGTCATTCCCGCGAACACACCAGTCCCTCCGGTGTCATTCCCGCGCAAGCGGCAATCCACCCCACGCCTCTCCCCGTGCGGGAGAGGCCGACGGTGCCAAAGGCACCGCCGGGTGAGGGGGACCATGTGTCATTCCCGCACAAGCGGGAATCCAGAAAATGGAAGGCCATGTTATTTGGACCGCTGCTTTCGCAGCGGTGACACATCGGTCCCTTCGTTCGGCTAACTTGAATGTATCCACCGGGAACGACGACCACAATCTGTGGTGTTCGATCCGACTTTTCGCCCCTACATCTGGTAGAGGGCCGGGCGGATAGATACAGTCAAACTAAAATGTTACGGGATTCCAAGGGTCCAGGAGCATGGACTGCTGTTTACCTAGGAATGGCCCTGGGCCTTCTCCCCGCGGCTCAGGGGTCCTCTGGTTGGGCGGTGCCCGTTATTGGAGGTTCTGGACCAGTTCTCGGACCCGTTCGATGATGCCTTTCAGGCTAACCACCTCATTGACAATCTCCGCATCGTTGGCTTTAGCTCCCAGCGTATTGGCTTCTCGAAACATCTCCTGAGTGAGAAAATCGAGTTTTCTGCCCAGACCTTCCGGATGGGCTTCCGGCTGCTGGAGGCACCGCTCCAATTGCTCGATATGGCTTCGGAGGCGAATGATCTCTTCGGAGATGTCGCTTCGCTCGGCAAAAAGGGCCACTTCCCGGACCAAGTCGGCCGGTTGGACGCTGAGCTGATACTCCTGGAGGAGTTGGCCCACCCGCTCTTGAAGCCGACAGCGATATTGTTCCACTACCACCGGGGCCCGTTGGGCAATCCGATCCAAAGTCTGGCGGAGCTGCTGGGCGTGGACCTGGAGCTGTTGGCCCATGGCTCGGCCTTCCTCCGCCCGCATCCGATCCAGCCGATCCAACGCCTCCTCCAACGCCTGGTGAATCACAGGCCAATCCTGGCTGACCAGGTCCTGCCGAGTCAACTCCTCATAAACTACCCCCGGCAAACCCAATAAAAATTGAAGCGGGACCGATTCCGACAGGTTCCACGCCTGCCGAAGGGCCTCCAATTGGCGACGGTAGCTTTCTAAAACTTGGCCGTCAATGCGATACTGGTCCGGCCCGCTGCGGCGTTCGATCCGGACATCGACATGCACCGTGCCCCGACGGATGCGTCGGCGAACCACCGCTTCGACCAGAGGTTCCAGCCCCCCATATCCTTCCGGGCATCGTAATTGGAGCTTTAAATACCGATGATTGACGCTCCGGACTTCCACCACCACGGTCAACCCATCCTGCTGGCGGAGCGATTGCCCAAACCCAGTCATGCTTAATAACAAAGCTAGTGCCTCCTTTGTTGAGACCTCACCCAATGGGATGGGCTAACTGCCTGCCAGCAAACCGCCTCCATAGATCCGCCAGGCTCAGGATGGATTTCCTGTCGGGGGACCGAACTGCCAGAGCAGTCCACAAGCAAGGACCAGTTCCCCCTCTTACGGGGAGCCGCCTGGTGAGTTGGGGCCTGAGTCGGAGGCCGGTCCTGGCGTCTCAGCCCCAGGAGAAGTGCCAGTCTGCTGGCCGGCATCCGGAAAAGCCGGTCCCTGTTGAACAGGCCGATCCGTGGGGGAACCAGTGCCCGTATCACCTAAAAGCTCTTGCTGGGTACTCAGCACCCGAATCGCCACAATACATAAGACGATCCAAAATGCCACCACCCCGATGGTAATCCGGGTAAACAGGTCGCCGGCCTTGGCGCCAAAGGCACTCTGGCCGCCCGGCCCCCCAAAGACCCCGGCCAACCCCCCGCCTCGGCCTCGCTGCACCAAAATCAGCAAAATCAGAAAAATCGCCGTCACAAACATCAAAAAACTGAGTAGGGCTTCCAGCATAACTTTCCTCCGTCTTAGGACTGGGGGGTTGTTTCCCCCCCCGATGAGCGAGCGTCAGCTCCTGCTATCTGGTGGTATAAATCCCCCCGGGATTTACTTTTTCATCCCGGCGATGATCCCCAGGAATTGATCCGCTTTGAGGCTGGCACCGCCGACTAATGCGCCGTCGATATCCGGCTGGTCGAATAATTCCCGGGCATTATCCGGTTTGACGCTGCCGCCGTATTGAATGACCACCTGTTGGGCAATTTCTGCATTGTACCGTTGAGCGATCAATTTGCGAAGCTCAAGATGCACCTCCTCCGCCTGATGGGGGGTAGCAACCCTCCCCGTTCCGATGGCCCAAACCGGCTCATAGGCAATCACCGTCTGGACCATTTGCTCGGCCGTCAGCCCGGCCAAGGAACCCTCAAATTGCCGACGGATCACTTGCAGGGTTTGGCCGGCCTCTCGCTCGGCCAACTGCTCCCCTAAACAGACAATCGGCCGTAACCCCGCCTTCAAAGCCGCATGAACCTTCTTATTGATAAACGTATCGGTTTCGCCCAACCATTGCCGACGCTCACTATGGCCCAAAATCACATACCGGCACCCCAGATCACAGAGCATCAGGGGGCTGATTTCGCCGGTAAACGCACCGCCCGGTTCCGGATAGAGGTTTTGGGCCCCCAAAGCCACCCGGCTGCCTGCAATCGCCCGGCCCACCGCCTCCAAATACACAAACGGCGGGCAGACCGCTATCTCCACCGCCGGATACTGGTCGGCCTGCTTAGCTACGGCCTCGGCTAGGGCCACCGCCTCCGACCGAGTGAGATTCATCTTCCAATTGCCCGCAATAAACGGTCGTCGCATGGATTGTGTCTCCTCCCGGGCTTCCTATTAAAACGTTTTAACGACTTCCGGAAAAGCAGAATCGGTCGGCTCAGCCCAAATGGGCGGGAACCTGCAAATAGGGAGGATGTTCCCAGCCTACCGACCGAAATAACTACCTGCTTTCCTTCCAACATAAAAAAGATTATTATCTCCCAAATGATCCGGTCTGCCTAGGGGAGCAGATTTTCCTAGTTTGACTGTATCTACTCGGCCGGGCCTTCCCAGATGTAGGGGCTAAAAATCGGATCGAACACCACAGATTGTGGTCATAGTTCCCGGTAGATACAGTCAAGCGAGAAGGAACATTTTAGCCACATAGAGGGCTATGTGTCCTTCCTACACAAACAGAAATCTAGATCACATGGCCTTGTTTTCTGGATTCCCGCTTGCGCGGGACTGACACGCCATTAACGGATTAACTGCAGATTTTGCGGGAAGGGCACCAAGACCACCAGGATGGCCGAAGCCCAAGGTTAACTGATTCACTGCCGATTTTGTGGGAATGGCACCTTTACCCACCTTCGTTTCGCTCTGGAACCGCCTCTCCCGTGGCAGGGAAGGCGAGTTGCTTCCTTCGACTAAGAGTCTATCGACTAAGAGCCTATCCCAAAATGCTGGTCCCCTTGTCCGATCCTCCAATCGAGGTAGGTTTCAGGGGCCAGACAAATCCAATCCAGGTTGCACCCGCCTGATTTTGGGATAGGCTCTAAAATGTTACCATTTTTCTTCCTGTGCCGTTTGAGGTAGCATAAGGATTATCCCAAAGAACCGGCAGTTTTTTTAAACCCCTCAGGAGTGCCACTAGATGCGGCCCGAGCAGGTAGAACAGTTAGCCCGACAACTTTTGGCAGGAGAGCTATCTCTGGAGGCATTTACCCAGCAGGTGGCCAGACTGGGAATTGCCGATGTCGGCCAAGCGCAGGTCGATCTGGATCGGCCCAACCGATGCGGGTTTCCGGAAGTGGTCTATGCCCCGGGGAAATCTGTGGAAGTGATGGAAAAGATTTTCCAAGCCCTTTTGGAAAGGCAGACAGAGGTGTTGGCGACCCGAGTGAGCCCGGAGCAGGCCGCCCAATTACTGACCCGTTTTCCCCAGGGCCGATATAACGAAATAGGCCGGGTTCTGCGGATTCCTCCGCCGCAGCCGACGCCTAAACCCCCCAGCCCCCAAGGTCGGGTGGTCGTTGTCACGGCGGGAACCACCGATCTGCCAGTGGCCGAGGAAGCCCGCGAAACCGCCCTCTGGACCGGGGCGGAGGCGATTTTGATTCAGGATGTTGGGGTGGCTGGGCCGCATCGGCTTCTGGCCCATCTGGATACCATCCGATCGGCCGATTGTATTGTGGTGGTGGCGGGCATGGAGGGGGCGTTGCCTAGTGTAGTGGGCGGCTATGTCGCCTGTCCGGTCATTGCCGTGCCTACCAGTGTGGGCTACGGGGCCAGTTTCGGCGGGGTAGCAGCCCTGCTAAGTATGTTAAACAGTTGTGCCGCCAACGTGGTGGTGGTGAATATTGATGCCGGTTTCAAGGGCGGTTATGTGGCCGGGCTGATTGCCCAGAAGCTGGCCCACGCCCGAGCCGGCTCCTCCGCTCCATCGCCGTCTTCCCTTTCCGAGCAAAAAACCTCTGCACACTCGTAACAAGACGGAACACTTTAGTTTGACTGTATCTACCCGCCCGGAGCCCCTCCCAGCCAGATGTAGGGGCTAAAAATCGGCTCGAACACCACCAGATGGTGGACGGTGTTCCCGGTGGATACAGTCAAGTTAGCCGAATGAAGCAAACCGCCTCTGCCTGGCTGTCAAGAGGCCGGCCAACCGACAGGGTGGCCAGCTGAGGAGATTTCCGTGGCACCAGGTGCCTAGATTCCTGCTTACGCAGGAAGGACACATCGCGGCGCTTTGTTCGGCGAAAGTGTGAGAAAAAGACAAAGCGAAAGGATGGGACCAGGTATGGAGTGGTTTTCTGTACGCCCACCGGTCTGTTCGGTGCCGGAGGATTTGCCCCGTCTGCCTCCACGCAGGCCGGAAAGCCATAAGGGAGATTTTGGTTTAGCGTTGATCGTGGGCGGGTCAGTGGGAATGGCCGGCGCGGCAGCCTTGGCCGGCATGGCCGCCCTCCGCAGCGGCGCCGGCTTGGTCCGCCTGGCTGTGCCGGAACCTTGTCGAGATCTGGTGGCCGGGTTCGAACCCTCCTATATGGTGGTGGGTCTCCCCGCTGACCAGGCGGGACGCTTCACCTTGGCCAGCCTGGCCGAGATCGAACACCTGGCCCAATCGGCCACCGCCGTAGCCCTTGGTCCAGGTCTAGGCCGATCCCCAGAACTTACCCAATTGGTGGGTCGGCTGTATGAGAAGCTGGATCGGCCCATGGTGGTCGATGCGGATGGATTAAATGCGCTGGCAGAATCGGGTAAGTTAGGCGTCAAGGCGGCGGCTGCGAGAATTTTGACCCCCCATCCTGGGGAATTTTCCCGTCTCTCCGGGGGAATTAAGCCCCCAGCTCCAAAGCGGGCCTTTTACACCCAACAATATGCCGCCCATTGGGGGGTGGTCTTGGTGTTAAAAGGTCATCAGACCTGCATCAGCGAGGGCCAAAACACCTGGATCAATCCCACCGGCAATCCCGGGATGGCCACCGGCGGGACCGGCGATGTGCTGACCGGAATTATCACCGCCCTTTTGTGCCAGGGATTGGGTCCTGTGGAAGCAGCCCGGCTAGGGGTGTTTGTCCATGGATTGGCTGGGGACCTGGCTGCTGCCAAATTGGGCCAGGTTTCGTTGATCGCCAGCGATCTTATCCGATTTTTGCCCCACGCATTTCAGACTCTGGAATCTCCCCCTTCGGACGCTTCTTCTAAGTAGTCCCGATGGGGGTTGGCAAACCCTATTCTAAGGGGGGTTTTGCCGGAGCAGAAAGGTTTGGCGTTGTTAAAGATCAGTATGTTGATTATGTTGATGAAAATTTGGTGGTCTCTTGTTTTGCCTATATTCTCCATTTTGTCTATTTGAAAGATTTCCTTCGCCAATATGGAAAGTCCCCCCTTAAGAAAGTACAATAGTGCTTTTTCCGTAAATGTTCGCCGAATGAAGGAGCACGCCGGAGATGCCGAAGGACTTCCCTCTGGCCCGGCCGTTCAGAGAGTTAGGGTGAGGGTGAGGGGATGGGTGACCGTCGGCTTCTTTTGCTCCCCGCACTCGGCGGTGCCGAGGGGGCTGCCGGTCTCTGCCCGGCCTGGGAAGAGGCCAGTCGCTTCATTCGGCTAAAATGTTACTGTTTTCGGGAATTTACTACCTCTCAGATCACCACCTTTCTGGGCAGCACCGGCGAATCCTTCGGAAAGGATGCAGCAACCCCAGATCTCGGTACCTCAGCCAGGTAACTGTCCCATGCCCTACGGCGCCATCGGACCGATCGCCATCCATTTACCTCAACGAGTCGAGGATAACAATCAACTGGCGGCCGAGTTTCCCAAGTGGAATATGGCGGCCATTTATGAGAAGACCGGCATTCGACGGCGGTATATTGCCGGGCCGGAAGAATGTGCTTCGGATTTGGGGGTGGCGGCGGCGGAAAAACTGCTCCGCACCTATGGGATTGACCGTTCGACGATCGACTTTTTGCTTTTGTGTACCCAGACGCCGGATTATCCGTTGCCGACGACGGCATGTCTGATGCAAGCCCGGCTTGGGTTGCCGACCCGATGTGGGGCATTGGATTTTAACTTGGGGTGTTCCGGATTTGTGTATGGGTTGGCTTTGGCGGACGGGTTGATCCAAAGTGGGGCAGCCAAGCGGGTACTTTTGATCACCGCAGAGACCTATTCCAAATACATCCATCCGACGGATCGGTCGCTTCGGACTATTTTCGGCGACGGAGCGGCCGCCACCTTGATTGAAGCCCATCCGACCCGAACGCTGGAGGCGTTTGTGTTCGGCACGGACGGCCGAGGCGGAGCAACCCTTATGGTGGCCGACGGCGGGGCCCGCCCGCCGCATCAGGCCCTGCAACCCTCCAAGCGCCATCGCTGGCCAAGCCGACTGTTCATGGACGGCCCAGAACTGGTCAAATTTACTCTCCATGTCGTCCCCCCCATGGTCGAAGAGATTTTGAAGCAGACTGGCCTGTGCCGAGAGCAGATCGACTTTTTCCTCATGCATCAGGCCACCGCCATGATGCTGGAGCAACTCCGGCAGCGGTTGCACCTGCACGAACAGCAAGTGCCGATCAACCTGGAAAACTACGGCAATACGGTCTCTTCGACGGTGCCGATTTTGATCTACGATCTGCGGGCTTCGGGACAACTTCGGCGTGGGCGCCGCTCGATGCTGATTGGGTATGGGGTGGGGCTTTCCTGGGCCGGATGCCTCTGGACGGAGACCTGGCAGGCCGACCCTAACACCCCGCCGCCGGATCCGTTGGCCCCGGTCCAGTAGCCGAGCTCCCCTTCTTTGCTGGAGAAAGAGCAGAGGGGCTTCAGAATGGAGATCCTCGGCAGGTGCCGAATTTCGGCAAGGTATCCGCTGGGCGGGAGGATATCCTGTGCCGGGGCCGCTATGCTAAAATAGAAACATCGGGGGAGCATTTTAGCCGAATGGAGCCTGCTTGATGCGCCGCCAAAGCGGCCCTCTAGGGCGAATATCTACTGAGAGGCTGTCCTGAAATTCCGTTTTAGCCTGGAGAAGAAGTCCTTCTTCTACCCGCAACCTTCCGAAAAACCGCACAAAAACGGGACTTTGGGTAACTGGGGATGGAGGGGAAGGATCGGCCGATGGCCTCCGGAAGACACTTTCGGGAGAGCCTCTTAGGCGTCGGACCGGACACGTAGGACTCTCCACAAGCATCGCCATTTGGCTAAAATGTTCCGAAGGGATGTATTGATGGCTTCGGTGGACTACTTGCAGAGGAGACGGCAGATGCGTACATTTGTACTGTTTAGTTGTCTGGGGGCGGCTTGTTGGGGCATCGCATCCGCAGCATGGGCCGCTGGACAGACAAGTTCGAGGCCACAGAACCTACCGCCACCTGCCCCAAAACTTCGTAGCATTCAAGGAACCGGAACCATGGATCTCAGGAAAGAACCGTTTGGCAAAGTCGAAGGAAAAGAGGTTGATCTGTACACATTAACCAACCGGAACGGCCTCCGGGTCAAAATCATGACCTACGGCGCTACTATCATCGGCGTCGAGGTGCCGGACCGCCACGGCAAACTGGACAACGTTACTCTCTATCTAGACACTTTGGAAGACTATCTGAAAGGCCATCCGTTTTTTGGCTCTACAGTGGGCCGATATGCTAACCGAATCGCCTTTGGACGGTTTACGATCGACGGCGTAACCTACCAATTGGCCACCAACAATAACCGGCACCACATCCACGGCGGCCGAAAAGGCTTCGATAAATACATCTGGCAGGCTGAACCGGTCCGAGGCGAAGATTACGTGGGTGTGGTCTTTTCCCATACCAGCCCGGACGGGGACGAAAATTACCCCGGCACGCTCCAGGCCAAAGCGACCTATACCCTCAACAACCAAAACGAACTCCGCATGATCTTTGAAGCCACCACAGATAAACCGACCCATGTGAATCTATGTAACCATGCCTATTGGAACCTGGCCGGCGCCGGGTCCGGGACCATCCTGGACCATATCATGATGCTCAATGCCGACAAATATGTGCCGGTGGATAAGGAGCTGATTCCATTGGGCGATCCGGTGCCGGTCTTCGGCACGCCGATGGATTTTCTCACCGAGCCAAAACCGATCGGCTCTCGAATTCAGCAGGTTCCCGGCGGTGGGTATGACCATTGCTATGTGCTTCGGAAAGAATCGCCGGGGCAAATGACCCTGGCGGCCCGGGTGGTCGAACCGAAAACCGGCCGGGTCATGGAAGTCTTTACCACCCAACCTGGGGTACAATTTTATACAGGAAACTTTTTGGACGGTTCGCTCCGGGCCGGTGGCCATACGTACCCCAAACATGCCGGCCTCTGCCTGGAAACGGAGCATTTCCCCGATTCGCCCAATCGGCCCAGCTATCCTTCGACACTGCTTCGGCCCGGCCAGAAATACCGAGAAGAAACCATCCATAAGTTCAGCCTGCTAGCTGAATAAGAACCCTATCCTCAAAGGGCAAACAGAACCGCTGGATCTGATCATAGCCGATTGTACAATAAAGGGAACATGTTTACCGAATGGGGGCGTGCTTGGCAGGCCCGCAAAACGGCGATCCAAGGTAGGGATATTGGCCAATTGGAGAGGCGATCCATTCCCTAGTTGTGAGCCCCGCTGGTGGCCCTGGGTGTTGCGAAGATGAATAAATTGTTACGTATTTCTTGGATTTTCCAGGATTCGGTTCCGGATATACCGAAGCGGGGAATCGGTCGATTGCTGGCCGGGTGGATACGGCCCAAGTAAGGATTCTCTTTCCACATCCCCCTTGAGCATAAGGAGAACGAGCATGAGGTGCACAAACAAGCCGAAACCCCTCTCCCCGGTGGGGATGAAACAACCGAGAGATTTTAGGAACAAAAGTACATTTCCCGAGCGGCTCGGCTTACCCCGGAGGTGGTGCGGCCTGGGAAGGTATCTGTTCGGAGCGGTCTTGGCCGCCGCTTTGGTTTGGTGGGCAGGGCCTGTGACCGCGCATGAGATCAAAACCATCGAACTCTGGCCCGACGGGGCACCGGGCGCCCGTGGGGGACCGGACGATTTTCGCCCAACCCTAACTATTTACCCAGCACCGAAAGAGAATCGGACCGGCACGGCGGTAATCATTTGTCCCGGCGGGGGCTATGGTTTTACAGCCATGGACCATGAAGGACATCAAATCGCCGCCTGGTTCAATTCCCTCGGCGTGGCCGGTTTTATTTTGGACTATCGGCATCGGAAGCGGGGGTATGGACATCCGGCTCCTTTGCAGGATGCCCAGCGGGCCATCCGATATGTGCGATTCCATGCGGGCGACTACTATCTGGATCCCCACCGGATCGGGATCATGGGTTTTTCGGCCGGGGGCCATTTGGCTTCCACGGCGGCCGCCCATTTCGACGCTGGCGACCCCCAGGCTGCCGATCCCATCCAACGCGTCAGTTGCCGTCCGGATTTCGCCATCCTCTGTTATGCCGTGATTGCCCTGGGCGAACCGATCACCCACCGGGGATCCCAGGAGAACCTTTTGGGCAAAAATCCGCCGGAGGAATTGGTCCGGAGTCTATCCAACGAAAAGCAGGTCACCAAAGAGACGCCGCCCTGTTTCCTCTGGCATACGGATGAAGACAAGGCGGTGCCGCCAGAAAATAGCGTGCTCTTCTATCTGGCGTGCCGACGGGCCGGCGTACCGGCCGAACTGCACATCTTCCGCACCGGCCGACACGGCCTGGGGTTGGCCAAAGAGACGCCCGGCACCAATCAATGGCCCTCCCTGTGCGAAGCCTGGCTCCGCAACCAAGGCTTTTTACCCCAAAAAGGCCAGTAAACCCAAACTCGCACTTTCCGAAAAACTTCTATCGCTCTTCGCAAAACCAAGGATACCGACGTGGCCACAAACCAGGAGATTTCGTGTTCTCTACGATTTGGGAAGCTCAATAAGCGAGCAACATTTTAGCCAAAGGAAGCTGTGGCAATTCTGCTAGAACCTCTAGCAAGTCTCCCTGCCGCGAAAGCGGCGGTCCCGAAAGTATTTCCAGCGTTTCCCCTTCCTAACAGGAACATCGTAGCAGGGATACTTAAGTACACAATAGCGTCGCCTGCTGCTTGCGCAGCAGGGTGACATCGTCCCGTTTATTCGGCTCAAATGTTACCTAAGAGACTGTCCAAAAATTCCGTTTTACCCTGGAGAAGAGGTCCTTCTTCTACCTGCAACCTTCCGAAAAACCGCACAAAAACGGGACTTTGGGTAACTGGGGATGGAGTGGAAGGATCGGCCGATGCCCTCCGGAAGACAATTTCGGGACAGCCTCTAAGAGGCTGTCCAAAAATTCCGTTTTTCCCCGGATGGACCACCCACCGCCAGCCCCAAGCTGCCTAGAACCCCAATATAGTAGGGGTATTTTGGTAAAGCGGAAGAGGTTGGAAACGGTTTAGAGGCGCCGTCTCCCCACTGAGGACAGCCTTTCAGGTTGTTTTTTTCCAACCGTTTGGAGAGTCAATTTGCGCGGCCGAGAGTTTGCTTACCTGGGATGGGGGAATTGCTCTGGAGGAGAGATTTCGGAGGGGTGGTCCAAAAGTTGTTGTGCTCGGCGGAGGGCCTCCGAGTCGGGCAGCGGGCCGTTGGCCGGGTCTTGAGCTACGAACTGGCCTCCGCAGTGCCGACAGACCAACCGCCGTCCGAGGTATTCTATACGGATATTCAAACGTCGTCCGCAGATCGGACATCCTTGAACAAAATAGATTCTACTACCCATCAAGGCACCTCCTATGGCCTAAAGAAAGTTCCTTCTGTGGGCCGAAGAATCAAGCCGGGTGGGCAATCCTCTGGTTGGGTTTAGGCCTGCAGAGAGACGTCAGCCCAGCCCGATCGACCTCCGCAACCTCCCACTCCTTTAGGCAAATGGGCTTCCCAACTTCCTCAATCCACAAAGCCTCCTTTGGGGCCGGACTTGCTCGCACAGACACCCCCCGCTTCCTCGGCCCCATTACTAACTCACCTTATCTTCTATCAGAAACTCTGTTTTGTCAACAGGGGGAGGTTCGGCAAACACGGATCAAGGGAACATTTTAGTTTGACTGTATCCGCCCGGCCAGGCCCCTCAACTTGTAGGGGGTAAAAATTGGCCCGAACCCCACCAATGGTGGTAATTACTTCCGGTGGATACAGTCAAATTAGCCGAATGAAGGGCAACCATGTGTCCATGCCGCGGAAACAAAGCCCCAGTGCCTTGTCCTAGGCAAATGCCCCTCACCCGGCGGTGCCAAAGGCAATTGCCGGCCTCTCGACGGCCAGGGGAGAGGCGGGTTGCTACATTCGGCTCCCGTGTTACAGAGAAAAGAGAAATAAGTAACGGCCTGCCAGTTGGGCTTATCTGCTGACGGCCCTGGGCCAGGGCAGGCGGCGCCAGATGCGTTCGCTCAGGCTGGTAGGTGGCCGATGACTGCGCCGAAGATGCCGAAGGGCCATCCGAACCAAAGGGCCTATCTGGCGGGGGGAAGTGGTAAAATGGACCAGCCCTGCCTGTCGGAACATCCATTCGAGGTCCGCCCAACGCCGATCGGCCACCAAGGCCATTCGCCCCCCCGGCGACCACCGCTCCATCCACCGGAAGGCGTCCAGGATTTCCGGGAGGTTCTCGGGCCGAAATTCCACGACCAAAAAACTGCCTGGTCTGGCCTGAAACGCCTCCCAGGCGGCCGACCAACCGGAATACCGTTTCCAGTATTTCCGGATATTGGGATAGGCGCGTTGCATGGCCACTGCCCAAACGCTGCTTTCCGCGCAAAGGATGAGTCGGGGTGGGCCGGTGGGTTTTCCCTCTGGGCCTCCGAAACCATGCCTTCTGGGTAGTTCGGCTGTTTTTTGGAGCGGTGGTTCCGAAGGCGGCCTCGTGCCAGGACTCTGGTTTCTCGGTAAATCGGAAGAAAGCATTGCCCGAAAACCTCTTTAGCCGGTTCCGATAAAATCCTCCTCCAAACGGTAGGGGATATCCCCTCCTGCTCTACCAAATGTATCCCATGGCGAGGGAGCAAATCATACCATCCTCCGAACGGGGGGTGCTAGGAGAGACAGGATCGGTTTGCTTATGGGGTTTGCCGGGCCGACGCCGAAGGTACAGCTACCGAGGCTAGATCGTGCGGACTGGCTCTCGGTTGGCAGAGATTGGGTGCCTTGGCGGGAAACAGCCCCCCTTACCGTACCAATCCTCCCGGAACCTAGGGGGTTGGCCGGGGATTGTGGGCCTGCAGTTGCTCCCAGGCTTCCGCCGGTGTCATGGTTGCAGTAACCGGAAGCCGAACGATCGGCACTGCCCGGCTCTGGTAATAGTCGATTAACGGCTGGGTTCGGGCCTGATAGATGGCTAATTTGGCCTGAACCGAGGGAAGATCGTCGTCGGTTCGGCCATGGCGATCTCCGCCCACATTGGACCGGAGTCGCTGGAGGACCTGCTCAGCCGGGCAGTCCAAATGGACCACCGCCTGGACATCGACCCAGGCTTTCAGTGCCTCGGCCTGCCCCACATGCCGAGGTAGCCCATTCAGCACCATCCACACCGCCGCCTGGGCATTGCCGGGTTTGGGCCACGGCTGAGCGGGGGGTTGCTGGAGCAATTCCGGCCCTTGCAAACCCTCCAGAACCAGGAAGTATTTTAAAATCTTTACCGCCAATGGAAAATCCTTATCCTCCAGTAAGACGCCGGAGCGGAGCACCTGCCGGATAAACTCCCGCTCCTGAGCAGTAAAATAGCCTGCGCAAGGGGAAGACCCGGTGAGGAGAGTGGGTGTTCGGTTTTCTTTTGGCGGATCGGAACCCCTCGAACCCATATTTGTCCCCGGACCAGAAGGTGAGAGGGGGTGGGGCTGGTGGGCAGAGGCCTCCAGAAAGGCAATCCTGCGTAACAGGGCCCCGAAATCAAAATGCACACACCGCCGGCCCCAAATTCCCCGCTCGGCCATCAGTTGGCCCAACGGCGTTTTACCCGATCCGGTCGGCCCCAAAAGGACGATCCCCTCATACCGCCAGGTCTCTGGTTCTGACACTTCGATGTGTCTGTCTGTCATAGGCGAAAAAACTCAACCTGTAAATGCCCCTCCTAACACGTCCGAAAACCGGCCGAGAAAGGACCAGTTCGGCGCTGCGAACCCGAGGAACCGAAAATGAATCGAATGCAATGAACTTCTGGTTTTACAATAGGTTAGAACAACGTGAGGACAACAAAACGGGCGTTTCCGTTTCCAGGAACATTTTCGCCGAATGAAGCCCCCGGCCTCTCCCCAGGCGGTAGAGGCCGGCTGAGCCTTCCGCTCAGTCGGGTGGGGGAATAAGCACCAAAATCCTGGACCTGCTGCTTACGCAGCAGGAACCCCCATCGCGCCACTTCATTTGGCGAAATTGGTACCCGAAAAGTTATCCCCTAGGACGTGGGCTCCGTGGTGGTCCAGGGATTGGGCCAATCGCCCCAATGCCGGAGATAAAGTTGGTAGGCTGTCAGTCCCCGGTCGGCCTGCTGCTGGATCCATTGTTTGGTCTGAGCTACTAAGAGATGTTCGTCTTGGAGGCTGAGTTGGCCCACCAATACCCGACTGCGGAGGAAAACGAAATAGGTGTCCAGCACATCGCATCGGCAGTAGTCCTGGATTTCGGTCAGTCGGCCTTGTTGATAGAGGTCTTGGACCATGTGGCCTTGGATGTCCATTTTACCGGGTTTGCCCAGCAGGTTGGCTGCCAGATTCAGGCCGCCGGTAAAGCGGGTCACACCGAAATTGGTCAGCAGATCACATAAGTCGATATGGGCCTGTAGGTTATAGCGACTCCGGGGTTGGTCCACGGAGCGGCCAGCGGCGGCAAACCAGGCCGGTACACTAATCCCATACCGAAACGCCGCCAATTCCAACAGCGGCAGATCGAAATAATGGCCGTTGAAGCTCACCAACGTTGGTCGCCGATACGCCTCCCAGCCCCGCCAAAAGTTTTCCACCATCACATGCGGCCGATACTGCGGTTCATCTAGGCTCACCAGGTCCAGCAGGCTAAAATCCTCTGCTACCTTGGCCACCGCAATGGCGATGGGAATCTGATAGGTATAAGGGATAAAATCGGACTCGTATTTTTCCATCAGTTCCGTCCGGTAAGAGGCAATGGCCTCTTCGGGGCTAATCTGTTGGCCAGGATGCCGAAGTCGGGCAATCAATTCCCCGTCAGCCACGCTTTCCACATCAAACACCAAGTACCGGACCGTGGAGGAGGCCATCTGTTTATCTCCCGCGCATCGAAGAGGCGTCCGGCAATTTCCCGATCCTTCCAGGGGCTGTTCCAAAATGGGCACTCAGCCGGCAACCCCAAACCTTTCTCTAACCTTTCCGGTTTGCCACACTGCCCTGGTTATCCGGTTTTTGGGGGGCTGGGAGCCGCCGGTGGTAGTCCCCCCTCCGAAAACCGGAACCTCGGGACAGCCTCCCAGGGCGACCGGAACGCCGTTTGCTCTAAACCGAAAAACAGACATCTACTCCTGGAAGAATTGTAAAAAATTACTAAAATAACATCATTTCGGGTTGTTGAAAATCCTCCCTCCGTCCAAAGCAGCAGCGACATGAACCCGGAGCGTCTTTTAAACCGATTTTTGGAGTACGTGGCGGTGGAGACCACCTCTGTAGAGGGGGTTTCGGAGTACCCCAGCTCCCCAGGACAACTCCGGTTGGGACAACGGATCGTCGAGGAGCTCCGGCAGTTGGGCCTCCAACAGGTGGAACAAGACGCTCATGGGTTGGTATGGGCCAGCCTGCCGGCCAATGTCGATCCACCCGGAGCGACCATTGCCTTCCTGGCGCATTTGGATACCTCGCCGGAAGCCCCCGGAGGCCCGGTCCGGCCCCAGGTGATCCGCTCTTATCAGGGGGGACCTATCCCCTTGCCGGGGGATCCCTCAAAAGCCCTCCGGCCTGAAGAAAATCCGGAATTGAACCGGATGGTGGGCAAAACCTTAATTACTACCGACGGTACCACCCTCTTGGGGGCCGACGACAAAACCGGGCTGGCCATCCTGGTCGAAACCGCCGCCTATCTGGTGGAAAATCCCCAAATCCGGCATGGCACCATCCGATTCCTCTTTACCTGTGACGAAGAAATCGGCCGGGGGGTGGATTTCGTGGATCTGGATCGCCTGGGCGCTCAGGTGGCTTATACCCTGGACGGTACCGGCGCCTATGCGATCGATGTGGAAACCTTCTCGGCCGATCAAGCAATCATCACCATTACCGGCCGAAATATCCATCCTTCTATTGCCAAAGGCCGAATGGTCAATGCCCTACGGGTCTTAGGGGAACTGCTGAGGGAATTTCCGCTGGAGGAGCTCAGTCCGGAATCCACGGAAGGTCGGCAGGGATTTATCCACCCCTATTGGGTGGAAGGGGGGGTGGGGAAAGTGGTATTACGAGTCCTTCTGAGGGATTTTCAAACCCCCCGATTGCAGGAATATGCACGTTTTCTCTATCAAGCCGCTGCCCATGCCCAATCGCTTTTCCCCGGCAGTTCCGTCGAAGTGGCCATTACCCCCCAATATCGGAACATGGCGGAGGGATTGGCCAAAGAACCCCGGGCGGTGGCCTTTGCCCAAAAGGCCCTGGAGCATCTGGGCCGAACCGCTCACCTGACCTTTGTCCGGGGCGGGACGGATGGGGCCCGGCTTACCGAAATGGGGCTGCCCACCCCCAACCTTTCCACCGGCCAATATAACCCCCACAGCGTCTTGGAATGGGCCTGCCTGGATGAAATGATCGATACGGTAGCCTGGGTGGTCAGCCTGGCAGAACTATGGGCCTCGGCCGAAGACGGAGCTGAGCCGGTCGATGGAACGGTATAGGATATATATGTATACTTTCTGCCAGAGAAGGTCCTAATCCCGTACGACTGGGGAAAACGGCCACAACAAGGCAGCACCGTGGCCAAATACTGGCCGAGCCTCGCCCCAAAAAGAAATGGCTTCCTAATGGGGAACACTTCATCAGATGTACAACTGGTGGAAGTGGAGATTGCCCGCAGATCCCTGCGGGTCCGGTTGGAGTCAGAGGGTCCTGCTTGGTAGGGTTGTTACGGAGCTCTGGGGGGCCGAAACGCTCCGACGGCTTCATGGGGGCTCGTCGGGAATCCCCCATTTTTGCCAGATCGGCGGCAGCGGGGCGGTCAGTTCCAGCCGGGTCTGCTGGACCGGATGGAAAAAGGCCAACCGCCTGGCGTGCAAGGCAATGCCGACCGGAAATTTCTCCCGGCTGCCGTATTTTCGGTCGCCCACGATGGGATAGCCGTGCTCGGCCAATTGCACCCGAATTTGGTGTTTCCGGCCTGTCAGCGGTTGGATTTCTACCCAACTGAGCCCGCCCACCACTTGCAGCCGCCGGACCAGGAGCCGGGCTTCTTTTGCCCCTTGGGCGTCCGGCCGGTCCCCGCAGCTTTTGTCCCCCCTGAGCAGGCGGACTCGCCGATGCCGACGATCCGGCACGAGATAATCGACCCACTCGGCTTGCTGGGGTTCGAGCCGGCCTTCGACCAGGGCCCAATAGACCTTTGCCACCTGGTGGGTGCGGAACTGCTCGTTCAATCGAGCGGCGGCCTTGCTGGTCCGGGCAAACAGCACCAGCCCGGTTACCGGTGCATCCAGCCGACTGACCACCCCCAGATACACCCGGCCTGGTTTGCCGTATTTTTCGGCGATATACCGGCGGGCAATCTCCAGCAACGTGGTGGTCCCAGACGGCAGTCCCATGGTAGCCAAGCCTGCTGGCTTATTGACCGCCAAAAGGTGATTGTCCTCGTATAAAATCTGAAGCATGCCCGCCTCGCAGTCCTGCCGTTAAATAGAGAAGGGCTTGACCGACCTATTGACCTTCCGCCAGATCAAGGCTCCACAGAAAGGCCGAACTGCCGGAGCACCAGGTTGAACACATCGACATCTCGGATGGTTCGATCCGGCAGCAGGCCCGGTTGGGAGACCAAAAGCACGGTCCGCTGCTCGGGGCTAACGGCCGGTGCGCCGTGCGAACCGCGGACCAAGCGGGCATCCAGCGGAATGCTGCGAGTGGCCGGGTCGAGAAACAGTTCCACCGGATCGTAGCCGGGTTTGCGGTGGATATCTACGGTGCGGGCGAACCGGGGCGCCTGTGCGTCGTCCAGCCACCAGTAATACGCCTGCCAACTATCAGGCGTGCTCACCAGGACCACCTCGCCGCTTCGGGGATGGTCCAGACCGTAGCGGGCCAGGTCTTCCCCAGTGAGCACCTCGGCAATGCCCTCCTGGCCGCGGAACAGTTCCACGACCCGGCGGATTCTTTCCGGTTTGGCGTCCCGGACAAACACATGGCCGCACTGATGATCCACCAACGTCCAGGCCTGACTGGCCGCCAGGTCCAACAGTTCCCCGTCGTCGGTGGGCTGGACGCGGAGCAAGCCGGCCTCCCGCAAAATCCGATTCGGATACGTTACATGCCGAACCGGCGTGATCGCATATTCACCGGCAAGGATCCAAAAGATGTCTTTTCCGTAGGCGTCGTGGAAGCCCTGGGCCAATCGGCCCAGTTGGGCATCCAGTTCTTGGACCGCTTGTTGGGTCTGCGGGGTGTCGGGACCGGTTCGCTGGGCCGCATAGTCCAAATGGGGAATATAGATGTAAAAGAATTCCGGTCGGAATTGCCGGGCTGCCCAAACAGCCGAATCAACAATCCACTGGGTGGATGGAATCCCGGCCAAAGGCCCCCAATAGTGCTGAAGCGGAAAATGGCCGAACTGGTCCCGCAATTGGCCGTACATTTCCGCCGGCTTCGTGTAACACCAAAGTGATTCCGAACCGTCCGGGTTGTGGATGGGTGCCGGGGTACAGATATAGTCGGCCTGGGCGTATTTGCTGTGCAGAGGGAACCAGATGGCCGAGCGGGCCTTGGTCCGCTCCCGAAGCACATCCCAGATTTGCGGCTGTAAGATGCAGTCGTTGCCTGCGGTCCACATTTCGACCTGGCCCTGCTCCCGCCAATAAAAGCCGTTGGCCACCACGCCGTGGTCCCGCGGCAAGGTGCCGGTGGTCATATTGGCCTGCACCGGACAGGTTAGGGCCGGAAAACTGGGCGTCATCTCGACGATTTCGCCGCCAGCCAGCATCTCCTGCACCTGCGGCATGGCCGCAATGTCTTTCTCCCGTAAATTTGCTACCGATAGAAGGACAACTGCAGAAGCCATGTTCACCTCACTTGGTTGTAACTATTTAACGTAATGAAGCAAACCGCCTCTCCCCTGGCGGGAGAGGCCGGCCTGGCCTTCGGCCAGGCCGGGTGAGGGGGATTTCGAAGGCATAAGAAGCCTGGATTCCTGCTTACGCAGGAATGACACATTGTACTCCCCCATTCGGCTAAAATGTTACCGGTTTTATTTTATCCCCTTCTGCTCAAGATGTTATCCCCCTGGCCGGATCTGAAAAACCCTCTGGCCAAACCGAGGGGAAGTGTGGTATTCTATGAACTCCTATGTCTTTTGTCGGGGAGAAACCAATGGTTGGCAATAGCAACAGAAAAGAGGGTTGGGGAAGCCGGCTCGGCGTGATTCTGGCGGTTACCGGAAGTGCAGTCGGGCTGGGCAACTTTTTGCGGTTTCCTGGGTTGGCGGCCAAGTACGAAGGCGGGGCCTTTATGATCCCGTATTTCGTGTCGCTATTGATTTTGGGGTTGCCGTTGGCTTGGGGCGAGTGGGCCATGGGCCGATATGGCGGTCGGCATGGGTACAATTCTTCCCCCGGGATTTTTCGGGCGATTGCCCGACATAATGCCGGCGCCTACTTTGGCATTTTGGGGCTTTTGGTGCCGGTGGGGATTTACATGTATTATGTGATCGTGGAATCCTGGTGCCTGGGCTATGCATGGTACTACTTGTCGGGGCAGATGGCAGCGATTGGGGCGGAAGCCCGGCAACTGGCCAGCCAAGCGGCCGCTTCGGTTTCCCCGGCGGAAGGCGGCGCGACGGCTTTGGTGCGTAAAGAGCCGTACACCCGATTGTTCGAAACTTTTGTCGGTGAAAGCGCCCATGGGGCCGCTTTGAACGGACCGGCCGTCGTGTTTCTGGCCCTTTGCTTTTTGCTGAACTTCTATCTGATTTATCGGGGGCTTAGCAAGGGGATTGAGCGGTTTTGTCTGGTGGCCATGCCGGCGCTGATCATTTGTGCATTCATTGTCCTTTTGCGGGTTCTCACCTTGCCGGGTATTCTGGACGGTTTAGGATTTATGTGGAATCCGCATACGGAAGAACAAAGTTTTCTGCAAGCGCTGGCCAACCCTCGGATGTGGCTGGATGCGGCCAGTCAGATATTCTTTTCTCTTTCGGTGGGCTTTGGGGTGATCATTACCTATGCCAGCTACTTGAAGGAGGACGATGACATTGCCCTATCGTCGCTTACGAGCGTGGCGGGCAATGAGTTTTGCGAAGTGGCCCTGGGCGGCATGATCACGATCCCGGCTTCGTATATATTTCTGGGGGCGGCCGCCGTGCTGGGGGCTGTCGGCTCTTCGTTCGATCTGGGGTTCAAAACCCTGCCGATGGTCTTTGAGTCAATGCCGTTGGGGTATATCGTCGGGTTTTTGTTCTTTGTGCTGTTGTTTTTGGCCGCGATTACCAGCTCGCTGAGCATGTTACAACCGGCCATCGCCCTGTTGGAGGAGGGTCTGGGTCTGAATCGGCGGGCATCCGTGTCGATTTTGGGCTTTGTTACCTTGTGTGGTTCGTTTTATACCCTCTACTTTTCTCAAGGTCGGATGGCCCTGGCCACCCTGGATAATTGGCTGGGTACCTTCTGCATTTATCTTTTGGCGATGTACCAGACGATTCTTTTCGGCTGGGTGCTGGGGCCGGAGCGGGGCATGGAAGAACTCCGCCGAGGCGCAGAAATCCACGTGCCGGGGATCATCGGCTGGGTCCTAAAATATATCGCCCCCCTGTATCTTTTCGCCATATTTCTGGGATTTTTGTATCAACAGATTGTCCCAGAGACCGGCGGCATGTTCCGAGAACCTTTTGAAAAACCGCTGGTCGGGGCCACGGTGCTGTTTATCCTGGTCCTTACAGGATTTTTCTACCTGATCATTCAGCAATCGGTGCGCCGTTGGGAACGCCTGGAACGAACCGAGAAAGAGGTTTCTTTGTAAGAGAGATTTTTCAGGCATTGGGATAGAAAATCCATCTCCGTCGTTCGTTTGGAAGGGGTGTGCCATGACCCTAGGCGGCTGGATCATCATGACGCTTTCGGTAGGCGGGGTAACTGCCCTGTTGGCCTGGTGCATTTATAAGGTGATCACCACGCCAGGCTCCACCGAGCATCTTCACGCCCAGACCGACATCGAAACCCCCGACACCAAAGAGCCGTAGTGGCTCACCGGAAATTGCCTGCCGGAGGAGCGGATCCGCTTGGGTGCCCACGGCTCCCCCTTTAGCAACCCATCGTTTTGTTAGGCTTTCGGAGGTTTGCCAGGCGGCCGGGGGCCTGAGGGGCTGCCGGAGAGGTGGCGATCCTGAGAAAATGAACTGCTGAGAGAGCGTTAGAGCGTTTTCCGGCCCGGTAAAACCGGCTTTTACCGGGGAATTGTAGGCAGAGCGTAACATTTTAGCCGAATGGAGCACCCTGCCCTTCCCCTGGCGGGCTAAACCCAAGGTGTCATTCCCGCGCAAGCGGGAATCCAGAACGTAGGAGGACTCCATGTTGCCTTGGTACCCCGGTGCTCCACAGCAACACCGTAGCAGGCACCAAGGAGCCTGGACTGCTGCTTACGCAGCAGTGACACATCGGCCCCCTTCATTCGGCTACAATGTTACGGGAGAGCATCTTTTCGATGGTGGGGTTATTCGGGCAGCGGTTTGCCTTTGGTTTCGGGCGCAATCCAGATAAGCAGCAGGCCCAGAAGATAGACCATGGTGATGGCGCCCATGGCCCGAGCATAATCGCCGCCGAAAAGCTCTACCAGTTGGCCCATGAAGAGGTTGCCCAAAGCGGCGATGATCCGTCCGAAGTTGAAGCTAAGCCCCTGTCCGGTAGCACGCACCCGAGTGGGGAAGAGCTCGGGCAAGTACAGCGGCAACCAGCCGTAAAAAGCTGCCGTCACCGCCCCGACAAACCCCGCCACCGCCATGAATTCCAGATCATATTGTTTGAGATAATGGAATAAATAGAAACAGCCTACCCACGACAGCAGACACAAGCCGAAGTACACCGGACGCCGCCCAAAAATGCCGCCAATTACCGGGGCGATGAAACAGCCGATGATGGCACCGATGGAGATGAGGACCTGGACGTGGGCTTTTTTGTCGGCAGTGGCCCGGCTGACTTCTTTCCACTGCTCCGGAGTGAGAAGTGCCTTAAGAATCTTTTGCCTGGCGTCCGGTGTGAGGGCCTGTTCCAACGAAGCTAATTGGTCCTGGGAGAGGAAACTGCGGGCTTTTTCCAGTTGGGTCATCTGATCCACCCAGGTGGGAATCCAACCGGAAACGGCCGCCCACGTGCCGATCAACGGAATGGCCGAGAACGTGATCGCCAGCAAAGTGGTTTTGCGCAATCCCGGAGCGAAGATTTCCCGGATCGGCCGGGAAACCACGTGTTTGACCGATTCTTTCCATCGCTGCGATTCGGGTACAAGCAAAGCGACCAGCAGGGCCAAGAAGGCAGGCGAGGCGGCCACCAGCATGATCCATCGCCACGAATCCGGCGTAACGTGCCATCGCAGGGCCACCAGGGCGATGAAGAGGAAACCGAAATTGGCGGCTGCCCCAATCGCGCCGGCCAACCAGGGGCGATGTCGTTCCGGCCAGCATTCCATTACCAGGGCGACGGCCAAGGCCCATTCCCCGCCCATGCCCATGGAGGCAATGAAGCGGAAAAGTCCCAACTGCCAGGGGTGGGTGGCGAAATAGCAGGCGCCGGTCAAGAGTGAATAAATCAGGATGCTGGCGACCATCGAGCGGATTCGGCCTACTTTGTCGCCTAACCAGCCGAAGACCACGCCGCCTGTGGCCGCCCCCAAAAGAAAACAGGCCACCACCACACTATTCCACCAGGCAATGCCGGCGTCCTCGGTCATGCCCAGGTCTTGCAGTGCCGGGCGCACCACCACCGGAAACAGCCCGATTTCGACCCCATCGAACATCCAGCCCAAAAAACTGGCCGCCAGCACGATCCACTGATCTTTTGTTAACTTTTTCACTTCGCTCACCGATTACTCTCCTTCAGAAAAAACCGGGGAACCCTTTTGCCGAACGGAATCCCTCTGATTTTACCCAATCGCTTGCCTGGCTCCGAGGCAGACGTCCCTACACAGGAACCCTCTCGATCATCTTATTGGTCTTCTAACTATGTGGACTGTATCCACCGGAAGGAATTAGCCCAATCTGTGCGTCCCAGCCGATTTTACCCCCTCCAACTTCTACAGGCCTAGCCGGCTGGATACAGTCAAACTATGGCTTCCCAGGGTGGATAGAATGGCCTTCCGTTATCCTAACCCATGGCCATGTGATCCGAGCACATCCCATGAACGAACCTCCCTTTTTGGGCAGCGGGGAGGCGGGGAAGAGAGCTTTGGATGGGGGATCCTGGGGGAGGGTCCAATGCAGATTGCCCATTTTCTCTGGTTTTTCTATCCCGTGCGATTTATGAGTGAGAACTCGGCGGAGCTGGTTTTGTGGGATGACAACGGAAAGGGCTCATCCCAACGGAGAGAGGGATGCTTTTGCATGGTTTAGCCCTGGAAGGGAATAGCGGGAAAATAGGAGGTACCTGCTGGAAAGAAAAAATTCCGAAGCCGCCCTTGCGGACTCTTTGGCAGAGTGGTTAGGATGGATAGAAGCTGGTTTGGGTGGGGTGCTCAAACCGGATCCTGTGTTGTAGGAAGGAGCGGCTCCATGATTCGGTATATCTGCGACTGTTGCAAAAAGGAATTGGATCCCAATACCGACATTCGTTATGTGGTAAAGATCGAAGTGGCCGCCGCTTTGGATCCGCAAGATATCCAGCCGGAAGAGGCAGATCGAGATTACCTGGACGAAATTCAACAATATCTGGAGCACCTTCATCAGATAGACAGCCCCGAGCTCAGCGAGGACGTGTATCGAGAATTACGCTTCGATCTCTGTTCGGACTGTTATAAGCGGTTTATTCGGAATCCGTTGGGGCGAGAGTCGGCCAAAGCGATGCAGTTCAGCAAAAACTAAAACCCTCTGGCAAAGTCGTCTTTTCTCGCCCTCCTTCTGGAGAAGGCGGAGGGGGATAGCTGAGGATTTTCGGGGAGGGCTTTTGCGGTATGCCCCAACGTGCCCCCAACCGTGAGAAAACGGGTTCTCTTTGGGACGCTTTTTTGCCCTCTTCCAGACGCCGGAGGAGGTTGCCTCGCCTGCCGGGCCAATGGCTCCGTAGAACATCCATCGCCGGGTGGGTGATTTTGCTGGCGGTGCTGGTCCTGTTAGCTCGGCTGGGAGGCCGGGGCCCAACACCGGAGCCGCCTATCGCCCCGCTGGATACCGGGGAGGTCCGCGTGGGGCGGGTCATCGACGGCGATACGTTGGAGTTGAGCGACGGCACGAAGGTCCGCTTGATCGGAGTGGACACGCCGGAACTGGCGCGGGCGGGGCGTCCGGCAGAACCTTTTGCCCACGAGGCGGCCCGGTTTACCGAACAGTTTCTCTCCCAAGGGCCGGTGCGCCTGGAACTGGATCCCTATGAACAGCAGGATCGGTACGGTCGGCGCCTCGCTTATGTGTGGGTGGGGCAGCGGATGCTCAACGAAGAGCTGCTGCTGGCCGGTCTGGCCCGTGCCCGGCTGGAGTTTGGCTACTCGGAAGTGATGAAGGTGCGGTTTGCGCAGGCGGAGGCCCAAGCCCGCCAGGCCCGTCGTGGCCTATGGGGGTTTACGGCCCCCTAGCTCCTGCTGTGAGCCGTTTTGATTAGAGCCATATTGAACAAAAATCCATACAAAACGAACCGGACCAGAAAGGCCCCCTCCGGATGGCGAACCCGATCTGCTGGGGCTATTTCTTTTCGGCAGCGGCCTGGTCAGAGCTTTGGGCTAGCAGCACCTGAAATCGGCCTAACTGATAAAAAACTTTGTAGTGGATGGTAAGCCCACCTTCCAGCAGATGTTGCATTTTAATCATCCAGGCTTTGGCATCGTATTCGTTGATGGCTTGCAGGAGGGCCGAGCGGTCTTTTTCGGACATCCGTTGTTTGGGATCCTTTTTAGCGTCCGCCTCAAGGGTGGCTCTATTACTATCCGCCAACTTGCGGAATCGAATCGCTTCGTCAAGAGGCGGCTTCATGCGGAGGAATTGAAGCTTTGGGTTGATTAGCCGGGCGTCCAGTCGATACCGGCCTCCGGTACCCTGGGGGAGGATTTGGAATACAATAAGAGGCTTTTCGTTATTGGCCCGATCGATCCATAAAAACTTCAGGAGGAATGGCTTTTTCGGATCGGCGGTTGAAGCGGTTACCGGTTCAAATGCCACCTTGTATTTTAACGCTTGGAGTTCTTGATGGTTTTTCCAGTCTGAGGGTTCCTGGAGGGGAGGTGAGGTGAACTCCCAGAGGAATCGTTCCGGATTGGCCGGGGCATGCGGAACCTGGATCGTCAGAGGTTTGGTGCCCGCTTTGAGAGGTTGGAGCTCAATAGGGGGAACCTGGACGGGCCGACGCAGAATTATTGGGAAACTTTCTCCACGATAATTTACGTCCAGCACACAGTTGCGCAGCAAATTAGCGGATTCCGGATCAGCTCCGGGAAGCCAGCGGAACCAGAGTTCCTGGGTATCTGTTTTATATTCGAATTGAGCTACCGGGGTAGGCCCTGCACCGCCGCCTTTTTCTTCCGGCCCCTTCCGGAGGATGACATCCCAGAGAAAACCGGTATCCCTCCGCCGACGTTCCATCTGGAATTGCTGGGTCCCTTTAAAAACCAAATTGCCACCTACCAGGTCCAAGTACCAACGGGCCTCCATATCTTCCAATTTCATCTTGCCCAGGGGTCGGGCAATCGGTTCGGTAGGCGGTTTGTCTAACTCCGGCAAGTCGATGGGTTTGGGATTGCTTTTCTCATCCCAAAAATCGCCGGATACGGGTTGGGATTTTTTCGGTTCCGGTTGGGGTTTGGGTTTTTCCGAGGGATGTTGTTCTTTGGGTTTTGCGGAAGGCTTTGAGGTGTCCGGTTTTCCCGGGGACGTCGATTTTTCTTTAGAAGCCGGTTGTTCCTTCAGTGGCTCAGAAGGTTTCGCTTCGGGTTTCGGGGAAGGTTCTGATTTGGACTTCTCGGGAGGAGTTTTTTCTGGTTTGGATTCGGGCCTTTCCTCAGGGGGCTTGGAAGGTGGTTTGGTGCCGGGTTCTTCTTTCGGGCTGGGCGAAACGGAAGGCTTTTCCGAGGGGGGAGGTTCCGGCTTTTCGTTGAACCCCGGAGCTACATTTTGGTTCAGCAGGGAGGTGGGTTCCTCCTTCTGGACTTTCGGCCCACCCGCGAGGGATTTCCCTTTGGCTTTGGCCGTCTCCTGTTTGCCCGAAGAAAAAGCAAGCACCAGCAGCACAATACTTAACCCCACCAGGACCACCACCCCGGCACCGCCGGCAATCCACACCCAGGACGGTAACTGAGCGAGACGGGAGGGCGTTTTGCCCGGCTTCTTCGCCACACCAACGGGTTGAGACTCCGGCGTGGGAGAAAGCCCGGAATCGGTGGCCTCCTTCGTGCCCTTGGCGGGAGAAGGTTTCCCGGCGGTAGCGATTTTGGCGGAGGAGTCGGAGTCTTCCAGGGGGACGGCTTTTCGGAGTTTCGGCTGGGGGGGCTTCCACCGGGCCAGCAGTTTACTCACCTCTTCAACCGACTGGAACCGGTCGGCAGGTTTTTTAGCCATCATCTTTCGGCAAATCAGGATGAGGTCTTTGGGCGTTCCCGGCCGAAGCGATGCGATATCCGGCGGCGGTTGGGTTTGGTGTTTGAGGATCCGCTCATGCAGAGTGCCTTCTCCGAACGGCGGCTTGCCGGTGAGCAGGAAAAACATCGTACAACCCAGAGAATAGATGTCGGCCCGGGCATCCACTTTTTCTCCCAATCCTACTTCGGGAGCTTGATAATCGACGGTGCCCACCAGACGAGGATCGGCTTCTTTTTCTTCTTGTTCTGCGTGGGAGGCAGCCCACCGTGCCAAGCCCAGGTCCAAAATCTTCACCACGCCCTCCGGCGTCACCAACAGGTTAGAGGGCTTAATGTCGCAGTGGATTAAGTTGTGTTGATGGGCATGGGCCAGGCCCTCGGCTGCCTGCCGAATGTAATCGACCACTTTCTGAAAATCCAACGGCCCTTCTTCTTCGACCAGTCGCTGGAGGTCTTTGCCTTCGACATATTCCATCACCAGATAATATCGGCCCTCTTCACAATCGACGTTGTAGGCGCGGACGATATTAGGATGGTCCAGGGCGGCGATGGCCCGTGCCTCGGCCAAAAACTGCTCCAGGGCCGCCGGGTCTTGGGCAATCTGCTTGGAGACCACCTTCAGAGCGACCCGGCGATTCATCATCGTATGCTGGGCTAGGAAGACGCCCCCCATCCCACCCCGGCCGAGCAGTTCGATCAGTTTATATTTGCCCAAAAAGAAGACGGTGGTTCGGCCGGCCAAAAGCTGGGCTGCTTGCCACCGCGAAAGCAGGCCCTTTTGGATGAGCGTTCTGGCCAATGCTTTCACCTCGGCGGTTTCGGATGCGATCTGTCGTGCTTCGGCAAGCTGGCCCTCATCCAATAGCTTGCTTTTTTCCAAAGCCTCTAAAAAACCTTCCACCGTCGTGATGGCCATCGAACCATCCTTTCCCAAGGATATGGAACCGAACTTCTTTGGAGAAGGTGGATACCGCCGGCAGAGGGCCTGCGCGGGTGGCACCCCATCAGCTGACAAGCCCTTCCCTCGAAGACTTCTTCTAGTTTAATCCCCTGCCTGGAGAATGTAAACTCTCCGCCCTCCTTCCCTTAGAGGCTGTCCCGAAATGGGCACCCCTGCGGGCCCCAGACTACCCAAACCCCCATAAAACGGGCACTTTGGTAAATCGGAAGGATTTGAGAACGGTCCGGGCGCCCCCGAGTAGCATTTTCGGGACAGCCTCTGAGTCTTCGCAAAACCAGAGGACACCGACGTGGCCAAAAACCAGGCAATTCCGTGCCTCTCCGATGTGCGAACTTCAATAGTTTGACTGTATCTACCCGCCCGGCCCCCTACCAGATGGAGGGGCTAAAAATCGGATCGAACACCACAGATTGTGGTCGTTGTTCCAGGTGGATACAGGCAAGATAGGTCCTCCAAATCCCGCTGGGAGAATACTCTCCTACGGGGAAGGGGAAACCCGCCGGTTGAGCCACTGCTGCCACTCCTGGGTCGTTTGGGTTCCCAATTCCGAGCGGAGTTTCTGCACCGCATGGGCCAACAGTTGCAGCATTTGCCGATCTTGAACTTGCTGCCGGATGGGCCAAAGTTGGACCAACACCCCGGCCGCCTCTCGATACTGCCCTTCCAATGTATAAATGGTGCATTGGCCTGCCAAGCCATAGGCTCGCATTTCGCTGTCCGGCTCCCCCAGAAGGGTGAATTCCTCGAAGATTTTCATCGCCTCCGGATATCGGCCTTCTCGCAAATACAGCCGGGCTAATTGCTGTTTGGCTCGAAAGACCAAGTACGGCTTTTCGGGAAAATATTCGATCACACTCTGCCAGGCTTCTTCCGTGTTTAACTCGGCGGCGTAAAACCACTGACGCAACGCACTCTCCTGTTGGGGGATCAGTACATTCGGTGGGGGGGTGTCGGCCACCAAAGAGGGCCGCTCTGCCAACCGGAATCCTCCCCAAATTCCCCCACCAAATGCGCCTAGGATGCCCCCTATCCAGAGTATCCGCCAGAGCCACCCCCTTATCCGGGCACTTCTTTCTTGGCGCATTAACATGGACACCCGTTGGGTCAATACCTCCAACGGTTCCGGGCCGGCTGGGGCGGAGGTACGCGCACCCGGACTGGGTACCGATTCTTCTTCCTCCCCCCTCTGGCCCTGAAGTTGCTCTTCCAGTTTGTGCAGATCCACCAACAATTCTTGGGGGGAGCCGTACCTCTGCTGGGGGGATTTGGCCAACATTTTATGCACCACCCGGCACAACCCGGTTGGCAGATGCGGACAGAGGCTCTCCAACGGGGTCGGCTCTTTATGAAGATGCTGAAACGCCAAACTCAGCACCGTCTCCCCGGTAAACGGCGCTTGGCCAGAAAGCATCTGGTAGCAGGTTACCCCCAACGAATAGATATCACTCCGAGAGTCCAGGGGCTTGCCTTCCAGTTGTTCCGGACTCATGTAAAGCGGCGTTCCTACGGTCATGCCCGTTTGGGTGAGGGTGAGGGTTTCCGGCTCCGTGAGAATTCGGGCCAGGCCGAAATCCGTTATCTTTACCTCTCCGCTGCGACTAATCAGAATGTTTTCCGGTTTGATGTCCCGATGGATGACGCCCAGTTCTGCCGCCTTGGCCAGCGCCAAAGCCGCCTGCTTGATGATCGAAATGGCCGTGGGCACATCGGGGGAGCCATGCCGGGCCAGCCACTGCCGGAGGTTCTCCCCCTGCACATATTCCTGCGCAATAAAATGGATCCCGTCGCTACAGCCGACTTCGTAGATTTGTACGATATTCGGATGGATCAAGGCGGCAGCGGCACGAGCCTCCCGTTGGAATCGGGCCACCGCCTTCGGATCGGCCGCCAACCGGCTCTTAAGCACCTTGACCGCCACCAGGCGTTGGAGCGTCAGTTGCTCGGCCAGATAGACTTCGGCCATACCACCCTGCCCTAGCCGGCGCAAAAGGCGAAAATGCCCTACCTGCCGGCCTGTCAAATCCGGCTCTGCCATATCCGGAGCAGAGAAATTAGGCTCCGCCATAGGGCGAACTCAGGCTTCCGGGGTTTCGGATGGGCTTATCAATTGGCGAAATACGACCTATTGCCTGCCCATGAGGTCAACTTAGGATTCCGGGGTTTTCGTCGGAGTGCCAGACTCTTGGGGCAGGAGTTGGTAGATGGCCTCTCGAAGTTGCCGAACCGTGATCGGCATTTGTAAGACCAGCCGATGAGCCCCCGTGTTGGCTTCCGCTTTCCAGGCTTGTTGGGCAGAATCCAACAGGAGAATGGCCGGGACATGCTGAATTTTCGTCTCTTCCCCAAACTGGTTAAATACCTCCAACGCAGGCCGACCGATCTGTTGGGCATTCAGAATCAGGCATTCCGCGGTACTAGGTTCATCCCGAAAACGCTCCAAGGCCCGTTGGGGATCACTGGTCAGCAGGACTCGGAAACCGGCTTTTTTGAGCTGTTCCCGGAATAGGTCCTGCAGACGGCTATTGGATTCCACCACCATGATCGTATGTTTCGGCGTCGGCAGACTCTCCGCTTTGCCTGAGCCGGAAGCCCCAGGGCCTTTTTCCGCTTCTTCCCGAAGCCGTTTGGCTGCTATCTTCAAATCCACCAGCATGGCCGCCGGCGTCTGATACCGCCGATTCACATCCAGTGACATCGCTTTATTGACCACCAGAGCGACACAGCTTGGGACCTCCGGGAAGACTTTCTGGATCGGCTGGACATCCAAAAACCGTTGCTTGGACAGACGTTGAATGCGGTCTTTGGTCTCCCACAACGGCGGTCGGCCCGTAAGCATATGGTAATAAATACAGCCGGCAAAATAGATATCACTTCGGGTATCGTCTTTGCGAACCCCGGTGGCCCGTTCCAGCCCTGCATAGTCGATGGTCCGGGGATTGGCAAATTCGGTTAACAGATCATCATCGACGTTTTCATCGACCGCCGCCAGACCAAAATCCACCAGCTTCGCCCGCCCCTCCGAGGAGACCAACACGTTGGTCATCTTCAAATCCCGATGGGTCAGGCCATGCTCAAATGCATATTGCAGGCCGCTGGCAATATCGCACATTAGCCGAGTGGCTTCCTCCGGCGAAAGCCGACCCCGTACCTTCACAAAGTCCCGCAAATTCTGCCCCTCCACAAACTCCATGACCAGATAGTGCGTATGGCCTTCGGAAACCACTTCATAAATCGGCACGATGTTCGGATGCCGCAGGGTCAGCCCCACCCGTCCTTCCCGCAAAAAGGCTTCGTATTGCTCCGGATTATCGCTATACCGACGCCGAAGCACCTTCAGGGCGACCACCTGGCCCGTTTCCCGATGCACCGCCCGAAACACCCGGGCAAAGGTGCCCGCACCCACCAAGTACAGAACCTTATAATCCCCATAAAAAAACCCGCTCTTGTCCCCTTTGAGGATCTTATCCACCTGGTAGTTGGTCAACATCTCCCGGCCCACCAGGTATTGGACAAACTCCTCCAAAGGCACATTTCGGGTCCCAAACGCCGCCCATGCCTCTCTCAGTTGCCGGTCGGTTATCAACCCGAGGTCAAACGCCCGTTGGGCAAATTGTTCCGCTGTCATTTGCCCCATCGTTCCGTCTGCTTCCTCCCAATGAATCTAAACCATGCCCTTTGGTTGGACCGAAGCCAGCCGGCAGCCCCCTCCAACTGGGAAGGGCTAAACATCGAGGGGAACTCCACAGATGGGGGGTAATGGGTCCCAGTGGCTCCGGTCTGGAATAAACCCCAAGCAATGAACCATGCATATGGAAACACCTGGCCCAGTGAGCCTTCTTTTTATGCTAAACCACCCAGGGTGTTTCTGCAATGGTTTGGAAGGTCTCTTGGGGTCCCCTCTACGGAAGGGGTGAATGCACCCCGCCTTTCTTAGACGAGAATTTTGGACGAATAAAACAGATAAAACAGATACAGTTGAAAATTACTTCGGGGCCTTTTGCCTCGTTTATCAGGACAGCCTATTTTTCCCTCACACTTTAGCCGAATGAAGTGGAACGAAGTACCATTCCTGCGCAACCAGAAATCCAGGCAATCAATAAGGACTTGTTCTACTTTCGTAACATTTTAGCCGAATGGCATGCTCGGCTCTGTCACTGCCGCGAAGTCGGCACTCCAGGAAGGAGGCATTGTTTCCTCGATTCCCACTGGCGCGGGAACAAGCCTGGACTGCTGCTTGCGCAGGAATACAGCCTGGATTTAGCGCCCGGGGAAGAGGCAAATTGGTTCATTTGGCTAGTTTGACTGTATCCACCCGGCCAGGCCCCTCCAAAACTTATAGAGAGAGTAAAAATCGGCAAGACCCCCCCAGATTGGGGTAATTACTTCCGGTGGATATAGTCCACCTAGTGTTACTCTAAAATTTTTTTCCGCCCCCACAGAATGGAGCGCTAGCGCACTCCGGGGGAAAACCGTTTTCATAGTATAAAAAAACACTCCGGCACTTTCGGGCCGAAGTGCCGGAGTGTTCCCAGCCAGCGGTAAAGAGTCTGCTTTAGGACCGAGGCCGTGCGGATATTCTCCATTCTCGCCTGGTACGGTGGTTTTTGAGGCTACGGTGATTTTCGAGGAGAAGTATTTCTTGGCTTTTATCTGGTCCCGCCGTTGGTGCGGTGCTTTTCTAATGCTTCTCCTCCAAAGTGGGACTTTTTGGTTCCTGGGGCACCAGAAACGGAAGAGCTACAGATCCAACGGAGGATTATCATCTCCCCCCGAATGGTTATTTTGCTCTTCTAATTGCTGGCGATAGGCATCTCTTTCTCTGCGGGTGGCTTCTAGGTCGAAGATCAGGTATTTCATGTCCAACCGGAGTTGGGCCAGGGCATCTTGAACCATATTGAGGATTCGGCGGCGTCGCCGAGTGCTTTCCATGACTCGGAGCATCAGCGGGCTTATCTGGGCACGGTAGCCAGGGGGCAACTGGTCAATGGCATTGGCCAGTTCCAGGATTTCTGCCGGCAAAGGTTCGGTCTCAGAATGGGGGGATCGGATCGGTTCACTCATGGGGGCTACCTCCAAAGGTGCTTGCTTGGAAGTATCTGGTGGGAGCAGTCGGTGTGCCGATGGAGGCAGCCACCCGAAAATTTCCATAACTTCTTTTCAAATAAAGAGTTATAATTTCACCCTTCGTTCGACCCTTCGCCTCCTGTTGCCAAAAACCCACAGTTGATCTAGCCAAAAATCACAACTGCTGATACAACCTCAGGTTACGATGGGTCTGCGGGAGGACACCCGTTGTGCTGTTTTTGCCACATCATCCGAGGGTAGATGCTGGTTGGAAATGCTCCTCCCAGGGAGCCTCCGACACCATGCCGCTCGGTTGGTCAGAAGGTTTCCAAGGACTCTGCCGGTGGGGGCGCCGGCGGCCATTCTTTTGGCCTCCGGGATCGCCCCCCCGGTGGATGGTTTGCCTTATGGGGGGGTTGATGTGGCTAATTTTGGGTAGCCCCGGTTGGCCGGCCGAGGGACGATCGGCCTTTTACGAAGGTTTTGAAGGTCCGGAGGTCTCCTGGCAACAGGCGGGGTCAGACACCCCCCATCGGGTGGAGTTCCACGGCCGAATTCAAGGCGAAGCCCATGTGGGCCAGGGCTGTGAACGGCTTCGCCTGGTAGCAGGGCATGGCAGTTATGTGTATCTGGCCCACCCGATCGGCCGAGCTCCGGTCATCGACGAACTCCTGGTCAGTGTATGGGTCAAATCGGACCGAGCTGGTCTCCAGGTTTTGGCCCAGGTCGTGTTACCTCGCAGTATGAACCCCCAAACCGGGGGGCCACTTACTGCTCTTATTCACGGAACTACCTACACCCATGTAGGCCGATGGGAACAACTCCGCCTTCAGAATGTCCCCCAACAACTTGCCCGCCAAGTCCGTGTGCTTCGCGCCCAATATGGTCCCCAAGTGGACGAACGAGAAGCCTATGTTTCCCATGTGTTGCTAAATATTTATGGTGGTCCAGGGGTAACCAATGTGTGGATCGACGACCTGGATGTTGCCGGGCTCGTTAATCCCCAGGCTCCCCCTACTCCCTTCGTGGCGTTTCCTCCCTCCGGGGGACCCCCTGCTCCTGCTTTTTCCGGTCCAGCAAGACCCTCCGAAGGCGTTTTCTCTCGGAGTTCGGGTCCGTGGTTTGGCGTCTCTCCGAGTCTGCCTTCCGAAGGCCCCGCCGGTTCCTCGGCACCTGGCAGCTCGGAAGTTCCGGGGATCCGTTTGGATGGTCCTATCTTGCGAGTGGGCCATCAGGAGTTTTTCCCCCGGATCATTTCCTACCGGGGAGAACCTTTAGCCGGGCTCCAGCAACTGGGGTTTAACGTCATTTGGTTTTCCACGGTCCCCGGGCAGGAATTATTGGCCGAGGCAGAGCGACTGCATCTGTGGTTTATCTGTCCACCACCTATCTTGCCCGAAGCCACCCGGAGACAAGAAGCAGCGGCCGCACCGGGAATCCGGGAACGCATTCCACCCCAGTTCGACCGGGTGTTGGCCTGGGATGTTACCTTGGAACCGGCCGAGGCTCGGTTGGCAGAGATCGGCCAATGGGCCGACAGGGTCCGAAGAGCGGAGACCCGCTTCGCACGGCCTTTGGTCGTTCGGGCCACCCAGAATCTTCAGCCCCTTAGCCGACTAGTAGATATCGTTTGGCTCATTCGTCCGCCCCTGGGTACCGGTCTGGAACTGGCCGACTATATTGGCTGGCTTCGGCAACGGGAACTGTTGGTGCGGCCGGGCACCCCCCTGTGGGTTTCCATTCCCACCCAACTGCCGCCGCCCATCCGGGCTCAATGGCTGGTAGTGGCTTCCGGAGGAGAAAAGCAGGGGCAGATGCCAGGACAAATCCGAGAGAATCTTTCGCCCTCGGAAGGCTGGAAGGGACCAGGGGCGATCTCCGCTCATGCCCGCCAACAAATCCCGGAACATGTTGCGCCGGCTGAAGGCGAAGGATCTCCTTTGTCCCACTGGCAGCCAAGTTCGGGAGGGCAGATGCCGGAGAATTTTTCGGCGGAGCAAGTTCGGCTTGCCCTGTATGCGGCATTGGCCGGGGGGGCACGCGGGATTGCCTATGAATCGGATCGTCCTCTGACTGGCCCAGACGCGGAAAGTCAAACTCGGGCCGCCCTCTTAGAATTGCTGAACCGGGAAACCCAGATATTAGAGCCTTGGTTGGCTGCCGGGGTGGAGTTAGGCCCCCTCCAAACCAGCCACAACGAAGTCCAAGGGGCGCTCCGCCGGACGGAGCGCGCCCGGTTAGCCCTTCTGGTTTGGACCGGCCCAGCAGCCCAGTATCTGGTAGGTCAGGCTGCCAGCCAGCAACTGAGTTTCCTTTTGCCCGGGCTTCCGGAGGCCCATGAAGCCTATCAGATTGCGGCAGGCCGATTACAGCCTTTGCGCCGGGATCGGACCACGGGCGGCACTCGGATTCAACTGGAGGAATTCGACCAAACGGCTGCAGTGCTTTTCTGCCAAGACCCGTTGCCTGTGAGTGCCACCACCCAACGGGTCCAAGCCCACCAGCGCCGGATAGCGGAATTGCACTATCAATTGGCCTCGGAAAAACTCCGGCAAGGGCAAGAGCTTTTGAGCCGACTGCCACCTCAGGGACTTCCCCCGGAACTCAATTCGGCGGAAACTGGTTTGGTACATCCGGCCAGGCCTACCAGCGGAAACCAGGCCTGGCCAGGCCCGCAAGCAAATCCGGCGGGGACGGCCTTGGGGAGGTCCCTGGATCAGGCGGCCCACCAGCAGTTGGCCCTTTGTGCTCAGCGCCTCCAGAATCGGGAATATCCGGCTGCCATAGTGGCTGCCCAGCGGGCGGATCGGGCAGTTCGGCTTCTCGAATGCAAGGTTTGGGAATCCGTTGTGGGGGGCAGCGAGGCGGTAGCCAGGTGGCCTTTGGCTGGATGCTTTCGGATGTTGCCCGAACATTGGGAAATGGTGCGGCGAGTCCGATATTCTGCACCGGGGCCAAACCTCCTGCCAGGTGGGGATTTTGAAGATGTCCAGGCCATGTTGGGTTCTGGCTGGCAACGGGGGCAAACCAGCTCGGAAATCGTTTCCGGTTTTGTCGAGTTAGCCCGACAGGCGGCCCAGTCGGGAGAGTATGGACTTCGATTTTCGGCTGTGCCCAGGGACAGCCAATCGCCCCCCGAAGCCTTGGATGCCCCACCGATCTGGGTTATAAGCCCCCCCATTTCGGTGCAGCCTGGGCAATGCCTCCGGATTCAAGGATGGATTCAAATACCCCGCCCCCTTCAAGGAACTCTGGATGGGTTTGTGATTTTGGACTCCATCGGGGGGGAAAGTCTGGCATGGCGGGTTCGGAAAACAACCGGTTGGCAGCAGTTTGAAATGTATCGAATGGTTCCTCAGGGGGGCACAGTTCGGCTTAGTTTTGTGTTAACCGGGCTGGGGGAAGTTTGGCTAGATGAGGTGAAGGTGCAACCGATGGAATTGGTCGGAGTAGGTCAGGCAAAATAGATGGAAAAACAAAAATCGGTTGTCTGGATAAATTGGAGAAAATAAGAAATCCTTGCCGATAAAGAAAAACGGTTCGGCAAGGAGCTACCGGATGCGTCTGCCCGCCTCAAGACCCCATTATATTCTCTATTCCTCCTCCGATCCCCTGGAAAAAACCTGGCGGTTTTCCATCTGCTCCCCTCACGGAACTCCCATTCTGGAAGTCTCCGATTGGGAACCCGACGCTCAAGGGGACCGGTTAGCTCTGTTGCCGGTCGTCCTGGGCCTGGAAGCCCTGGAACAGCCCTCCTATATCACTCTTTGTACTTCCAGCCGATACGTCCAGGAAGGCATTCGGTTCGGACTGCCCGAATGGCAGGCCAACGGCTGGCAATGGGAGTGCTTCGGGCAAATGGTCCCGGTTAAAAACCGAGATCTTTGGCAACGGGTCGAACGAGCCATGCGATTCCATCAGGTGGAATGCCGATCGTGGCGGTTTGATCCTCCGCATAAAACCTTATTTACTAAAAAAACCGTTCCCCCCGAAAGGCCGGTTGGGGCTGTTTCCGGGGAACGGTCCCCTGAGCCGCCCGCCGATAGCAGCCGGCTTCCCCCATCGCAGCCCAATTTTGCTGACTCTTCCTCCAGGTTGGAAAAGGGATGTGTCTCCGGTTCCGGCCATGTACTTCTTTCCGATTCTGGAGGGGGCCTTTCCAGGAGGAATTCGCAGAAAAGGGAAAACAGTACCCACCGGGCCGAACCGTTGGGAAAAAATACCCTCCCATCGGAGGGCAATTCCCCATCAGCGGTGGGGCCGGTTCCTGTTTCCACCGTTCCGGCAGGAATCACCTTGGAAGCAGAACTCAGCCCCCAGCTTCCCATTGGGCTACGCCGGAAAAAATCCCTGGTTCCTCTCCAACCAGGCAGTTACTTCTTTCTGGTTCGAGTTCCTTCGGAAGAGGATTCCGAGGAGCCGATAGGGGAGCCTCTGCGGAGGAGAAGTACGAGGACGGTTTACTCGTTTGCCAAACGGTTCGGGAGTTTAGTCCACCGAGCAATCTGCAAAGTTCGGCCTTTTTTAGGAAAAATTTTCCCAAAGCAGAGGATAAGTTCGGCAGAATATCCGCCCGGCAGGATTTAGGCTTTTGGATCGCTTGGCCCGGAAACTCCCCCAACTGGGGAAGAGGGCCTCCAGACGTAGAAGAGGCTGGGCCCCCCTGCCCACCCTCTACCCGGCCAAACTCCCGGAGAAATGGATATTCCAAGATGTGTAACATTTTAGCCGAATGAAGCAACCCCCGTCCGGCGGGATAAAGCCAGTGAGTCCCTGCCAGAAAAGCGGCAGTCCAGGCAGTAGGAGGCCATGTTTCCTGGAGTCCCGCTTACGCGGGAACTAGCCTGGACTCCTCCTTCCGCGGAATGCCCCATCCTTGCCCTTCGTTCGCCTAATTCGGACTGTATCCGCCCGGCCAGGGCCATCAACTTGTAGGGGGTAAAAATTGGCCCGAACCCCACAGATGTGGTAATTACTCCGGTGGATCCCAGTCAAACTAAATAGTTACAAGAGGTTTCCGGCCGGTGAAAAATGGGTAAACCGAACCGGTGGAAAGGAGTTTTCTAGATAGAATAAATAAGATAGGCAAAAAGGGCAACCTGGGAAAGCTCGGAGAAAAATTAGCGCATTGACATAGGTCAATCATAGGGTACTGTTCTAAAAAAGGGTTTCTGGGTAAATTGTGTCATGTAGAGAAATGGCGCAAGGAGGCATTTTCGTGCGCAGCACAGCAGCTTTGGATCAGATATCTCTGCTGGTAGAACAACGACACGAAAATCCTTTTGCAATTTTGGGGCCTCATGAGGTAGAAGCCGAGGGCCAGAAAATGTGGGCCATCCGAGCTTATCTGCCTCATTGTACCCAGGCCTGGGTAGTCGATGGCCCCCATGGGCAGGAGATTTTCCGGCCGATGCGCCGGATTCATCCTGCCGGGGTGTTTGAAGCCCTTTGCCCTCCCAACGGCAATGGGCGACCGCACTACCAATTATGTGTGGCCGATGCCAGGGGGAACAGAACCACCATGCAGGACCCCTACCGTTTCCCACCGCTACTGACAGACTACGATCTGTATCTGCTGAACGAGGGGAAACACTATCGGGCCTACGAAAAGCTCGGCGCCCAGTTGAGGACCATTGACGGCGTGGATGGGGTCAATTTTGCGGTCTGGGCCCCCAATGCGACCAGTGTGAGCGTCATCGGGGACTTTAACGCCTGGGATGGGCGTCGGCATCCGATGCGCAAACACATTCCGGCCGGGTTCTGGGAGCTGTTTATCCCCGGTTTGGGGGAGGGGACGCTTTATAAGTATCAGATTCGGTATCACGATCGGGTTTGGGACAAGGCCGATCCGTTTGGATTTGCCGCGGAGGTGCCGCCTCGGACTGCCTCGAAGGTGGTGGATTTAAACCGGTACCGGTGGCACGATGCGGAGTGGCTGGCCCGGCGGGCGCAGACCGACTGGTTTCGAAAGCCGATCTTGATTTACGAGGTGCATTTGGGCAGTTGGCGTCGGCCCGGCGATGATCCCCGGCGGTGGATGACCTATCGGGAGCTGGCCCATCAGTTGGTCGAATACGTCAAAGAGATGGGCTATACGCATATTGAGCTGCTCCCAATAAGTGAACATCCGCTTACTGCCAGTTGGGGCTACCAAACCACCGGCTATTATGCTGTCACCAGCCGATACGGAACCCCGCACGATTTCATGTATTTCGTGGACCTTTGCCATCAAAACGGCATCGGCGTGATCATCGACTGGGTGCCGGCGCATTTCCCGAAGGATGGTCATGGCCTGGCCCGGTTTGACGGTACCGCCCTGTATGAACACGAAGACCCCCGCAAAGGCGAACACAAGGACTGGGGCACTTTAATCTTTAACTACGGCCGATATGAAGTCCGGAATTTCCTGGTCGCCAACGCCCTGTTCTGGTTCGACAAATATCATGTCGATGGCATCCGGGTGGATGCGGTGGCCTCGATGCTCTATTTGGATTACAGCCGACGGGATGGCGAATGGATTCCCAACCAGTACGGTGGCCGAGAAAACCTGGAGGCCATCGCCTTCCTCCGCGAGATGAACGAGCAAGTGCATCTGCAATTTCCCGGCGTGCTGACCATTGCCGAGGAATCCACCGCGTGGCCCAATGTGTCCCGGCCCACCTATGTCGGCGGCCTGGGATTTAGCATGAAGTGGAACATGGGCTGGATGAACGATACGCTCCGCTACATGCGGCATGACCCGATCCATCGGAAATATCATCATGATGAACTAACATTCAGCCTTATCTACGCCTTCCACGAAAACTTCATCCTCCCGCTTTCCCACGACGAGGTGGTCCATGGCAAGGGGTCGCTTTTGGGCAAGATGCCCGGCGACTTGTGGCAAAAGTTCGCCAACCTCCGGTTACTGCTCAGCTACATGTGGACCCACCCGGGCAAGAAACTTCTGTTCATGGGTGGCGATTTCGGCCAGTGGAACGAATGGGATTTCGACTCCAGCCTCCAGTGGGATCTTTTGCAATGGGACACCCACCGAGGGGTGCAGAAGATGGTGGCGGATTTGAATCGTCTGGTGGCCCGGGAACCCGCCTTGCATGAGGTGGATTTCGACGGCCGAGGCTTCGAATGGATCGATTGCCACAACTACGAAGACAGCACCCTAAGTTATATCCGGCGGGCCTTGGACCCCAACGACTATCTGGTGATTGCCTGCAATTTTACGCCGGTGCCGCGGTTTCGGCATCGGCTGGGGGTGCCGGAGGTCTGCTGGTATGAAGAAATTTTCAACTCCGATTCGATGTATTACGGCGGCAGCAACCTGGGCAACGGCCCGGGTGTGCAGGCCGAGCCGATCCCCAACCACGGTCGGCCCGCCTCCATCCAGCTCATCCTGCCGCCCCTGGCCACCATCATCCTCAAACCCCGCCGGGGATGAGGGCAGCGTGTTGCCCCACCTCCGTGGGATTCCGATCCCCATAGGAAATCTTTGTGCAGTGCGGTTATGATTCCCCTCTATGGTGGGAAACTTCTCCTCCCGCTCTGCGAGGCTGTCCTAAAAATCCGTTTTAGAGCCTATCCCAAAAGCCGGTCCCCTTGTCCAATCCCCCAAGGGGGGTAGGTTTCATGGGCCAGATAAATCCAACCCAGCTTGCATCCGCCTGATGTTGGGATAGGCTCTTAGGTTGACGGTATTCCTCCGGAACGATGATCCCAATCTGTGGTGTTCGATCCGATTCTTAGCCCCTACAACTGGTAGGGGCCGGAGGGGGAGATACAGTCAAATTAGGTTCCACAGCGCCGAACCGGTCGTTTTTGGGGCCATGTTCGCCAGTGTCAGAGGCTGTGCCGAAATTCCGTTTTAGCCGGGAGAAAAGGTCCTCCTTCTACCTGCAACCTTCCCGCACAAAAACGGGACTTTGGGTAACCGGGGATGGAGGGGAAAGATCGGCTGATGGCCTCCGGGAGACAATTTCGGGACAGCCTCTTAGTTTGACTGTATCTATCCGCCCGGCCCCCTACCAGATGTAGGGGCTCACAATGGAATCGAACACAACAGATTGTGCTCGTCATTCCCGGGGGATACAGTCAAGTTAGGCAATCCCATTTCCAGTTTGAGATGTTACGAACTTAGAAGTTTTTTTGGGAGAGCGCGGAGAGGAGATAGGCACAGACACTTACCGTTGGGGTTATTTTAGCGGTCTTCGGTTACCGCCATGCCAGCTTGTATCTGGGCCAGATCCACCAGCCATGCCTCGGTCAGCAAAGCCAGGTTGGCGTTTCGGTCGATGTCGGCGCTTGCCTCCAGCGAACGGTCCAAACAATCGGCGGCCATGTCTAGGCTTCCGCTCCAGGCGGCAACGGCCTGGAGTTCTGCCGGATCGAAAAACCTCTGGGCTTCGGAGGCCTGAGAAACTCCTGCTTTGAAGCGGGGTGGTTTGGGGGGCTCGGCCTTGGGCGCCTTCCGCTCGGGTTCGGCATGGGAATCCTGAAAGGACCCGGCATGGGAAAACCGGGCGGTCCCAGCAGAGGCATATCGGTCTCCGGCGGCATGGTAATAAAGCACCTGTCGGTAGTACTCGGCGGCCATGCTGACGATGACACGCAGACGCTGCCGACGGGCAGCCGCTTCCGCTCCGGCCGATTCCACCTGACCGGCGACCTGTTCGGCCACCTGCAACGGATCCATGCGGGGCTGGCTCAATGCGGTCCACAGGGTTTTCCGGAAGGCCCACAGTTGGGCGTCGGCCAATTGCCGAGCCTGCTCCAGACTCCCCTCCGAAAGCAGGGCCAATTGCCGGGCCTGCCCCGGCTCCGAAACCACCCCCTCCTGAAGCAATATCTGTTCCACCATTTCTGGGGTCAACGGCTGAAACCGGACCAACTGGCACCGGGAGCGAATGGTCGGCAATTGACGGGCCGGGCTGGTGCCGATCAAAACAATCACCGTCTGCGGCGGCGGCTCCTCCAGCGTCTTCAGCAGACAATTGGCACTCTCGGCATGAAGATAGTCGGCATCGTCGATGAGAGCGATCTTTCGGCCGCCCAGGAAAGGTTTCAAACTCAGCTCGTAGAGCAGACCTTCCCGCATCCGGCGATCCCGCTCGCCCACAAAAAGCTCCAATGGAATAAACGATTTGTCGGGCGGTTTACGCACCAGATGGAGATCGGGATGGTTGCCGGCCAGGACCAACTGGCACCCGGTGCAGGTGTTGCACGGGTCCAGGGCGGCCTCCGGTCGAGTTTGACACAAAAGGGCCTGGGCCAATTTATAGGCGAAGGTGGCCTTGCCCACCCCCGGCGGCCCGACAAACAGAAAACTGCCACTCAGTCGGCCCTGGGCGGCCGCATGGCGAAACCGCTCTACAATCCGATCGTGTCCTAAAATGCCCTGCCACATCGAAAATCGGAACACCTCCCGAAAGTGGACGCTGCTGGCCCCACAGCCCCCTGCATGGAAAACAAATCCAGGTTGACTGTGGCCACCGGAAAGAATTCCCAAATCGGTGGGATTCGAGCCGATTTTTACCCCCTCCAAGTGGTAGGGGGCTGGCCGGAGGGATACCGGCAAATCAGCAAAGCCGGTTGGCCGCGGCCAAGCGGGCAGCCGGTACCGTCCAGAACCCTCAAACTACGAAGGCCCATCCACCAAGCCCCGTTGGCGGAGGAGGTGTTGGATTTGCCGGTGCACTTGGTCCACGGACCCTGTAGCATCCAGGACAACAATTTGGTGTGGTTGCCGATAGGCTTCGGTCAAAAATCCCTGACGAACCCGGACATGAAAATCCCGGTCCCGAGCTTCGATGCGATCGGGTTTGTCGCCCAGCCGACTCATCGCAACCTCCACCGGAACATCCAAAACAATAGTCAGATCGGGCATCAGTCCGCCGGTAGCCACTCGCCCGATCTGCCAAAGGGTTTCCACATCCAGACCGGCCCCATAACCCTGATAGACCACATTGGCCAACAGATACCGGTCGGCAAGGACCGTCTGTCCGGCCACCAAAGCGGGGCGGATCACCTCTTCGACCATCTGGGCACGGGCCGCCATGTATAAAAGCATCTCTGCCTTCGGTGTCATCTGCAGATCATGCCGATCCAGCAGTAACGACCGAATGGCCTCGCCCAGCCGGGTCGATCCGGGGTCCCGGCAAGTAATGACCGAATATCCTAACCGGCAGAGCCAGTCGGCCAGCAAAGCCACCTGGGTGCTTTTGCCCACACCGTCTCCGCCATCCAGCGAAATAAACATGGTTGCTCCCCGAAGAGGCCTCCGAACCTCATCTCGACTTTTGCCATTTTGGGTAGACCCGCCAACTAGGGAATACCCTAACTCTTTGTAAAGCTCGGCTTTATGAAAACGGCTCCCCCCACCAAGGGACTGGTTGTAAGTTTTCGATAAACCAAACAGGTATGAAAACTGGCAAACGTCGAGCTCCGAGACTGTCTCGAAATAGGTAGCCGACTACGGCTCCCTTTCTTTTTTCAGCCGGTCTGCTTTATCAAAGTGCTGTTTTATGAGTTTGGCTGGATCCACCCAGCCAGGCTCCGCCAACTTGTTGGGGGGTAACATCGGCTCGAACCCGATCCATTTGGGGTAATTACTCCCGGCGAATACAAGCAAATGAGGGGGTTTAGCCCCTGGGGACCCCCGGGGGTGGCAGATCCGGCGAAAAACGCATTTTCGGGCCAGCCTCTCATCTAGACCATTTCCATTGTAACGGTCGTTGTGCTAAAACGAAGGTGGCCCTCCGACAGGACGGCGTCGAATACCCCTTCCCCCAGACTTGCTTAGCACACAGCCAGCCCCAGGAGCATCTGCTTGCCGGACATAGGCGCCGATGCCCCCTTACCACCCACTTGCTTGGCAGGAGCAGGCTGATGAGATATTATAAAGAGTTGTCTTGGCAGAAGCCGGATTCCAATCAGGCTTGCCGATTGCATGGTTGGCCCCCCTCCGGAGCCCACACCAGGAGCTGCTTCCGAGGGGTGGGAAGCCCGTCCTTGCTGGAATCTGTTCCGGCAGAGTTAAACCGTCTGCTGAATGAGAAAGGTGGGTGCCTCCTAGAGCCAGACCGGAATCCATTGGTGGGGAGCGTGTGGATGCGGGATTTAACGGAACACTTTGAACGGCGAAATGCCCTGGAAACCATCCTCCGGTATATCCCTGGGTTTCATGGATATTTGGAAAAAGAATATCGGCGGGATGCCGACGCTTTGCAACGGCAGTGGCTGGCCGACCAACTCCAACAGGCCAAACGCCCCTTGGACGACCTGGGCCGAACATGGCTAGAGCGGGGCCAGTTAGATCAGCTCGGCCAGATCGACCTGCTCCGAAGTCGATTGGATCAACTCATCGGCCGAATCCGAGGGGCCATGCGCGGCTATAGCGGTTTTTTCGATCTGGTTCGGATCGATCAGAACGTGCTGGACCGGGTGTATGCGCATGACGCCAGCCTGGTCCAGCAGGTGGCCGAGTTCCGGGAACAGATAGAAAAATTGCCCCGGCAACCGGAACAAGCCGCCGGCCACTTGCCCAGCATCCTGGAGCAATTGGACCGCCTGGCCCAACTCTGGTCGCTGCGGGAAGAAATCCTCCGTGGTCTGGTCTAAGAGGCTGTCCAAAAATCCGTTTTACCCTATCCGAACGGTTCCAGGCTGGCGCCTGTGGATATCGGAAAATTTCTGGTTTTGTAGGGTTTTAGCACCTGGATGGCCAGCCTCGGTTGGTGGCAAACATCCAGATTTGGCAATGTCGGGACAGCCTCTAAGAGGCTGTCTCGACATTCCGTTTTTACCCGGCACGCCGTAGGTTGGCCGGGACGAAATCATATCGGCAAGGTGTCTCGACATTCCGTTTTTACCCGGCACGGCCGACCAACCGGCAGCCCCAGACGGCCCAGACTCTAATAAAACGGGCATTCTGGAAGGTCAGAAGGGTTTGAAAAACCCTCTGGGCCCCCGGGTGGTCATTTCGGGACAGCCTCTAAGCCTATCGGGCGGCCCATCGGGGTCAACCGGCAAAAACGGCGCGTCTCCGATTCGGAGCGTTTCCACCCCAAGGGGAGATGGCGGTTTGTTTGCCGGTTTTCCGAGGTAGCAACCGGTGCGGGTCCCGATTCGGAGTGTTTCCGAGACACAAGACTGCGGATCGCCCGGCCAGATTCCACGTCGTAGAGGCTGTCTCGAAATTGTCCCATCAGGGTGTTGGCCTACCAACCGAGGCTACCCATCCAGTTCCTAACACCCTACCAAAACAGGGGGTTTCGGAGATCATCTGGCTGCGGGCTGGAACCGCTCGGATAGGGCACACCGGATTTTCGGGACAGCCTCTTAGCCCTCATTTCTCCGACTCGGCCCATTTCCTCCGACCGGGGCAAACCCCCTCGTCGCCAGCTCGGCCCGCCGAGGCACACCCAAAAAGTCTACCCAAAGGTTTCCTCCTCGCCGAGCAGTACCTCGCCGCTGTGTAAAAACCTATGGGTATGCGTGTTCAAATTTACAGCGACCAACCAGGCCGATATTCTCGGCGGATGTATTTGTCGGCCTCTGGGCAATTGGTGGCTTTCAAGTTGACCGGGTCCCACTCCAACTTTTTGTTCACTCGAAATGCCACGGTACCCAGGAGGTTATGTTCGATCAGGGCGCCGGCATAATCGAAGTTGCACAGGGTAGGCGACCCGGTCTTGCAGCCCAGAAGCCATTCCTGATAATGGCCAGGCGACGGCGGAATCCAAGGCTTGGGCGGTTGGAAGTTTTTGAACTTTTCTTCCGGCAGGAGGATACGTCTTCCATAGTCGGCCAGAAGCATGCCGCCATCGCCGATAAACAGCACGCCAATGCCCCATTTTTGCAGGTCATGGCCGGGCGGGCTAGGCGGCCGCTGGATACCATCGTACCAAAACACCTTCACCGGCGGCATATCCCCTCGGGCCGGATGCTCCCACCGAACTTTCAGCCAGTGGGGATACGTCTCCGGTTTGCGTACATCCCCCTCCGCCTCCACGGTAAGCGGATGCCGCAGTTTCAAGGCCCAGAAGGGCAAATCGATCAAGTGGCTGCCCATGTCGCCCAGGCAACCGTTGCCGAAATCCCACCATTGCTCCCAGGCGGTGCAGCCGCCCATGTAAATGGGATGGAACGGCCGATACGGCGCCGGCCCCAACCAAAGGTCCCAATTCAGGTAGTCCGGCACCGGGGGTTGTTCGGTGGGGCGGTCCCAGGCTGGCCCCACCCGATTGCACCACACATGCACCTCCCGAACCGGGCCAATCGCTCCGGATTGAATCAGCTCCACCACCCGACGGTAGTTGTCGCCTGCATGAATCTGCGTGCCCTGCTGGGTGGCCACCTTCGCTTTTTTCGACCACTCGCCCATCTGCCGGGCTTCATACACGGAATGGGCCAATGGCTTTTCGCAATAGACATGGAGGCCCCGTTTCATCGCATTCACCCCGATCAGGGCATGGGTATGATCGGTGGTGCTAATGACGACCGCATCCAGGTCTTTTTGCTGGAGCATTTCGCGCCAGTCTTCGTAGGTCTTGGCGTTGGGGTATTTTTCGGCAGCGGCCTTCAGATGCCGACGGTTCACATCGCAAAGGGCCACGATGTTCTCACTGGCTACGCCTTGGGTGTTGGCCGCTCCTCGACCGCCCACACCGGCAATGGCGATATTCAGCTTGTTGCTGGGGGCACTAGCGCCTCGAAGATGCCGGACAAAAAGCACGCCCGCCCCAACCCAAGCCGACGTTTGCAAAAACCGACGACGAGTTCCACCAGTGCGCATGGCAGGCTCCTTTCTGTAAAAATGACTAGCTCTGTAAAAACACTTAGCAATCCTCAACGATCCACCCCAAAAAGCTCCTTTTTCGATAAGGGCAACTTTTTAGCCAAATCAAAGCCCTTGGACAGACCTGCTTCGGAGGTCTGAGACTTGCTTTTTCCCTGGCGGGAGAGGTCGGCCAACCTATCGGTGGGCCGGGTAAGGAGGCCAAAGTGTCATTCCTACGTAAGCAGCAGTCCGCCTCCTAGTTTGACTGTATCCACCGGAAGTAATTACCACAATCTGTGGGGTTCGGGCCCATTTTTACGCCTTGCAAGTTGAGGGGCCTGGCCGGGCAGATACAGTCAAACTAGTGAGCTTCGCAAATCCTCAAGGCACGAAATTCCCTGGTTTTGACTATGTCGGGGTACCTTGGTTTTGCAAAGACCAATCGGGCCACCGAAATCCCCCTCCCCCGGCCCGGCCTTCGGCCAGGCCGGCCTCTCGACGGCCAGGGGGAAAGTCGGGTTTGCTCCATTCGGCTACAGGGTTACGCAAAAAGAACTTTTCCTGGCAGGGGAAAAACCATGGGAGGAAACATTTCTGGCAGGCAACCTAGTTCCTTTTACTATAAAGGCAACCGAAGAGGTCCACAAGCAGAAGGCGTCAGAAAAAGCAATTTTGGAGTCTGTTTGGCTCCCACTTCGGGCCACCCTTGCTCGGCTCATTGCCCCGGATTGGACGATCCGGGATTTTAAGCCAAAATAGAAAAGAAGAGCGGAACAGGCAGGTGCGATTATGACATTCCAATTTCTTTGCCCGCAGGGGCATCTATTACAAGGCGAAGAGTGGCAGGCAGGGCAACAATCGATCTGTCCGATCTGCCAGAGCGTGTTTTTGGTCCCGTCGGCTGTGCCCCCAGGAGGCCCGGCAGGGGGCCTGATGGGTCCGGGGGTGGGCGGTGGAGCGCCACCAACAGGGGGAATCGCCTACCCTCCGACATGGGGGGCACCTGCCCCTCCAACTCAAACCTACGGCCCAGGCGAAGGTGCTGTGGTCCTTTCGGCTCCTGTGTCAGACCAACCGGCTTTTTCCCCGGCTGGGCCTTTGGAGCAACCGGTAGGTGGGTTTGGTGGAATCGCACCCCCTTCTGGTGGGGAAGGTTGGCAAGAAACAGGCCAACAACCGGGCCCCCCCAATCTTTCCCCTCCATCCCCCGAAGCCCCTCCGGTTAGCCCCCAGCAGCCGCCTGTGCATGTGTTTTGTCCGTCCGGGCATGAACTGGAAACCCCCCGAGATATGCTCGGAGAAGATGCCCTCTGCCCCTTTTGCGGGGTACAATTTCGGCTCCGGTGGGAGCACACCCGGGAATATCGACGAGAAAAGGAGTTGGAACGGGAGCGGCGGCTGGCCCGCCAGAGCAAACTGTGGCTTCAGTGGTCCATTGCTGCCGCCGTGGTGGTGATCGTCGCTTTGATCATCATGATTGCCATTGCCGCCTCCCACTAGGTGCACAACAGCATCCACCGGAAGTAATTACCCCAATTACTCCAATGGGTGGCCTTCCAGCCGATTTTACCCCCTCCAAGTTATCCTGCAAGTTATAAGGCCCCGCAGGCTGGATCCAGTCAAAATTTAGGCAAATGGTAACATTTTAGCCGAACAGAGGGAAGCGATGTGTCACTGCTGTGTAAGCAGCAGTCCAGGCAATAAGGGACTTCTTCTACTCTTACTCTCTGGCCTGCCACTTTCGCGGCGTTGACACCCTGGCTTTAGGCCGCCGGACGGCGGGTTGCTTCATTCAGCTAAAATGTTACGGCCAATGGAAGAGGGTCTTAGGGTAAGACCGTCCCCGGAGCCCAGAGGATACGTTTTCCCGGCCGCATCTCCGATAGGTAGCAGCGTGGGAGAAGCTAAAAATAGGGAGAAAGGGAAGTAGGATGTCGGAGCCTACCGGAACTCACCCAGAAGGTGTATTCTTTTCCCCCAGAGAAGGGGGCGTTCAGAGCCGCTGCTGCCCTCCGAAGAGCCTCAACCCAATTGGTTTTGGGCTCTAATATGTGTTGGGGCAACCTGTGTTTCCACCTGGTTTGTGGGGGCTGTCCATTGGAAGCCGATCGAATATCTCACCAATAGGACTGCCCTCTGGCCGGTGCTCCAGGCGAATTGGCCGAAAGGCCTCCTCTACATGGCCGCCATCATGGGTATCCTGGGGATGCACGAATTGGGGCATTTTTTGGCGACGCGGCGGCACCGGATCCCGGCCAGTTATCCTTATTTTTTGCCGTTGCCTGTCGTGCCGTTTGGCACGCTAGGAGCGGTCATCGGCCTGGCCGACACTCAGGCCAACCGTCGGCAATTGCTGGATTTGGCCGTGGCTGGGCCTCTGGCGGGTTTAATCATAGCGATTCCGGTAGCCTGGATTGGTCTGGAAAGTCTGCCGGGGCCCCCTTCCTCCCCCAGTCGAGGGGTGCTCCTCCAGCCGCCGTTGCTTTTGCAATGGCTCCTTCAGTGGCGGCAACCGGAATGGGCAGCCCAGCCGGGGTTGCCTTTGGACAGCATGAATCCGTGGTTGATGGCGGCCTGGGTGGGGCTGTGGATTACCGGGCTGAATCTTTTACCCATCGGACAATTAGACGGCGGCCATGTAGTCTATGCCCTTCTGGCCCGGCGTGCCCATTGGGTGGCCCGAACTTTGCTTCTGGCAGCCATCGGCTACATCCTGATCGCCGAACGCTATGAGTGGGTGCTGATGGTGGTGCTTTTATGCTTTTTGGGAGTGGATCACCCACCAACCGCCCAAGATGAGTTGCCCCTGGATGGGAAACGGCGGGGAATAGGTTGGATGGTGGCCCTGCTGCCGATTGTGTGCTTTACCCCCCAACCGGTGTGCATTGGCTAATCTGCCCTGGCCCTCTTCTGCCTTTCCCTCGGCTACTCGAAAGGATTGGCAGGGGTAGCCTTTTTCTCGGCGGGTTTTGCGGCAGGCTCTTCTTCAAAAGGATTTGTGCCGGCTTTGGGCTTTTCCATGCCGGGTTCGGCGCCAGGAAGACCAGGCAAGATGGGCAAGGGAACCGGGGTGTCTAATTTCGGTTTAGCTCCCGGGAAAGGACTTACCCCAGCCCCTCCACTCGGAAGGATCTTTTCCAACGTCTGGCCGGCCGGTTTGGTTAGGTCCTCCACCGTCTTTTGGGCTGCCCCTAATAAGCCTCGAAGCAGACCGCCTCGTTTCGCCTGGGCACCGGGCTTTTCCGCCGAAGGGGTCTCCGCCCCTTCCTTAGGCTTTTCTCCAGGCTCTTCTGCTGGCTTCTCGGCAGGCTTTTCTGCGGGGGATTCGGCGGGCATTTCGGGTTTTTCGGCCGGCTCGGTGGCCGGTTTTTCGGCTGGCTTTTCCTCAAACGGGCTGGGCAAGGTGGGCTTTTCCGCCGGCTTCTCCCCTGGCATTTCAAACGGACTAGCTGGCTTCTCGGCAGGCTTTTCTCCGGGGGATTCGGCGGGCATTTCGGGTTTTTCGGCCGGCTCGGT
>Ga0209017_10000288_pt1 | contig 51576 bp, 35 predicted proteins | sample YNPBryunderm2012_FD_185812 | JGI IMG/M metagenome (GOLD analysis project Ga0209017, IMG submission 185812) | Anoxygenic and chlorotrophic microbial mat microbial communities from Yellowstone National Park, USA - YNP Bryant MS undermat 2012... ... | reverse complement strand
GGTTGCCCAGCACCAGAAGCTCCTAAACTCCACAACCCCTTCGTCCTCCGAGCACAAAAGCCGGTGGCTGCCTTTAAAAACCGGTACCTATTTAGCCGAATGGAGCAACCCGCCTCTCCCCTAGCCGTTGAGACGCCGGCGCTGCCTTCGGCACCGCCGCGTGAGAAGGAAAAGACTGGATTCCTGCTTACGCAGGAAGGACAGACACAGTGTGGTCCTCCATTCGGCTAAAATGTTACGAAAACTGACTTCTCCCAGGCCGCTCGGTAGAAAGGATGGCCCGTACCTCCCAGCCGGTTGGGGTGCAAGCTATTTTCTGTTCGCCCGGCAATCCAGAGGGGGGCTGTTGAAAAACGCCTCCTCCCGCTATAATACCACTCAACTCCACCGGGCCGAACTACCTTAGAAAAAAGGCATCCGCCGGGCTGTTCCGGCAGAGAACAGGTAACGGACCTCGTCGGGATCCACTCGGCAAAAGCTAGGTTTGCGATGGTATCGACAGGCATAGAATGGGAGGAGAGTCCACAATGCCGGCGACTATCGGTTTTGGAATCATCGGTTGTGGGATGATTTCGCAGTTTCACGCCCGGGCCATTGCCGACTGCAAAGGCGCCAAGCTGGTCGCCTGTTATGATACGGTGCCGGCGGCGGCGGATAAATTGGCCCAGACCACCGGATGCCGAGCCTATTACGAGCTGGACGCTCTCTTGGCTGATCCGGAGGTGCATGTGGTGACGGTGGCCACCCCCAGCGGGGCCCACATGGAACCTGCCGTCAGCGCTGCTCAGGCCGGCAAACATGTTATCGTCGAAAAGCCCCTGGAAATCACCCTGGCCCGCTGCGACCGCATCATCCAGGCCTGCGAAAAAGCAGGTGTTATTTGCTCCACCATCTTCCCCTCTCGATTCCACGACTCCAGCCGACTGATGAAAAAGGCTATCGAGCAGGGCCGATTCGGCCGGTTGACCCTCGGCGACGCCTATGTGAAGTGGTATCGGACCCAGCAGTACTATGACAGCGGGGCCTGGCGGGGCACCTGGGAACTGGACGGCGGCGGTGCCTTGATGAACCAGGCCATTCATAGTGTTGATTTGCTCACCTGGTTGATGGGCCCCGTCGTGGAAGTCCGGGCCGTCACCGGTCTTTTGGCCCATCAGCGCATCGCCGTCGAAGACACCGCGGTAGCTGCCCTACGGTTTGCCAACGGCGCCCTGGGCACCATCGAAGCCACTACCGCCGCCTATCCAGGGTATCTGAAACGGATCGAAATCCACGGCATCGAAGGCTCGGCCGTCATGGAAGAAGAAGATATCATCCGATGGGATTTTGCCAAAAAGAAACCGCAGGATGCGGCCATTCAGAAAGCCATGGCGGAGCGCAAAAGTGGCGGCGGCGGAGCGGCCGATCCCAAAGCCATCGGGCATCATGGCCATGCCCGCCAGTTCGCCGATGTCCTGCAAGCCATCCGAAAAGGGACCAAACCCCTCATCGACGGCTACGAAGGCCGACGCTCCGTGGAAATCATCCTGGCCATCTACAAATCCGCGGAGACCGGACAGGCCGTTCGGCTTCCGCTGGCCAAAGACCCGGTGCTCAAAGCCCGCAAACACGGCGTCCCGTCGGCCCTTGAAAGCTAAGCCTCCGCCCCTTAGAGGCTGTCCCGAAATTGCTAATCTAGGCCAGCCCAAACCAGTTGCAAACCCTTCCGGTTTATCAAAATGCCCGTTTTATGGGGTTTGGGGCAGTCCGGAGAGTACCGGTGGGTGGTACAGGCGGCTAAAAAAGGAATTTCGGGACAGCCCCCTAAACTCTCCGCCAAGCCGAGGCTCGCCCCAGTCGATTTTTGGTAATAGGGAGCCAAAGGCAAGGGCTAACGGGTTACTGCCTACGTAAGCAAAAGTTCAGGTTACGTTGTGCCTGCGACGGTACCCCGGAGTGGCAAACGGGGCCAATGCACCGGAGGAGTTCCCCTTTTTCTGCACTGCCACCTTCGTGGCAATGCCCCCAGGGGATTATCCGCCAGAACAAATGGGTTGCTAACGGGTTACCGCATACCATAAAATAATGCGGGAAATGGGAGGCAACGTTTTCAGCAGGGCGTTTTTAAGAAAAGGTAGGAAACGGTATGTTCGGAGCGATGCGGGAGCATTTGCAGCAGCAGTTGGCCGAGATTCGCTCGGCCGGGCTTTGGAAGCCGGAACGCATACTCACCAGTCCGCAGCGGGCGCATGTGGCGGTGCTGGATCGGCCAGATGTGCTCAATATGTGTGCCAATAACTACCTGGGCCTGGCCAACCATCCGGAGGTGATCCGGGCGGCCCATGAAGCCCTGGATCGCTGGGGCTACGGACTGGCTTCGGTCCGCTTCATCTGCGGCACCCAGGAGCTGCATAAACAGATGGAGCGGGCCCTGTCCGAGTTCCTCGGCACTGAAGATACCATCCTGTATTCCTCCTGTTTTGATGCGAATACCGGTTTTTTTGAGACGCTTTTCGGTCCGGAAGATGCCATCCTTTCCGACGAACTGAATCATGCCAGCATCATCGACGGCATTCGGTTGTGCAAGGCGCAGCGGTTCCGCTACCGGCACGGCGATATGGCCGATCTGGAGGCCAAATTGCAAGAGGCCCGCAGCGCCCGCTTCCGGGTGATTGCCACGGACGGGGTTTTTTCCATGGACGGTGTGATTGCCAAGTTGCCGGACATCTGCGAACTGGCCGACCGCTACGACGCCCTGGTCATGGTGGATGATTCGCACGGGGTGGGCGTGTTGGGCCGATGGGGAAGAGGCACCCATGAGTACCACGATGTGATGGGCCGAGTCGATGTGATCACCGGCACGCTGGGCAAGGCCCTGGGCGGCGCAAGCGGCGGCTACACGAGCGGCCGAAGCGAAATCATCCAGATGCTCCGCCAACGAAGCCGTCCGTATCTATTTTCCAATACAGTGGCCCCGCCCATTTTGGGCGCCGCCCTGAAAGCGCTGGAAATCCTCAGCCGGTCCACGGAGCTTCGGGACCGCCTGGCGGCCAATACCCGGCTGTTTCGCCAGGGCATGGCCGAACGGGGTTTCCACATCCTGCCGGGGGAACATCCGATCGTGCCGATCATGCTGGGCGATGCGGTGTTGGCCCACCGGATGGCCGACGCCCTCCTGGAGCGGGGTGTCTATGTGATCGGATTTTCCTATCCAGTGGTTCCCCAGGGCAAAGCCCGTATCCGAGTGCAGATTTCCGCCGCCCACACGGAAGACGACCTCTATTTTGCCATGGAAGCCTTCTCGGCGGTCAAAGAAGAATTGGGCATTTGATCACCGGGTGTTTAGGGAAAGCCTTTACGCTTTAGCCAGCTGGGCGGCGTGTTTGTGGACCTTGGCCACCGCGGCGGCGATCCGCTCCATGTGCTCTTTGGTGGTCAAAAGAACCGTATGCATCAGCCAGCAGCCTTCTTCGCAGAGCTTATCGTTTTCGGGGCATTCGTTCCGCTGGGGCCACTGGTCGATGGTCTTTTTGCCATAGACCCGGACATATGGTTCGCTGCGGAGGGCGTCCAGGAGAAAGCCGGCTTTGTTTAAGGGGCCATAGCCGGCGCTAGCGGGGACGCCCTCGGCCCGCAACGCACGGAGGAATTTCTCCCGGCTTAGGCCAGCAAACTGGCTAGGATCATACCGGAACATGTACAGATGATACGCATTCCGGGTACACCCCTCATATTCCTTGGCCGGTTGGATTCCCGGAATTTGCCGTAACAGCTTCGACAGGTGGGCGGCGTTTTCGCTCCGCAACTTGGCCCGCTCTTCCAGGCCCTGCATTTGGCTTAAAAGCAGGGCGCCCTGGAACTCGGTCATCCGGAAATTGCCGTTCCGGCCAAACCGATAGTTGGCGGCCCCTCGGCCGTTGGGGCGCGTGCGGCAGCAGTTGTGGAAGGCAAAACAGGCGTCGGCCACGGCTTCGTCGTTGGTCAGGATGGCCCCGCCTTCGCCGGAGCAGAGGTTCTTGCTCAGTTGGAAGCTGTAGCAGCCGGTGGTCCCCCAACTGCCAGCGCTCCGACCCCGCCACTGGGCCAAATGCGCCTGGCAGGCATCGCCCACGACCGGGATTTTATGCTTTTCGGCCACCGCCAGAATCTGGTCCAGATCGGCCACGTTGCCGCCAATATGCACCGGGATAATGGCTTTCGTGCGCTGGGTAATGGCGGCTTCCAGCTTGGCCGGGTCCATCAGGAAACTTTCTCGATCCGAATCGACGAACACGGGCAGGGCATAGTGCAGCAGCACCACGGTAACCGTGGCCATGAAAGTGTACGGAGGTACAATAACCTCATCGCCCGGTCCCACGCCCAAAGCCCCCAACGAGGTATAAAGGGCTGTAGTGCCGCTGGAGGTGGCAATGCAGTATTTGGCCTGGTTCAAGGCGGCATATTTCTCCTCGAACTCCGGAACGGATCGGCTCCGGTACCATCGGCCTGCCCGAAGCACTTCCAGGATGGCTTCTTCGTCGGATTTACCGGGTCTGGGCCAACCGGGCCAATCGCCGCTGCAGACCGGCTTGCCGCCCAAAAGGGTCGGTTTCTCCGTCTCCGTGGTAGCCACCAGGGGCGGTTTTCCGGCTTGGAGCATGGCGGCCAGCGTTGCCTGATTTGCCGCTCCCAAAGCCGCCCCAGCCAGACCCACCGATTCCAAAAACCGTCTCCGCGTCGTTTTTCGGGCCATGGGGAAACTCCTTTCAGGAAGGAAGAAGGGGAGAAATACCTGCCGGAGATGGGCAAGGAAGGCCTACCTTTTCATTTTGGCCCATCGCGGAAGGACTTGTCAATGCGACAGATGCCCCAAACTGGGAACATCGCAGCGGGACGAAAAACCGAAGTGGGCGGCTTTCTCTACCTTAGCTATAGGTTTATTCCGGCAGCCGGCGATCCCGATAGGCAACGGGCCACTTCTTCCGCCTCCAGCCAGCATGGTTGCAGGAACTTTTCCGGCGGGATGTAATCCCCGAAAAGCTCCCGAGCCTTTAATAGCCGCTGACGCTGTGCCTCTAAGACCTCAAACAACACCGGCGGAGCGTCCGGCACTTGGGTTCGGTGGAAATGTTCCACCCGGTCCAGCTTGGCCAGGTTTTCCGGCACCCGAATGGTAAACTGCCGACGGTAATCGTCCAGCGTGTACTGCTTTCCAAGCACTTGGCGGAACAGAGGAACTAGGTCTTCATACTTCGGAATCCAGCCGGTCGGAGCGGCAATGGCGCCGACATCGCCATGGACGCGCAGTTCCATCCATTTGACCCAGACGTGTTTGTCCCGCACGGCGTTGACAAATTGGCCGGTCTCTTTGTCTCGGAGGAAGTAATTGACGCCGAAAACCAAGGGCGGTTTACGCACCTTTTGGCCGAAGTCCAGATTGTTTTGGATGTACTTGCCCAGGGGGATGGAGACGAAATCCTGGATACTCATGAGGTTGATTTCCGGCACGCCTTCTTGGCCGAGGATGGCAAACGTGGTTTCCGTTTCCAAGGAGGCGCCGTAGGCGATGATGCCATGGTTCCAGTCGAAACCTTGCTGGACGGGGACATAGCTATGGGCGTCTCGGCCGCCATACATGATGCCGCCCAGCGGGACGCCTTCGGGATTGTCCAGTTCCGGGTCGCAGTTGGCCAGGGCGTGCAGGGCGACGGCATACCGAGCGTTTTTGTGGGCCGGTGGAATTTCGTTTCCCTGGGCATCTTTTTTCCCTTTATACCAACGGCCGGAAAAGTTCTCGCCCTCCTCGGGGATTGCACAGCCCATGCCCAACCAGTAGGGCTGACCGTCTTTGACCAGCACGTTGGAGAAGATCACTTCGCCCGGCTTGGTCAGCACGTCCCAGATGGCTGGGTCGTCTTTGGCGTTGACGTTTTGGATGATGCCGAAGATACCGGCTTCGGCGTTGGCGGCCCGGCATTGGCCGTCGATGGCCCGCAAATAGGCAATGTCGTCGCCCAAGATGGTTTCGCCCGGGAGCATGGCGGTGGAAGTTTTGCCGCAGGCGCTAGGAAATGCGCCGGCGAAATAGGTTTTCCGTCCGCCAGGGCCGTAAACGCCCATAAGAAGCATGTGTTCGGCAAGCCAACCTTCCCGATCCGCCCGTCGGATCGTCAGCCGAAGGGCCAGTTTTTTCAGCCCCACCGTATTGCCCGCATACTGGGTGTTCACGCTATAGACGGTATCCGTCAGGTAGTCGATGTAGATGCGTTTTTTGTCCGGTTCAGCGCTAACCATCCGTTCGTCTAATTTCCCGGCTGAATGCAACGTAGCAAAAAAGCGGGCCTCCTCACCCAGATGTTTGAACTGCTCATAGCCCAACCGATAAAGCAGATTTAAACTATGCGAGACATACCAGGAATCCGTGCACTCCACGCAGGGAATGCTGAAGACAGAATCGGTCGGCCCCAGGGAGAGGAAGCGCACGATCATGGTCCTGCCCCGCATGGCGCCTTTCAGGAGTCCTCGGACCTCGGCCAGCCCCTCCTGACGTTCGATCTGTTTCAGCGCCGGGGAAAGATGGTCGCCCTCGGGTACCAAATATTTGGTTACCTCTCGGTCTCGACCCTGGTCTTCCGGCCCGTCGAAATGGACGGTATGTCCCGGGGTGGCCAACGGTTTTTCTTCGCCAACCTCGATGGCCATCCGCCGGGTCATAGCGACCGCTTCGGGGGAATCATCACAGACGACCACCCGTTCCGGCTCGCAAAGTTGGATGGCGTCGGCTACGAACTCGTGCAGCCGCTTATTCCGGATGGCCATCAGACGTTCATAATCTTCCGGACTCATCGTACGGCGAAATATGGCACTAGGTTCTTCGGACATTTTTTTCTCCCGAATTTGCCCTTCCGGATGAACAGTTCTATGGGAATGGGATTGTTGCATGAACTTCTGCACCCTATTTCTCTATTCTTCTCCTCTCATTCACTCTCGAATCGAAAGTCCCCGGCTGGGGAAAACCAAAGAACCTGGCTGCCGGATACGGCCGAGAATACTTGCAAAATCCCCTCTGCCGTTGGCGCAAGGGCCAGAACACAGGTGGATTGGCTTGGGGCTGTCGTCGCCGCTCGGCTAACCCTTGGAAGCTCAGAACCGCCCCACCCCACCCGCCGGCCTGTTAGCATAAAAAAAGCCGGTAGGCTCCTCCAGGCGCTCAACCGGCTTTCTTGATCGACCCCTCCCATCCTGAAGGGCTGGGTCGCCCCCGAAATGCCTTGCCCACTATGTAGGTGCCCAGACCACTCCCGTCTTTGCACCGTACATAGACTTTTTATTTTTATCTCGTTTTCTCCTTTCGTCAAGCCACTACGAAACGAAAGACTACCCAACCGTCCCCACTAATAGTGGATAGCAACCCCCTACAAAGAGCAATCCCTAAAATCTTCTTCCTATTCCGGAACCTCTTCTGGAAACTGTCGCCGGATTCCCATTTTTCCCTGATCCGTCGGGGCTTCCGGGAGCTTTTGCCCAAATCCCCATCGCAGCAGGTCACTGTTTCGACCTACTAGTTTGACTGTATCTACCCGTCCGGGCCCCTACCCGATCTAGGGTTTAAAAATCGGATCGAACACCCCAGATGGTGCTCATAGTTCCCGGTGGATACAGTCAAGCGAGTAATCTTTGCAAAACCAAGAGGGCCTAAAACCAGGGAATTTCGTGTCTCTGGCGTTTTGCGAAGACCAGGAGTGGATTTATCCATCGCCCCAGGGGAGAGGGGAAAGAATCAAATATTCACTGGCCCGTCCAGCGTAAACACAATCATCCGCTCCCCCGTCACGGTACTCAGATCCGTATGGAGGCTGACGACCTTCCGGCCGAGCAACTGGCCGATAATCGCTTCCAGCATGGCTCGGCCTCGTTCCAGCAGTTCCAGACGCATCTGTTTGACCAGGTCTCGGCCGCGGGCCGGGTCTTCCGAACGGGTCAAGTGATACTCCGCCTGGGTAAGGATGCCTTTCATCCGGACGAGGACCAGATCGTCCAGGATGTAACTTTTCGCTTCCGTGGGACCTCGGCCCATAAACTCCTTTTCAAAGCGGACCAGCGCCTCGCTGATTTCCGCCTCTAACTGGCCTCGGGTTTTTTTCATCCGACTTGGCTCAGTGTTCTTTAGACTTGTCTCAGTGTTTTTGAGAGTTGGCTCGATGTTCTTTTTGCTTGGCATGGTTCCGCTGGGGGTGGAAAGAGTTTACCAGTTGGCTGTTTCTGCTCGAAGGCCAATGATCTCTTCGTTATCCTATCCGACCCAAGGAGTCCCTTCAACCAGGCGGCGGGAGTTTCGCCCGATGGGCTTTGGCAAATCCTGGGAGAAACGGGATGGATCGGAGGCTTGACGGGGCCGCCGGCCCACCGTAGGCTAGCATAAGCCCCTGGCGATGCGATCCGGAATGTCTCTTTTTCTGCTTTCCAAGGAGTATCCCATGATTTCTCGAAGGGTTCGAGTGAATCGGCGTGGGTTTTTCTATGGGGCGGCATTGGGATGGGGGGTGCCGATGGTGTGGACCCGTGGGTTGGCGGCGGAGAAAGTGCCGGCCAGCGGGCAGGTTACCCTTGGCCTGATCGGCGTGGGTGGCCGGGGAATGGGGCTGTTGGAGAGCATCCTTCAGGAGCCACGCTGCCGATTGGTCGCCCTGTGCGACGTGGACAAGCGGCATTTGGCCCATGCCGTCCAACGGGCGGGTGCCTCCTGCGATACATATACAGATTTTCGTCGGATTCTGGATCGGCACGATATCGATGCAGTGGTGCTTGGCACGCCGGACCATTGGCATGCGCCGATGACGATCTTGGCCTGCCAGGCAGGAAAAGATGTTTACTGTGAGAAACCGCTTACTCGAACCATCGGCGAGGGGCAGGCCATGATCCGGGCGGCCCGCCGCTACGGCCGTATGGTCCAGATGGGAAGCCAATACCGCTCCATCGCCCGCACCCGGCAGGTCTGCGAGTGGGTGCGGAACGGTCGGTTGGGCCGGGTGCACACGGTTCGGCTTACTCATGCGCCGAACCCTACCCGGCCCTGTGAGCCACCCCAACCCGTGCCGCCCGAGCTGGATTGGGAGATGTGGCTTGGGCCGGCTCCTTGGGCGGCGTATCATCCGGCCCGCTGTCATTTTACGTTCCGCTATTTCATGGACTATGGCTCGGGAGCCTTGGCCGACAATGGTGTTCATATGTTCGGCGTTGTCTCCTGGGCCTTGGGCACCGACCAGACCGGTCCGGTCCGCATCGAAGCTACCGGCCGACAAGAGCCCAATAACCTCTATGATGTGCCGGTGGAAATGGAAGTGCGTCTGGAGTTTGCCGATCCTGCCTGCACCGTCCTCTGGGAGCAAAAGGCAGGGCGTCAACTTAACATCGAATTCATCGGCCAACAAGCCACCTTGAGCGGATTCTGGGAGTTTAAGCTCATCCAGGGTCAAGCCGACCTTAGTCCAACCAAGCCCAACGAAATCCACCTGCCGCAAAGCGATAACCACCTGGGCAATTGGATCGATTCCATCCAGACCCGCCGACTCCCCATTTATGATGTGGAACTGGGCCATCGGGTAACCACCTGGAGCCACCTGGGCAATATCGCCTACCGGCTTGGCCGACCGGTCCACTGGGACCCCGTCCAAGAGGAATTTCCGGGCGACGAGGAGGCCAACCGGCTTTTGCACGTAGCCTACCGACCACCCTGGCAGGTGTAATTTAGACCATATAGGGATCCCTCCCCAAACCTTCCCCAAAGCCCCGAGATGAGGGAGGGGAAAAATAACAAGGCCCTGGCTTTTCAGATAAAGTCGGCGGCCCTGTTATCGGCACTCCTGGCCCATCAAGCTCTGCAGATGCTGGAAGGTGCGGTCGGTGGCGCCTTGTTGTTCTAGCACTAGGGCCTGAGCACGTTGGCCCAACCGGGCAGCCCAGGCGGGATCCTCCAAACAACGGCGAACAAAGGCGGTAAGTTCCTGGCCGCTGCGGACCACCACGGCCGCCTCCCGGGCAAGCAACATCCCGACAATATCCCGGAAATTCTGGGTATTGGGGCCGAAGCAGACCGCTGCGCCATAAGCGGCGGGTTCGATCATGTTTTGGCCGCCGCGTCGGCCCAGACTGCCACCGACAAAGGCCACCTGGGCGGTGCCCCACCAGGCGCCGAGTTCTCCGACCGTATCGACCAGCAAGATGCGGGCTTCCCGAAGCTTCCGGCCGGGTCGGCAGGCGAAATCTCCACCCGGCCGGTCCTCTGTTTGCCGGCCGGAGGAGGTTTCTGCTGGGCGATCGGGTTGGGAGGCGGAGGACCCATCTGATATATATTTATCCAATTCAGTCCGCCGTACCCAACAAAGTCCCGATTGATCTAACAAGCGGGCTACCTCGTCGAATCGCTCCGGATGCCGAGGCACCAACACCAATCGCAATCGGGGCCAGCGATCCGCCAACTGGCGAAACGTCTCCACCGCCAAGGCCTCTTCCGGCGCCTGCGTGCTTCCGGCAAGGAAGATGATGTCCTCCGGCTCCAAGGCGGCCAATTGGGCCAGCCGTCGGGTGGCCGGGTTGGACCGATCCGTCTGCACGCCGTCGAACTTCATGGAGCCGGTAATGACGACCGATTCCGGCCGAGCACCCAAGGCCAAAAACCGCTCGGCATACTCGGCGTTTTGCACCGCCACCAAATCCACTTGCCGAAGAAGCCCACCGATCCACGGCCGAATCCATCGGTAGCCGGAATAGCTGCGTTGGCTTAAGCGGCCGTTGATCAGGGCCACTTTGGCCCCTGCGGAGCGAGCGGCCCGGATCAAGTTGGGCCAAAGCTCCAGTTCCACCAGGACCAGCAAGCTGGGGCGCACTCGGGCAACCGCCCGACGCACCGCCCAGGAAAAATCCAACGGGGCATAAAAACTGGGGATGTCCGGATATTTTTTGCGGGCCAAGGCCAGACCCGTCGGTGTCGTGCTCGAAAGCACACATTGCCAGTCCGGCTGCTGCTCGGCAATCCGCCGCAAAAGCGGCGCCAAAAGATTCACCTCCCCGACACTGACGGCATGAAACCAAAGACACGGCCTCCGGTCTTCCGGCGCCCGCCGGGGGACCCATCCGAGCAGCTTCTCCCGATAGCCCGTCCGGTACTTCCCCTGACGAATCGCCCGCCACAAAAGCCAGGGAGAAAAGATCACCACCAGCAAGACATAGACGAGATTGAACAACCAGGCCACGGCGACGGATTCCTTTCCGGAAGACCCCATGGGGCCAGAAGGAACAACCGGGCAAAGGAGCAGTTACACAATCGGTTGGCCGCTTTTCCGCAGGCAGCAGTGTTTGTATTTTTTGCCACTGCCGCAGGGGCAGGGGTCGTTTCGGCCCACCTGAGGTTCTCGGCGGCGGATGGGCTGGACAGGTTGAGCTTGTTGGGTGCCCTCGATGGCGGCCTGCTGTTGCTGGGCGATTTCCGTGGTGGCCGAGGGGGCTTCCTGATGGATCGCCTCCCCTTTACTCCAGAGGGAGGCCAGAAAACTTTCGTCCATATATTCGACGCGGAAAATCAGATCGGTCACCCGCTCAGCAATAGTATTCCACATTTGTTCAAATAACTGCATCCCCTCCCGCTTGTATTCCACCTTGGGATCCACCTGGGCGTAGCCGCGCAGACCGACGCTGCTGCGCAGATGGTCCATCGCCAGCAGATGATCCTTCCAGGCCGAATCGACGATATGCAGGAGCAAGGCCCGTTCCATTTTCCGCATTTCGGGCCGATAGCGGTCTTCAATGGCCGTGTCCAGTTCATTGGCCAATTGTTTACGGTTCAGCGAAGCCAGTTTCTCTGGGGGGATTTGGAAACCCAGCTCTTGATGGATCCATGCGGCCAGTTTTTCCAGGCGTCCATTCTCTCCGGCCCATGGGACGGATTCGGGCAGTTGGGTGTTCAGAAATTCGGTAACTTTTTGTCTGGCGATCTGGCTGGCGGCAGCGGCCTGGCGAACCGCCCGCCGACTATGCTCCAACAAAATCGCAACGACTTCATCCCGCTGTTTGGAGCGGAGTTCTTCCAGCGATAGCTCCGCGCCGAAGCGCTGCCGGGCCCAGGCCACCAACCCTTCCCGGTCATATCGTTTATGGCCGCTGGGGTCCCGATGGCTAAAATGCAATAGTCCCACGCGCACCGGATATTCCGCCTCTTTTTCTTCATAGGCCTGGTAGGCCCGTTGGCGGAGATATGCTTTGAGGGCTTCGGGTTCCAGGCCGACCACTTCGTCCAAGGGGATCCGCACACCGAATTTCCGCTGCGCCCATTGGATCAAACATCGCAGGCCATACTGAGGATCGAGGAACTCGGCGCCCCGGCTCAGATCCGTCTCCTGGATGGCCTGACGGGCATGTTGGAGGATGAACTCGGCCAGGCCCTCTCGGCCGATCTTTTTCAAATCCCGGTCTCGGAAGTTGGTGTGCCAGCGGCTGTTACAGAACTTGGCCAGGGCCTCCCAATTCCACTCGTCCGGATCGGTCTCTTCGGGCAGATGTTCTTCCAGGGCGTCCAGCACTTGGCCTTCCAGGAGCCGATCCGCTTCCTCCTTGGCGTATTGTTCGGCCGCTGGGAAATCCATGCCGCGGAAATCCCGCCCGTCCAGTTCGATGGACAATTGTTTGCCTGCCCACTCGGCAAAGGTTTCGGTCCCGTAGTCCTTATCTAAAAAACGATCCACATGCTGATCGATCTGCCGATCGATCATTTCCAGGATCAGTTGTTTGCAATTGGCGCCTTCCAGGATGGCCTGCCGATAGCCATAGACGCGCTTCCGCTGCTCGTCCATGACCTCGTCGTATTCGAGCAGATGTTTGCGGATCTCGAAATTGCGTTCTTCGACCTTCTTTTGGGCGCCTTCGATCCGGCGGGTGATCATGGGACTGACGATCGCTTCGCCTTCCTGCATCCCCAGCCGGGTCAAGATGTTTTTGACCCATTCGCCGGCGAAGATGCGCATCAGATCATCTTCCAGGGAGACGTAGAATCGGCTGGAGCCGGGGTCTCCTTGTCGGCCAGCCCGGCCTCGAAGCTGCAGGTCGATCCGGCGGGCTTCGTGCCGTTCGGTCCCGATGATGTGCAGACCGCCCATGGAAGCCACCAGTCGGCCCTCGGCCTTCATCTGCTCCCGCTCTTCGATCTGGCGGACCAGGGCATCCCATTCCTCCCGGGGCACATCCAGTCGCGTGGGATATTTATGCTGGAGCATCGCCCAGGCCATGGCTTCCGGGTTGCCGCCCAGAATGATGTCGGTACCTCGGCCTGCCATGTTGGTGGCAATCGTTACCGCTCCCTTCCGACCGGCCTGAGCGATGATCTCCGCCTCTCGCTGATGGTGTTTGGCATTGAGCACCTGATGCGGAATGCCCCGCCGCTCCAACATGGCCGAAAGCATTTCGCTCTTCTCGATGGAGACCGTTCCCACGAGGATGGGCCGACCCGCCCGCTGGATTTCCTTAATGGCCGAGCGAGGTATCCGCTCTTTTTCCTTTTCCCCTTTGGGCAGGAATTCGATCCCCTGGTCATCTTCGTGGAGGATTTTGCCCCAGTATTCTTCCCCCTTGTGATTGACCAGCACATCCCATTTGTGCATCCGTTCAATCTCGTCCACGATGGCGTTGAACTTTTCCCGCTCGGTGCGGAAGACCACGTCGGGATAGTTGATCCGGCGAAGGGGTTTATTGGTGGGAATGGCGATGACCTCGAGTTTGTAGATTTTCCAAAATTCATTGGCTTCGGTCATCGCCGTGCCGGTCATGCCGCAAATCTTGTCATAGAGCTTAAAGAAGTTTTGCAGGGTGATGGTGGCCAGGGTCTGGTTTTCTTCTTTGATCGGCACCCCTTCTTTGGCTTCGACGGCCTGATGGAGCCCGTCGCTCCAGTGTCGGCCGGGCATGAGCCGACCGGTAAATTCGTCCACAATGATCACTTCTCCATCCTGGACCACATAATTGACGTCCCGTTTGTACAGATGATGGGCCTTCAGGGCATTGTCGATCAGGTGGGGCCATTCCATATTCCCCGGCGTGTAGAAACTTTCTACCCCGGCCAACTGCTCCGCATACCGGATGCCCTCTTCCGTGAGCACCACGGTATGCTCTTTTTCTTTGACCTCGAAGTGGACGTCCCGGCGCAATTGGCGGGCAATCCGGTCCGCCTTGATATACCGACTGACATCATCATGGGCCGGTCCGGAAATAATCAGCGGCGTCCGCGCCTCGTCGATCAGGATGTTATCCACCTCGTCGATGATGGCATAATGCAGACCCCGCTGCACCTGCTGGAGCTCTTTAGGCCAACGATCATCTCCCCGGGCCGCCGGCCGCATATTATCCCGAAGATAGTCAAACCCAAACTCATTGTTCGTCCCGTAGGTGATGTCGCAATCGTAGGCCTTTTGGCGCTCGGCGGTGCCCATCTGGCTCTGAATGGCCCCGACGGTCATGCCCAGGGCCATATACACCGGCCCCATCCATTCCATATCCCGGCGGGCCAGGTAATCGTTGACCGTGACCACATGGACCCCCTTGCCTTCCAGGGCGTTCAGATAGGCCGGCAAGGTGGCCACCAGGGTTTTGCCCTCGCCGGTGGCCATTTCGGCGATCTTGCCCTGGTGGAGCACAATCCCCCCCATCAGTTGGACGTCAAAATGCCGCATTCCCAACACCCGCCGAGCCGCCTCCCGGCAGACCGCAAACGCTTCGATCAGCAGATCATCCAGCGTCTCCCCAGCGGCCAACCGCCGACGGAACTTAAACGTCTGCTCCTTCAGCTCCGTATCGGTCATCTGCTGATATTTGGGCTCCAGGGCGTTAATGGCCTGGACGATCGGCTGAATCTTCTTCAAATACCGGGCGTTGGCCGAGCCAAAGACCGAGAGGATGGTCTTTTCGAGTACCCGGCTAATGACCGCTCCGGTTTCCGAAAGTTTTATCCACACTTTTTCTAGCAGTTCCATACGAGAAGTCTCTTTCGTATGGTGGGTTTTCAATCGCTGAAAAATCCGGTGAGAAAAGAACTCATCTTAATTCCATACTGCAACGTAATTTACAACGAAACTGCTGCCTGGTCAAGCACAGTTCCCCCCACCAAAGGAGCCGTCCGCTGCGGCCGCCAACCCAAAGGCAGCCTTAGAGGCTCTCCCGACATGGGCAGCCGGGCGGTAGCCCCATCGTTTCCCGCCCCCCCCGGTTTACCAAAAGCCCCAGTTTTCTGAGAGGCTGTACCGAAACTTTGTTTTTAGTTTGACTGGATCTACACGGCCAAGCCCCTACAACTTAGAGGGGGTAAGAATCGGCCAAACCCAACAGATTGTGGTAAGGACTTCCGGTAGATACAGTTAGGCAGATGGACCAGGTACCGGCACCCTGCCAAACACCCTAATCAACGGGCATGTTGGGAAACGGAAAGGGTTTGGAAACCGCTCGGGGCCCGCCGGAGTGCCAATTTCGGGACAGCCTCTGAGAGTTTTGGGTACTCTGGGGACCCCGGTTGGAGGTGCACCGGGCCAACAACGGAATTCCGGGACAGCCTCTTCGGCTACCGGCTGCCAACCCGGGAACACCGTACCCGAATGGAAAAACATTTTCCTCTGGAACGTCGGGGGAACGGTTCCCAGCGGCACAACTCGATCATGGCGCTGGCAGGATGTCGAACCTGTTGCCCATCCTACCCTTCGATCGGCGGAAGACCCTGCTGGTAGCCTTCCGGGCAAAGACCACCCATTGGTTTTGCCGGTGGCTAGTAAAATTCAGGTTCGTGGCTAGTAAAATTCAGGTTCCACGAACCCCCCAAGCGGGGAAAAAGTGCGGGAAGGGGACCAAACTGGTTTTTTGGCCGGTCCCTTTGTCTTGTCCCTGGGCCTCCGGATTGGCAAACCGGGGTACTTTATTTTATTGTATCTTGTTCGTCTTTCGGTTCGGAACGATTTCTCCCTAAATTTCCCCCAAATTGGGGGTTTTCTAATTTGTGGGCGTCTGGGTAGATCGAAAAGCAAGATGGACAACGACATTCGTGGGCAATTGGTGTTTTTGGGGACGGGGACCTCACATGGCATCCCGGTGTTGGGGTGCCAGTGTTCCGTCTGCCAAAGCCAAAACCCAAAGAATTGGCGGACTCGCTGCAGCGTGGTTTTAGGACTTCCGGAGGGGAATTTATTAATCGATACCCCTCCGGAGTTACGCCTCCAGCTCCTTCGGGAGGGGATTGGCCGAATTCATGCGGTGGCTTACACCCACGGTCATGCCGATCACCTGTTCGGCTTGGACGATCTGCGCATATTCCCATCCTATTTGGGGGGTGATTTGCCCGTCTATTGTGAGACGGGTGTGGAACAGCGGATTCGGCTGGCGTTTAGCTATGCGTTTGATCCGGAGGTGCAGGAGTACCCTGCTGGTGGGGTGCCGAAACTTCGCTTTTTTCCCCTTCGTCCTGGGGAGGAAGCAATAATTCTGGGGGGCAAGATTGTCCCCATTCGGCTGGAGCATGGCCGGTATGAGGTGCTGGGGTTTCGGATCGGTTCGGTGGCCTATTGCACCGACACCAGCGGCATCCCCCCAGAAAGCTGGCCCCTATTGGAGGGGGTTGAAGTCCTCATTTTGGACTGCTTGCGCCGGCAACCGCACCCTACCCACCTGCACCTGGAAGCAGCCGTAGCCCTGGCCCACCGGTTAGCCCCCCGCCAGACCTATTTCACCCATATCTGCCACGACCTGGACCATGAGGTTACCAATGCGTCCCTGCCTGCCGGCATGGCCCTGGCCTACGACGGCCTGCGGATTCCGTTACAATGAGACCTACATGATCCCTATGGTGAACCCTTGCCGAAACGGAGCTTCAACCCTACTTTTTTCTCGTACCATGTTCGCCGAATGAAAAGCCCCTTGTACCATGTTCGCCGAATGAAGGGAGCAATGTGTCATTCCTGCGTAAGCAGCAGTCCAGGCTCCTTTGTGCCTGCTGTGGGGTTTGGAGTGGGCAAGGTGGGAACTCTGGGATACTTTCAGCACTGCCGCTTTTGCGAGAATGACAATATCAACACCTCCTTGTATATCGCCCCCTTGTATGTCATTCCCGCGAAAGCGGGAATCCAGTTTTTTCCTGGGTTCCTGCTTACGCAGGAATGCCCCAGGGCCCTCTCACCCGGCGGTGCCAAAGGCACCGTCGGCCTCTCCCTCGGTGGGGAGAGGTGGGCTGGGTTCCCGCTTGCGCGGGAATGACACTGCGGCGGCCTTTCCCCCCAGGGGCGAGGCGAATGGCCCCCGCAGCCGGCCAGCGTGCCGCTCGCTGGCGGTCGCGGCTCAGGCCGACCTCCCCGCCTGGGGATAGGCGATGTCCTCCATTCGGGTAAATGTTACCGCATTGTTTGCTCTTGTTTTCGTGTTTGCTAGACAGCGCCTATAAAACCGATGTCGGAGCCGAGTTATCAAGCCCTGTGGGAGAGATTGGCCCGGTATGGGCAGGAGCACGTCCTGGCTTTTTGGGACCGCTGGAGCCCGGCGGAACGGCGCCGGTTGGCCGAGCAGTTGGCCCAGATGGACCTGGAGCAGATTGGTCGGCTTTGGCGGGGGGAAGGGCTGGGCACCGAAGCCCTCTGGACAGGCGAAAAGATAGCAAGGTTTTTGGCTCAGGTGGAGTCGCCGCCTGGGGTTCGGTTGGACGGGAGCGGACTGCCTTTTTCTCTTGCGGAGGCCCGGCAGGAGGGCCAAGACCTGCTCCGGCGGGGCCGGGTGGGCGTCATTCTGGTGGCCGGTGGGCAGGGCAGCCGGCTGGGCTTCCCCCACCCGAAGGGGATGTTTCCGATCGGCCCGATTTCCCGAAAGACGCTCTTTCAAATCCATTTCGAAAAGGTGTTGGCGGTGCGGCGGCGGTATGGGGTGCCGATGCCGATCTATGTGATGACCAGCCCGGCCACCGACCAGCCTACCCGCCAATTTCTGGAAGCGCATCAGTTTTTCGGTTTGCCGGCGGAGGATGTGGTGTTATTTTGTCAGGGTCTGATGCCGGCGGTGGACGCCCAGATGGGCAAACTGCTGCTGGAAGGGCCGGGGCGATTGGCCCTTAGCCCGGACGGGCACGGCGGTTTGATCCGGGCCATGGCCCGCAGCGGCGCCTTGCAGGACGCCCAAAACCGGGGTCTGGAACATTTCTTCTATTTCCAGGTCGATAATCCCCTGGTGCCGGTGTGCGATCCGGCCTTTTTGGGCTGGCACCGGTTGGCCCAATCCGAAATGACGACCTTGGTGATCGCCAAGCGGCATCCGCTGGAGCGGGTGGGCAATGTGGTTTCGGTGGCCGGTCGGCTCCATGTGATTGAATATAGCGATTTGCCGGACGAACTGGCCCATCGGCGGCACCCGGATGGCCGGCTGGTCCTCTGGGCGGGCAGTATTGCCGTCCATGCGATTCGGGTGGATTTTTTGGCCCGGATGGCCGAGCAGGCCGATCAGCTGCCGTTCCATCGGGCCTGGAAAAAGGTGCCCTTTCTGGACGCCCAGGGCCGACGGGTCCATCCGGAGCGGCCCAATGCGATCAAGTTCGAGCGGTTCCTTTTCGACATATTGCCGTATGCCGAGCGGGCCATTGTGGTCGAGGGGGATCCAGCGGAGTGCTTTGCCCCGTTGAAAAATGCATCGGGAGCCTCCGAAGACACGCCGGAGAGCGTGCAAGCGCAAATGTCCGCCCTTTATACGAAGTGGCTTCGGTTGGCCGGGGCGGAGGTGGCCGACGGTGTGCCGGTGGAAATCAGTCCTCTGTTCGCCCTGGAACCCGAAGATCTCCGTGGGAAAATCCCTCCTGGAACCCAGATCAAGGAACCGACGTATTTCGAATAGGCTCATACTGCCGCCGAATAAAGGGTTGGATACAGAAAATGGATTCCGCTTCGGCGGGGCGGACCCACAGGGGCCTTTTTCCATAGGGCGGAAGGGTACGGGAAAATTCCCAAGAAATGCAAAAAGGCCAAGGACGTTGCGGGGAACGTCCTCTTGGCCTTTTTATAGGTCTTTAAATAAATATTTGTGTAGTAATACCAGGCTTTTCCATGCCTTACCCTGGAGGGCATTCCAAAAAAGAAGCCCCTCCCTCGAAGGCAAATACACCTCCTCGGGCAAACAGAACCCTCTTTTCGGACCTTCTATAAAAGGCCGGAATGAATCATCGAACCCTTGGGCGAGCCGACCAGGGACTCTAGGCGACTTTCCGAACCACGCCCACCACGACGCCGACGATCTTGGCGTTTTTCACGTAGATGGGCTTCATCTTCGCATTGGCCGGCTCCAGCCGAATCCGATTCTTCTCCGGAATCCACCGCTTCAGGGTGGCTTCGCCTTCGTCGGTGATGGCCACGACAATTTGGCCTTTCCGGGCGGTCTTCTGTTTGCGGACCACCACATAATCGCCGTCGGCGATCTGATCTTCGATCATCGAATCCCCCCGCACCCGGAGCACGAACAGATTCCCATCCTCCGGATCGAACATTTCGCGGAAGTCGATCCACTCCTTTTGTTCGACGGCTTCGTGAAGCACGCCCGCAGCAATCTCGCCCGCCAAGGGCAAGCCGTACCGATGAAGCGGCTCGGCCGTCAGCTCAATGGCCCGGGACATGTACCGATGACGTTTAATCAGCCCTTTGCGTTCCAGGGCCTTCAAATGCCCTACCACTCCATTCGGCGAACGAATGTTGAAGGCATCGCCAATTTCCCGCACCGTCGGCCCATAGCCCCGGTTCCGAATCTTGTCGCGGATGAACTCGTAAATCTTCCGCTGGCGTTCCGTTAACCGTTCGGTTACCTCCATCTCAGACTCCCTTGTTAAAAAGTTAACTAAACAAAACCCTAACTCTTATTATTTCCAATCATACAATAGACGCTCGTATATAGCAAGATAGTGGGGGGAATTTTTTTCCCTTTTTTTATAAAAATATCCATGTAGTCCATTTCCATCAAGGGGGGCTAGGCCTATAGGATGGGAAAATTTGTGAAAAATCTCCCGGCAAATGCGAGAAGAAAGACCGTCGGAGGGCGGAAAAGATCGTTTGGAACGGAAAAATGGAGAGAATTCTGCCTCTCCCACGCCCCGATGGCCCCAATTGGGCTCAAAAATTGCTCAGATTTCCGAGACCCAGGAGGTTTTCTCCCACTTTCCCCTTTAGCCGCCCTGTGCCCTCCCGGGGCCCCGGTCAGCCGCCCCCGGCAACCCGCCACCCCTCGAAAAACCCCCTCAAATAAAGGGTTAGGAAGGCAAGGGTGTTCGGAAGCGATCTGTAGAGGCCCATCGGCAGGCGCTTTCCGGGCACCTCTTACCCTTTGACCAGTCCCGAATCCCTAAGAGGCTGTCCCGAAATTCCGTTTTTAGGCAGATGGACTACCCACCGGCGGCCCCCATCCCTTTCCAAAGTGTTCTGACTAACCAAAATGCCGTTTTCTCAGAGGCTGTCCCAAAAATCTGGTTTTTGGGCAGAGGGACCAGCCCACCGGCAGCCCCCACCTTGCCAAAACCCCTTATAAAACGGGCCCTTTTGTAAATCGGAAGGGTTTGGCAACGGTCCAGGCGCCGCCCGAGTACCAATTTTTGGGACAGCCTTTAAGAAGTTTGTTCCACTGGGGCCAATTGGTCCAGTACTGCATTGAAATTCCGGCGGGTTCGGGCTTTCCAGTGTCCCTGGTGCCAGGCGCAGGAGACGATCAGGGGGACGGCCAGGGTGGCCTCGGCATAGACCATCTGCTCAAAACCGCTATCCACTTTGCCCCAACTGCTGGCTTCCACCAGGGTGCTGCCCGACAGGCCGCCATCCCGGACATCGGCCACCGTGATCTGGATGGCATATTTGTGCATGGGAGCAGGCACACCAAGCACATCGGCGGCCACGACGACATCCTGGGCGAAGTTTTTCGGCACGCCCCCGCCGATCATAAACAGTCCGGTCTGTTTGCACAGGATTTTGATCTGCGTCAGCTCGTCGAAATCCTTGGCCGAGTCGATTGCCACGGTCGGTTCGCTCCGTCGGGCTGCCCGGTGCATGACCAGCCCAAAACCGGCCGAACAATCGCTAAAAGCCGGGCAAAACAACGGCACCCCTTGCCGATACGCCTCCAACACAATACTCTCCTCCGTGCGGGCCGCCCCGTCGGCCAGATACTGCCCCATGGCCGCCAAAAACTCCCGGGAAGAATACGCCCGCGGCGGCAACGCATCGGCAATCTGCCGAACTGTCTCGTCACAAATCCGCAGCTCGTCCTCGTCAATCAGCGTGTCATAAATCCGGTCGATGTGGAGCTGCCGAAGCTGATCGTCATACACGCCGGTCTTGAGAATCCGGTCGGCCTGATAGTGCCGGAATCCCAGGGCCTCGAAAAAGTCTTGATCCACCAGATTCGCCCCGGTGGCCACCACCACATCCACCATGTTGGACCGGATCATCTCCACAAACACTTTTTTCAGCCCGGCACTAATCAGCGAACCGGCCAGACACAAAATAATCCCGCAGTCCGGATCGTCCAACATGCGGTTGTAGATGTCGGTAGCCCGGGCCAGGTCTCGGGCCGAATAGGCCATCCGCCCCATGGCCTCCACCAAAGGCCGGGCGTCAAACCGAGTGATGTCGATATGTTCTACCGGTTGGCTCAGATACCGTTCCTTTTCCTCCACGTTCATCGGGAAAACTCCTCCGCGAAAAAGGACTGCTTCTCGGCGTGGCTTCACCGGACGCTTGCTGAACACTAAATAAGTCCACAAAAAACCGGAAGTGCCTCAAAGGGGTATAATGGAAGTTTCGCTGGCGAAACCCCGTTTGTATCCGAACCAGACCAGTTTCCTCTTCCCTTTCGTTTTTTGTGGAGTTATGGGTCTGCTCGGTTTAACATACTGAGTATTTCCCCATGCTTCAAGCGGGAGGGGCGTGGCAGCCGCCCGTTTGCCCCCCGCTTATGTATCTTGCAACACCAACGGACACCACCCTGGCGGAAAAACCAAGGAGGTACCTTTGTAGCCGAATGAAGAGGGGCTGTTTTTCCCTCTCCCCTGGCCGTCGAGAGGGTAGGGTGAGGGGGGCAATAATAAAGACCGGTCGCCTTCTTTTTTGTCCCCCTCAGCCGGCGGGGCCTTTGGGACCCCCCAGCCTCTCAACAGCGAGGGGAGAGGCGGGCGTTTCGGTCGGCTAATTTGACTGTATCCGTCCGGCCAGGCCCTTCACCTTGAAGGAGGAAAAAAATTGGCCCGAACCCCACCGATTGTGGGGATTACTTCCGGTGGATACAGTCCACATAGTTACCCAGGGAGTTTGGTGGCTCGGGTAGGGCGGTGATCCAGGGCCCGGTTGCAGCCGAGCAAGTGGGGCGGGGACCGCCCTCAGGCGATCCGGTTGGCCCTTGCGGATTCAGAGGCCCGGTTGCAGCCGAGCGAGGGCGTCGGCAGGGTCCATATCCAACTGGCGCATCAGTTCTGCCAGGAAGACTCGGTTGTCGCAGCGGATGTAGTCGATCGTGCCGCCCATCCGATAGAAACTTTTGCAAAACCGCAGATAATAGGCGGGATTGGTAGGGGGTGGTTCGCCCTGGCGCCAGTCCCATCCGCCGCCATCCTGAAGGTCCACAATGGCTAAGTAGTGTGTGCGCAGGAGCGGCCTCTGTTGGGTAGTCCGGAGATTATTGACCAGGCTGAAAGCCTTTTCAAAGACCTGGGGACTCATGATGGCCGAGCCGACCGAGATGTACACCCCCTCGTCCAGTCGATCCACCGAGGCGGCAAAGATGCGGACGTCGGTGGTAGCAGCCCTGCCAATGGCCCCCCCATGATACAGCGGATGATTGGTGATAATGTCGTAGCCGATCCCCGGATGCACGCTCAGCGGCACCCGATGCCGATAAGCCGTACACGGCACCGAACAGGCCTTCCACGGATGCGGCAGAGCCACCCAGCCGGGGGGAATGCCGTCGGTGTGCAAGACGGATAAAAGGTCTGCTTTGGCACCGGCCAGCGGATGAGCGGGATCGGCCAGGATCGCCTCCCGCAGCTCTTCTGCCGAAGGAATCCGAAGCCCGTCCTGGGCGATCATGCGTCCGATGGATTCGCCCAGGCCCAATCCTTCGGCAGCCCCGACCAGTGCGGCCAGGTTCAGCCATCGGCCGGTTTCCTCCCAGGTGCCGAAGGTGCCTGCCGGTGCGTTTTCCCGGACCGATTCGCCGGAGGCAGCCTGGTAAGCAAACTCCCAATCATGGATGATGCCTGCCCCTTGGGTGGCCAAATGGGTTAGCCAGCCCGCCTCGATCAGGCAGTTGAGCATCGGCCCGGCTCCGTTTTTGATCAGGTGGGCGCCATAGGTGAGCATGACAGCGGCCTGGTGCCGGCGGGCATGCCGGATGCGGTCCGCCAGACGCCGGATCTGCTCCCGCACCGGCTCCTCCGGTGGCCCGGCAGAAACCGCCCGGCCCACCTCCTCGGCCAACCGAAGCAGGTTCCGCCGCCCGGCCAACGGAAATACCCGAATCCCTCTCGGATCCACCGCCTCGTAAGGCATAAAAGCTCTTCCTACCGGACCAGACAGATAAGCCTGCCATGGTGGGTCAACCTAGTGGTCTCAGCGGCCCTCCCACCGAATATTTTCCCAAAACGGGCACATTTTAGCCGAATGAAAGGCCACGATGTGTCATTCCTGCGGAAGCAGGAATCCAGGTGGCTTTGGGCCTGCTACGGTGTTCCTCCTGGGCACACGGAGACTCTGACTGTCTGGATTCCCGCTTTCGCGGGGAATGACACCATGGCCGGCCTCGGCTTCGCCTCGGCTGGCCTCTCCCCCGGCGGGAAAGGCGGGTGGCTCCATTCGGCTAAAATGTTACCAAAACCGAAATATTCCAAAGTTCGCCTAGATTAGCTTTGTGGGATTGCATATTCTAACAGTTCGGGCAGAATGGAAAAGATACTGTTTCTATGGGATCGAGACTTGCTCCGCCGGAGATCGGAAACGAATCATGGAAAAACGATTTGTGCTGTTTTTAGTGCTTTCGTTTTGTATTTTGGTGGGCTATCAGTATTTGATGCTCTTGTTGTTTCCGCCGGGCCAGAAGAAGCCGGACCAGCCCAAACAGCCGGTAGCAGCCGGCAGAAAAGACTCCCCCCGGCCGGAAGCGGCCCAAGGGAAAGAGCCTACCCAAGAAAACAAGAAAAAGGAAGAAGCGTCCAAAAGAAGCCCAAAAGCTGAAAAGGAACCCCCCAAAGTAGGGGAGGATCCTTCCGAAAAGCCCCAAACAGCCGAAAAACCCGAAAAACCCGCTCCCAAACCGGAGGAGAAAGAGGAATTCCCCCCAGAACAGGGGGTTACCCTGGGTTCTGCCGATCCTTCCAGCCCCTATCGGATGCTGGTAACTCTTACTAATCGGGGGGCTGCCCTGGTTTCCGTGGAACTCAATAGCCCCCGGTATCAGGATCTAACCGATGCGAGCGGGATGTTTTATGATCGGAGCGGGTATTTGGGCCGGGTTTGGCTTTGGGAGAGTCAGGATGCCCAAGGATGCCGGGTCGATGTGGTGGGGTCAGGCACCCCGGCGGAGGGGGCAGGATTACACGTCGGCGATCTCATTCAGACGCTCAACGATACCCCAATCAGGGGGTCAAAAGGCCTTCGGGAAGCCTTAGAGCGCACCAGACCCGGACAGACCGTCCGGCTTCGGGTCCTCCGAGACGGCAAACCGTTGGACTTGGAGGCCACCTTGGCCCCCCGTCCGTTGGCCATTATCCGCCCTAAAGGGGTGGACCCCCTCTCGTTTTTGCTGACCTTGGCCCAGGTGGACGATGCCCAACTGGGTACCCGGCCGCCAAGCCGGGACGATGTGCTTGGCCGTCCGCCCGCTGATCTGGACAAAGAATTGCCCGGGGTTCGCCTCCGCCATGCCACTTGGGAGATAGTGGATCGGAGTCCCAGCCAGGTGGTTTTCCGGCGGCGATTGCTCCGCTGGAATCTGGAAGTGCGGAAGACGTACCGGTTAGCGGAGGTTCCCGCAGAGATGGCCGACGACCCCTCGGCCAAAGCCTATCATCTGCACCTGCAAATCGAGCTTCGGAACCTGGATGGCCAGGTCCACCGGGTAGCCTACCAATTGGACGGACCGAATGGGTTGCCCATCGAGGGGTGGTGGTATGCCGCCAAAGTGAGCCGAAGCTGGGGGGGCGTGGGGGTGCGGGATGTGGCGGTTTCGTTTGGCACCGGGACGGGCGGACTGATTAGCTGTCAGAAGATCGCCGCTCACGCCGTGGATGCGTTGCCCTGGCGGGGGCAACCGATCCGCTATATCGGCGTGGATGCCCAGTACTTTTCGGCAGTGCTCTTGCCGCATCAGCAAGCAGAAGAAGACTGGTTTGCCGAGTCCTGGCCGATGCTGGTCGGTCCGGTGCTGCCGGATCATAACCAATTGGCCAATGTGAGTTTCCGGTTGGTGGGGGTGGCGCATCCGTTGCAGCCGGGCCAATCGGTTCGCCAGGAGTTTACCGTTTTTGTCGGGCCGAAACAGCCGGCGCTGCTGGCCCAGTATGGGCTGAGCGATCTGGTCTATTACGGTTGGTATGGCTGGGTGGCCAAGCCGCTGGCAGGACTGCTGCATCTGTTTTATCGGCTGGTGGGCAATTATGGGATTGCCATTGTGCTGCTGACGGTGGTCGTTCGGCTGGCCATGTTTCCGCTGAGCCGTAAACAGACGCTCAATGCTTTGAAAATGCAGCAAATCCAGCCGGAATTGAAAAAAATCTACGAAAAATACAAAGACGACCTTCAGGCCCGGACCCGGGCGCAGCAGGAACTGTTTCGTAAACATAATTACAATCCGATGAGCGGCTGCCTGATCCTGTTCTTGCAGTTGCCGATCTTTATCGGACTGTATCGGGCTTTGATGGTGGATGTGGAACTGCGACAGTCGCCGCTTTTTTCCGAGGCGATTCGGTGGTGCTCGAACCTGTCGGCCCCGGATATGTTTTTGGACTGGAGCGGCCTGATGCCGGAGTTTGTCAATCGGGGGCAGGGGATTTTCGGTCTGGGGCCGTATCTGAATCTGTTGCCCATCGTAACGATTGGCCTGTTCCTATGGCAGCAGAAGAAGATGATGCCGCCGCCAGCCGACGAGCAGGCCGCCGTCCAACAAAAGGTCATGACCTGGATGCTGATCTTTATGGGGCTGCTTTTCTATAAGGTGGCCAGCGGCCTGTGCCTGTATTTCATTGCTTCCACCCTCTGGGGCATGGCCGAGCGACGCTTTCTGCCCAAGGCATTACCCGAAGAACAGCCAGCAGGCGCAGCGGGGGAAAAACCAGCCCTTTGGCAAAAACTGCAAAAACTCTGGAGTTCCGATGGCACCCCGGGGCGAAGCGCTCGGAAAAAGAAATGCAGCGACCGAAGATAACCCCTGGTATCTCTCTGCCCCGAAAGTGGCAGTCCCGTAGTTTTTACCTTGCAACATGTTAGCCGCAGGAAGGAGCGTGCTTGGCAGGCCCGCCAAAGTGGTGATCCAAAGTACATACCTCCCAGGGATATCCAATCGGGAGGGGTGCGCTCGTCGTGCCCGTCTAGAGGCGATCCAAGCTAGCTACCTTCAGAGGATCAAACCTCAGAAACAGGTCTCTCCCACGGTCTTTTCGTTCGGCTAAAATGTTCGTTTACCTGGATTCTGGCTTCCGTTACCTGGATTGTGAGTTCCGTTACCTGGATTCTGGCTTCCGTAGGAATGAGACGGGCCCCCTCCCCGGGCTGCTGCGCAGACCCCTCTCTCCCGGGGCAGGCAGAGGAGCGGAAAGTTTGCCTCTCCCTTGGGAGGAAAGGTCGACTGAGGTGAAGCGGAAAGCAGGGGAGGGGAAGACCGTGCCCTGCCGCGGTGGACGGCCTCGTCCCTGCCTCCTCTTCCGACTGACCGTCTGGCAGGAAGAGGGCGGTTCCATCCCACGGTCCACCTGTGGGCCAGCCGACCTGTGCCGTGCGGAAGAGCGGCACTTTGTTTCGCGTGGTTTCCAGGGATAGGATTTTTGAAAACGGCACTTTCTTCAGGAGATTTTCGATGAACGGTTGGCCGGAGCGGATTGCGGACGAGGAGGCGTTGGAGGAGTTATTGAGTCGGCCCACCGCCGAGGTGGTGGAGATGATGCGGCGGGTGGATGGGGACATGATGTTTTTAGGGGCGTTTGGCAAGATTGGGCCGACACTGACCTGGATGGCCCGCCGGGCCACCGAGCAGGCCGGAGTGCCCCGGCGGATTTATGCGGTGGGCCGACATGTTTCGCCTCAGCGCCGGCAGTGGTGTTTGGACCGGGGCATTGAGCCGATCTGCTGCGACCTGCTCGACCGGTCTCAACTGGCCGAGCTGCCGGAGGTGCCGAACATTTTCTACCTGGCGGCGATGAAGTTCGGCACGACCGGTGGGGAACCGTTCACCTGGGCGCTGAACAGCTTTCTACCCGGCCTGGTCTGCGAACGATTTTCCCGAAGCCGGATCGTGGCCTTTTCCACCGGCAATGTGTATCCGTTGGTACCGGTCCAGTCCGGCGGGTCCAAAGAAGAGGACCCTCCAGAGCCGATCGGCGAATATGCGATGAGTTGCCTGGGGAGAGAACGGATATTTACCTATTTTAGTCTAACCCGGAATATTCCGGTCGTGCTGATTCGGCTCAACTACGCCCATGAAGTGCGGTATGGGATTATGGTGGATTTGGGGCAGAAGATTTTGGCGGGCGAGCCGATCGAGCTTACTATGGGCTATTTCAACGTGATCTGGCAGGGCGATAGCAATCAGATGACGCTGCGGGCGTTGGAATATGCGGCGGTGCCGGCCCGGCCGATCAACGTTACCGGTCCGGAAGTGCTACGGGTTCGGGACGTGGCTGTCCGATTGGCCGAGTTGCTTGGCCGACCGGTGGAGTTTGTGGGCCAGGAGGCGCCGACGGCGCTACTGAGCAATGCCTGCCGGGCCTATGAGCTTTTCGGTCGGCCCCAGGTGGCGGCAGATCAAATCCTCGGTTGGGTAGCCGATTGGCTCCGCCGCGGCGGCCCCACCCTCGGAAAACCCACCAAGTTCCAAGTGCGAAACGGCCGATTCTAAGAGGCTGGCCTGAAATGGGTACACGAGCGGCGGCCCGGACCGTTGCCAAACCCTTCCGATTTACCAAAGTGCCCGTGTGATGGGGTTTTGGCAGTCTGGGGGCCGCCGGTGGGTAGTATATTTGGCTAAAAACGGAATTTCGGGGCAGCCTCTAACCCGGGGAAGTCCCTCGGCCGGAAAAATCCTGTCGCCCTGGAGCTGCCGGGTTTGCCTTTTCCATACGCTTCTAAACCCGCCGAGTGCTTCTGCCGGAAAAAACCTGTTTCGAGAAATGTGGTGAATTTTATAGCACCAGCAAGAGGACAAGGAGGATGATCGACAAGATCAGGCCTCCCAGCACGGCGCCCCACAACCAGACCGGCATGATCCGGGGATCCAGAAGGGCTTTGGCGGAGGGTAAGGAGGGTTTGGGGGCAGTATATCGGGCCGCCACCGAGGTGGGTTTTCCCCAATCGAAGACGAGTTCTTCTGGCGGGGCTTCGTCCAATGGTTTGGCTTTGGGCAGACGTTTGAGTTTATCCGAGCTGGGTTCGGCAACCTCTTTTGGGGCTCCCCGGACCGCTAGGGTAGGAGATTGGTTTTCTTTGGCGGTTTCGGTCAAGGCGTTTTCGGCTTGCGGGGGGCGGGGAGGTTGATCTTCTAGGGGTTTGGCCCGCAAGGGTTTGGCTACCGGGAGGGTGCCGGCGGGGGCCAGAGGTTTTGCCCTTTTTGCTCGGCCGGAGCTGGAATCGGTGGGTTTCCCGTGGGCGGTGAGCCACTCGGCCAGGGCGTCGGCCACCTCGGCCATGGTTTGATAGCGGGCTGCGGGCTTCTTGGCCATCATCCGCATACAGATTCGGATCAGGTCGTCGGGCACATCGGGACGCTCTTTTTTAATACTGGGGGGCGGCTGCTTTTGATGGGCCATCAGCCGCTGTGGCAACGTCCCTTCGGGAAACGGCGGATGCCCGGTGAGCAGATAATATAATGTACATCCTAAACTGTAGATGTCTGCCCGGGCATCGACGCCATGGCTGTTGATGGCCTGTTCGGGGGCCAAGTAATCCGCCGTGCCCAGCACATTTTCGTCATACGCCAAGGTGAGCGAAGCCTGGTCTTCGCCGGTAAACCGGGCCAAACCTAAATCCAGAATTTTCACTGTGCCGTTTTTGTCCACCAGGAGATTGGCCGGTTTCACATCCCGATGGATCAGCCCCGCCTGATGCGCATGGTGCAGTCCGAGGGCGGCCTGACGGATGTACTCCGCTGCAGTAAGCGGGTCCAACGGCCCTCGCTGCCGAACAATGGCCTGCAAATCCTGGCCTTCCACGTACTCCATGACCAGGAAATGGATGTTCCCTTCATTGCCGATGTCATAGGCTCGGACGATGTTCGGATGATCCAGAGCGGCGGCGGCCTGCGCCTCCCGACGAAACCGGGCCAAATACGACGAATCGTTCACCCGCTCCTTGGGCAACACCTTAATGGCCACCCGGCGGTTCATGAGTACATGCTCGGCCAGATACACGCTGCTCATCCCGCCGGAACCGAGATGGTCCAAAAGTTTATATTTATCCAGAAAGAACCCCCGATGTCGGCCTTCCAGCAGTTTCTCGCTCTGCCAGCGGGTAAGCAGGCCAGCCTGGACCAATTGCTCGGCAAGCCGAGGCGGATCCAGCAGAATCTGCTCGCCGTGTTCTTGGACGATCCGGTCCAACTGGGCGTCCAGAACCCCCTTATCCACCAGCCCGCTGCGAAGGACCAACTCCAGAAAGTTTTCCACTTTCGTGTTGGCCATGAGTTGTCATGTCCTTAGACAAGCCCTAAGGCAGTCTCGAGGCCTCCCGGCGCCGCCTCCCTGACGGCGCTGCTTCAGCGATCCCCGAAAAGCTCTCTCTATTCCGCCGAATGACGTGCCTCGTTTCTGGCCGGGCGAGTTGAACTCAGAGGCTATCCCGAAATGGACACCCCAGAGGCGGCCCGGATAGCGGTTCCAACCGTTCTTCCTTTCCACAATCCCGTAGGAGTTTGGGGCATTCCGGGGGACGCCCGTGCCCGCTGCGCTTTCGGTTCCGCCGGTCTCTCGACAGCCAGGGGGAGAGGCAGCTTACTTCATTCGGTTAAGGTGGTAACCCCCTTCTTTTTATTTTACTCTTAAAAGAATTCGAATACCAGTAACCATTCCCATAACCGTTCCGCGGGAAACGCACAGGCAATTTGCCTTCCTTGGAAGAGGGCAACATTTTAGCCGAGATGGAGAGCCCCGATGTGTCATTCCCGCGTAAGCAGCATCCGGGGGCCTTGTGCCGCCCAAATCCCCTTCCCCCTCGGTCCCTTTGGCACCGGTGGCCTCACCCGTCGGTCCCTTTGGCACCGGTGGCCTCTGGACGGCCAGGGGAGAGGCGATTTACTTCTTTCGGCTAATTTGACTGTATCCACCCGGCGGGCTCCTACAACTTGTAGGACTAAAAATCGTCTCGAACCCTACCCATTGGGGTGATTACTTCCGGTGGATACAGTCAATCTAACGTGTTATGGGAATTATAAATCCCACCCCAAGAGAACGCCAACAGGGCTTCGGGGTTGGTTTCGCTCCGGGGAGACGGCTGTTCCCGCCGATCCGCTCTAGCCGAAGGCGACACAGCCCGCTCCAGCCTTATCTGTGTTTGCCCAGGTTGGGCGAGCGGGTCATCGGACGGGCAGGTGTTTTTCAAACCACCGGCGGATTTCTGTCCACATAGCTTCGGAAAGCACATGGCCGACGCCGGGTTCGATGAAGGCACGGAAGTTTTCCGGCGTTCCGGCTTCCCGGTAGGCCTGGGCAATTCGCTGCACCGCTTCCCGCACCTCCGGGATCGGGCTACCGGCGTCCTGCTCCCCGAAGGTCATCAGGAGCGGCTTCGGCGCAGTCAGGGCAGCTATGTCCGGCGTATCGCCGTACTGAAACCAGCCCGGAATGAAGTTCGGAAAACAGTGCAGGATTTTCGTCCGGTGGATGGCCGCATAGGTGGGCAGGCAGCAGTTGGCCGCCAGACACCGAAGCCGATCCTCCCACGGCCCCAAAAGCCAAGTATGCGTTGCCCCCATCGAATGGCCGTAGCAACCGATCCGCCCTTTTTGGACTTCCGGTCGGCTTTCCAGGTAGTCGATGGCCCGTCGCATATCCAGGATGTTTTTCCAGGCCAGGCATTTGCCGGAAACCACATACCGGAGAAACTCAAACCGTTCGTAGTCGCCGCCGCGCAGGACCGGGTCCTGACGATCTTCGAAGCAGAGCGCATCCGGACAAAGAACCACATAACCCATCTTCACGAAGGCCACGCCGGTATGATGCATGGGATTGCCGGCCAGGCCGGCCGGTTCCGATTTGCCTAGGTGCCACTCGCCATTATGCTGATGCCAGACGGCCACCGCCGGGGCCTGATGCTCGCCGTCCACTCCGTCCGGCACCAACAGCAGGGCCGGCACACGATCGCCCGGCTCCGACTCGTAGCTGACCCACTCGATCCGATATCCCGGTCTCTGCTCGGTCCGATGGAGTTTCGGCCGAAGGGGACCCGGCTTCGGCCAAGGACCACCCAAACACTCCAGCAACTTGCGCCGCAATTCCTCTGGCCGCATGGGTTCATCCTTTTTGGAAAACAGGATAGGAAAATTTGATCCTATCGTAAGATATGTTCGGTTAGCCCAAAGTAAAGCCATCCGATCAGGTTAGTTTTGACTCGAATCAGGGCTTGCCGATGGCGGGAAGTTTTCCGGGAGAGTCGGTCGGAGTTTTTGAAGAACAAACTGCCGAACTTTTTCTGTAATGCCGAGGGCCTCCTGGGTTTCCGAAAGCGATGGAATATAGAAATCTTCACCATAACGGATGGTAGCGGCATATCGGCTTAGCCTGCTGGCGCCCCATTCCATCAGAATCTGAAATTCCGGATCCAGGTTCGCACAGAGATGGATCAACACCTCTAGGCGATGCGTTCGGGGATAGGGCCGCTCGTGAGAGATCAAAAACGCCTTCAGATATTTTTCACAGCACTGTTGGAGATGGAAGCACACCATGTCGGCCACGGGTTCGGCCGTAGCCAATTCATCCAGGGCGATCTTCCAATCGTGCTCGGCTTTCAGAATCCATTGCCGAACGGTAGCTGGGTTCACAGATCGGTTCCTTCCTGCAACGCATAATAGGTCAAATATCCAGGGTCATGCGCTCGTTCCGCTGCCAACCGTTGGGACTGGATAAATATATCGGCGAAAATCTCCTCCTGGGCCAGACTCCAACAAACGGCCGAGGCTAAATCTTCCCTTTCCGAAAACGCCAGATCCCGATCCACCACCACATAGAAATCCCAGTCGCTTGCCGGGTGGCTATCCCCCCGGGCCCGACTTCCAAACAGCACGATCCGGCACACTTGCAAGCCGGCCTGCCGAAGGTGCTCGGTAATGATCCTTTTGGCCTTCTCCAGGACCGGATCGTTCATCCCCACAGCCCCTTACCCACAGCAGCAGCTTTTCCGACGGCGGAATACCCAAAGAATTACTACACTGCCGCCGCTTACTAGCAGCCAGATACTGGCCGGTTCGGGGATGAACACAGGCGGTTCCATCAGCCCGGCCACCCCAGCCAAATACCCCACCACCCCTCGGGTCATCTGGGTGGCATACGCATAGTCGATGTAAAGATAGGGATTGCCTTGGTACGTCCAGGTCTGCGGTTGGCCCAAGCTGTTCAGCGTATAATCCGTCGGTTGGTGATAATAGGGATTGGCATAGTTGCTCATGGCGTATTCGATCAAAAGGGCCGAGCCGTTGCCAAACCCTGCAAACGGCACGTGGTCGCTATAGCCCATCACCCCGGTAATCGGGGTAATCGTCGAGTAGGTGCTCAGGGCAGTAGCCAGGGCGTTCTGCGTCCCGGCCGGGGCAGCTGAATAGGCCCGTGTGATCCAGGCCTTGTTCCGGTACGCCGGGTCCACATGGTTGAAGGCAATCATATCCAGAGAGAGCATCCCCTGAATAGGATCGGTGGCGTGGGCGGCGGCATACCCGTAGCTGCCGATCAGTCCGTCCTCTTCCCGGTCAAAGGCAATAAATAGGATCGTCCGCTCGAACTGATATTGGGACAAAATCCGAGCTGCCTCCAGCACCGCGGCGACGCCGCTGGCATTGTCGTCCGCTCCAGGGCAATCCACCGAGTCGTAATGAGCGCCAACGATGTAAATCTGATCGGGATGCACCTGACCGGGGAGAGTGGCCACCACATTGGTGTACGGAATGCCTCCATAGGTTCCGGTATCATACACGGTCGAAAGGCCGAAACCCTGGAGCGTGGTATAGATGAACGTCTTGGCCGATTCATGGTCCGGCTGGCCGTCGTTCCGGTTATTGCCCTGGCGGGTATAAAGCCCGTCCCGCAAATAGGTGGTATAGAAGGTTTCGCTTACCTGATCGACGATGGCCTGAATCGGATCGGCCAACACCGGCGGCGCCGTCGCCAGCACCAGCCAGCACACAACGAAAACTCTGTGTCGCCACGGGTTCATGGACAGACTCTCCTCGAAACTGGCCCACGTTTTATTATGCCCAGTCTCGGTTCCCCCGGCAAGCTGCTAACGGTGCCTCCGGAAGGTTTTTGCCAGGGGGGTGGCCGGTTGGGGTAACTAGCGGCTAAAAACGGATTTTCGGAAGAGTCTCCAAGTCCGCAGAAAAACCTAGAGCGTATGGGGAGGCCCCCGGGCCAGCCGGATGAGCAGGTCCGAAGGGTAGATTTTTCCCGAAGAGCTTGGTATGCTAACATCTTCAGAACCCTTTAGCCGAACGAAGATGCCCGTGGCGGGACCTGCTTGACCGGTGCGCCGGCGATGGAAATATCTGCTTTAGATCGCCGCTGGGTGGGCACGCCAAGCATGTCCCTTCCTTCGGCCAAAGGATTCCCAATCTTCGAAGGCCTCGGAAAAGCGGAGCGTGTTCCTTTCTATGATCAGGAGGCGATACGATGCGAACAGAGCAGGGTCCAGTGAGTCGAAGGCAATTTTTGCGCCTGGCTGCCGGGGCGGGACTGACCGGCTCAGCCCTCCCCTATCTCGTGCCAGGCCGAGCACTAGGCAAAGACGGCGCCGTCCTACCCAGTGAGCGGATTGTCCTGGCCGGCATCGGCATCGGCGGCCGGGGAAGTTATGTGTTGGGCTGCTTCCTCCGGGAGCCGGACGTCCAATGTGTGGCCGTCTGCGATGTCCGGGCGGACCGCCGCCAGCGCGTCAAACAAATGGTCGATTCCCATTACGGCAACAAGGATTGCGCCGAATACCGGGATTTTCGGGAGCTGTTGGCCCGGCAGGACATCGACGCAGTGCTAATTACCACCGGATCGAATTGGCATGCGCTGCTGTCGATCTATTCGGCGAAAGCGGGCAAAGATGTTTATTGTGAAAAACCTTGCACCAAGACCATCATGGAGAGCATTGCTTTGGCCGAAGTGTTCCGCCGAACGGGTCGGATTTTCCAGGGCGGCATGCAGCGCCGGAACCTGCCGCACGTGCAGTTTGCCGTTCGGCTAGCGCAGGAGGGCAAGCTCGGCAAGTTGCACACCCTCTATGCCCATCCGGGCGGTTTGGGGACGGGTTCGAGCGGCTGGGCACCCCCGGAGCCGGAGCCGCCCAAAGACCAGGTCGATTGGGACATGTTTCTCGGCCCGGCTGCCTGGCGACCCTTTAACAAGGGGTTCTTAAACTCCGGATTTGAAAAAGGCGGCGGGATGGTCGGCGGGGGTTGCCTGGAATGGGGTTCCCACTGCGTCGATCTGTGCCAGTGGGCCAATCGGGCCGACGATACCGCCCCAGTCGAATACTATCCCATTGACGAAGAGGGACACGCCAAAGCCCGCTATGCCAACGGCGTGATGCTGGTGCTGCGGAACGACGGTTGGTTGCCGTTGGGCTCCTGCCCGGTGCGCTTCGAGGGCGATGCCGGTTGGGTGGAAACGGGCGATAGTGCCAAGTTGGCGCTGAGTTCCCCGGCCCTATTGGCCGGCCAAAAAATTCCGGAAATTCCGGGTTATCCGGCCACCTTCCATGTACGAGAATTCATCAACTGCGTGAAAACCCGGTCCCAGCCGAAGGTCAACGCCCAAGTGGCGGCCCAGTCGCATATTGCTTGCCATGCCGCCAATATCGCCATCTTCCTGGGCCGGAAACTCCGCTACGACCCAGTCAAAAACGAGTTTCTGGGCGACGACGAAGCCAATCGCCTTCGCGGGGAAGCGATCCGGGAACCCTGGCATGTCTAGATGCAGCCGCCTCACTCCCCTCGGCGCCGGGGTACCCGGGGCGAAGGCAACGCCGGCCTCGGTAAGCCCGCCGGACCGACTGGCATCCGTGCCAGCAATCCCCGTTGCCCAGCAATCCCCGTTCCGAAGCGGAAGGCGGGCTTCGTTAAGTCCCTCGGGCTTCCCGGCATCGGGAAGCCCGCCGGGCCGAGTGGCCTCGGCGCCGGGGCTCCCTAGCTGAAAGGAAAATCCGGCCTGGGGAGGACCATCGGGCTTCCCGGCATCGGATTTCCGAGTTATCCCAACCGGTCAAGGCGGTTTTGGTGGAACCGAAACTTTCCCCGTAGAACGGACAGAGACGGTAAAATGGACTAGATCAACCCACGGTTTCCTACCTTGCAGGCAAAAGGAGCGTTCCCATGCCATCGGAAAATAAAAATATCCATCGGTCTTCTTTCTGGCGGAAAGGAGGTTTTGGCAGGAGGGGTGCGATGAGGGTTCTAGGAGGGATGCTGCTTGTGGCAAGTTGGTGGGCAGGGGCCGGAGGCAGCGCGGGGGCTTGGGCGGCGGAGCCTAGCCCGACGGACCCGGCGGCTCTGCGCCAGGCCGTTCAACAGCAGATTGCCCTCCTGCAATCCGATGCGCCGAAGGCGCAGAAGGCGATGGCCTGTCGGCTTCTGGCCCGATGGGCGGACAAAGATGCGGTACCCGCTTTGGCCCCGCTTTTGGCCGATCCGGAACTGGCCTCCTGGGCCAGGATTGCCCTGGAGGTCATCCCCGGGCCGGAGGCGGATGCCGTATTACGGCAAGCGATGGATCGGTTGGAAGGGAGGCTGCTGATCGGGGTGATCAATTCCCTGGCTGTACGCCGGGACAAAGAGGCGGTGGGCAAGTTGCTGGCCAGACTCCAGGATCGGGATGCGGAGGTGGCTGCGACCGCCGCGGTGGCCCTGGGCCGAATCGGCACCCCCCAGGCCCAGGCCGGCTTGCTGGCCGCTCTGAAAACCGAAACCCGTTCCCCTGTCCGGGCCGGCATTGCCGAGGGGCTTTCCCTGATCGCCGACGCCCTGCTGCTCCAAGGCCGACCCCACGAAGCCGCCCAAATTTACGACACCCTCCGGCAGGGCGATCTCTCCAAACAGCAACGCTTGGAGGCCATCCGGGGCGCCATTTTGGCCCGAGGCCAACAAGCCGGTTTGCCCCTCCTCCAACAACTCCTCCAATCCAAAGACCCGGATGAATTTGCCTTCGGGTTGCAGACGGCCCGAGAACTGGGCGGCACCGGGGCGGCCAAAATGCTGGTGGAAGAATTGGCCAAGTATCAATCGGCGGCCCCCCAACCCAAACGGCTGCTGACCATCCTGAAAGCCCGGTACGGCAAAGGGGACCAATGGGTGGATGTCACCGACAAAGTTTCCGCCGCCATCAGCAATAACATGTTGAAAATCACGGCCTCCAATGAGTTGGCCGGCGACCCCGCCCCCGGCGTCGTCAAACAACTGGAAATCACCTACCAACTGGGCGACCAGACCCGTACCGTGGTGGTGCCGGAAAACCAGTCCATCGAGCTGGGCGAAGCGGGGGAGCCGTCCCATCCCCGGCAGGTCCTTCTGGTCTATGCCCTGGGCGATCTGGGCGATCCGGTGGCTCGCCAGGCGGTTTTAGAGACGGCCAAGAGCGGGGCCTGGGGCGCCCGTGTGGCCGCCATTCAGGTGCTCGGACGCGTGGGTGATGCCTCGGTCGTGCCGCTTTTGTGGGAGGCGGCCCTCAAAGGCGGCCAGGTCGGACAAGCCGCCCTGGAAAGCCTCCAGCAACTCCCAGGCCCCCAAGTGGATCAGGCTTTGGTGCAGCAATTGGCCCAAACCACCGGTCCCCATCGGGCTAAACTTTTGTATCTTATCACCATGCGAGGCATCCCGGCCGCTTTGCCCCAGGTGCTGGCCGACCTGCAAAATCAGGATCGAACGGTTCGGTTGGCCGCCCTGCCCGCTCTGGGCCGAATCGCCGGACCGGAACATCTCGATCTGCTGATCAAAGCCCTCCTGGGAGCCTCCGATCCAGAAGAAACGGAGTCGGCCAAAAATGCCCTCATCGACGCTTGCAGCCGCATGACCGACCGAGAAGGTACCGCCGACAAACTGGTTCAGGCACTCCAAGCCGCCCCCTCCGACAAAAAGGTCCTCCTGCTGGAGGTGGTCGCTTCGGTGGGCGGCAAAAAGGCCTTAGCGGCGGTAGCCGAGGCAGCCCGCAGCCAGGACGACACCCTCCAGGACGCGGGCACCCGTCTTTTGGGCGAATGGATGACGGCCGATGCCGCCCCGATCCTCCAGGAGTTGGCTACCACCGGGCCGGCCAAATATCGCATCCGGGCCGTCCGAGCCTATCTGCGCATTGTCCGCCAGTTGGACTTGCCCATGCCGGAACGGATGACCTTGTGCCGGGAGGCGGTTCGGCTTTGCCAACGCCCGGAAGAAAAGAAGCTCCTTCTGGAAATCCTGCGCCGATATCCGACCAGGGAAGGACTGCGGATAGCCACCGGCTACTTGGCCGACCCGGCGGTGCAGGAGGAGGCGGCCAGCAGCGCCATTGCCATTGCCGAAAAAATTGCCCCTCGACAGCCCCAAGTGGTGGCCGAGGCCCTGAAACAGATCATCCAGGCGGGCAAACCCGAAGAAGCCGTCCGCCGTGCCAAGCAACTGCTCCCGCAAGTCCAGAAATAAACTTATTTCACCTTCCCGGCGAGAGGCTGTCACGAAATTGGTAACCTAGGGCCGCCCCAAACTAGTTGCAAACCCTTCCGGTTTATCAAAATGCCCCGTTTTATGGGGTTTCGGACAGTCCGGGGACGCCGGTTGGTGGTTACATCCGGCTAGAGGGGGATTTTCGGGACAGCCTCTGAGAGGATCCGTGCCTAGACTGTTTTTCGAGGAGATGGACACGCGGTTGATTCCTGAGCGGTTTTTGTTTCGGTTTTTGTTACCGTGTCGGCGGCGGGAGCCGGTGTGGACCCGACAAGGCTGTGGGCTGGACGAGAGTTATCGGCTTTTCCCGTTGGCGCTATTGGAGGGGCGGCGGGTTTGGGCCGATTTTCGGGCTGCCTGGAGCGAACAGGGCTTGGCCTTTTGGGTTCACGTCCAGGGGAAAAAGCAACCGGTCTGGTGTCGGCCCGGCCGGCCGGAAGATAGCGACGGCCTGCAAGTGTGGATCGACACCCGGGATGTCCACATGGTGCACCGGGCAGGCCGATTCTGTTATCGCTTCCTGTTCATGCCCTCCGGCAGCGGGAGCCGATTGGACCAGCCGGCCGCTCTGTGGTTGCCCATCGAACGGGCCCGGGAACATCCCCGCCCGGTGCCTTCCGAACTGCTTCAGGTGTTGGCCGAGCGGCGGCCGGACGGCTATCTCCTGCAGGCCTTTGTGGCCGCTGAAGCGCTGAGCGGTTTCGACCCGGCCGAGCAGCCCCGCATCGGCTTCAACTACGCCATCCTAGACCGGGAACTAGGGGAACTGACGCTCAGCCCCGGCTCTCCCATGCCCTACCAAGAAGACCCCAGCCTCTGGGTCAGCCTGGAACTAGTGCCCTAGGAAGAAACTATTTTGCCGGGTCGAAAAAGCTCTTGGAAAGCCATCCGCCCCGCCGACCCGGCAAACCCCTGGGTGGGATGGCCGGTAGCTCAGCGGGAACCCTGCTCAGCCGGCTAATTCCCGGCATTTAGCCCCTCAGCCTTCGCAGGGATCGGCAGCGCAATATCCTGCTCAGAGGGGTAATTCCCCGGTATTTAGCCTTGTTGGGGGGTGATAGTGGTAGCCGGTGGGGGGCAATCCCGGTCTCTGACCCCAGAGGCAGACCGGAATCGGCCGGGCGGCTGACGCACCAAAACCTTTTGGGAACTTTAGCTGGGCTGCGGGGAACCGGAATGGCCGGGAGAAGTTCCGGTGGCCGCTGCTTCGGGGGGCAGACGAGGTGGCACGGGGAGTTTGATGGTTACTTTGGTGCCCCGGCCCAATTCGCTCTGGACACTAATTTCCCCGTCATGGGCTTCGATGATCTTTTTAGCTGTCGGAAGCCCCAGTCCGGAGCCGCCCGGTTTGGTCGTAAAAAACGGATCGAAAATCTGGGCACAGGTTTTCTGGTCCATGCCGACGCCGGTATCGATTAGGTCCAGGGCCACCTTATCCCCGATCGCATAGGTCCGGACCACCAACTGGCCGCCGGAAGGCATCGCCTCCTGAGCATTCAGCACCAGGTTGAACAGGGCGCCGTGGAAGGCTTCGGGGTCCAAAAGGACACTCGGTAAGTCGGGAGCTAAATAATCGATAATCTCAATCCGAGCCTCCTGCGCCTTGGGCGCAAAAAACCGGAGCACCCGGCGGACCTGTTCGTTCAAATTGGTCGGCACAAACCGCATCGGCCGGGGCCGAATATAGGCCAAAAAATTGTTCACCATATCCTCCAAACGCTGGCATTCCCGTAGCACAACCTGAATTTTGTCCAGGAACCGCCGTTCCTGCGGGGTCTTCGGTTCGGCGAAATCCTCGGCCAGCAGCTCCATGTTCAGCCGGATGACCGAGATCGGCCCCCGAATTTCATGGGCCCAGGCCCCGGCCAATCGGGCAATCTCTGTCGCCTGCACTGCGGCGGTACGTTCGGCCGGCTCTGTGCGCTTCGGGCTTTCCATCACCATGCACTCCCTCCGGGCATCCCCACGGGAGACCAGCTTGTCTGGCTATTCACTACACCATGAGCTCCGCAGAAAGTCCAGGCCCCCCGGAAAAGGGCACAGCACGTTGTACGCTCCTGCCTATCGAGGCCGCCGTGTGTGGACGTCTCTATTGCCCAGAAACTTTCGGCCGGCACACATCTCGATTTCCAAGCTCATTGGACGGTGGCGCTACGACCGTCTGGGGACTTGCCGGAATGCCCAGGAAAACCTCGAAGATTCCTGAAAGGCGGCGGAGGCGGATGCCCGAACGCGCTTCCGACTTGCCCCAATGCCCCGGAAATCTCGGGGTTTCCATTCTCCTTGGGGGTCTTAAATCCCCAGCAGGGTCCCACGGATACCTTTTTGACTGGATCCACCGGAAGTAACGGCCACAATCGGTGGGGGTTAAGCCGATTTTTCCCCTCCAAGTTGTAGGGGCCTAGCGGGGTGGATACAGTCAAACTATCCGTTTTCCCATGAAAAAGGAACCGGGAAAATAACACTAAAGTTGTATAATAGCCCCCCCATAGTAAGGGTTTTTCGTAGAGTATTCTTCTTAATAGAGAGGCAGTGCCTCTTTTGGTCCTGCTGAAACCAAAAGGGGAAATTCTTCGGAATTCTTCCCCTCCAATAGGGGGCAAATTGCCTACTTTTCGAGTGAATCTTTTCCGTTCCACCGGCTAGGGTGCGGGTATTTCCCCGGAGCGTTAGGTCCCGGCAACGCCTCCCTAAGAGGCTGTCCCAAACTAAGAGGCTTTCCCGAAAATCTGTTTGTAGCCAGATGGGCCAGCCAACGGCAGCCCCCAGACTGCCCAAAACCCTAAGAAACGGGCATTTTGGGAAACACAAAGGGTTTTGGAAACCGCTCGGGGCCCGCCGGAGTGCCCATTTCGGGACAGCCTCTAAGATCAGTTTCTACATCTCCATACTTATCTTTACTTAACTTATCTTTGAAATTTCGAGTCGCACGTTGTTTTTGATGGTCTTTTGAAGGCGGCCCGACAGACCTCCCGGCAGGCCGAACGGCAGGAACAGTTCATGGAACAGTTTCCGCAGTTTGTAAAACCGTTTCCGATGCGGGGGCCGATGGTTGGGCTGGCTGAGGCTTTTGGGAAGCTGCCTTCCATAAAAACCACGGTATTTTCGGGCATCCGGGGCGAACCGGGATTTTGTTTTGCTTCGATAGGATGCCCCGGCTTGTTCTGGGGTTAGATGTTAGGGAGTTCGTCGGTGAACCAATAGGGTAAGTGGGGATGGATGGTTCATGGGCGCCGGGCGATCTGGCTTGAATGAATCTACCGGTGGCGTCGGCCAGGGGAAAGAAGCTCCCCAGGCCGACTCCGCAGCTTCTGCCGGGAGGGTGATCGGCCCGGCCCGCCGATCCACCACTCCGCCCGGGCACCTCGATTGGAAGGGGATTCTCACGTTCCTGCTCCTTCTGCAACCGTTGGTAGCTTCTGTTTTAACCGGGGCATATATGACTCGGCACACCTGGGGAGATTGGATTCGGCGATTGGCCATGGGTGGTTTTGGCAGCAAGGGCGGGGTGGCCAGTCTGGGCGCCATTGCTCCCCGGGAACCCACCGTGGTGTATTACCGGCCCGGCCAGCTTTCCCTGGGCGATTTTAGTATCTCGATGTATGATCCGGTAACACGGATTACTCTTCGGGCGGACTTTCGGCTCGAAGCCCAGGCCCAGTGCGAAAATCGCCAAGCATTCGAGGCGTTTGTGTTGATGTACCATCGGCTGGTGCGGGATCAGGTGATGACGGCTGTGCGGAATGCCCCCTTAGAAGAATTGGCCGATCCGGAGCATCGGCTGCTGAAACGACGCATCCTCAGCCAGGTGAATCGGACGCTCGGCCAACCGTTCCTCAAAGCCGTGGAGTTGAAAAATTTCTCTCTCTGGGAATCGGTGGATCAGATGAGTTTTTTGCCTTACCAGTCCCCGCAGAATTCCCCTCCCCTTTGGCAATAAAGGGACTGGATTTACCCGGCCAGGCCCCTACAACTTGTAGGGGTAAAAATCGGCTCGATCCTCACAGAGGGCAGTTATTACTTCCTTCCGGGGGAGATGCACTTTAGCCGAAGCAAGCGAATCGCCTCTCCCCCGGCCGTCGAGAGGCAGGCCTGGACGAAGGCTAGGCCGGCTGAAGGGGGCTGTTTGGGGGCATTCCCACGAAAGGGGGAATCCAGAAAAAATAGAACGTCTTTGGGATATGCGTTCCCGCTGGGGTGGGAATCCACCTGGACTGCTGCTTCCGTGGGACACAGATTCCCCTTGAAGTTACTTGAAGTTAGGAAAACGGATCCCAAAAGGAGAGGATGGTTGTAACTTTCGATAAACCAAAGAGTTACGGAAAATGGCAAAAGTCGAGGCTAGAAATCATACCAGATGCCCAGGCCGATTTTGTCTTCGGAGCGGTCGGCCAGGGACCATTGCTCGCTTTTGCCCCGGTAATATTGCATTCCCAGGCGGAAGGTGGCGCCGTGGGCGTTACGCCATTGCCAGCCCGTTTGCACGGTAAACGAGCCATGGTAGTCGAATTCCTGACGCCAATGGCCGTTGAGGGCTAAAAACGGCGCCCCCCGCCACTGGCCTACCCGCAGCGGGCTGAAATCCATGCCACATTGAAACTCCCAGGGCTTGGCCCGGCCATCGGTGTTAAACGCCCATGCCACCTCCCCGTAAAACCGTAGCGCCGGCGTTAAATACAGCGATTTGCCAAACACCAACGAATCCCGCACATAATTGTCCCGATAAATGCCCGGATTTTTTAGTAAAAATTCGTCCCCCAAATGGGCGCTCAGATGATAAAAGCCGAACTTGGTGCGGATCGGACCCGATCCCCAGGTCAGAGGAATTCCATAGCGATAATCACATCCGACCACGTCTCGCTCTTCTTCCGGGTCAATCCGCAAAAGCGCCGCCCCCTCAAAATCCAGTTGGATGCCCTCCGGATGCAAGGGATCGTCATTGCCGTACCGGATCACCCCCAATCGGGCCCCCAGCCCAATGTCCCATATCCAGCCATAATAGGCATCGTGGTTAAACACGATCCCACAGCGGGGCTCCTTCACCCCGGCTAGATACGATCGGTAGATCAGACCCTGAGGCAACAGTTGCCAGGTCCAAGGCTGGGGTTTCAACGGGATCGGTTGGCCTAAGTCCACGGGTTCTGGGCTATCCTTTTCCGGCAGAAGGGCCGAGGATTTTTCCGGCGGGTTCTGCGGAGCCGGGGTTCCGTTCTTATTGGTCCAGGGCTGGAAGGGGCTCTGCATGTCAGGGGCTTCCGGGGCAAGATCCTCTGGGGTCTGCGGGGGAGGGAAGCTTTTTGGGTCCCCCCATCGGCGGGGAGCTTGGGGATTCGGAAATGCCGGGGTTGGGTCCTCCCGGAGGGTGCCAGCAGGGATAGCTTCTGCTACTTCACCTCGATCAGGGGGCATGAACCCCTTCTGTTGGCCTTCTGGACGATTTCCCCACGGCCCACTCTGCCCAAAGCACCAAACGGGGGCAATCCCGATCGCCGCTAGCCCGGGCAATATCCATCGAAAAAAACCGTTCATGTTCAGCAATCCGGTTGCCTATTTTGCGTAAATTATCCATTTTTTCCAAAAGGTTATGGCATTATCCCTAAAAGCTTGCCCCAAAGACAAGAGCAATTAACAATGTCTCCGCGCAGCCGCTCAGGGCTGTCCGGAAATCGGGAACCGGTGGGCCTACGCCCGCCCCCTTCCCAAAGCCTTCTCCCTTCCCACAGAGCGTCTTGTTGAGGGGGGTCTGGCCCCCCCTGGAAGGGGCAAAAGCGGCCCACCATGCTTTTGGGAATAGCCCCTGCCGACCAGCATCCTGGCCCCCCCGCACCTCCCAGGAAAGTCCGAACATAGGGTATTCTGGAAATGGAAGCCTTCGGTATCCCCCTACTAGGGAGAGACTCTTTATGGAGAGGGAGCCACGAATGGTCCTTTTGGATTTTACGATGTTTCCGTTGGACAAGGGGCCTAGCGTCAGTGCCTATGTAGCCCGGAGTTTGGAAATCATCGAGGCCAGCGGCCTGGATTACCGCTGCCATGCGATGGGAACCATCCTGGAAGGCCCGTTGGATCGGTGTCTGGAAGTGGTTCGTCGGTGTTTCGAGGCGATGGCCCAGGACTGCGAGCGAATTGAATGTGTGATCAAGATGGACTATCGCCGAGGTCGGCAGGGCGGATTAGAATCCAAGGTAGCCAAGGTGGAATCGCTTCTTGGCCGAAGCCTGAAAAAGTAGCCCCTCTTGAGGGGCCCCCCTTCGACGGCCAAAATGGTTCCGGGTATGGTCGGGTTGTCCAAGCGGTTTGGCCGCTTGCAGAAGGAAAGCGTCGGTTGGAACGCACCATCCGGAATAGAGATGCGGAATAGAGAGAGGTCCACAGCGGTGCCGTGGTTTTTAGAACATTCGGGGCCGATCCTCCTGGCAGGCATTGTGGCGGAGTTGGTGTTAGGGAGTCTGTTGCTGCGGAGCGGGCGGGGATTATGGCTTTGGCCAATGGCCGGTGTCTTTTTATTGACTTTAAGCGGAGTGGTCCTCGAACGAGCCATCCAGACGCCCAAAGAACAAGTGGCCAGCACCCTGTATGCGGCGGCAGCGGCCCTGGAACAAAATGATATGGAAGCCCTGTTTGAACATATTTCGAGTGCTGCGCGGTACACCCCGCAACGCGCCCGAACCATCTTGCAGCAATATCGGTTTCGCCAGGCCCGGATCACCCATCTGGAAGTGGAAATCAACGAGCTTACCAGCCCTCCGACGGCCACCGCCCAATTGACCGGTCTGGTCAGCGTGGAAGACCCGCACGGCCAACCGATTTATACGGGCCGGGTCCGCTTGGAAGTGCTCCTCCGCTGGGAAAAAGACCGTTGGCGGATCATCGGCCATCACGAAGGCGCTACGGCGGACGATTGGTAAAAGTCCCGCTCGATATGGTCCACCCTATTTTGACTGTATCCCCCAACCAGACCCCTACAACTTGGAGGGGATAAAAATCGGCTCGAACCCCACCTATGGTGGTAATGACTCCAGGGGGAGACAGTCCACCTATGGGTCTTCGCAAAACCACGGGAGACAGACGTGGCCAAAAACCACGCAATTGCGTGGTCTCTACGATTTGCGAAGCGCAAGAACTCTCCCGGCGGATGCTGGACATCGATCACTGCCCATCCCAAAATACCGACACCGGCCAAGCTGATTCCTGAAAGGAAGGCGGTTTGCTGGGCCAGGAGAACTCAGAGGCGGACTCGAAAATCCATTTTTCCGCCGGGATGGGTCTCCAATGGGTGCACCTAGAGTGTCCAACCCCATAGAACACGGCATTTTGGTTAGTCAGACCGATGGGAAAGGGCCTGTGAATTTCCGTGTTCGGAGGCCCTCGCCGGGCCCATAGACACGGTATTTTGGTTGGTCAGACCGGTTGGAAAGGACCTGTGGCCCCCGCCCGAATGCCCATTTCGGGAGAGCCTCTCACACTGAGCTTTCACCAAGCCTGATTTGTGGGGTAGGCTCTCGGCTCGACTTTTCCCATTTTTTTCTCACTCTTGGTGTTTTCGTACCATTTTCGCCGAATGGAGGGATCGGCGGGCTCCCCGCTGCGTAAAGCCTATCCCAAAATGCCGGTCCCCTTGTCCGATCCTCCCATGGAGGTAGGTTCCCGGGACCAGATAAATCCAACCCCGCCCGCACCCGCCTGATTTTGGGATAGGCTCTTAACCACCCGTCCTGGCTTGTGCCCGCGCAAGCGGGAACCCAGTATTTCCGGGGACTGCTGCTTCCGCAGCAGTGATCACATCGCACCTCCTGCAGTCGGCTAAAATATTACAAGGGAAAAAAATGACCGGAAGCGCTATTTTATTGGTCTTCCTCGGTGCTGGCCGGCAATTCTGCTCTTCTTCTCCCTTGAGAGATAAACATGCCTGGGGTATGCTATGTTTCATGGCGATTGAGGAAAGAAGGTTTGAGTCGGCTTAGGCGGGTCTCCGCTTTGAGGAGGATACCATCATGTCGTTGGGAAAGCATGGGAAATTGGGTGTTTGGGTCGCAAGGAAGGGGTATTGGGCAACCCTGTTTTGGCCTGGTGTATGGATGGGGCTTGTTTGGGTACTGGTCGGTTGTGGGGGGCGTGGATTAGAGACGGTGCCCGTTTCGGGCCGGGTTACCTATGGCGGCGGGGCGTGGCCGAAGGAAGGTCGGCTCGATTTTCGCCCCATTGCCGCCCCACCGGGGAAGACCTTGCATCCGGCTTCCGCGCAGTTCGGCCCGGATGGACGGTTTACGGTGGTTACTGGACAGACGTCCGGCCTGGCCCCCGGCGAATATGTAGTTACCGTTGAATGTTGGGAGGAAATGCCCACCATGGGCGACGCCCAAAATCCTCGGGGCTCCCCAGGCAAAAGCTATGTACCCGATCAATATCGGGACCCCAAACAAAGCCCCATCAAACTGAAAATCGAACCCACCGACCGAAGCAAAACCCTGGAGTTCGATGTGCCCAAACCGTAACCGGCCCACACCATAAAAGACGACGATGTGCCAAAACCACACCGCCACAGCCGAAGGGCTGCCCGGGGCCACCACCAGGACGCCCTCCGGAACGACGCTCCCTGAGGAAACTCCGCTCGGTAGCCTGACTGTATCCGCCCGGCCAGGCCCCCACTACTTGGAGGAGGTAAAAATTACCCCGAACCCCACAGATTGTGGTAATTACTTCCGGTGGATACCGTCAACCTATCTCAGTTGGTTTGAAAGTCGCGGAACCATGAACCGACAATCGGCCTGTTGGAAATTGGGTTTTGGGATGGCACTGATCATGCTCCTGGTAGCAGGCTGCGGCACCGGCGCCTATCGGGAACGGATGGAGAAGCGTCTGGCGGAGCTTCGCCGGGGAGTTCCCGGTCAGGACGAGCTTTCGGAGGCCGTGCAGATTCCCAACCTTCCGTTGGAACTTCGGGTACTAAAAGCGTTTGCCACCGAGCTTTCGCCGACGGCCGGTTCGGAGCATCCGGCCCGACGCCAGCCGCCGTTTCCCCTGCCGGGGCTGGTGCGGACCTGGGAGGCCCATCTGGAACAAGGCGGCCTGAAAATGCCGTATTATTTCTATCTCGGTCTGGTCGAACGCTCCCAAAATCCCCAGGAAAGGATTCGGGAGCGGATTCACCAGGAATGGCCGGATGCCAAGGTAGAGTGGAAAGATTTTCCCGACGCCCAGCAGCGCTCCTGGAAACGGTGCCAGGTCCTGTTGGCCGATCTGGATTGGGTCCCGTTGGACCCTACCGGCAAAGAAGCCCCCGTGCCAAAGCAGACCGGCCGGATGGATATCTTTTTGCTCCAGGAGGGCAACCACTGGATCATCGTGGCTTGCCGGGCGCCTGAAGGCCTGACCACCCCACTGAACCGGGAGGATCTTTACCGGGTGTGGCTGGCCAACGTGAAGATAAAATCCTAAACATTGCGTAACATGGAACAATTTAGCCGAGGGTGTCCGGAAATTCGCTTTATCTAACTCTTGGCAGGATAAATAGAGATATCAAACTCCCATCTTCAAAGTGGATGTCGGACGGGTGGGAGTGGGTCCTAGGGCGGCACTGCCCGGAATGGGGCATGCAGTACCCTTGGAATTTCCGGAGACCCTCCGTTAGCCGAATGGGAGAGTGATCTTAGTAGGCATAAAAGGCGGCGATCCAAGCAGGTCCCTACCAGGGATATCCACCATGGCAGGGCACGCTCCTCGTGCCCGCCGGACCTCCGAAGCAGGTCCCTCCCAGGACCGTTTCATTCGGCTTCATTCGGCTAATTTGACTGTATCCAGCCGGCCAAGCCCCTACAACTTATAGGGGGTAAGGATCGGCACGACCCCCACAAATTGTGGTAAGGAACCTCTGAAAAATCCTGAAACTATAGTGAACTATATGGACTGTTGATTATGTTTTCGGTCTCGAAGGGTGCGGAGGCAGCCATAACTTATTGGGTGTTAGCATTGCCAGCAGCCCGATAGAGAGGGTTTTCCGAAAAATCTCCCGAATACGTACCTTTTGTCCACGTTACATGATTCAGAGGTTCCGTAATTCCTTCCGGTGGATACAGTCAACCTAAATGTTACCAAAAAGCAACCGCCGGCCGGTTGGGACAGTCGGGACGTTTTGCGCCTGTAGCTCAGGGGATAGAGCATCGGTTTCCTAAACCGAGGGTCGCAGGTTCGAATCCTGCCAGGCGTACCTTCCCAAGCTCGTCGCAAACAGAGCTGCCCAGCTTTTAGAGGCTGTCCCCAAATTCCGTTTTTTAGCCAGATGTGCTACCCACCGGCGGCCGCCAGACTGCCAAACCCCCGCAAAACGGGCACTTTGGTAAATCGGAAGGGTTTGGCAACGGTCCGGGCCGCTGCCCGAGTACCAATTTCGGACAGTATCTTAGAACTCTTCCGTACCGTCGGCGTCGGGGAACTGTCCGGGTTGGCCGTAACGTAAGGTCCTTTATAGCAATCAGTTACAATCGGCCGAGTGCCTCGGACTGTCTCTGAGAAAAACTCTCCCTTGTCTAGGAGTGCCCAGGCTGTGCGGTCCGCTTACCACACGCTCTCCCAGAACTCTCTTTGTCTCTTGGGCGGACCAACCGGGGATTTAGAATCTCCGGGCGAGAGGCGGCAACTTCTTATCCCCAAGTTCCTTATTCCAGGAGGAGTCAGATGCGAAATCGAATCATGGGTGGGATTGGAGTCCTCTGGGGCGGGGCGGTCGTGGTGTTCTCGCTTCTGAAAGGCGGCGCCCAGGGTGAGGGCGCCTACGCGGCAGGCCAGACCGGCGGCATCTTCTTAGGCGGCCTACTGTTCGTCGTTGGCCTCTAGTTGTTGATCAAAGGCGGCAGATCGAGCTCGAAGCAGTAGCCTTCATCGATTCACAAAAGAATGCCGAACCAATCGCTCCAGCTAACAGTGGGGGTGCGCTGGTTTCATTCCGGCACTGGAGACCCGCCGCTGCTGAGTTCTGTCGTTACGGCTGTATCACCTTCCCCTGCTTCCACCCGAGCCCAACCGGTTCCATCCGGTTGCCCAGCCTGGCTTTCTGGGTAAGGGGTTAGATGTTCTTTTGTCCATATAATGACCTAGGAGAAGTCCAGGCCCACCGCCTTCCGCACGGCGGCTGCTTCGGATATTTTCCGTTGATCCGCCGGCCTTTCGCCGCTGCTTTGCGAGAGCCCCCTCTTTAGACGAGCAAAAACACCCGATGCCGACAAGACGGTCTGGCCTCCTTGTATCCCAAGTCGTTACGTCGAGTTCTGCCTCTGCGAATTCCTCCGCCATCAAAGAGGCGTACTTCCTGCTTGCGGAATCGAGCGTCCGGACATCATAATAAGGGATATGGAATTTGGAAGACAGGGTAAGTTCGGCAAGAAACTCTTCGCTCAGTAGGAGTCATTCATGAGAATACTATTTGCTCCCACAGTGGGAATGCTTTTTTGGACGCTTGCCACGCCTGTATTCGGGATCGGCCCGATCCGAACAACCGAAGAACTCGTTGCGGCCGTGAATGCCGCCAAAGAAGGAGATACCATTGAACTGGCCGAAGGCACGTTCGAACTCAGTGCCCCGCTGGACCTCCCAGGCAAGATAACGTTGAAGGGTGCGGGCATCGAGAAGACCACGCTCACCCACACGAGGGCGTGGAAACCATCCACGAAAAGCCTGCCCGATCCCGAGATACGACTCGAAGGGCTGGATACCGACGCCTACTTAATCCGCATCCAACGCGACACGTCAGGCGTCAGCATCTCCGACATGACCCTACGCTGCCCACAACTGCATGGTGCCATCTTCGCTTGGTTCCACACCGACTTGCACCTGCATCACTTGCGAATCCAAGAGACGCTGTGGTGTGGAGTTCGCACGTTCGGCATGAAGAATGCGAAGATTCACGACTGCGAGTTCGTGGACGCTGGGGGACGCTGGGAGAAGGGCAAGCCGGGGGTGAACGGCGGCATCACCGGAGGCGCCATATTCGCCGTCTGGATGAGCGATTGTGAAATCTGGGACAATCGCTTCATCCGCACCCGCACCGCAAACGAACATGAGTTCTACGGTATCAAAGTGCGGCAGGCCAGGCGGTGCCGGGTGCATCATAACACCATCGAAGTGAACTTCTCGATGGAGTTCCCGTTCGAGAACGACGAGGATAACGAACTGGATCACAACGTCTGCTACGGCACCATCTCGATTCCCAAACACGCGGGAGGGCCGGTGCCACAAAGCGGCAGGACGTTCCACATCCACCACAATTACTTTAAGAACAGCTATAGCATCGAGTTCCCGCGCAACGGCGTCGAAATCGATCATAACCTGTTCGACTTCGATGTTACGGCAGATCACGGTAATCTGATTTCCAGCTTTGGCCATGCCCCAGCCAATGGGCCGGCAATATTTCATAACAACTTGGTGAACAACCCTGGTCGCGGTGTGATCTGGATCAACGAGGTGTACAACAACCTGGTAGTGCGGAACAACCACATTATCGCACGCACCACCGTGACGCCGCGGAAAGAAGGATTGTTTGGTTTTAACCCGAATTGCAACTTCAAGACTATCGTCATCAAAGACAACCTGATTGAATGCCAGGGTGAATCTCGGCCGCTGTTCCGCTGCAAGGAAAGCTATGATGCAGTGGTCGAAAACAATAAGCTCGTGAACGTCGCCGACGCCGACAGGCTGAAAAATCCGACGGCAGAGCGACCCGTTGGGTTGGAGAAGCCACTGAAGTTCGAGTGCGGAGTGAAGGGCGAGTTTCACGTGGACGGTTGGACAGTCCAGTACAAAGGAATCAAGGCACGCTGAACCAAGTCCACCCGAGTAGCGGTTCGAATGTCTTCTGAAATCAATGATTCTTGGCCGTCGGATCGCCTTGATCGTTAGCTACTCCAGGTGGATTTCGTGGGCATTTTTCCCATTTCGAACCCGTCGAGGGTGGTGGTCTAATGGCGGGCGGCATGGGCCAATCGCAAGATGGCCACGCCTGGGTTGACCAGCCGGTCTTGGAGGGAAAGCAATTCCTGATAGACGTAGCTTTTGAGCACCTGCCCCCGGTGTCGTACTCCCTGTGGGAACACGCGAAAGGCAAGACGCCGCAAAAGTGGTCGCTGCTGCCAAGCACACAGCATCCCCACGCCCGGCCGCAGCCGCCAAAACAAAAATCCAGGAACAAACACGGCGTGCTAGCCTGCCCACGAGCAACCCCAGCGGCCCTGGATTCCCACCGAAGCCGGCAACCGCCTGGAGACGTGCCAGCCCGGCGTATGTCGGCGTGGCGGGGTGAAGCTTTCGGCCAGCGACCCGGAGCCGCTGCGGCACCAGCTAAAGGAGCTGCCCGCGACCACCGCTTTCCGGCGGTGTCCGAGCCGATCGTGACCCAGGATCAGCGACACCGGCAGGTGTGTCCCCCATGGGGCGGCGACTCAACACTCGGGTTTCCATACCGAGCAGGCACAACCTTTCTTGTCCTGGAGGATTGTCGTCTGAGTGCCAATGATTATAATTTCC
>Ga0209017_10000286_pt1 | contig 51827 bp, 44 predicted proteins | sample YNPBryunderm2012_FD_185812 | JGI IMG/M metagenome (GOLD analysis project Ga0209017, IMG submission 185812) | Anoxygenic and chlorotrophic microbial mat microbial communities from Yellowstone National Park, USA - YNP Bryant MS undermat 2012... ... | reverse complement strand
TGGCCTTACTGACCCATTTGATGACCAAAAAACACAGCGTGAAGTCGATAGCCTGCGTAAAGCCATTGAACACACCTTGCCAAGTGTGTTGCCATTTAGTGTGGCGCTGCCGTCGCTCATACGTCTGGGCGCAGCGTGGGACCTAAGGTCGTTTGCCGACATTCCGATGGTAGTGATGCTGGATTGGGTGCAGGGCATCAATTCCAACTTTGGCAACACCACAACGCCGCTGGTTGCCCTTGGTGCAGAATGGCGAGGCGTGCCGAATTTACCACTGCGTGCAGGATTGAGACTTGGCGGCAATGAAGCCATAGCGCTCTCGTTAGGACTTTCTTTCGATACGCCTGAAGCCACATTTGACATCAGCACACGCGATGCGCTAAGCTTTTTCTCGTTCAATTCGGCACGGCAATTTTCAGCAAGTTTGGGGGTTCGGTTTCGCTTGCTTAGACCCATAGAGCAATTGCCGCCAGAGCGTTTCTATGCGCCTGTCATTGCTCGTGAAGCCTTGCCCATGATTGAAATTCTGGCAGCACGCAATAGCATTGAGCAAGGCGATTCAACCATGCTGATTTGGACAACCCTCGATGCCGAGCAAGTCAGAATTGAACCAGACATAGGCGAAGTGCCACTCAAAGGCGCACGAGTGATTAAGCCGCAACACACGACAACCTACATCCTCACGGCAAAAAATCGTTATGGTGAATTGGTGGCGGCGGCGCATGTCAGAGTCAATCCGAAGCGCGAGATTCCGCCGCCACCTCCACCGCCACCTCCACCACCACTCAGCAAAATCGGCGATAAAATTTTCATTCGCATCAACTTTGAGCTAAACAAATACCGAATCTTGGATACAGAACGTCCGAAGCTGGATACACTCATTGCGCTGCTCAAAACAAAGGAGCGCGAAAGGTTCATCGTGGAAATTTCAGGGCACACTGACAATACAGGTAAGGGCAAGCTAAAGCCCAAGCAACCCACAGAATCTGAAGAGCAATTTTTCAAACGCAAAGTGGCATTTGAAAACGCACGCAAACTCTATAACCTCTGGCTCTCACTCAAGCGGGCAGAAGCTGTCCGAGACTACTTGGTAAAAAATGGTATCGCCAAAAGACGGCTCACTGTGCGCGGCGCTGGTGAAAACGAGCCAATCGCCTCAAACGACACGGAAATCGGACGTGCGAAAAATCGGCGAATGGAAGCCAAAGTCATCGGAGAGCTCTTGGGCGACATTGAACTGGAGCCAGTACCAGCACAAAATAAGCGTAAAACCATTGCAAAACCTTCAGCCGTGAGCAAACCATGAAAATTTCCCAGAGCCTAAGTGTTCTGGCTCATCGGTAGCAAGTTACGCCTTGTCGTCGCTTGGAGAAACATGGACAGGCTCGAGGCGAGTAATTTCACGCTGCTGGCTTTGCATAGAAAAAAGTGTATGAAATTCCTGCTTTTTCATCTGCCGATAAGCCTCGGGAAACTTGCGAGCCGTAAGGCGATACTCTGCCAAGGCATGCGCTGAACAAGCAAGAAGCAAGGCATACCCCTTGTAGAGTCGAGCTCGACCGATAAGCCGTGCCGTTTCGGGCGACAGCGCACGGATTGGACGCTTATCCAAAACGAGGTATGAAAGTGGCAGGTCGGAAAGGTCAATGCCCAAATGTGCTTTGAAGTCTGCCCAGCGGGCTTGAGTAAAAGCCTCTTGAGGCGGTTTAGCAAAGTGATGACACCAATGCGCACGATGCTCTGGTAGAAGCAATCCACACGCGCCTTGATGCGTGCAAGGCGCCACAATGTGAAACGATGCCCGCAATGCTTCGCGAACCTCGATGAGTTTGCGACTGGCGTAGCGGTCGCCCGATTCCACCCAGAGAATAGCGGCAGCAGAACGAAGTTGAGTAAGCAGCGTATCCAGTGCAGAGTCGCTAAGCTCGGTGATGATGTGGCTAAGTAGCACAACGCCGCAAAATGACGTGCGCTCATCAAAAGGCAAGAGTGTGATGTGGGGAAATTCAGAGCGAATTTTTTCTTGCGCAAATTTTAGGGCAAGCGTCGAGCGGTCGTAGAGCGTTACGGAAGATGAGTGGAAGTAACGAAGAAACGTGCGTGCGGCGATGCCTGTGCCACAGCCCCAGTCTAAGAGCGGAAGTGCAGGCGGTTGCCAGCGAAGTTGGAGAAGTTCTGCCAAAACATGTTGCCATTTCCATGCGATGCGCTGCGCAAAGGTATGCTCATAGAGCTCAAGCACTCGCGGGGTAGTCCAGTAGTCTAAATGACCGGCGCGCCGGTCTAAGAACTGCGCGCGCAAATGTTGAAGCTGTTGCCAATCCTCGTGTGAAAAGGTCATAGAAAGCAGTTTGGAATGAAAATTTCTTGCATCAATACAGCACGAAAAAAATGAAACGGCGAGCATTTCTAAAAACCGCGGCGGTGCTAACACTCGGTGCTACTTTAGAATCCTGCCTGAATCCTACTGCACTCGATAAGCTTGCTCCGGCGGCGCCAACTTCAATTCGCGTGGAGGGGTCTTTGAGCTGGATAAAAGTATCATGGGCAGCGGTAACAACCAATAGCGATGGTAGTCCCATCAGCGATTTGCAGGCATATCGGATTTACCGCAGCTTGATTCCAGCAAGTGGTTTCGAGCAAGCAGGGAGCGTAAGTAGCAATGTTACTGCATGGAAAGACACCGCAGTTCGAGCTGGTCAGATTTGGTATTACAAAGTAACCGCCGTTGATAAAAGTGGCAATGAATCGCAGTTTTCGCCAGAGAGTGCGCCAGCCATACTGTCAATTCGTGTGCCACACGCTATTTTGCCGCAGCACGGAGAAGCTTTATTTCTCAACTATGACGGACAAAGACCGCCGCCAAGCGATACGCGCTCCGATATTAGCATAACACGCTTTCAGGGCAGCTTCATCGTGCTCTCGCGCTTTTGTACTCATGCAGGATGTAGCAACATGATTTTCAAAAATTCAGAATGGGAATGCCAGTGCCATGGCTCTCGCTTTTCACAGCAAGGTGAAGTGCGCGAAGGACCAGCGCAGAACGCTCTGAGAGCATTCAACTTTACACAGGAGAGCAACGGCGATTTGATTGTCTCATTTACATGAGCATCTCAAAGTCAATATGCGACAACGCCCGTGCTGAAAGCATGCCATTTCACCTTAGTATTTGCTGGCAGCCATTCTGCTACTCAACACATCATTGGAAAATTTTGGCAGCGAGCGTGGTCGTTGGGTCAGACCAGTAGTATCGGTTAAGGTTTTCATAAAGGCGATGATGTCTTGAATTTCTGCTTGAGTTAAGCCGAGTGTATCGGGTGGCAGAGTTTGGTTAGCTAAATCAATGCCGATACCTTTGCCGCCGCCCATGTTGTAGAAGCGCATCACTTCATCGAGCGTTTTGTAGACGCCGTTGTGCATGTAAGGCGCAGTCAGTTCTATGTTGCGTAGCGTAGGCGTCTTGAACATATACTTATTGAGTTCAATGCCATTGATTGCCATTTTGCCAATGTCGGGGTCGATTTCAGCTTGTTTCCACTTGGCTTCTTTGGGCACGCCAATCACTTCAGCTTCGGTCTCTTGGAAGGTGGGCGGCACTGTGCCATTGAAGAGCGGGATAAAGTGACAGGTTGCGCACTTGGCTTTTCCTGCAAAAAGGTTAAATCCGCGCTGTTCCTGTGCATTCATCTTGGTTTTGTCGCCGCGCATATACTCATCAAAGCGTGAGTTGAATGAGCTAAGTGAGCGCATGTAACTTGAAATTGCACTGACAATATGCTCTGCAGTTACAGCATTCTCACCACCAAAAGCCTCTTTGAAGCGCATGCGATAGTCTTCACTTTGCGCAAGAATTTTGGCGACAGAATCCAGAGAATGATTCATTTCGTCTGGGCTATGAACCACGAAGCGCACACGGTCTTCGAGATAGACCGTTTTTTGGTCGTAGGAAGAACTGGCTTGATAGGCAGAATTGATAACAGTGGGGGTGTTACGCAAAATTTTATCGTTGCCAGTCAGCGTAAGGGCGCGAGGCAAACCATCAGTGAAAGCTTTTTCAGGTTGATGACATGATGCACAAGACCGCTTTCCGTTTATGGACAGCAGCGGCTCAAAAAAGAGAAGATGACCAAGTTCAACTTGTTTCGGATTCAGGGAGTCTTGATAGTTGGGTGTATAGACCAGCGGGTTGAGCGCATCATGGTCGAAGAGTGTTTTAGCAGTGGTGCGAAAGACGCGCTCGGTTTGAAGAATCGGAATACCAAGTGCAAGTTGAGCATCAAAAAGCGCCCGACTCAGTGGATTGGCAAAATCTACGATAAACTCCAAACGGTTAAAGCTGTCGAAGCTGTGTGCGTATGTTGCCAAATACGCAATAGCCTTTGAGAAAAGTGTGTCAAGCTGACGCGCGTATGCAGGATTTTTCTCTTCAAGTGCTTTGGTGTAGGGTGCAAACGCTTCGGCGAGTCCTTCCAAAGCCGCCTTGGCTTCGTGAATGGAGTAGAGTGCCACAGGAGAATCAAAGCCGGTGATGCCAAGCGTGATGACACGAGCAATTTCCAGACGCATGGCATCAAGGATGCGATTATCGGTCAGTGGCTTTTTGATGATAAGCCCATCGAGGCGTTTGCAAAGAGACCGCATGATTTTGACCTGCGCAAGCATAGCTTCTCTCGAGCTGAAATCAACTTCGGGGAAAAGAAATTCTTCCAAGACTTGAAAACCAGTGGGCTGTTCAATCTTGTATTCTTCGCCGACCTCTTCTAAAGCAGGACCGTTCATTGCCTCCGAAGTGGAAGGGGCATAATACTCCAAAAGAAATTCCATGCGTTTGTAAGCCAGACGAGCATGTTTGAATGCTTCTTGCAGCGCCTTGGCATGGGAAGAATCCTCCTTTGCTTGAGCAATCAGTGAATCGAGCACGGCAAGTGAGCGTTCAAACTCGCTCAAGTTTTTGATGAAAAGGGGTTTTACAGCAAGCTCGGCAAGTTCTTGCGAAGTCTCAGGGGCTTGCTGCTTACAGCCGATGAAAGGCACAAAGAAAATGCACAGAATAGCGACAAACTTTACAGCGTAACGCATATTGGAAAAACTTTAGGAAGTTTGTTTGAGCATGAAAAGAGCCGCATCTGGCATGCGGCTCTTTGCGTGGTTCTGATACTTTTCGTGTGTGCGATATGCTTAGCGTGGCACATTGGTAAGAATGAGCACATAGCTACCTTCGCCAAGGTTTGTCGGTCCTTGAGCGGCAGGAAGTGTGCCTCGGTCAGGATTGCGGAAATCTCTGCCGGGGATTTGACCACCTTGTCTCCAAGTGTGAGTTTGCACGCACACAAGGAAAGTGCCGGGACGACCTGTTTCGTTGGAGACATCAATCATGGCGCCATACTCCCACTCGCCAATAGCAAAGCGTCCGTCAGAGCCGACAAACCAGTTAGTAGGTCTGCCATCTGTGTTAATGGGCGCAATATACTTGCGTTGCAACGCACCGCCATCGCGAATCGGTCCAACTTCCATGAACACGGACAGAGTGCTGGTCGGTGAGCCAATTCTCCATTGGTAGATACGGGCATCATGATTTTGACGCTGTGCATCAAAGACGGTGCTGACGCCAGTAAGCTCACCGCTGTTCGGACGATAGCGATTGGCATCTTCTTGAATGTAGACGTAATTCTCGGTCACGCAGATGTTATCGACATTCATGAACTCGCGGGCAGGACCGTTAATATCATCGCCGTCAAAGATAACTTCAAGCGTTCCTTCAAGCGGGTTATTGGCATCGAGCATAAGGCGATAGACTCTGCCATACATGGTGCGGTCGTTGTTCGCATTGCGGTTGCCACCCCATGCTTGACCTGTAACACAGAAATAGAGTTCGCGTGCAGCAGCATCCGAACCTTTGCGATAATCAATGTCTTCAACGCGACCAAACAGCAACGCATTCAGACGGCGAGATTCGCTGTTGAATTCAGCCGCAGGACGAGTGGTCGCATTTGTGATTTCTACAAACTCAATGGGGTAGGTTTGACCGACAACCATATCGCGCTCACGGGTGCTAGTGCTGTTCTTACGGCGAGCAACATAAAGCTTGCCGTTGTCAAAGTTGCCCGTGCCTTGTCCAACGTACATAACCAGCTCACCGCCGTTGGCAAAATCATCATCGCCAATGAGAGTTACTGTACGGTTCGGATATGTACCCTTAGGAAGGGTAACGGCATTCTCAGCGCTCCAGTAGCCGAAGCTGGTGAGAATACGGTCTGTTTCACTTGGACGCCCATATGGGTCAACAATGTGTATCTGCGAGTCAAACCCAGACTCACCGCAAGTGATAAACTGCGGACGGGCAACGCCATGGATTTCAGGCGTAACCATGGTGGCGGAGCACAAGCGATAGAGCCCATCATTTGAGGTCATGAGATATTCGCCGCGCACCGGACGGAAAGTCTGGTCAAGTATTACTCGAGACACTGCAAAGTTATCTTCATGGTTGCAAACAAAAGTAAAGGTGCCATCGGGATTTCTAAGAAGCCCAGCGCCATCAGCCATGCCGCCGAAAACAAAGTTTGGAGACTCACGAAGTGTGTCGTCGCTGCTGATAAGCGTGAAAGCCTGAACCCCGCTGGCAAGGCGAGTAACAAAAGTTGGTGTCACCGAATACTGGCGAAACTCAACTAAAGTAGATGAGCCGCTGTCGCTGGTATTGCTGCGGCAGCCTGAAAGAATCATTCCACCTAACAAAAGGCAAGAGAGCGCGCTGAATAAAAGTGTTCTTGGCATGTTTGTCGTTGTGTTTATTAGTTATTTGTGATGAATTTGCAAGGCATTATCAAATCGTCAAGGCATGGTGCTTCGCTCTCTTTTGCGGTTTTTTGACAGCACCCACTTAGAGTGTGAGCGATTAGAGCACACGAAGAAGGAGGAATGAACAAGGGTTTTTTCAAAAGAGACGAGAGACACATAGCCTTGACAATTCAGGCGCAAAGATAGGGCGAGGCTGTTACAGAAGTGTTATTGCAAAATGAAATTAGCATTAAAAAGTCAGAGCAATTGAGTATATGCTTATGAAATGAAAAAGTAGATACGCTATGCCAAGGTATGACAAGAGTCGGGAAAGTTTCTATCAGAAAAAGAAGACTGTGGAAAGTGTGGTCCCTGCAGGACTTGAACCTGCGACCAAGCGATTATGAGTCGCCTGCTCTGACCAACTGAGCTAAGGGACCACTCGTCGTGTTAGACAAAGATAACCTTTGTGCCGTGCTTCTACAAGGATGAGTTGCTTGTAAGTGCAATAGTGGCGCGCGAAGTGTAAATCGGACCTTTGGGCGTAAGGCAACTTTCAATCAGGGCAAAAGAATCGACACGCTGGCGCCCGATAAATGAAGGCGCTAAGGCTTTGACAACTTTGCCAAGACCGCTCACTGTGCGACCCTGTCGCATGCGACCAATGGTAAGATGAGCAGAAAACTGGCGAGCATCTTTCGGAAAGCCAATCGCATCAAGTTGAACCTGAATGCGTTCAGCAAGTGCGGACAGGTGTTGCTGACCATCCTGCACGCCAATCCAAAGAGTTTGCGGTTGTAAAAGTGAGGGAAAAGCATCTGCCTGACCAAAACTAATCTCGAAGGCTGAACTTGCCGCTTCATGAAGCGCTTGTGTAAGTGCTGGAAGGGTCGCTGACGGCACATTGCCTAAAAATTTCAGCGTCAGGTGAAAGTTCTCTGGCTCAACCCACTTGATTGCCGTCTTAGCACTCGGACATGCTGCCGTCAGCTCATCGCAAAAACTTTGCACCGCCGCACGCAGCGAGGGCGCTAAAAAAATGCCGACAAAAGCTCGCATCTTTCTCACATTCACGAACAAGGTAACGATAAAATAAGAGAATTTTGTGGCAACGAAGTATAAATTCAGAGTGAAAATACCCGAGGCGCATAAACACCTTGCTGAAAGCACCTTGCTGAAAGCTCTTCACAGCCTGACGGTGAAGGCAACTTTCCTACAGCATATGTCGCAACATGGTGATTACTGCTTTCAAGAAAAGTAAAAACAGCTAAACATAAATGAACACCGACAAGCTGGAACAACAAGTTCAAACTGCTGAAAGCAAAATTGCACAAGTAGATGCGCTCAATGCGCAGGCGTGGGAAATAAAATACTCCGAGCCAAAACAGGCAATGCGGCTGGCTGAAGAAGCATTGGCACTGGCACAATCAGAGAACTATCTCAAAGGCATCGCATATAGCCTGCGTAACAAGAGCGCTCTTTTGGCAATGTTCTCACAGTATAGCGAAGCACTTACGGTATCCCTTGAAGCCGTAGAACGCTTCACAGAAATAAATGACATATCAGGCAAAGCCTCAATGCTAAACATCTTGGGTAACATCTACACAGACCTAAGTGACTATGAAAAGGCGCTCTACTATTATGACCAGAGCATGACGCTCTACGAAGGGATTGATGACAAAAGCGGCGAGATAACAACAATCATGAACATTGGTTCAATCTATCAACAGCTTGGCGAGCATGACCGAGCCTTAGGATACTTCTTGGAGAGCTTGAGTATCAATCAGACACTCAAAAATCAGGATATTGAAGCCAGTGTGCTCAATCGCATTGGGGAAGTCTATGTTGCTATGGGAAAAGCAAAACAAGCCTTGGAGTATTTCAGAAAAGGACTTACGGTAGCGGAGGTTGCTCAACTGCGCCGAACAGAAACGCTACTGCTACTGAATTTGGGCAAAGCCTATATCGCATTAGGTGACCCTGAAAATGCACTCTCATTTATGATGCAGAGTGTGCAGTTTGCACGCGAGTTGGGCGACCGCCGACTTGAAGCGGAGAGTTTGAGTTGTGTTGCCGCACTGCATCGTGGATTGAACGACTTCAAAAAAGCTGAACAGCGTTTTCAGCAAGCATTAAGCCTTGCTCAAGAAATCGGCGCAAAAGATTTGGAATACAGCTATCACTTGGCGTTGTCGGAGATTTTTGAAACCATAGGGGATTTGAAGAAAGCCTTGGAGCATTACCGAGCCTTTCACAGTGTCAAAGAGAAAGTCTTTGGAGAAGAAGCCAGCAAACGCATTCGGCGTATCACCATTGAGCGTGAAGTGGAAAAAGCACAGCGTGAAGCCGAGCTTGTAAGAATGCGCAACTTAGAACTTGCCAAAGCCAACAAAGCCCTCGAAGAAGCCAATCAACTCAAAACTGAGCTACTGGGCATCGCCGCACATGACCTGAAAAACCCGCTCTTCTCGATTATGACCTTTGCCGATATGTTGCTTGACCCAAATTCATCAATAGGCGACAGACAAACACAATTTCTTTCTCTCATCAAAGACCTCGCCTATCGAATGCATCACATTATTGAAGGGTTGCTCAACAACATGACAATTGAAAGCGGCAGAGTCCAGCTCAACATGCGCCCAGTAGATGTTGGTCAGTTAGGCGCCCTGCTGGTGGAAATTGCATCGATGCGCGCTGAACAGAAAGAACAGCGCCTCACAAGCCAAATCGAGTATGGATGTTGGGTCAAAGGGGATGAAGAACGGCTAAGAGAAGCAATCGATAACCTAATTAGCAATGCTATCAAATACTCGCCGCGCGGCAAAGCAATTGAAGTGCGCATTTACCGAAGAGATAAACATGTCGTGTGCGAAGTAAAAGATGAAGGGCAGGGATTTTCGGAAGAGGAAAAAGAAAAACTCTTCAAAAAATTTCAGCGCCTGACCGCCAAACCCACAGGCGGAGAATCTTCAACTGGCTTGGGCTTGGCAATTGTCAAGCAGCTTATCGAAATGCATGGCGGCAGAGTGTGGGCAAAATCAGAAGGACTGGGGAAAGGGAGCACATTTGCATTTGAACTGCCTTTGCTTGAAGCACAAGTATATGAGCAACCTGAGTGAATTGAAAAGTAAAATAGAAACTGCTCACAGCCTTCAAGAAAAAGTCGATGCCTTAAATCAGCTTGCGTCTGTTTTAACCATTGACCACGCAGAGTATAGAGCTGGGCTGGCTACGGCGCAAGAGGCAAATGCTCTGGCAAAATCCATTCAATACGAGCAAGGCATCAATGAAAGTGATTACATCATCACTGTTAGCCTTGCACGGCTGGGACAAAACGAAGAAGCGGCTCGAAGAGCCAAAATCGCAATTGAAAGATATGAAAAGGCAAATGATGAAGTGGGCTTAGCCAAAGCACGACTTTGCTTGGGAACAATCTATTATGCCATCGGTGAGTATGCCATGGCGCTGAGTGAGATGCAAAAAAGTCTCTCGCTCTATCAAAAGTTGCGCGATAGCAAGGGAGAAATGTATCTCATGCAAAACATAGGGAGTGTGTATTTAGAGTCAGGAAATTTATCTCTGGCACTGGAGTGCTTTGAATATGCGCTCTCTGCAGCAAAGAAGCTGAACGACCGTACGCAGCAAGCCATGGCGCTGGGAAATATCGGTGTGGTGCATGAAAAGCTGGGCAATCATGAACAGGCACTGGAGTTTCATCGTGAGTGCATGGCGATTGTAAAGTCGCTCAACTCCATGTATCACTTAGCCGTAGCGCACTGCAATCTGGGGTTAGCCTACTCCAATTTAGGTCAGTTGGATGAGGCAAGTCAGCACTTGCAGCAAAGCTTGGAACTCTCACAAAAAATCGGTCTGCAATACATTGAGGCTTACAGCTACTACGCAATAGGTTGCCTGTCTTCGAAAGCAAAAGATAGCAACGGGTCTGAAAGCATTCAGACGCTGCAGACCGCACTGAAAATTGCCGAAAAAATTCATGCAAAAGACCTCATCGCAAAAATCTATCTGGAACTTGCCGAAAGTTATGCCAAAGCTGGTGATTATGAACAAGCCTTCTTGGCACACAAAGCTTATCATGCGGCAAACCGAGAACTATTGAGCGAAGAAAGCGACCGCCGACTCAAGGTGATGGGAGCCGTCTATGAAGTCGAGCAAGCCAAAATGCAGGCAGAAATCTATCGCTTGCGCAACGTAGAACTCATCGAAGCCAATCAGTTGAAGACAGAACTCATGAGCATTGCCGCACATGATTTGAGAAATCCTCTGCAAGCCATAATCGGATTTTCAGAATTGATGTTGGAGCAGCTTAATAAGCAAAGTGAACTATACCGAATGACGAGCACCATCTACAGTGCGGCGCAGCGTATGCATGAACTCATCTCAGATTTGCTTGAAATGTCAGCGCTGGATGCAGGAAAAATTGTCCTGCATAAAGAGCTAACAGATGTTTCCTCACTGGTAATAAATACCGTGTCAGAATGCAGAGTGCAAGCTGATGCAAAAAAGCAAACCATTGAGTGCTCACTTGAGCCAAATGTAAAAGCCGAAGTAGATGCGGCTAGACTGAAAGAAGTCTTCGTCAACTTGATAAGCAATGCCATCAAGTATTCGCCCTGTGAAAAAGTCATTAGCGTCAGTCTGAAGCACGCTGGCGAAAAATTTCGATTTGAAGTCAAAGATGAAGGGCAAGGCTTAACGCCAGACGATATGAAGAAACTCTTCATGAAGTTTCAACGGCTTTCGGCTAAACCGACAGGTGGAGAATCCTCGACTGGATTAGGTTTGGCGATTGTTAAACAAATTGTAGAACTGCACAATGGTCAGGTCTGGGCAGAGTCAGCAGGCAAGGACAAGGGGGCGACATTCATTGTCGAAATCCCCACTGAATAGCGTGTGCAAGCGAGCCTATCAATTTCTTATCTTCAGGCGAAGAGTGAAATAATAGCATGTAAAAATCTAGAGAGAAAGATGAAACCGCATAACATCATTCTTCTTACGGATTCCTACAAAATCAGTCACTATAAGCAGTATCCGCCAAAGACGCAAAATGTCTATTCATACTTTGAATCGCGGGGCGGTCGTTTCAAGGAAGTGGTGTTTTTTGGATTGCAGTATTATCTCAAAGAGTATTTGGCTGGAGAAGTTGTAACCAAAAAGAAGATTGATGAAGCTGAAGAGTTTTGTGCGGCGCACTTCAATAGCTCTTTTGTATTCAACCGAACGGGTTGGGAATACATCGTAGATGCGCACAAGGGTCGCTTGCCGATAAAAATCAAAGCAGTGCCTGAAGGACTATCGGTGCCCACACACAATGTGCTCATGACGGTAGAAAATACCGATATGAACTGCTATTGGCTGACGAACTACTTGGAAACCTTGCTGGTGCAGGTCTGGTATGGCTGTTCGGTAGCCACACAGTCGCGTGAAATCAAGCGGCTCATTTTGGATTACCTTGTCGAGACAGGCACGCCTGAACTGATTGATTTCAAGCTACACGATTTTGGCTTCCGAGGTGTCTCGTCGGTTGAATCTGCAAAAGTAGGTGCAGCGGCACATCTTATCAATTTCATGGGAACAGATACGCTGGTTGGCCTAACCTTCATTCGTGATTACTACGAAAGTTCGCAGATGTGGGGCTTTTCAATTCCAGCCGCTGAACACAGCACAATTACTTCATGGGGCGAAGAAAACGAAGCACTGGCATACGAAAACATCTTGCGTCAGTATCCAACGGGCACCGTTGCTGTGGTGAGCGATTCCTACGACATCTATCACGCATGCGAACATCTCTGGGGCGAAGTCTTGCGCAAAGAGGTCTTAGAACGAGAAGGCACCCTGGTCATTCGTCCCGATTCAGGAAATCCGAAAGATGTGGTTTTGAGAGTCATTGAAATTTTGGGACAAAAGTTTGGCTACGAACTCAATCGAAAGCAGTTCAAGGTGCTAAATCCGAAAGTGAGAGTCATTCAGGGCGATGGGGTTAGCTACGAAACCATTGAAGAAGTTTTGCAAACCCTCAAGCAAAATGGCTGGTCGGCAGATAACATTTCGTTCGGCATGGGTGGTGCTTTGCTGCAAAAGTTAGACCGCGACACGCAAAGGTTTGCCTTCAAGTGCAGCAGTGTTACCATCCAAAATCAGGAACGAGAGGTTTTCAAACGCCCGATTACCGACAATGGCAAACACTCTAAACGAGGACGCCTAAAACTCATCAAAGTCGGTGAAACTTTCAAAACGGTCAGTCAAAATGATGCTGGCGATGACATCTTGCAGACCGTCTTCGAAAACGGTGAAATACGGCGAACATACTCATTTGATGAAGTCAAACGGCATGCGGCTTTAACATTGCCTGTAAGCAGTTTGTAGTTGAGCTAAACTAAAAAGACAACAATCATAGGTTAGGTAATCTCTATCAACGAGCCATGAGTGCATTGGGAATTGTCGAGACAAAGGGGTTTGTCGGAGCGTTAGAGGCGGCTAACGCCATGCTCAAAGCTGGCAATGTGGAACTGGTGAGCAAAGAAGCAATTGGCGGTGGCTATGTGGCGGTGGTGGTCAAGGGAGAACAGCCTGCTGTCAAGCATGCTGTGGAAGCAGGGGCAATTGCGGCGCAGCGCGCTGGCGAACTTATCTCTGCACACATGCTGGAAAACCCACACGAACATCTCTACAGGTTGCTCTCTAAAGTGTAAGTCAGTGGGCATGAGACGCTTCAACTGTTAAAAACTTTTCCATTAGCTCCACGCACCGCTGATTTTCTTTGGGCAACCCAATTGAAATGCGTAGGCAGTGCGGCAAGCCAAAAGCCTTGAGCGGACGAACAATCACCCCGCCGCGTAGCAAGAATTCTGTCAGGGCATTGACACGAGCTTCGCTTTCTAAGTCAAGCATGATGAAGTTTGCCCAAGAGGGAATCCATGTATAGCCCAGTTCCGTGAAAGCTTTGGTCAGAAAAGCATAGCCTTCTTGATTGAGCTGAAGCGATTGTTGCAAAAATTCTTCATCATCCAGTGCCGCAAAAGCCGCCGCCTGCGCCACAGAATTCGGCTCAAACGGCAGTTTAACTTTCAAAAGATTGGTGATGAACTTATCATGAGCAAAGCCATAGCCTACACGCAAACCTGCAAGCCCATATGCTTTCGAAAATGTGCGCAAGGTGATGACATTGTCGTAGCGGTATGACATGGAATCGGGATACTGCGGGTCGAAGGCAGCATACTCAAAATAGGCTTCATCGAGAATAATGATAACGCGCTCAGGTATGTGCTGAATGAAGTCGTCAAATTCTTTGCGTGTGAAAATTGTGCCTGTGGGATTGTTGGGATTGCAGAGGTAAATCACTTTGGTCTGTGGTGTGACGGCATCAGCAATAGCTTGCAAATCGAAGCGATAGCCTTTCTGCAGAGGCACTTGAATGAACGGTGCGCCTTTGGATTGCGCCAGCACTTTGAACCCAATAAATGTGGCTTCAGAGGTCAGAAGTTCATCACGGTCGCCAACAAACGCACGAATGATGTTCGACATGATGCCTTCCGAGCCGGCGCCAACAATCACATTGTCAACTTTGAGGCGAAAGCGAGCGGCTAACTTCTGACGTAATGCCATTGAGGCAGGGTCGCCATAGCGATTAACGTCGGCAATTGCTTGAAGCATAGCTTGATGAGCACGCGGCGGCACCCCAAGCGGATTTTCGTTGGAAGCAAGTTTGTAGACTTCACGCAGACCATACAGCTGCTGAATTTCAGCAATGCTGCGACCGGGTACGTATGGCTCTAACTTTTCAATATGCGGCGGCACCAACTGCGACATACAGCATTCTCCAAAAGATAGGTTGCAAAAAACTGCCAGTAAATTTAGCCAAAAGCATAAGACAAATGAATCACGAAAGCAGGCTATTGAGAGCGCCAGCGTTCAGTGGAAGTCAAGGCAAGGTATGCCGCGCGCCGAGCTGGGTAAAGACTCGCCAAGAAAATAAGCACGAGCGCCGCAACAATCACGGCAAGAAAATCACTACCCATCATAGAAACAGGATAGGCGCGGATGATGAAAGATTCAGCATATGGCAGCGGCACAAGACCAAATTGCTGCTGCAAAAAACAGACCAGAAAGCCGAATGCAACACCAAGCGTAACACCAATGACGCCAATGAGCATGCCTTCAAAGAGAAAAATGCGCTCAAGACTGGCAGGCGTGAGCCCAATGCAGTAGAGGAAGTAAATATCGCGCCGTTTTTCAATAGCGGTCATGGTCAGCGAGCCAATGAGACTCAGTGCCGCAATGATGACAATCAGCAAGAGAATGATGAAACTGCCCCACTTTTCGAGTTTCATCACACGAAAAAGTTCACGAAACTTATCAGAAAGACTCTCGGCACTGTATTGCGCAGAAAGCCCCTTCTTTTCAAGCCACTGCATAAGACGCGCTTTGAGCTCTTCGTCAGAGAAGCCGGGCTTGGCGCGTAGTTCAATGCCTGTGACCACATCAGGCGCATAGCCGAACACCTTTTGTGCCGTGCTAAGCGAAGCAATCGTGTAAATCTCATCATATGTGCGGTGTGCAGAGAAAAAGTTTCGAACCCTAAGCCGGGGTAAATCCAGCGAGGAACGCAGCAGTGGGTTTTGAATGGCGGCAAGCCCTTCATCGATGTGTTTGGCGGAGAGCAATCGCACTTCGGAATTGAGCGTGGCAGAAAATTTGTAAGCAAGTGGAAATCCAATCGTGAGCCCATCATCTTCGAGCGGGCGCCGGTGTTCATCCAAGTAGTTTGCCATGTCTTGGTAGGCTTCTGGTTCTATGCCTTTGAGAATGACGACACTACTTTGCTTATCGGTAATCATCAACACTTTTCCCTCAACGAATTTGCGGGCGGATGCGACGCCATCAAGTGAGCGAAGTTCAGAAAGTAGCGAATCCGAGATGCGAATGGTGGCGCCTTGTGCTGCAATCAGTTTAGCTTCGGTATCAATAGCTAAGAAAAGGTTGTAGGCAAGGTCGCGAAATCCGTTCATCACACTAAGCACGATGATAATGGTCGCTGTGCCGATGATAACGCCCAGCACACTTATTGCGGTGATGATGTTGATGATGCGAACTTTTTTAGCGGCGAAAATAAAGCGTGAAGCGACCAGCAAGTTTGCCTTAAGCTGCGAATTTGGGCGATAGGTCGGAGCACTCATAAGCGAATCGCATTGACAGGGTTAAGTCGGGAAGCGCTATGGGCAGGAATCAGCGATGCCAAAAGCGAAATCAGCAAGGCAAGTGCCGACACCACTGCGTAGTGAAGTGGTTCAATGATAATGGGCGCCTCTGAAATGTAGTAGGTTTCTTCAGGCAGAGGAATGAAGTGAAAGCGCTGTTCAAGCAGTGAAAGTGTCAGCGCAAGTGCATTGCCAAAAACAATTCCCAGAATCGACATCAAAAGTGCTTGTGAGATGAAAATGCGGCGAATGTGTGTCGGACTGGCGCCAAACGACATCAGCACGCCGATTTCTGCACTTTTTTCCAAGACAATGATAAGAAGGGTGGAAATAATGTTGAAGGCGGCAACGACAGTGACCATCACAAGTAGCAGGGGCACGACATTTTTTTGCAGACCAAGCCATGCATAAATCGAGGCATGAACTTGATAAATGGTGCGTGCCACAAGCGGAGTTTTGAGTATGTGATTGAGGTCTTGGGCAGTTTGCCGAACAAGGTCGAAGTTTGCGGTGCGCACTTCATAGCCAGAAATGCGCTGGGGCATTTCAAGAAATTTCTGAAGCGCATCAAGCGTCGTGAAGACTACCGTTTCATCGAAGCCTTGCGAAAGACCCGTTTCATAGATGCCGACAACGGTCGCCGTCTCGAGTTTGAGCAAGCGCAAAAGTTCATCAGGGTGCTGCGCTTGAATCGGAAGGGCATCTATGGCAGCAGCGGATGAAAGCACAAGCAGTTCGGAGTGGAGCGAGAGTGAAAGGCGCTGCGCTAATTTTTTGCCGATAAGCACGGGGATTTTGAAGCGGAGGCTATCGGACAGAAATTGTCCTGAAATCACCTTTTCACGCATCGATGAAATATCGGCGGCGGGTATGATGCCTTTGAGCACTGCTGGCTCGAGTAGCGGGTCGCCTGAAAGTGAGCGCGATTTCAAAATAACATTGCGTTGTAGGAACGGAGCTGTGCCGGCAACGTTGTGCACTTGGGCAATCTCTGAAAGAGTTTTGTCATCCTGTTCGAATTCTTTGAGCGAAGCGTGAGTAACCACGATATGCGAGCCAAAAAGTGCAAGTTTGGATTCAATGATGCGGCTAAAGCCATAGACAATTGACAGCGTCAGAATGAGTGCTGCAGTGCCAATGCTGATGCCAAGCACAGCCATGAAGACGATAAATGACGGCTTGCTTTGCCGTTCTGCTCTCGGAAAGGTAAAGCGACGTGCAATGGCGAGTTCAAACTTCAAGTCTGTTACAGTTTAGCTTGAGTGGTTTGAAGGTCAGCATGGTGCACTGAACGATTGCGACCGCGTGCTTTGGCTTCGTAGAGTGCCGCATCGGCAGCACTAAGTAGCCCTTCTTCATCAGTAGCATCAATAGGGAAAGTCGATATGCCTAAACTGGCGGTCAGGTTGCCGCCGGGCTGTTTTTCTTGGTTGATGAAGACCTCATCTTCTATGGCGCGGCGGATGCGTTCAGCAACTGCCTTGGCTTCATCTTTGTCAGTGCGTGGCAATAGCACCGAAAATTCCTCACCGCCAAAGCGTGCAGGGACATCGGTCTCACGGCACTCTTGTCGGATAAGGCGAGCAACTTTCTTGAGAACTTCATCGCCAAGCAAATGCCCATTGGTATCGTTGTAGTGCTTGAACTTATCGACATCGACCATGATGATAGAGAAAGGCTCCTTAAAACGACGAGCGCGAACAATTTCCTGATGCAGTTGCGATTTAAAGTAGCGGAAATTGAAAAGCTGGGTTTTTTCGTCGGTGATAATCAATCGGCTAAGCTCTTCATTTTTCTCATTGATGGCGTTGCCAAACTCGCTGATTTTTCGAGCCAGCATGGCAATTTCATCATTAAATGCGCGCGAGGCACTAAGCTGACGCATATCTGCAATCATTTTGATAATGGTCTGACTTTCATCGACGCGCACGGAGCCTAAGCAGGCACAAATGTCGCGAATAGGCACAGCTGTCGAGCGATAGAGCAAATAGGCAATCAGTATCAGGAATGGCAGAAATACCACAGCCATGCCAATGGCAAGAAAGGTCAGCCTAGAAAGTTCCTCTCGAAGCTGAGAGGAGGCTCCCACCAAGTCGATTTGTGTGGTCTCCAAAAGTAAGTTGAGGTCGCGCAAAATCTGGTCAATGCTTTTCTGCTGGCTTAGAGCAAGTTTGCGTACTTCGCTTGGCGATTTGGAAATTTCATCAACATGATGGAGGTAATCTTGCACAGAAGTCTGCACTCTGCGAAGTTGCGCATAGGTAATCGAATCCATTGGTGAGCGTTTCAACAAATCTTGCAGGTCTTCTTCGATGCTGACTTGGAGAGATTTCATTTTGGAAAAAAGCGAGCGGTCGCCGGTGGCAACAAACTTCCACAAGCCCGAGTCATAAATCAGTAGTCGCGTCTTGATTTCTTTCAGAATGATAAAATCATTGCTCTGTGATGCAATATATCGCTTGAAATCATGCTCAAAGCGATGAAGCAAAAAAAGCGAAATGACAGGATAAGCACCTGAGATAACGATTGCAAAAAGCAGAAGAAATATGATTCTACCTTGAAACGTCATAGAAAACAACTGCTTCAACATCATTGTTTTGGTGATACATCTGCTAATCAGTATAGCCAATAAGCAGTAGAAATTAGCAAGTGTTTTAGAGTATCCAAGCAGGCCTGCGACATGTGAAGGAAAACTGTGTCAGGTGGCAAAACCGATGTCCAAAGCGCTCTGATTGTATCCTGAGTTTGGGTTCATCTGGCAACGGGCAGGGCTTTTTCTTTGCAAGAAAATAGAGCACAAAGTTCAATCCTCTCTGAAATTGACAATTCTGACGGGCACTTTATACGGTGCGTATCCGTGGCGAACAAATATCTGCTGACCTTCGCGCAAAAGAAATGAAGCAAAGCCAAGCGGTAACTTTTCACCAAGTGGGTAGGCGACATAGACAAAATGTGCAAATGGATACTTGCCTTCATAGACATTGGCTTGATAGGGCATGATAAACTCTGCATTTGTGGAGTCTGCGGCAAGTGCCAGCACTTTAAATGCTGTGGTATCCATTTGCTTGACATTGAGAGCAGGGCGGGCATGTGCTGTGCCAGTATAGGCTAAAAAGTGTTTGGTGCGCGCCATGAACGATTTCATTTGTGCAAATGATGTGCACGGATAGGCTGAGCGTGAAAACTCCAGCGACTTAAGCAACGAATCTTGAAGTAAATCACGCATACCGTCGTTGGGCGTGGTAATCAGCAACTGAATTGGTGCGTCTTTGCCCCCAACTTCAGACCAGTTGGTGATTTTGCCAGAAAGAATATCACGCAATTGCGATAGCCGCAAGGCACGGACAGGATTTTCAGGATGAACAAGAAAACAAACTGCATCGACGCCTACAGGTTTTTTCTCAAGAGTTATGCCAACCTGTTTGATAGCCTCAAGTTCATCTGGCTTTAGGTCGCGATTGATGATGATAAGTCGCACCTTACGCTCCAGCAGGCGCTGAACAACAAGGCGAGTTTGGGCAGATTCACTGCTTAGTGAGGCTTTTGACCATATTCGCATAAACTCCTTCTGTTGGGGTTCAATAGCAGGCGCAAGAGATTCGTCTGAGGCGTAATGCAACTCGCCTTCAGTTGTCGACTCGCTTTTATCGCCAGCAGAGCCGAAGCAGCCCTGTAGCAAAACCAGACTAAAACAAAGGACTAAGCCACACAAAGTGTATGAGGACATGTGAATAAAAAAAGTGTTATTGCCTAATGACGATTTTTTGAGTAAATGGCACAAGCCCATTTTTGAAGATAACATCTTGACCTTCACCAGGAGAACCGAACTGCAAAAAGCCAGAAAAACCAGCAGGTAGCAACCCGGGTGTGCGCTGAAAGTAATACACTCGGTAACTGAGCGGATATTCCCCATTTGCCACATAGCCTTGGAGTGGCAAGACAGGCGAAGACTCAAAGCCCTCTCCCTTAACAGCAAGCACTTTAAACTGTGTGGTATCTTTCAAGTCAACGACAAACTTGTCGCCCTCTTGCTTAACGCCAATTGCATCCTTAACATCTAACATCGTCAGGTAGCCTAAGGCGCCGGGCGTGCGCTTGACAGCATCTATCATTTCAGCTTTGGACAGACAGATGACAGAACTGTCTGAAAAACTTGACCCAGCTAGAACACTATCGCGCAAATACTCTGCACGACCATCGTTGCTAAGAAAAATTTTAACAGGTGTAGGCTTTCGGCTTTTATCGACCTCTGACCAATCCTTTACCTTTCCTGAGAGGAGATATTTAACTTGCTGTAAGCCTAACTCGGTTGTAGGATTTTGCGGATTGACAATAAAGCAGAAGGCATCGAGTGCACAAATGCGACGCTGTACTGAAATGTTATTGGAGCGGAAAAGACTGCTTTCAGTGGAAGAACTGTCGCGGATTGTCATGGCAAAACGCAAGCGTCCGTTAGCCATCTCGGCTAATGCCTCGCTGGCAGACATTGGCTCAAGAATAATTTTTGCTTCTTTTCGCTTTTCATTGAAGGCTTTAGCAAGAATCTCGGCAAGAGGTATCAGAGCTGGGTCGACGCCAACAACCATCTCGCCTTTCTGTGTAGTTTCCTCTGGCTGATTACACTCGAACAAGCCTTGAATGGCGCGGCGATAGGTTCTATCCTCTGAAAGTTTGAGCAATTCTTCCTTTTCGGCAGCAGTCAAGTGATCTTTGAGAAGCAAACTTTGTGAGCTGGCATCGTAGCGTAATTTATTTTGCAAGTTTGCTGGTATTTGCACCCCACTGGGTAGCGCTGGGAGCTTAACCCCGTACTCTGGCTGACTGCAAGCCGCCGTAAAGCAAACAAGTGCTACAAGAAGAAGTAGAGGCTGACGAAGCGTGATGAAGTGAGTGTATGGCATACAAAAAAGGTTTTTGGATTACAAACTTTTTTGACGCGCGACCTTTGCGCACAACTAATCGTGCCTGTGCAGAGCAAAAATAAAACAAAAAGGCGGGAACTCCCGCCTCTCGTTGTTGGAGATTGCTGAAATGGTGCAATGGCGCAGAGCACGCACAAAACCGATGCCGCTACTGGAGCGCTCACTTACCGTTTTGGTAGGCAGCAATTTCGCCCGGCTTACGAAGCATTTTGTTGACCTCCATGATATGGAGCTCTTCATCATGAATCATCTGACGGGCGTATTCTTCCAAGACCACAGACTTGCCTTCAACCAAAGCGAGCAATTCGCGATAGGCGGCAAGCCCAGTCATTTCATGCTCGAGCGACTCGCGCAGAATATCACCAATGTCATGCTTTTCAGTCTCGAGCAATGGACCAATAGCCAGCGAAGGATGCTCGCCTAAGCCTGTAATAAGTTCGCCAGCTTGCTGGGCATGCATCAGCGATTCATTGGCACGATCGCGTAACCAAGAGACAATAGGAATACGGTTGTAGCCGTAGACCATCAAAGAATAGTGCGTGTAGCGGACAACACCAGCAAGCTCTGTTTCCAGAATTTTATTGAGCACTGCAGCAACAGCATGCTTATCAATTTTTTCTTCGAGAACGGTAATCGACGACATACCTTCTTATTGTTTAGAGTGTTGAAGAAAGTTATTTTACTTTGAAAACAAAGCTAACAATGCTACAGCTCTTTCTAGCAATTGTTTTACTTGGCGAAATTAGACCGATTCTAACAACTGCTTGGAAGTGTTCTGCACAGTTGCAAAAAAAGCCAACGCGCCACATTCTCATCAAGAAGAGTGAATGCAAACTCTATCTCTACCGTGGCAAAACTCTCGAGAAAGTCTATCCAATTGCCGTAGGGAAACACTCAGGAGATAAGCAATTTGTAGGCGATATGCGCACGCCAGAAGGCGACTTTTACATTGTGCAAATACAGAACTCCCAGAAATGGACACACGATTTTAAAGATGGCAAGGGCGAAATTGAGGGTGCATATGGACCATGGTTTCTAAGGCTCTACACAGGCGCAGACCGCACCAAGTCAGGTAGAGCATGGAAAGGCATCGGCATTCATGGCACGCACGATGAAAGTTCAATCGGGACGCAAGTTACTGAAGGTTGCATCCGCATGAAAAATGCAGATATTGTGGAGCTAAAATCTTTGGTGGAACTCTATACACCAGTCAAAATCGTAGAATAATACAAGGGCGCTGCGCGCATGAATAAACTTAAACTTGACTTACAGCTATGAAAGCCATTATTCTTTATGATGCACTAACTACAGGCGGCACAACCGACCGAATTATCGACACGATTGGGCAAACCTTAGTAGAGCGAGGTTTTTATGTGGAAAAAGCCAAAACCCCGCCGCGTGCTGATTACAGCTTCTTGGAAGAATTCGATGTAGTGATACTGGGCACACCTATCTACAACCTTGCCATGTCTCCTAATTTTACTGGCGCACTCAATCAGAGCAACTTGCTGGAGAAAGCCAAAAACAAACTTGTAGCATTCTTCATGGTGTTTGGTGGACCGGAGCTGACGGCGCAGTTTCTGTATCGACCGCAACTCAGCCTACGCCTGCTCAATCATCAGGTGATTGCAGAAAAGCTCTTTGGGCTGACTGAAAGAAATAATCCGCAGGCGCCAGTAGACTTTGCAAATGAAATTTATCGCAAAGCTACAGCCATTTTGCAAAAAAATGTAGCATAGCTACAAAAGCGTGCAACAGCTTTGCCTAAAGCCTGAAAGGCATGTCAAACAACTGTCAAGGCGTGGCATGGCAAGCTGTCAGCATGTAAGCCGTGCCCTACTGCATGCCCAGCAAGGTCTGGGCTATCATTTCGCTATGCCGAAAGAGAGCTACTTTGCGCTTTTCCATTCTTCATACCACGCCATCTGAATTGCCTCTAATTTGCTTTCTGTCGATGCCTTTGGGTCGTCAGCAAAACCAGGCAATTCTATCACATAACGGTGCAGGTCAGTAAAGCGCACCGTGAGCGGGTCAATGTCTGGATATTTCTCTTGCAGAAGCATGCCGATGTCTTCGGCGTCATCCCAAGTCAGTTTCATCGTCTATTGTGTTTGGTTAAGGTAGCACGGCAAAGTTAACACAAAAGGAGATTTCTTGCTCCGGCAGGATAGGTCACTGTAAGCTGCAGCGCGAAGTAAGGAAAGAAGTTGATTCAAGTAAGGCGACAAAGTTTTATTTTCAGACAAGTTAAAATTGAAAAAGGAGGCTTTCTATGAAAAAAAGAGCAAAACTTTTCCCCTGCGTCCTACTTTTGGCACTGCTCCTGAACGTTCCGCTCGTGGCACAAGATGTCGCGCAAGTCTTCCGTGGCGCATTGATTTATCCAATTGTCGGTGAGCCAATTGAGAATGGTGTGTTAGTGGTGCAGGGTGGAAAAATTGTGGCGGTAGGCAAAGCAGGTGAAGTGCAAGTGCCAGTGGGTGCAGTCGAGCATAATGTGGAGGGCAAGGTGATACTGCCCGGGCTAGTTGATACACACTCGCACATTGGGCGCGGCGATGGCGGCGATGCATCAGGTACCTTGCATCCGAGCGTGCGCATCTTGGACGCCATTGACCCAAGGGCGACAAATTTCAAAAAGGCGTTGGTAGGCGGCATTACAACGGTAAATGTCATGCCGGGGTCAGGGCACTTGATGAGCGGGCAGACGGTCTATCTGAAATTGCGCAAGAATGCAAACAAAATTGAAGACATGCTCTTTGTCAAAGATGCAACCATTGATATTGCAGGCGGGCTGAAAATGGCAAATGGTACCAATCCCCTGCGACCAGCGCCCTTTACAGGCACGCGTGGCAAATCAGCGGCAGTAGTAAGAATGATTTATCTCAAAGCACAAGACTATCGCGAAAAAATCAAAGCGGCAGGTGGCGACAAAGAAAAACTCCCAAAGCGTGACCTTGATATGGAGTGCTTGGTGCAGGTCCTCGAAGGCAAACGCATTGTGCATTATCACACTCATCGGCATGATGATATTCTGACCGTGTTGCGTGTGGCAAAAGAATTTGGTTTTCGTGTCGTCCTGCATCATGTCAGTGAGGCGTGGAAAGTTGCCAAAGAAATTGCCGAAGCCAAAGTGCCCTGCTCAATTATCGTGCTCGATTCACCGGGCGGCAAATTGGAAGCCGTCGACATTCGCTTTGAGAACGGGCGTGTCTTAGAAGAAGCCGGGGTAGATGTGGCTTTTCATACCGATGATGGCATTACTGACTCACGGTTCTTTTTGCGTTCGGCTGGGCTGGCAGTGCGGGCGGGCATGTCGCGCAAAAAAGCTTTGGAAGCTCTCACACTGGCAGGCGCACGCATGCTGGATTTGCAAGACCGCATTGGCTCTTTGGAAAAAGGCAAAGATGCCGATTTCATCATTCTCTCTGGCGACCCCTTCAGCGTCTATACGCATGTGTTGCAAACTTGGGTAGAGGGACAAAAAGTCTATGACCGCGCCAATTCCGACGACTACAAATATGCTGTCGGCGGCTATGGTGTCTATCGCGGCGCTGATGCCTTAGATGATATCGGTCAATCAGAAATGGGAGGAGAAAAATGAACCGCTTACTGCTAAGTCTGGCATTTGTATTTCTGCCGCTCACACATGCGGCGGCACAGCTGGCGGTGCAAGCCGAGATGCTCTATACGATGGCAGGTGCGCCGCTGAAAAATGGTGTGGTGCTCATCAAAGATGGCAAAATCGAAGCCGTCGGGGCAAACCTGACCATTCCAAACGGGTATCGCACACTCAAAGCAAAAGTGGTCACACCGGGATTGATTGATGCGCATTCGGTGGTCGGATTGGCAGGCATTTTGAACTACAACCATGACCAAGACCAGCTGGAGCTCTCTGAAGCCATTCAGCCTGAACTGCGTGCCGAAGATGCCTATAATGCCGAAGAACGGCTGGTGAAATGGATTCGTGACCATGGCGTAACCACCGTGCACACAGGACATGGACCTGGCGCACTGGCAAGCGGACAGACCATGATTGTCAAAACCGATGCAAATACCGTAACCGAAGCTATTGTGCAAACCCCAGCGATGGTGGCTTTTACGCTGGGCACATCGGTCAGCCAGAACTACAAAAAGCCGGGTACACGAGCCAAAGGCGTAGCCATGCTGCGAGAAGAATTTCTCAAAGCACAAGACTATGCCAAACGCATGCAGGCAAAGGACCCTAGCAAGCGACCGGCACGCGACTTGCGGATGGAAATCCTCAACGAAGTCTTAACAGGGAAACTGCCAGCGCTCTTTACCGTGCATCGTGCCACGGATATTCTGGCGGCATTGCGCTTGCAAAAAGAGTTTGGTTTTAAGTTAGTGCTCGATGGTGCCGCCGAAGCCTACTTGATCATTGACGACATCAAGAGAGCAGGGGTGCCAGTCATTGTGCATCCGCCCATGATGCGTACCGTTGGCGATGGCGAGAACGCTTCGCTTGAAACCGCCGCAAAATTGCGCCGAGCTGGTATCAAAGTAGCCTTGCAGTCAGGCTACGAAAGCTATGTACCCAAAACACGCGTTGTGCTCTTTGAAGCGGCAATTGCGGCCGCAAATGGACTAAGTTTTGAAGAAGCGCTGCGCACTATTACCATCGATGCCGCAGAGATTCTTGGGATTGCAAAGCGCGTAGGGTCAATAGAAAAAGGCAAAGATGCAGACCTTGTGCTCTTCGATGGCGACCCCTTCGAGTACACTTCGCATGTCTGCACAGTAATTATCAACGGCAAAATCGTCAAAGAGCACTGTAACTGAAGTTACTGCAAATCCGACACTGGCAAGATGAGGGGCGCTGGTTAAAAACGCATCTTTCAAGACATCAAAGCTGAAAATGCGTCGAGCCATGCGGCGTAGAGCAAAAAAGCGTGTCTATATTGCCTACACAGGCGGCACAATTGGCATGAAGCGCACAAAAAAAGGCTATGCGCCCGCAAAAGGATTCTTAGCAGAACAGCTGACGTCGCTGTCGCTGTTTGCCGCACCAGAGTTGCCCAATGTGACTATTCATGAATATGAGCCGCTTTTGGATTCGGCAAACATGACGCCGCATGAATGGATGAAAATTGCGCACGATATTGAGGCGCACTACGCCGATTTCGATGCGTTCATCATTTTGCATGGCACCGACACGATGGCCTACACAGCCTCGGCGCTTTCTTTCATGCTCGAGAATTTGGGTAAAAGCGTCATTTTGACAGGGTCGCAACTTCCGCTGATGGAGTTGCGTTCTGATGCGCGTGAAAATTTGATTGGTGCGCTCTTGCTGGCCGCCAATTTTCAAATTCCCGAAGTAGGGCTGTATTTCAACGGCAAACTTCTGCGAGGCAATCGCGCCGTAAAGGTCAGTGCTAAAGGGTTTAGCGCATTTGAGTCGCCAAACTATCCGCCGTTGGCAGTAGCGGGCGTAGAGATGACGGTCAACTGGAAAAACATCTTGCCAAAACCGAAAGGCGCATTCAGGGTGCAGGCACTAAAGCCGATGCAAATTGGGGTGATGACCCTTTTTCCGGGCATATCGGCGGAAGTGGTCCGAAATTTTTTGCGCTCGCCCGTGCAGGGAATGGTGCTAAAAACCTACGGTGTTGGAAATGCACCTGACAATGACCCGCAACTTCTCGAAGCCTTGCACGAGGCTACCGAGCGCGGGGTGTGCATCGTCAGTGTCTCGCAGTGCTTGGAAGGGAAAGTAGATATGCAAAGTTATGTCGGCGGCTATCGACTCAAGGAAGCTGGAGTAATATCAGGTCATGATATGACAACTGAAGCAACGCTGGCGAAACTTTTTTATCTTTTGGGCAATCCGTCGCAAAGCCCAAAAAGTGTAAGACGTAAAATTGAACAAAACCTACGCGGCGAACTGACACCATGAAAAAGTAAGAAAGGACAGAGAACCTGTGGAACACAATCACGCTATTTATCTGGAGCGACTGCAAGTAGGAAAATCGGCACTACAAAGTCTGGGACTGGCTTCCCTCGTTACCACAACGATTTTTCTCATTGAGCTTGTTGGAGGGTTGCTAAGTGGCAGTCTGGCACTGCTGGCAGATTCAGGGCACATGGCAACCGACGTGTTAGCATTGGGCTTAGGCTGGTTGGCAGTCTGGTTTGCCAAAAAGCCAGCGACGCCAGAACGCACCTACGGATACTATCGCGTCGAAATTTTAGCAGCGCTAGCAAATGGCGTCTTGCTGTGTGCTATGTCGGTTTTGGTATGCTATGAAGCTGTGCAGCGGCTCAATCAGCCCAAAAGTATTCATGTCGAGGAAATGTTCGGCTTTGGGGCAGTAGGCTTGTTGGCGAATGTGGTGTCGACGTTACTGTTGCACAAAACCAGTCGCACCAGTGTCAATGTTCGAGCGGCATACCTACATGTCATTGGCGATTTACTTGGCTCGGTCGGCGTGGTCGTTGGCGCCGTCGCAATTTATTTGACAGGCTGGCTCATCTTAGACCCCATCATCAGCATACTCATTGCTATGCTGATTGCAAAAAGTTCGTGGGGTATCATTACAGAATCAGTCGATGTGCTGTTGGAATCTGTGCCAAAAGACTTGGATATCAACGAAGTAGAGCAAGCATTGCGTCAGATAAATCATGTGCGGGATTTGCACGATTTGCATGTATGGTCCATCACTTCTGGTGTGAATGCGCTGAGTTGTCACATTGTAGTCGATAGGTATGATTGCAGTGAACATGTGATTCTCGCGATTAACAAAATGCTCAAGGAGCGCTTCAAAATTGAGCATGTAACGGTGCAGTTAGAAAATTTCAGGGTAAAGGCTGAAATCAATCATCGCCCGCTGGCGGAAACCGTGGAAAAAAGAGACCACAGGGGATGTGCACATCACCACTAAACTAAAGTGGGTAAGCACACTACGGTTTTGTCATGCTGAACGGAGCGTAAGCGCAGAGAAGCATCCACGATGGATTCCTCGCTATTGCTCGGAATGACAATGCGGTTGTCATGCTGAACGAAGTGAAGCATTCATAGTGGATGTGGATTCCTCGCTCTGCTCGGAATGACAGGGGCGTCCTCGGCTTACTTCCAACGCATGCGCACTGAACCGACGCCACTGGAGACATGCATCTCGAGCACGCCTTTGACCTGCGAAAAGTTACCGCTGTAGAACCAGTCGCCGTCTTGTGTAAAGTCGTCAGGGAGTTTCAGTGAAGAAAAGAAGTTATCGTTGTATTTAATTTTCACGCCAGCGTGCTTTGGCAGGAGGATGCGAACGGAGCCTGCGCCAATGGAGATGTTCACTTTTGAAGAGCGAATTTCGCGACCACTGAAATCCAGTATAACGTCAGAAGCGCCGCCATTGAATTCCATTTCCTCGAAATTGGCATTGCCGAGCCCTTCCACAGTCAGCTTGGATGCCCCAGCCGAGATGCGGAGTTTTTTCATAGGAATCGGGTTGGGAACGCTGAAGCGCAATTTCGTAGCACAAGCGCCAGCAGTCAGACTGAGGTCAGAGACTTTCAAGCCCGACATATCTAAGTCATTGTATCCAGCACCGATAGAAAAGTCAAAACTGATGGGAATTTCAGATGGAAGCAGAAGTTTCAGGCGAGACCGCCGAAGCGTGTCCTCTTCTGGTTCATCGCCGCCAAAAAGTGAGCGCCAGTCAAGACGGATGCGGCGCCGACGCGGCTCTTCGCTAACCTCTTTATGATGCAGAGAAAGATAGCCCACATTGTCGCGAACAGCATAATCCAAAATCAGGCTGGCGGTATCGGGAGAGTGGAATTCATACTCAAAAGCATGGCGAGTGGGCTGTGAGCCCAGTTGAAGTTTAAGTGTGCCTAATTCAAGCTGAACAGAAAGTGATTTTTCGGTCGTAAGAGGCACCGCATAATGTGAGACAGGAACTTGTGACTGTGCAGCTTTCAGAAAAGAAAGAGCGGCAGCAAGAAAAAGCAGGATAAATCTAAGTTCAGAAAAAGAAAAGCGTAAAGTGTGCCGCATTTGTAAGTGATGTTATGGATAACAAATCCACTCTAAAAAATTTAAGTTGTACCTAAGGTTCTAACAAGTTCTTACCTTGCTTAAAGCGAATATGTTTCAGTTTACTTGATTGCCCAATCTACCAGCCACGAAAAGTAGCTGTCTTGCAATAGGCGTACTAAAAAGTATAACAAGGTAAAAAGCACACCGGGCGAGAGCAGAAAAGCACGTAGCCATGCATAGAACGAGATAGTTACCTCGGCGGTTGAACTGTTCAAGGTATCCATAGTTCTTGTACGGTTACGCTATCCGTTTGTGTAGACAGGTCCGCCACCACCTTCTGGCACTTTCCAAGTAATAGCTTGATAGGGGTCAGCAATGTCGCAGGTTTTGCAATGCACACAGTTAGAGGCATTGATGTGAAGTTTCTTCGTCCCCATCAAGTCGTTAGTGGAAACCATTTCATAAACATTAGCTGGGCAGAAATGCTGACAAGGGTTGCCGTATTCGGTGATGCACTTTGTGTTGCAGATGTCTGCAATCACTTCGGGGCGGATATAGAGATGACAGGGCTGATTTTCTTCGTGTGTAGTTCGGGATTCATAAACATCGCTGAGCTTGTCGAAAGTAAGTTTGCCGTCGAACTTAAAGTTTGCTTTCTCGCGCAAGTATTTTTCGCGCCACACTCTTGAAAAGCGCGCCATGTGAGTATGGTCAGCCTCAAGCGGCAAGCGGTCTTTGAGAATTTTGCCGCCCAGAAGCATTTGTGCCCCAGCGCGTATCATGCCAAAGTAAAGTCCGTAGTTGAAGGCTTGCCGGAAGTTGCGAGAGCGATAGAGCTCTTTTTTTGCCCATGAGGCTTGAAACTTTTCGTCGTAGAGCTTGAGCGTTTGAGCAGAAAAGTCATTGCGTTTAAGGGCTTCGAAGATGGTTTCGGCAGCCAGCATCCCCGATTTCATAGCAAGGTGGATGCCTTTGAGGCGCATCATGTTAAGGAATCCGCCTGATTCACCAGTAAGCAGTAGTCCATCTGCGTATAGGCGTGGCATGGAAAAGTAACCGCCACCTGAGATGGTTTTGGCACCATAGCCGACCATTTTACCGCCCTCAAGTAGGCGGCGCACAAAAGGATGGGTTTTGAACTTCTGCAGATTAAAATGCGGGTCGTTTGTAGGGTCTTCGGCATCGAGGGCTGTAACGAAACCGACAGAGAGTAGGGTATCGCTCATGGCGTAAATCCAACTGCCGCCATAGATATCTGCAGGCAATGGAAAGCCTATGGTGTGAATCACAGTGCCTTTCTTGATGCGCCCAGCAGGAATTTCCCAGAGTTCCTTGACGCCTGTCTCATACGATTGAGGGTTACAGCCAGAGTCAAGATTAAGTCGGCGTACAATTTCTTTTGTCAGCGAGCCACGTGGACCTTCGCCCAAGACAGTAACTTTGGCGCGAATATTCATACCCGGCTCAAAATTAGGCTTGGGTCGCCCGTGCTTGTCTAAGCCTTTATCATCGGTGCGTACACCAACGACTTTTTGGCCATCAAGGAGCATCGCTGCGCCTGCAAAACCTGTGAAGATATTGACCCCGCGCTCTTCGGCAAGTTTGCCCAGCCATGCCCCGAACTTGTTGAGCGAGATGATATAATTGCCATGATTTTGCATCGGAGGGGGCACAAGAGGGAACCGAAAATGAAACCTACGAGTAAGAAAATAAAGCGACTCTGCAGTAACCTCAGCTTCAATCGGGCACCCTTGGTCTTTGAAATCAGGCACCAGCTCGCGTAAGGCAATAGGGTCTAAAATTGCGCCTGAGAGCAGATGGTCACCCACACGCTGACCCTTTTCAAGAATGGCAATTTGCGGTTCTAATTTCGAGTCTGACTGTGCATTATGGGCAGCAATGAGATTCTGAAGATGGATTGCTGCGCTAAGGTTTGCTGGACCAGCACCAACAAACAGCACATCCATCTCAAGCGTCTCGCGCTGGATGTCTAAGTCTGCCATAGCTGTTGAGGAAAATTGAAATTGATGACTGTTCCCAAAAATGTAAAGATAGAAACAGATATGGGCTTTAAAAAAAGATTTATCATAACTTTTTTATATTTCTGCTCAAAAGCTTTTCATAACCGCAAGCCTGTCACCGTACATGATTAGAAAGATGTTGCTGGCTGATGATGACCGAGATATTCACTACTATGTTCAGTCAGTTCTGCAAACCTCATGGCTAAATATCAAGTCTGTCTACAACGGCAAGGATGCACTCAAGGAATTTGAGACGATGGACTATGATATGATTCTGACCGACCTATCAATGCCCGAGATGAATGGTGTGGAGCTTATCAAGGCGCTATTTCAGTCAAAGTTCAAGGTGCCGCCTGTGGTGGTGCTAAGCTCAATGGCAGACACGAGTTTGATTGTCAAGTGTCTTAGTGCCGGTGTGGCAGACTACATCATCAAGCCAGCAGAACCAGCTCGAATTCGCAAAACTGTCTATGGAATTCTGCATCTTGATGAATCAGGCAACCCAATTGTGCAACGCTCACTTTCGAGCTACATGGGGGAAATGACCATGATGAAAATCACTGGTAAGCTACTCTTAGACGATGGTAGAAATACAGGTGTGATGTACTACGAAGAAGGTAAACTCAAGCAAATCCAGTTTGCAGGTCTGTCGGGATTGGAAGCACTCGAGGCCGCAAAGCGCTCGAAATTTCTTAATGTCAGCCTCGTAACGGGTAACACTGTGGACAATAACTCAACCCCGTAAGTGGGCGGGAAACAGGTATGCACAAAATTCTTGTCGCTGATGATGAAGAAGAGGTGCATCTTCTCATCAAAGCTGCACTAAAGGATTACGACATACAAATACACAGTGTCTACAACGGCTGTGATGCACTGGACGAGATATATAGACATCACTACGACCTTGTCTTGCTCGACATTCTGATGCCGAAAGGGAGCGGTGGTGATTTTATGAGAGCGACACTGGGAAGAGCAACCTTGCCTCCTATTGTGATGATAAGTGCAATGAACGATGCCACTCTAATTAAAAATGCACTGGGAATAGGAGCAGCCGCCTTCATTGTAAAACCCATCGATACTACAGAGCTGCGTAGCACTATAAAAAAGCTCCTAAAGTGTTAGTTGCCTCTGAGATGTATCATCTGCACGAATAGATAAAACCTACTCAACAGACCAAACAAGCCAGTGGAAACCAAGAAAGTATGAGAATTGCAATCGTTACGGATTCTACATGTGATTTGCCGCAAGACCTTATCTTCCAGTACAACATCCGCGAAGTGCCCTTGCGTGTTATCATGCAAGGTAAAGTCAGCTACGATAATCGGTATGACTTCGACCGCAGTGATTACTACAAGCAACTGTTGAATGGAAAGGAACAAGCCCGATTTGAGGCACCAACCGTCGATGAATTTGTGCAAGTCTATAAAAAAATCTGCTTGGAAGCTGATGCAGTGCTCTCCATCCATGAGTCGAGTCGGCTAAGCGATACTGTCAAAAATGCCCGTGCAGCGGCATTGCAAGCAAAGGACAGTATCAAGAAAATGCGAAATCAAAAGAATATAGGAATACCATTTCAGGTATCTGTGATTGATTCGCAGGTTACTTCTATTGGAACAGGACTGATTGTTTTGCGTGCAGCCGAAATAATTACACGGCAGGTATCATTTCGCAGACTTTCAAATGCACTGGAAAAATTAGCAGAACAGATTTTTTTCTATGCCATACCGAGCGAACCTGCCTACCTGCGAGCAGCTAAAGAGATTACCAAAATTTCTCTTTTGGAAGCAGGTATTGCCACCTTTACAGACCAAAAGCCTATTGCCATGATTCACAAAGGGCAGTTTAAGTTGCTCGAAAAAGTAAAAGGCTACGACGCAGCAATTGCTGAAGCCAGCAAACGGCTACTTACACAACTGCAGGAAAGACGCTCCTACGAAAAAGTAGGGTTTGTCTTTAGCGGAAACACGAACAAGTTAGATGAAATCAGCGCAGTACTACAAGCAAAAACAGAGCTAGCTAGCATGGGACTGGGCTCAGTAGTTGGCACAATGAACCCCACCTTAGCCCGATATCTTGGACCAAATGCCATAGGAATGAGCATCATCAATGATGACATCAGCGTAACTGACCTTGCAGAGATTAAATGACCACATCCCCTACTAAACCCCATTAACACAATTTCCCTACAAACTTTCACAAATGCGGAAAGTGCAGTCGCGGCGCAGAGAAACAATTGTCATCTTTACAAAGTACAAGCCATCGTACACTGCCTCAATAGAGACACATTGAGAAACTTGCGATTATACATTAGTGTTAGATATAATCTAATTCAACCCTAACACCATGCAACTTTATCGTTTGGTCTATTACAGCGAAGCGGCGGAAAATCTTACCCTTCAGGATGTCAAGTCCATTGCCGAGAAAGCCAGTATCAAAAATGCCACGCTTTTGATTTCAGGAGCTTTGCTTTACTGCGAAGGCAAATTTCTGCAAGTGCTTGAAGGCGGTATTCGCCCAGTCAATAAGCTCTTTGAGACCATTCTGCAAGATAAGCGGCACAAAAACATCAATCTTATTTACTTCTCACGTGTCAGCAAGCGCGAGTTTGAAGGCTGGAATATGTCGCTTGCATTCTTCCCCACTTCACGGGATTTTTTCCCAGAATACATCCGCTATAGCGGCGACTCATCGTTCGATCCAATGAGTTTAGATGGCGAAGTGTGCGTCGAGTTTCTGCGCCGATTGATAGAGCGCAAAAAGCATACGGTGCCAACACCTTGAGCATGGCTCCTACATGCACAAGCGGACGCTTTTTGCTATTTTCAGTGCTAAACCACTGATGTAAAAAACGATTTGAGCATGCCAAAATGATTGGCACAAGCATAGTTTCGCGTCTCTCGCTTCGCACACGATTTTTTCTACTCTCTTCGCTTTTGCTGTTTGTGTCACTGGTCGTGGTTTATGCGTTTGTGCGCCCGCAATACGACCAAGCCTTGCTCGCTGAGCGCACCACGATTGTCAGCGAACAGCAACGCTATGCCATTCAAGCCGCCGACCGTGAATTAAGTACTTGGTTTAGCATTGCGAAGTATCTTGCAACCATGTTCTCCACGCGCCCCGAACAGTTTGAAACCGCACTCCGCGACCAAATCGGCACGCACCCCAACCTTATTCGCATCTCCGTCCTCTCGCTTCAAACAGGCGATGAACTCGAAGCGCAAAACAGCAACTTCCCCAATCGCGACTATCCGATTGCTGAAAGCGATTGGCAAGCATCGCTCATTGATTCATCAATTTCTGTTGCCTTCTGTCGCGCTGATTCGGCTGAAACTGTTTGCGCCGTGCGCCTAAACACTTCGCTTCTCGAGAAGCCTTACCTGCTCACTTGCCTCTTTGACGCAAGTCAACTTTTCCGCACCTTGCTCTCGCTACCGTTGAGCGAAGAAACGGAACTTGTGTTGTTTCTGAATCGCGCGCCAATGCCTACGCTTTTGGCTTCAACATCAAATTTCAAACTTGTTTCAGAACTATCTCTTTCATCGCTGTCGGAATCGCGCCTGATTACGCACGAGGGAAAAGCATATTTGCTGATGGCGTCGCCGTTTCAGACCGTTGCAATGCACTTTGTAACGCTCATTCCGCGCGAAGTCATTTTAGAGCCAGCCAATCGCTTAATGATTTTTTCGCTTTCGTTCATTGGCACGGTGCTCGTCATCATGTTTGTTGTCGGTTGGGTAGCGTCGGCGCAAGTGACAAAGCCCGTTCAAGAGCTTGTGGACTCCGTCAAGCCCATGCAGTCGCTTGATTTCTCACAGCCTGTTCCGCCATCTTCGCTTCCTGAACTGCGCACGCTTTCGCTCACGATTGACTCCATGCGCCAAACGCTTGACCGCTATCAAAAACTCAATGTCGAGAAAATCATCTTCGAAGAATGGAAGAACAAACTTTTGATGACTTACAGCGAAGACCTGATTGGGATTGCTGGCGGCGACGACCGATTCACCTTTCAAAACAAACGCTTCGCCGAACTGTGCCACGAACTCGGCTTTCAGACTGCGCCCACACGCGACGAGTTCTTCCGCCACCGCAGCGTTAAAATTGTGAAGCGAAGCAAATCCACTGAAAGCCTCGCCACATTTGAAGCCGAACGCTATCAAAGCGAACTGGAAATCACATTCGGCGAAACCGTGCAAGCCTATCGCACGCAAACCGTTGCACTTTACACAGCAGAAAAAACTTTGGTCGGTTCATTTATCATTCTGCACGACCTTACGCAGGAGCGAGAATTGGAGAAAATCAAAGCCGAAACGATGAACATCATTGTTCATGAACTTCGCTCGCCGCTCAATAGCGTCATTGGCTTTTCCGATTTGCTCTTGCAACCGATGGGGTTCGACGACGCACAGCGCAAAGAATTTATCACCTTGATTCATCAAAGCGGACATCGTTTGCTCAAGCTGGTCAATCGCTTTTTAGATGTGATGCGTTTGGAATCAGGGCGACAGGAAATTATTCGTCAGCCTGTTGATTTGCCAAGCATCGTGCGCTACTTGATGGATTCGCTTCAAGCCCAAGCGCAAAAAAAGTCCGTTAATTTCTCATTCAAATGTAGCGAGCCTTTCCCCACGATTTATGCTTCCGAAGACTTGATAACCGAAGCGATTCAAAACCTGATGACCAACGCCATCAAATACGGCGGCGAAAACCGAACGATTGAAATGGAACTACGCGCCGATTCCGACAATGCAGTATTTTCCATCACTGACTACGGCTACGGCATTCCGCCCGAAGCACAATCCAAACTTTTCACCAAGTTTTATCGTGTGCCTAACTCGAAGTCAAAAGAAATCGGCACAGGGTTAGGCTTAGCCTACACGAAAGAAATTGTCACACGGCATGGCGGCACTATCTCGCTTGAATCCAATCCAGAAATTGGGTGTTGTTTCACCATCACTTTACCGATAAAAGCCCCCTCTGCTGTTGAACTTCAATCCGTTGGCACATGACAAACAAAGGCTTACTCTGTTTTCTTTTTTGCCTTGTTCCCACGATGCTTTTTGGGCAAGCACGAGAACGTGGTTATGTGTTCAACGCAGGCGACTTGATGCAGGTCTCTCAGCGGCTTGTGGGCGATTCAACGGCATGGCAGATTGTTGTGGCTTCGGCAGAGCGGCGCACCAGCACCAATGAATTTGTGCTTTCCACTACTTCACAAAAAATTCTGCGCACCTTTTCAACCTTACGAACGAAGGTCAATCGCGAGCGTGCAACGCTGAGCCGCTTGGTCAAACGCGGTGCCCCAATTTTGGCTGAACAAGAATTTTTGAAAACCAGCAAAGCCCTTCAAGCGCACGACCAAGCCGTCGCTAACGGCGAAATTGCCAAAGCCCTGCAAGAAGGCGAATCGTTTTTGCTTCTGCTTTCAACGCTCTCCAAAGTCGTAGAAGCACGCCGCACCGAAGCCGTTGAAGCCAAGTTGAGAACAAAAACGGGCGATGTCGATAAACGCAAAGGCTTACTTGGCTCATGGCAACAAGCCGAAATCGGCGACCTCTTTGCCGAATCTGACGGCATTCGCACCGGCGCAAACAGCACCGCCGCACTTGCCTTCATTGACGGCAGCCAAATCGTGATTAACCAAAACACCACTGCTGTCGTGCGCACCTCGCGCATCGATAAACTCGAGCGCACTGCGCAAGCCAATATCGCCCTCATCAAAGGCAGTCTCCTCTCTCAACTGTCAAAGCAAGCGCAAGAATCAGGCGCCTTCAAATTGAGTGCAGGCAAAGCAGAAGCAGTTATTCAGTCAAGCAAGTTCTGGGCAAGTGTCAATGAGGCGAGCACAACCAGAATCGCAAACTATGAGGGCATAATGAAAGTCAGAGCAGGCAAAATAGCTGTTACCTTGAAGAAAAATCAAGGCACGGTGGTCTTGAAAGGCAAAGAGCCAACGCCACCGGTTGAACTTCTGCCTGCGCCACGCCTGCAATGGAACGCTCTCGATACGGTCATCTTTCGCAATGAGCTTCTCCTGCAATGGAACCCTGTTGCAAATACAACGAAGTATCAAATTGAAGTCAGTTCCGAACGCAATTTCAGTCAAAATGTTCAAACCTATTCCACATCAGCGACTTCATTTTTGCTGAAAAACTTGCCTAATGAGACGCGCTTTGTTCGGCTGCAAGCGTTTGACAAACTTGGTCTGCGCGGTGTCGATAGCCCCACTTATCGCATTCTCCGCAGTTCCGATACCGAACCGCCCTTCATTTTTGTTCAAGATTTCCCTATTCAAAAAGGCGACACGCTCACGCGCTACATCACGCTCTCGCAACTTGACATTCAAGGCGAAACTGAACCCAACGCCACACTGCTCAAAGATGGCACGCCGATTGAAGTTGCACCAAACGGCACCTTCCAATTCTCGGTCTCGTTAGAGAACTTGTCGGAAAAATCCATCTTACTTTCTGCGTTTGATGCCGCCAAAAATCGCCGCAACCTTGTGCTTCGCTTTGTTCCGATTCGTCAAGAACGGCTTGCGCAAATGAAATGGAATTGTGCAGTCGTGGGCGACACGCTGATTTCAAACGGTCTGCCAATTCAAGTCTATGGCACAGCCTATCCAAACTTGTTGGTATTTTTGACGCACGGAAATAAAACCTATACAGCGCTATCGGATGCCAAAGGCAATTGGGCAATCGCGCTGGAGTCGCTTGCCAATCAAACCTTAACCGTTTCGTTCGAAGCACCTGACACGAAACGACAAACACCAATCCGAACCTACTTTGTTAAATGAAGCAGTTGCGATGGCTTTTTGTGCATCTCTTCATGCTTGGGCTTAGTGCAGTCTTTTCGGCACTGCATGCACAAGAATTTTCGCTCTCCATTTCAGGCAAGTCGTCAAGTAGCCTTAGCGGCGCCGCTCGCGATTACTTTGATTACTGGATAAAGCCACACGCAGGTGCACGCTCGGCAGCCATCCGTATCTACGACGCCTCAATTTTGCCCCAAACTGGCGATGTGATTTATGGCAAAATCGACACGAAAACTTCGTTTGAACTTTTCCGCTTCTCTGACCTTTATGCCTTTTCAGATAAACGCTTGACCCCTAAACCGGCTGATGAGGCAAAACCGCTGGCATCGCTATCGGTGTTAGACGAAGAGCAATACCGAAAGCGATGGACGCTCTTTGCACAAGTTGAGCCAGACTCACTTGGCTACATTGTGCGCGTGCGTGCTTCCGAAGGCAACGATGTCAATGCGTTCAAATTAGCGGCAACTGACCTGAGTGAGCCTTCACTCCAAAGCGACCAGTGGGATTTGATTGGGATTGATTTATCGATTGGCACCATCAGCCTGCCGACCAATTACGAAGTGCAACTCAAGCCTTACTTCGATGATGAGCCGCCGCCCGCGCTGGATGTTGAAGGCGAAGAAGGCGCCACGATTGTGCTGAAAGATGATTTTGGCAATGCAATGCCGATTTCAAACCCAACGCCGCTGTGGAAGCCTGTCGTTTCAGGCGAAACGAATCACTGGGGACTTTCAATTTCGCGCTCGGGGCAATACAACTACTTCACTGTGGTGGGCATCAAAGCACCTGTGCTGTGGAATTTGCGCGCCAATGTCTCGGCAATTCAATCGCCGCCCAAAGTTTCCATTTTGCAATTGCCGGGCAACGCCTGCGATGAAGTGCGTTTCACACTTAGCGAAAAACGCTTTGCCTACACTGCGGCTCAAGCACTTACTTGGATTGCGAAACTGCCCAACGGCGAAAAACGCGCCACCGGCGACACGGCTTTAATCGCCTTCGGCAAACCGGGCACCTATGATGCTGAACTCTGGATTCCGACGCAAGGCAAGTATTTCCCAAAAGTCTGGATTGAGCCGTTCAAGGTGCGCATCAATGCGCCGCCGGTTGCCAAAATCACTGCCGACCGACTCGTGCTGGCGCCAAACGAAGTTGCAATGCTGACAGCCGAAAACTCCTTTGACCCCGACGGCGATAAACTGCGCTATGAGTGGTTTGTCGACGGCACCATTCGCAGCACACAACCGACGTTTCGCTTTTCAAGTCCAACGCCCAATCGTTATGCGATTGCGTTGCGCGTCATTGACAAAGCCAAAAACTCGCCGTGCATTTCTGCCACCGATAGCCTTGTTGTCAGGGTCAATTCCCAACCTTATGCCGAAATTGATTACGAGCCTGAATTTGCCGTTGAAGAGCTTGTCGAATTCAAAGCAAAGAATGTGCAGGATAGCGATGGCGATTCGCTTCGCTACGAATGGAGCGGAAAAGGCATTGTAAGTGATGCAACGAAAGAATCGGTTGAGATTGTGCATAATCAGCATGGCAATTACAGTGTGTCGCTGCGTGTGAGGGATTTTTCAGGCGTGGCGAATTCATCGTATCAGACGTCGGCAAGTTACCGTGTGAATGCGCCGCCTGTGCCGCGCTTTACGCTTCCCAAACTTGCCGCACCGGGCGATAAAATTCGCCTCTCTGCCGCCGCCTCAAGCGACCCCGACGACCGAAACCTCTCGTATTCATGGACAATTTCAGACGGTCAAGCCTACGACGAGCGCGATGTAACGATTGAATTTGCACAGCCCGGCGACTACACCGTTACGCTCACCGTTGATGACGGACACGGCGTTTCTAATTCGGTGCAATCGCTCTCGCAAGAGATTCACATCAACTTTCCGCCTGTTCCAAAAATTGATGCCGTTGCAAAATCTACCGTTGCACGGCAAACATTTTCGGCACGCGCCACCACCGATGGCGACGATGAAAACTTACGGTATCGCTGGGATTTTGGCGATGGGTTCACCGCCGAAGGCATTGAAGTTACGCACACTTTCCAAAAAAGCGGACGCTACACGATTACGCTCACGGTTGATGACGGTCGCAAGCAATCCAACAGCGTGCAAAAGACGACGCATGAATTTCGCCTGTTTCGCTATCCAACCGCTCGATTTGACGCGCCAACCGTCGCTGAACCCAACAAGCCGATTTATGTCGATGCGCGCAAGAGCTTCGCACCTGACGGAAAAATTGCGCTCTACAAATGGTTCGTAGATGGCAAAGAAGTTGCCGAAGGCGATACTGCCACGCTCTTCATCAGTGAATCGGGCGACCACACGATTAGCCTGCTTGTGCAAGATGATTCAGGCTTTGAGGAAGCACGTAGCATGACAGCAAAGAAAATTCACCTCAACTATGCACCTGTGCCCAAGTATGTGCTTTCACGGTCGGTCGTTGCGCCCAATCAACCGATTGTCTTCGACGCACGAAACTCCGTTGATAAAGATGGCAAAATTTCAAAGTTCGTTTGGACGTTTGCCGATGGCTCAACGGCAACTGGCGCAGTGGTCAAAAAGCAATTTGCAACCGTTGGCGTTCAGCCTTTTACGCTCACGGTCGATGATGGCAAAGGCTTCGAGAACAGCAAGCAATCCATTCAAGGCGAAGTGCTCATCAATAGTTCGCCTATCATTGTAACGGAAACTTCAATTCGCTCGAACACGCGCCGCATTTTGCTCGACGCTTCAAGGAGTTACGACATTGATAAGCATGCGCTCTCGTTTGAATGGCTTTTGCCTGACGGACGCAAACAAACTGGCGCCACAGTGTTTTGGGAAGCACCCAGCGATGGTGTGCATTTTATCACGCTCACGGTTGATGATGGACAAGGCGTAGCGAATAGTTTGGCACGCGAAACAATTAAAGTGCTTATCAATCGCCCGCCCGTTGCAGTGGTTGATTCACTCGTTGAGGCTTGCACAGGGCAGACGATTCTCTTCAACGGTTCGGGTTGTTACGACCCCGATGGCGATGCGCTCAAATTCTTTTGGGATTTCGGTGACGGCACCACCTCGACCGATACTGACCCTGCACATATCTACAAAAAGCCCGGTCAATACAGCGTAGTGCTTAAACTCTATGACGGCTTCGCACCAGAACCAACGGTTGCCATCATCCCTGTCTTCATCGGTAGCTCGCCGCTTGCGATTCCTTCTTTCACCGATACCACCGTTTGCGTGCAAGCCATGATTACATTTGATGGCAGTCGTAGTGTGAATCCTGTCGGCGCAATCGGCTCGTATTCGTGGGATTTTGGCGACGGCGAAACGGCGTTAGGACCAACCGTTCAGCATAGTTACTCAAAGCCGGGCGTCTATAGCGTTGCCTTAACAGTTGTCGGCACTGAAGGCGTGGCAAAGCGCGGCAAGTGTAGCAATGTGAGCCAAGCGATATCGATTGTGCGTGTGGTGGCAGGTCCGATTGCTGATTTTTCGCATCAAGCATGGGTTGCGGTTGGCGATACCGTGCGCTTTGACGGCACGGTTTCCACTTCGAGCGACAACATCACGGCTTACCGCTGGCGCATTCAAGGCGATACGCTCAAACAAGGCGATAGTCTTGAAGTGGAACGCATCGGCGCAAAAGTGACGCACCAATTCTCAAAGCCCGGCGTCTATCCTGTAACGCTCACCGTTACAACGGATGCCAAAACAGCGTGCAATCAAGCCAGCATCACGAAGGTTGTGCGCGTCAATGCGCCGCCGACCTTAGCAGCAAATGTTCCGCAAGCCGTTGCCGTTGGCGAGCGCTTCTTGCTCGATGCTTCTCAATCGTTTGACCCTGATGGAATCGTTACCAAATACGAATGGAAAGCCGATGGCAAACCGATTGGCACCACGCCGAAAGTAGCTCACGTATTTGAGAAACCGGGTAACCACCAAATTGAGGTAACCATCACGGATGATTCGCCGACGCGCACCAAGTCCGTTACACAAGTGTTCAATGTGTTTGCGAATGCGGCGCCCAAACCTGAAATTGTTTTGCCTTCGCCGATTTATGAAAATGAACGCATTGCGCTTGTGCCGAGACCGCTTCAAGATGCGGATGGCGATACGCTTCGCTTTTCGTGGTTCATTGACGGCAAGCTATACAAGGACGAGCTCGTGCAATTTTCAGCAGGGCGACACCTCATTCAGCTCAACGCCGACGACCAGCGCAACCTTCTCAACTCACGCGATTCGCTCTTGAAGGAAGTGCAAGTTCTTCCGCCACCGCCTTTTCCGACCTCGCTTCCCAAGCATATTGTTCAAGGCACGACAATTGATTTGCGGAAAGTTTTTGAGCAACATAAAATCGGCTTTGTCTCCTCGAGCTTTATTGCGCCGACTTTTCAAGCGACTGTGCTGGGCAAACAAGAGCTCAAATTGGGTTGGCAGCCGCGCAATGAAATTTTGAAGACCGAAGTATATCCACTGACCGTTTGGGAAAGTTTGAAGTTTTTGGAGCAGCCTGCGCCTCTCAGGTTGATTTGGAATCCGGCCAATCCCACGACCATTCTCACAGCGCCGAGTGTCAATCGCCCTGACGAGTGGAAAGTGATTTACAAATGGACAAAGGGCAGACAAGTGCTGGGGTTTGGCAAAACGCTGGAAGTGCCGTTGCGCAAAGGCGAAAATGTTTTCACGGTTGAAGCCAGCGAAGAAGGCGTTGAAGGTTCAAAGGCAATTACCACAACTGTTGTTGTTATTACCCAGTAATTTTATGAATCACGCAACACGCTCTGCACTTTGGATTGTGCTGATTGCGGCACTGACATTCATTCCGTTTCTTGGTTTTAGGCAGCTCTTTGATTGGGACGAAGTGAACTTTGCGGAATCGGCGCGTGAGATGGTTGTCTTCCGAAAGAAACCGCCGACAAATCCGAAATCTTCCGACCTTTGATTGGCTCTTGAACGGCGAGATTGACAAACCTGCTTACTTTGTCTCCAGAATTACACGCGCCGATAAGTTCCTTAAACACCTGAACTTAGAAGTCCTCAAAATTGAAGCCGGTTGGGTTTATTTCCGACGGCTTCCGAAGTAAATCGCTCAAAACAAAAACGTTTTGAGTTCGGTTTGCATTTTGTTAGCCGACCGACGGGTCGGTCAGTTTTTCAAACCCCTAAAGTTTATGGTGCAATGATTTCTGAAACTGAAATCAAATCCATGATTCTGAACATTCTTTCAGAAAACAACGCCATTAGCCTTGCCACAACGGGCGGCGAATACTCGCCTTGGATTTTGGGCGCATACTTCGCCTCCGATAACCTCACGATTTACCCCTTGCTTGAAAAGTCAGGAAAAACGCTCGCAAACGTGAAACAGAATCCCGAAGGTGCGCTTATGATTTCTCAAAACGATGCGATGAAAGATTTTCTCCAAGCGCAACTCGATGCCACACTTCTGCCCGATTCCGATGGAGTTCGACAAATGCTCGTTGCGAAAATGCCTTTGTATCAGACCTACACGCCTTGCGCGCCAGTTCGGCTTGATGTTTCAAAGTGGTTTGCGAGTTCGCTCGTGCGACAATGGTTTCCTGAAAAAGTGTTTCGTCCTCAGTCGATATCGAATTATTCATGCGGCTTGAATTGGCAATGTTGGACGGTGTTTTCCTTCAATGGATTGTGAACGGTAAGGATGTTCACTTTGCGATGCTTACAAGTTCCGACAATCGCTTGTCGGCGCAGGTTTGATGACCAGCGCACTTCGCAAAATGATTTCACCCAAAACAGACAAATGCTTAAAACGATGGTTCTTAAAATCCAACAAGAAAACAAAATGAAACAGGCATATCTTCTTCTCGCATTTTTCTTTCTTTCTTCACCTCTTTTTGCGCAAACCGCTACGCTCAAAGGCAGAATCACAACCGTTGATGGTGATGTTGCCGTCGGCATTTCCGTTTTCATCAAAAACACAAAGATTGGCACAGTCTCAAAAGCCGATGGCACATATCGTTTGGAAAAAATTCCTGCTGGTGCGCAAACGATTGTTGTTTCAGGCATCGGCTACAAGCGCATTGAACAGACAATTGAACTTTCGCCCAACGAAGAAACCGTTGCAGACTTTGTGCTTGAAGTGGAAGCCGTCAAAGCCCAAGATATTGTGGTCTATGGAGCGGCGCGACGCAAGCAGAAGCTCACTGAAGCCCCTGCTGCCGTCAATGTCATTACACCTGCCGAATTAGAGCGCAGCTCGATTCACGGTCAGCTCGGTAAAGTCTTGGAGCATCAGCTGGGTATTGATGCTGTGCAATCAGGTGCAAATGACTTCAACATTAACGCACGCGGGTTCAATAGTTCTATCAATCGGCGCATGCTCGTTTTAATTGATGGACGCGACCCTTCAACACCGCTTCTGAACTTGCAAGAGTGGAACTCGCTTGCAACGACGCTTTCCGATGTGCAACAAATTGAAGTGGTGCGAGGTCCTGGGTCTGCGCTCTTTGGCACGAATGCTTACAATGGTGTTATCAACATCACGACCTTTGCGCCGCGCGATGTCGTTGGCACTCGTGCCGCTTTCACCTTCGGCGAATGGAACACCTATCGCGGCGAGTTCCGATATGCACAAACCTTCGGCAACTTTGCCTTCAAAATCAACGGCGGATTTGCACGTATGCGCAACGTTACGCTTGTCTCTCGCGATACAGCAACTGGCGGACAATTAGAATACCCCGGACTCGTACCTGACCGCAGACCGCTCCAAGACGAATGGCTTAATAGCTTCAATAACATTCTCACGATTCGCGGCGATTATGATTTCAACGACCAAGAACGACTCACGCTCGAAGGCGGCATTTCCAACAGCGGCAACGAAGTGTATGTGAATACGATTGGACGCATCTTGATTCCGCTTGTCAACAAGCCCTTTGTGCGTGTGGCTTACAACTCGCCTCGCCTCAATGTGCAAAGCGTGTGGAATCGCCGCTTTACGCCCTTCCCGCAACCTGTCTTGAACACGCCCGCCGCAAACTCTGCCGAAGATTCGGACGACATCACCACCGAACTGCAAGTCAATGATGTCTTTTTCAACAATCAGCTCCGTGTGATTGCAGGCATTTCTCATCAATGGCAACGCATTGAGACGGCTGTCTCAGGTGCACAACCGTTGCTTAGTGCCAATTCACTCACACGCAACAATTTGCACAACACATTCACCGGCGTTTATGGTCAACTTGAATACAACTTGCTTCCGAACCTTCAACTCGTTGCCGCAACGCGCGTGGATTTTTCAACATTGATTGAAACGAAGGTTTCGCCGAAAGCGGCTATCGTCTATTCGCCCTTTGAGCAACACACGTTCCGCTTCACGGTCAATCAAGCGTTCTTGCGACCAAGTTATCCTGACTTTTATCGCCGCTCGCAACTTGGCGCACCAATTAACCTTGCCTCAACAGTTCGCGTTATCAACGATTCGCTCAAATTACTTGGCATTAGAGACACGCTCGCATTCTCTCAGCTCGACCGCTTCTCGCTTGGCAATCCGAACATTCGTCCCGAAGAAGCCCTCTCGTTTGAAATCGGTTACAAAGGCGTGCTTTCAAAATCGCTTTTCATTACGGCTGATGTGTATTTGAATCGTCGGCGGAATTTCATCTCTTCGCCGCTCAGTACGAATGCGCCGCTTGTCTTTACGCCGTATCGCTACAACAGCGCAACGCCTGAAATCAACGACTATGTCAATCGCCGATTGGCACAAGGGATTCAAGCCGCTCGTATCAATCCCGTTGAACTTGTGATTGCTGAAAACCGCCCAATGCTGGTGCAAACGCCTATCAACATTGGCTTGATTGAAGAATTCGGCTTTGAGCTTGGTGTGAATTATTACTTCAACGATAACTTGCTTTTCACAGGCAGTTACGCTTACATCGATGCGCGCGTGTTGGAAAACGCCGTACCTGCGCAACCGATTTTCCCAAACACCTCGCCACACCGCATCAATCTTGGCGCAACTTACTCCGTGCCAAACAAATACGATGTCTCGGTAAACTTTCGCTACGTCGAAGGCTTCCCTTGGCTTGCGGGCGTTCAACAAGGATTCGTTCCAGCATATGCAGTGTTAAATCTCAACGGCAGTTATTATGTGATGCGAAATTGGAAAATTGGCTTTAATATCTTTAACGCACTTGACCGACGGCATTACCAAATTTTCGGCGGTACGATTCTTCAACGACAAGCCACGATTTCGACGAGCGTAACTTTTTAAAGAACATCAACTTTTGTTGCTAGTATGCACTCGCTTTTGCTCTTGCTCTCGGCAGTCTATCTGACTTATATGCTCGACTACATGATTATGCCTGCCTTGACGCAAGCCTTTGTGAAAGCCTTTGATTCCTCGACACGCGAGCTTGGCATACTTGTTTCCGCATACAGTTTGAGTGCAAGCATGTTCGGCATTTTGGGCGCGTTTTACCTTGACCGATTCAATCGCAAAAACGCACTGCTTGTGCTTTACGGTGGATTTGCGGTTTCGCTCTTGCTGTGTGCTCTTGCACCTTCGGCGACTTACTTAATTCTCGCAAGAGTGATTGCGGGTGCATTCGGCGGCTTGATGGTTGCTACGATTTTTTCCATCATCGGCGACCAAATCGAGCCCGAACATCAGGGCGTGGCATTTGGCACGGTGTTGAGCTCATTTGCGATTGCTTCCGTTGTTGGCGTTCCGCTGGGTTTGTTCCTTGCGGAAAAATTCAGTTGGAACGCCATCTTTTATTTCAACGCGCTGTTGAGTTTTCTTGTATGGATTGCGTTACTCGTGCGGTTGCCTTCTATGCATGCGCATCTTTCACTGAACGGTGTTACAAATGGTGCTTCACAAAAAATTTCCGCACAAGCCAAAGCAATTCTCACTTCACGAAGCAACTTTTCAGCGTTTCTTGTTACGGCACTCATTGCGATGGCAAGTTATGCGGTGATTCCCTTCATTAATCCGTTTCTGGCAAGCAATCGTGGACTTTCAGATTCCGAAATTCGATTGCTTTACATGGTCGGCGGCGTTGTAACTTTTCTTATGTCTTATCCAACGGGTTGGCTTGCTGACCGCTTCGGTAAGTGGACGCTCTTTTTTGGAATTAGTCTCTTGCTGGTGCCACTCACGCTTCTTTTTACAACGATGCCAACGAGTTCATTTGCGCTAATGATGTTTATTTTCGTGGCGTTTATGTCGCTTTCGCGAGCGCGACGTATTCCCGCATTAGCACTCATCACGTCAAGCGTTCCACCAACGGTGCGCGCAGGCTTCATGAGCGTGAATGCTTCGTTTGAACAACTCTTCTCAGGGATTTCCGCCTCGCTTGCGAGTCTGCTTGTGGTGCGATTGCCGAGCGGTGAAATTCAAGGATTTTTATTTGCAGGGATTTTGTCGGCAAGCGTTGCAATGTTGGCGGCAATTCTTTTACGCTTTGTAAAGCCAATCGCAGAGAAAGAACCTTCGCTGATTTCATCAATCGCTCACGCTGAAGCGAAGTAGCGGCGTTACATTCGGACATCGCAAAAAGCCTTCGCAAAATGCTTATCCTTTAGAAGACGAACTTCCAAAAACAGGTAATGTCTGAAGCAATGCAAAGTTTTTCTCTTCACGCGTTTAGTGACCTTTTCAACACACCTTTTCTCTCTCATCTTGAACGAAAGCTTCTGCCGCAATACCTTGAACGCCAACAGTGGTTCGCCTCAAAAGCCTTGACCATCAAGCGATTAAAGGTTATTGAGCATTTTATTCCGTCCGATGCACACTTCGCTCTTCTCATTCATGAAACCGAACTTTCAAGGCAACACATGGAGCATTACTTTTACCGCTCTCGCTCAAACTTTTGACTCGCTCCAACAAGGTTACTCACAAGTTTCCTAAAAGCCTTATCGCTGAGATACCGTTTATGATGATGACTGTCGCATTACTGTTGCTGTTCTAAAAGAAGCGCGGCTAATTTTTCGCGTTGGTAATCTCTCTGTTCAAGACGCAAAAGTTTTTCTTTGATTGCCGAAGGATTGCGAAAATTTCCGTTGAAAAATTTTGCTGTAGAGTGTTGCGTCTTTGCGTTGTTGGAAGCGTAATCAGCGAAGAGTGAAGGAAAGCGTTTGCCTGTGTGCGTCAGCCGCTCGTAGGAAAGTGCGTAAGCGTTCATCGGTTTAGGTTAGAGTGAAACGGGTTCGCCGAGTTTTTCGGACATCAAGTCGGACAAGGCTTTTTCGAGCGTGATGCCGCGCTTGTCGCAAATCCACTTGCCGTCTTTGAAGTCAAATTTCCAGCCGCCGCCGGGTTCAGCAAGCCAGATTTGATTGGTCGCACTCTGGCGGCTCACGATGAACTTTGTGCCATCTTCAAACTCAATCGTAAGTTTGCCTTCAGCTTCTTCGTATTCAAAATCATCGCGGTTGAGTTTATCTAATGCGCTTGAAAGGCGCGCCATCGTTTTATCAATTTCAACGAGAAGGTTCATGGGTTTTCGTTTGAGGTTGAAAAAATGGTGAGAGGAATTTCACGGATTTGGCGCACAGCATCTTTGGCAATGTCGGGATTGAGTTCGTAGCCAATACCGTTGCGCCCAAGCTCCGCCGCTACGACGCAAGTGGTGCCAGAGCCTAAGAACGGGTCAAGCACAGTTTCGCCAACGTAACTAAACGCCTTGATAAGTCGGCGCGGCAATTCTTTCGGAAAGGGTGCCACGTGTGTTCGATTCTGTCCGCTCTTTTCAGGCTTCATCAGCCATACATCGCTGTTTTTAATGCTAAGCCAAAAATCCTTATCCAACTTGGATTGCTCTTTTTGCTCTTTTGTCAGATGTCCGTATTTGTTGCTGCCAACTTTCTGCGGTTTATCAAATTCCAAAATAAACTCGTGCATATTGTTGATGAGAATGCCGCCGGGATAGGGATAGGTGCCAAAATGCGCGCGCACGCCGTTGGTTTTGTGCCACACAATATCGCGCTTGAAGATAAAGCCGATGCTTTCGCAAAGGTCAATCGTTCTGCCCACGAGGTTGAGCGTGCGATAGCCGCCGCCGTCCAATCGCACGGGCAAATTCATGATATTGATGAATAGTTTTCGTCCCGGTTGAAGCACACGAAAGCACTCGCGCCAGACCAAACCAATTTTCTCGAGCCACTCATCAAGGTTGTGAATATCGCCCAAGTCTTCTTTGAGCGGCTCACGCGCATACATCTTGGCATTGAAATACGGCGGCGATGTTACAATCAAATGAACAGACGCATCAGCAAGTTCTTTCATCTGGGTTGAACTGCCCACGATAACGGTTTGTGTCGTGCCATGTTGCTCAATCACATTGAGGCGTGAAGGCTGTGGCTTGTGAGCTCTTCTGCTTTGCTGTGCGTCCAATGCTTTGAGGTCTGAAAGAGAAAATCGCCTTTGACCGCTTGCGGCAATCGTGGTTTTGAGTTTTCCGCTTTTCACAAATTGCTCGAGCGTTTTCACTGGAAGGTTCAGATACTTTGCCGCTTCAATCGCCGAAAGATATGTGCGCTCTTGATAATCTTTCATGCTCAATTGCTCAGCGAGTAGTTTGGCGCTTCTTTCGTGATGAAAACGCTATGCGGGTGCGATTCGCGCAAACCTGCGTTGGTGATTCTTACAAACTTCGTCTTCGTTTTGAGTTCCTCGATTGTTCTGACACCGCAGTAGCCCATTGCGGCACGCAAGCCACCGATGAGTTGATAGACCACTTCGCTCAAAGCGCCTTTGTAAGGCACTCTGCCTTCAATGCCTTCGGGCACAAATTTCTTGACATCATCTTCGGCATCTTGAAAGTAGCGGTCGCTACTGCCTTCGGCTTCGCTCATTGCGCCTAAACTGCCCATGCCGCGATAGGATTTGAACTTTCTGCCTTCGTATAAAATCGTTTCACCCGGCGATTCATCAACGCCAGCAAAGAGACTGCCAATCATGACGCTATCGGCACCAGCGGCAAGGGCTTTGACAAAATCGCCTGAATACTTGATGCCACCATCGGCAATAATTGGCGTGTCGGTCTTGACGGCTTCTTCGTAGCAGTTCATAATGGCTGAAAGTTGCGGCACACCAACGCCTGCTACGATGCGCGTCGTGCAAATGCTTCCCGGTCCAATTCCAACTTTGACGCAATCGGCACCGGCGGCGACCAAATCTCTCACGCCTTCGGCAGTCGCCACATTGCCCGCAATAATTGCCAGCGTTGGAAATTTTTTTCTGACGGCTTCAACCATTTTGAGCACGGCTTCGCTGTGTCCGTGCGCAGTATCCACGACAATTGCATCGACACCAGCGTTGACTAATGCTTCAACGCGCTGCAGCGTGTTGGCACGAATCCCCACTGCCGCCGCTACGCGCAGTCGCCCTTGCTCATCTTTGCACGCATTGGGAAATTTCTTTTTCTTTTGAATGTCTTTGAAGGTGATGAGTCCTTGCAGGTTGCCTTCTTTATCCACGATGAGCAATTTTTCGATTTTGTGATGCTGTAAAATTTCTTCGGCTTCATCGAGCGTGGTGCCGACTTCGGCGGTGATGAGATTTTCTTTGGTCATGATGTCGGCGATTTTCTGATGCAGGTCGGGTTTGAAGCGCAGGTCGCGGTTGGTGATGATGCCGCGCAGTTTTTTATTGGGAAGATTCGCCGAGCCGTTCTCGACGACGGGAATACCAGAAATAGAATAGCGAGCCATGAGTTCGAGCGCGTCTTTGACGGTTGCATCCTCGGTAAGCGTAATCGGATTTTTAATCATGCCGCTTTCGGAACGCTTGACGCGGTCAACTTCACTTGCTTGCCGCTCAATGGTCATGTTTTTGTGAATGACGCCAATACCGCCTTCGCGTGCGATGGCAATTGCCATTTCAGATTCCGTAACGGTATCCATTGCCGCCGAAAGCAATGGCACATTGAGCTGAATAGATTTTGTAAGGCGGGTTCTGACATCGGCTTCACGTGGCAAGACCGCCGAACGCGCAGGCACAAGCAAAACATCATCAAAAGTCAGCGCCTCATAAAGAATTTTGGACATAGGCTATCGCGGTAAAATCAATGTGAGTTTGATGTAAGAAAGTCATCTTTTCGGCAAATTCTCTGCCAAAGTTACGAACATCGTCTGCGCCAACAAAGATTGAGCAAGAAAGGTATCGCTATAAAGGTGCAGCATGCTGACTCAAAAAATCTTGCCTAAACGAGTAACTTTATCCACTTCATATTTCACCTTTCAACTATGGACAAGCAAAAAGAACTTGAACTCAAAAGTCTTGCGCTTAAGGTGCGCGAGCATATTATTCGCATGTCGGGCGATGGCGGTTGTTTTATTGGTGCGTCGCTCTCGTGTGCTGACCTTATCGTCTATCTCTACAAAGAAGTCTTGGGACTTACGCCCAATACACTACACGATGAAAACCGCAACTATCTTCTGCTCTCCAAGGGGCACGATGTACCTGCGCTTTACGGCACACTTGCTGAACTTGGCTTCATTGAGCGTGAACGTCTCAAAAATCATCTTCACACCAACGACTCGATTTATTGGCACCCAAATCGCGCCATTCCGGGCATTGAGTTTCATTCAGGGTCGCTGGGGCATTTGCTTTCTGTGGCTATGGGCATTGCTTACGACATCAAACTGCGCGGCGGAAAGAATAAAGTTTATGTGATTTTGGGCGATGGCGAACTCAACGAAGGCTCGATGTGGGAAGGTTTTCTCGTCGCAAAGGCTCTTAAACTCGATAATCTCATCGCGATTGTCGACCGCAACGAGTTCCAAGCCAATCTGCGCACCGAAGACTTAATTCCGATAGAGCCGCTCGAACCCAAATTTGAAGCCTTCGGTTGGAATGTCAAACGCGTCAACGGACACGATTTTCATGCACTTGAATCTGCCTTTCAATGGATTCCGCAAAATGAGTCGCCAAGCATCATCATCGCTGATACCGTGCGTGGCAAAGGATTGCCCAGCATTGAGCGGCGCGCCGACCGATGGTTCGTCAATTTCAAGCCTGAAGAAATCGAGCAACTGCTTAAAGAACTTCATGGCGAAGCCCAAGCCGAACTGACTTCCGAAACCTTGATGGTGAGGTGAAACAGAAGCGAGAAGT